>JAEEGL014194121.1_pt1 | contig 34641 bp, 27 predicted proteins | sample 9134231 | NCBI WGS metagenome assembly JAEEGL01 (sample SAMN16246548, study PRJNA631951) | gut metagenome | biome: gut microbiome; feature: rumen; material: fiber-attached | host: Bos | place: Iran: Karaj | collected 2018-10
AAACTCAGTGCTATTCAATAAAAATCTATGCGGAAGGCGGAATTGGATCAATATGAAAAATGGTGACCTGATATTTAGAGCTTTGGGTATCTGCTTGTTTGTCGTCTTGTGTATTAATATGTTAGTAGCTCTATTTGGAGTGCTACCTGTAACGGCGGTTAATTCTACGGATGAAGCCTGTTATGGAATCAATGCATATGAGATGATCCGGAATAACAACATATGGGTCAATACCCTCAAATACAATCCGGACTATTATAATTCCAAGCCTCCTCTTATGCTGTGGCTTATCATGATCGGTTACAAGATATATGGATATAATGCCATGGGACTTAGGGTGGCATCAGCAGTCTGCGGATTTATATTATATATTCTGGTAAGCTTCTGGCTATATAAAGTTAGAGATGGATTTACTGCTGTTTTATTCGCAGCATTTCTGCCTGCATGCACGCTTCTTTTTGATTTTCATATGATGCGTTCGGGTGATACGGATTCATTATATGTGCTGTGTTTTACCATAGCTATGATGGGGCTTATCATGGCGTTACGTAGTCCTATATGGCTGTTATTATATGGTGTAGCATTTGGCCTTGCATTCATGACTAAGTCTACGCATGCTGCACTTATCATTATCATCGGTTTATTGTGTATTCCATATCTTGTCAGAGCAGGGATTAAGTTTAAACACATCATCATGTCAGCATTTGGAGCTATAGTGATGATACTACCTTGGTTTATCAAGAGGATGAGTTATGATGGTCTCGAGTTTGTGAAAGTCATGGTTCTGGGCGAAACCCTGTCATATGCTCAAGGTAATGTTCAGAAGTCTGATTTTATCGAAACTTTTGCTTATGTGATGCAGCTATATAGAGAACCTGTATGTGATATTGCCGGTATCATAATTGTTATAGCAATAGTTGTAAGATATATTGAGTGGACCGGAACGAGTATAGATAATAAAAAGAGGTCCATATCATTCATACATGAACTGATAAATTATAGAAGATATGTTCTCATAGTGTGGTTTCTGGTAGTTGTAGGAGCCTTCAGTGTAGTAAGAGCACGTCTTGAATGGTATATATATCCGGCATATATTCCGCTTATGATGGCAGCTGCAGAGTGCGGGGCATATCTTGTTAAGATGCTGTATCATGGCGGCAAAAAGGCCGTAGCTATAGGATTGATCCTTGTGATGGTAGTGCCTTCTATCATGATCAGTGTCAATAACATAAGAGAATACCCTTGGAATGGCACCGGAGGCAATCCTATCGTTAACTTCAGTATAGATATCGAGGAATTAAAGAATAATAAAGAAATAACTACAAGTAACAAGAATGCATTTATAGAAAACAGTTATAATGATTATAAACCCTATGGAGAATGGGAACTTGACTGTGTATTCTACTGCGAGACAATACTCGATATGCGATGCGTAGACGGCGGAGTGGAAGGCTTTCTTGCAACTGATGATATGGATGCTATACTGTTTCTTGATAAAACTTTGTGGGATCAGTATTCAGGAGTTCTCACAGGATATGTTATCTTACAAGACAATAATTTCCTGATTTTCAGTAAACATAAATATGGAGAGTGAAGACTAAAATGCAGATAGAGTCATATTTAAAGAGAATATATAGAAGGCATACACTGCTGCTGGATTATATAGTCCTTGTCGTATCATATGCACTTGCTCTTGTGTCCAGATATATAGTTTTATCAAGGTTATACAAGAAGGCAGTTGTGATATCGACTATATATGTAACCATAGGACTTATGCTTATAGCATTCCTGACACTTATAACCTATGCCGGCAAGGACAGGTTCAAGGTAGTACCGCAGCAGGGCAAGGCAGAAGTGATATTTGATGTTATCAGGATCCAGTTCCTGATGTTATTTGGCATAGTGATATATCTCTTTGCTGCAGGATGGAGCAATTATGTATCAAGGACTGTTTTAGGACTGTTTTTTGTCATCAATATGATCCTTGACTGTCTTGCAAGACTCTGGTACAGACAAGTAGTGCTTCATAAGATATCGATCAGCGTTAGAGATAGACATTATTTACTGGTGACAGATAGTGCCAGTAGCTCATTTGCTCCTCTTCAGGTCAGAATGTCCCATCCTGATATGAAACTGGACATTGTGGTTATAGACCAAGAGAACACTTGTACAGACAAGGATGATAATAAAAATCATATTATGAGCATCACTGATCTCGAGGAAGGGACTTATATAAAGGCCTATATCTATCTTCCTGCTAGTACGCAGAACGAGATATTCGAAATAGTCAGAAGACTCGAAGATAAGGGAATACCATCAGGTATAATCCTGACAGCACTTGGAGACAGACCTCAGCTGCGTAACCTGTCAGATGATATGGGATTTAGAACACTCAATTATACAGCTATGCAGAAGAAGGGTAATGTACTAGGGGTCAATTATACGATATCAACAATATCTGAAGCAGTATTCTATATAAGGCATCATCTTGAGAAGCTCAGAGGACAGTATATATGCTTCTCGAATGTTCATACTACAGTAATGGCTCATGACAGGAAGGATGTACTTGAAGCTGAGAACAGCTCAGCATTCACATTTACAGATGGAGCTCCGGTGGCAAGAGCTCTAAGACATCAGGAAGAAAGTGATGCAGTGAGACTTGCCGGACCTGACTTCATGAAAGAGATGCTCATATCATCGATGGATGGTAAGACTTCACATTATTTCTATGGATCGTCTGAGAAGACACTTAACGCATTAAAAGCAAATATTGAGAAGACATATCCGGGAGTTGTAGTCAAAGGGTACTATTCACCGCCATTTAGAGAACTGACAGAAGAAGAGAATCAGCAGATCATAGATAGGATAAATGCTGCGGATGCAGACATCATATGGGTCGGCCTTGGAGCTCCAAGACAGGAGAAATGGATGCTAGAGCACAAAGGCAAGTTCAGAGGTATAATGATGGGCGTCGGTGCAGCATTTGACTTCCATGCAGGGACTATAAAGAGAGCTCCAAAATGGATGCAGATGTTATCTTTGGAATGGTTCTACAGGTTGTTGCAGGATCCTGTCAGACTATTTAAGAGGTATCTGGTGACCAACATAAGATTCTTATGGCTGCTCATTGTGGACAATAAGGTTGAGTAATACCGTTATAGAAGGAATCAGTTAAAAACATGAAAATACTAATAATATCCCACGAATATCCACCTGTAGGTGGAGGAGGAGCTAATGCCTGTATGAACCTTGCCAGAGAATATAGTGGGCAAGGTCATGAGGTGTCTATTGTAACGGTATGGTTCGCCGGTGAGAAAGAGTATGAGGAAATAGACAATATCAGAATCTACAGAGTCAGATCTAAGAGGCAGAAACTTGAGCATTGCAGTTTCACGGAGATGCTGGATTATCTGAAGAAGGCAATGCCGCTTGCTGATAGACTAGAGAAGAAGGAAAGATATGACATATGCCAGGTGTTTTTTGGTATACCAAGTGGTCCTGTCGGATATGTTCTTAAGAAGAAATATCATCTTCCTTACGTCATAAGATTCGGAGGAGGAGATATTCCGGGATTTCAGGATAGATTCACCTCAGTCTATAAGCTTATAGGACCATGTATTAAGGTCATATGGAAGAATGCGGACGCTCTTGTGGCTAATAGTCTGGGTCTTAAGAAGATGGCTATGGACTTCTATGACAAGAAGGATATCATGATAATCCCTAACGGAGCTAATGTTAGAGCTTTTAGTACTGATGCAGGAGATAGCGATCTGCAACATGATCAGAACGACATAAGGCTACTATTCGTATCTCGCCTTATTGAGCGAAAAGGGCTACAGGATATCTTGCCTCAGATGAAAGAATTAGCAGACAGATGCTATAGTACAGGCAAGACTATTCATTTCGACATAGTCGGTGATGGACCCTATAGAGAAGTGCTGGAAGATATCGTATCAAGGTATGGTATTACAGACATAGTGACATTCCATGGGCAGAAATCCAAGGCAGAACTTCCGGCATATTATAGCGCTGCAGATATATTCATATTCCCATCGAGAAAAGAAGGTATGCCAAATGTAGTACTTGAAGCGATGTCGTATGGGTTACCTGTTATCATGACACCTTGTCAGGGAAGCGATGAGCTGATTGATGGCAATGGATATGTCATAGATGCAGAATCTTTTGCAGGTAGAATATATGAACTAACAGAAGATGCCGGTAAGCGTCGTAGCATGGGTGACAGAAGCCTTGAACTTGTCAGTGAAGTATTCTCATGGAGGCAAACAGCAAATAAGTATATGGAACTATTTGGGGCAATTACGCATATGTGATATATGGCTGATCGTTAGTAGATATCAATTTATTTAGTAGTAATTGAGAATAGCATTGCTTATGACAGAGGTATTATATGAGCGTATTTGAATCCTCCAAAGGGAAGATTATATAAGGCAGATGCTTACATTTATAGATGACAAGCTGTCTCCTGTTATGACAGTGATGCCTGCGTGTATAGTATGGGTCATATGCAGCTTTGTAGTAGGAACTATAGTAGTTGGAATTATAAAAAAGCTCCCCGGAATCGGGAAGCTCATATAAAGATAATAAAAATAATATCATCTAAGTATTCCATATAGTAAAGGAAAATGTACGCAGATAGCTAGTAGTAATCTGCGGGGGCCGGTAATGGTGCTCTTATCTGCTTGGTTATAGAGCATTTTGTATCTGTCATGAAGATCTCTTAACAGAGCTTTATTATCATCAATATTCTTATAGACTTTATAGTAATTGATCAATAGAGCTGACAGGTAATAAGAATATTCGCGGTTATAAAGCTCTGTTTCATTGTGTTCTAGATAGAATTCAAGTCTTCTCTCGTACCCAATTAATATATCCAGATTTCTAGCACTAAAGCTCTTGCCGGTAATGCTCTCCGGGCGAGAATAATAGTAGTATAGAACATTATCTGTGTAGGCTATAATGCCGGCATTATATATAAATTTAAATGTAGTGGCTTCATCCTCATGCAGGATGTGGGGCTCGAAGCGAATATCACCAACTATCGAACGGTGAATGAGTTTATTCCATGCGACAGTGATATTACCATGCATAGGACCGTAAAAGGCATCTAAAAGTTCGGTATTCGTATATGTCTTTGGAGCTATGCCTGAATCAAGTACTACAGAACAGTTATCCTCTGAAGTGGTAAGCGAATTGCAAAAAGCCATCTTGCATCCTGCTAATATGCATAATTCGTACATGTATTTAATGTAATCAGGACTGATATAGTCATCAGAATCGATGAAACATACATACTCACCGGTATAAATCTCAAGACCGGAATTACGTGCACAGGAGAGACCTGCATTAGGCTGATGGATGACCTTGATCCTGGAATCTTCTAGAGCAAGATCATCACATAGTGTCCCAGAAGCATCTGTTGATCCATCATCAACAAGTATTATTTCAAGATTAGAATAGGTCTGTCTTACGATACTATCAACACACCTTCTTAGATATTTTTCAACATTATAGACTGGTACAATTACTGAGATGAGATCTACACTACATTTATTCATACTATTATAATCCCTACTTTATGATTAGATAATAATCAATAATATTACCAAAACTGCTGATAAACAAGTCCTTGAGAAGTTAAAACTAATATGCAAGTGTAGCGAACCTGCTACTAATTAGGATAACAATTATTTCGTGAAGGCACAATGATATAAAAACTATTCAATTAGTAAAAAAACGCATTCTTTATTACTAAATAATGTGATAATATATAAAAGATATGTAGGGGATATATTGGTTGGACAAAGGGGGAGAAAGAGATGCAAAAGACCAGTGGGGCAAGTACCAAGAATGTATTGTGGACTATAATTGTAACGCTTTTTTTGCTTTTATTTATAGTGCCATATTTATATTTGGCTTTTTTTGGCACAATAGCTCAGGATGATTTTTCTATGTTATTAACCATCAGCCGTCTTCCGGTTGATACTTTTCTGGAAAGGGTTTATTATTTTGCAGTTAATTTTTATATAGATTGGCAGGGGACATTTTTTTCAAACATTCTTTTTTCTGTATTCTTGATACCATTTCATAGATTTGGGAATTTTATAATCCAAACGGAGATGTTCCTTGGGATAACGTTTTATCTGCTTTCAATGTTTTATATGTTTTACAAGCTCGTTTCTAAAATAACTGATAATTACGTAAATCGTAATGTGATAACAGGTATGATAGTGGGTACTTGCTTTGTAACAATCATTTTTCATAGTATATGTGTGAAAGATGTTTTTTATTGGATTTCAGGCATGGTAGTATATCTTATTCCCTTGGCATTGGCATTTTTATCGCTAGCAATTCTACTTGATGATAATTCGAATAAGTTTAAATATGTGTTGGGAGCATTAATGGCTTTTTTGTCTTCCGGTGGTTCAACTAATGTAGCTGCGTTTACATGTTTTTCTACATTGATGTTAACAGTACTGGATACATTACGTAAAAAGAAGTTTGGTTGGAGTGGAATCTTCTTTTTAGCAGCTTTCATAGGAGCTATCATTAATGTAATGGCTCCGGGTAACTATGTAAGATATAATGGAACTCCGAACGCAGATAATGCAGTGATAGCTTTAAAATTGTCTGTTCAAGCTGTGATAGCCAGATACAAATGGCCGTATGTTATGGTATTCAGCTTTATTTGTATTACGGTTATTATGATTTTTATTCAAAATGATAATGATATTATTAATAAGCTTAAACGCATCAAATTTATCAACCCTATTTTATTAGCAATTATATTATTTTGGGGAGAGGTTATAATAGATTTTCCAGTATTTCTTGGAGCTACATTTCTTTCTGAAAGAAACATATTTATGGCTAAGAATGCATTATCTATATTTACGATATTATTCTTAGCAGATACAATTGGATATTTAAATAATAGATTCGACTTATCAAGGATGATAAATAAAAAGACATTGGCAATCGTTCTTGTTATGTGTATTGCGAGTGCCATACTAATAATATCTTTAGATGATAAAACTAAAGAATATCCATATGTTATTGTGAATGATATATTTCAAGGGAAACAGTTTGATTATGTCAGAGCAAATAATTATGTGTTGGATACAATAAAAAATAGCAATGGTGGAGACTTGGTAATAGAAGTAGATAACTATCCGATCATAGATTATATGAAAGGTATGGGAGTAAAAGAAGAAACTGATAATTGGGTTAATCGTTATATCAGAGATCTCTATGGTTTTGATTCGGTTAGTATTATTTATAAGTGAGCTTTATAGAAATCCCCCTATTCTGGATATTTGACCAGAAAAAGGGGGATATTTGACGCTGGGCATTAATAACAATAAGAGACTATGCTATAATTGAACAGCTGATAAATAATAGTTAAATGGTAAAAAACATTTATTGATGTTTAATAGGTACTTGCCTACTTTAAGAGGATATTTATGGAATTTATAAAGAAGCATAGATGCTTGTTGTTTGCAATAATAACTTTATTGCAGATATTGATAATAATATATTGGGGCGGTAAAAGAGAAAATCTATATTGGGATGAGTTTTTTACATTTGAAAAAACTCATTATGCATCAGATTCGACCCCTGGTGAACACTATATTGATGTAGATGCTGAGTATAAATTGGGAACATGGCTTCCAATAGCAATAGTCAAGGAATCATTAGTTGTAACTAAAGATAATTCAGTTTTGCTAGATCCTATAACTCATACCTTGAGAAAAATTTTTAAATTCAACAGCTATATGGTGCTGTTAAACATTGTGGAGGTTATATTAACACCGGTTAGGTTATCAATATGGCCGGCAATTATTTTGAATCTTATCTTATTTGTATTAAATCAGATTATACTATATAGGTTGTGTAATGAGTTTATAGATAATACATTGTATTCAGTTGCGGGTACAGCTTTTTACGGTTTTTCGAGTATGTGCGTATCGATGGCTATATTCGTAAGGTTTTATATGTTTGCGACGCTTTTGACTACTATATTTGTCTATTTTCATTTTATGTATTATAAAAGCGAAGACAAAGAGCATATAAAAAGGATTATATATCTTTTACCTGCATTTTTGGCATTACTATTAAGTTATAACAGCGCAGAATTTACAATTATATATGGTGGCTTTTTTGTTCTGATATTTTCTGTGGTTTTGTGGATTAGAAAAGGTTTTAAAAGATTTTTGTATTATAGTATTCCAATATATGGTGGTGGTTTATGTTATATAGCAACCCAGACTAATTATCTTGGAATATTGTTTGATTTTGAAGCTACATATACCGAAGCTAATGGGGCTCTTTCTTGGTGCCTAGAGCAGATGGCTGATTTTTATCCCGGCATACTTCCGCTGAGGATAACGGAAATGGCACTTTTGCTAGGCCGATATATGTTTGGTAGCTATTATGTTATGAAGAGTTATATAGCAATAGCTATAATTATTATAATTATCCGCGTTATTAAGAAAAATGTTGTAAAAGATACTTGGAATGATTATATTATAATCCTGGCATTTTCTCTTTTGTTATTTATTGCGTTCTTTACGACATTTGGACTTTATGAACAGCCTAGATACATATCATATGTATTTCCAGAGATTGCAATAGTAATGGTCTTTTGGTCATATAGATTGTTTAAATCTGAAATATTTAGAAATATTATGGCTCTGTTCCTGCTTTTTGTTGTTGTACTTAGTGTTAATATAAAAGGCAAGGTGGATATGTTATATACAGGAGATGGCCAGTTTATCGAAAAAGTCAGAGATATGGATGTTGAATCTATACTGCTTTATGCTGGTGGTCATAGGACGTTTATATCATATCAGACTGCGCTGCTTGTTGATGATGATGCAGAGTTTTATGTATATGATCGTAGCGAAGAGAATGCGCTTCTTCAATTTGAAGATCAGATAAGGGATAAGATGCTGATAATTGAGGAGTCAGGAACTGAAGATGAAGATGTTATTAACATGTTGGAGCAAAAGGGTTATACTATAGAAGCTGTAGCCTGGACTTATCAGTTCACAATCAAGTATGCTACATTAGAAGGGTGATAGGAATAATGGATAAAGATAGAATTTCAGTAGTTGTACCGGTATTTAATGAAGAAGGTAATATAGCTAAGTTACATAAAGAAATCAAAGATGTATGCGAAGATAATGGTTATGAATATGAGATCATATTTATAAATGATGGATCTACAGATAGAACAGATGAGGTATGTAGAACTCTCACCCCTCTAAAACTAATTACCATGCGCAAGAATTTCGGACAGACAGCTGCTATGGATGCCGGAATCAAGGCTGCTAAATATGACTATATTGTGACAATGGATGGCGATGGTCAGAATGATCCGGCAGATATCCCTAATATGCTTAAGTATCTTCATGAGCATGATGTTGATGTGGTTTCAGGTTGGAGGAAGAACAGAAAAGATACCTTCATGAAGAGATTTGTATCAAGGGGAGCTAATTTTCTTAGATATTTACTGGTTCATGACGGGATACATGATAGTGGATGTTCACTTAAGGTATATAAAAAAGAGTGCTTTAAAGGCGTTAATCTTTATGGAGAACAGCACAGATTCATACCTGCCATCCTTAAGATCAAAGGTTTTACAGTTGGCGAAGTTGTAGTCAATCATCGTGCCAGAACATCCGGTTATACTAAGTATAATTGGAAGAGGACAATCAAGGGCTTTGTAGATATGATCTCTGTATGGTTTTGGAACAAGTTTGCAACAAGACCGCTTCACCTGCTGGGAGGTATCGGATTTGTATTCGAGGTGATGGGATTTGGCTGTGGTATTTGGTCTATTGCGTTATTCCTTATGGGAAGAAAGATGTCTAATAACATCTTCCCGCCTCTTTTGACTATATTTTTTGTTATAATAGGACTGCTAATGATCATATTCGGACTTATGAGTGAGATTCTGATAAAGACATACTATGGCGTGCATGTAGATACTCCATATAGTGTCAAAAAAATAGAAGATATTGATAATAACTGATTAGAGAAAAGGCTATCTAAGATAGCCTTTTCTCTAATATTATTTTATGACTCAAGAAAAGGTTATAGATTGGAGAGCTTTTTAAATGAAAAAGGACAGCATTATATTTAATTATCAAATGGTAAGAGCTACCGGGTTAAGATATTGTATATATAAGTATCTTGGAGCACATGGTTATTTTCATGATATTCCGGACGAGAAATATCTTAATAAGCTACACAAATATTTCTATGGCAAAGAAATGGATTTCGCCAATCCCAAAACTTTTACGGAAAAGTTACAATGGCTCAAAGTCAATCATCATGATCCGTTACTCACTAAAATGGTGGATAAGTATGAAGTTAAAAAATATGTTTCAGACAAAATTGGTAAGGAGCATGTGATTCCATGTATTGGCGTTTGGGATAAGGCAGAAGATATTGATTATGACAAGCTTCCGGATTCTTTTGTCTTAAAAGTAACACATGATAGTGGCGGAATCAGAATTATTAGGAATAAAAAGGATTGTGACATTAATGCCATTAATGAATGGTTGAATGGAAGACTTAAAAGAAACTTCTATTACGCCGGAAGGGAATGGCAGTATAAAAATGTACATCCAAGAATAATAGCAGAGCCATACGTTGATTCTCTTGGAAAGAGCAATTCTGTAGAATATAAGATTACCTGTATAGGTGGCAAGGTTGAGTTTGTTACAGTATGTAAGGGTATTGCACATAGCCGCCTTGATTACAGATTCAATGATTTCTATGATAGGAATTTAAAGAAATTGGACATGGTTACCAATTATTATGCCAATTCTAAAGAAGACAATGAAATGCCCAAATGCATAAATGAAATGATTGAAGCTGCAGAAGTACTTTCAAAAGATTTCCCTACAGTAAGGGTGGACTTTTATGTTAATAACGATGATTTCATTTTTGGGGAAATGACTTTTTACACATGGGATGGATTCTTTAAATTCACGCCTTCCCATTGGAATCAGGAACTGGGAGACAAGTTAGAACTCCCTAAACCAATTAAAGATTAATGGGAGAAACTGTTATAGATGTGCGGAATATGCGGTTATTTGAGCAGGAATAAACTGGAAGATGAATTGCTTGTAAATATGAGAGATACCATGTATCACAGAGGACCTAATGATGCCGGCATATGGCAATCTGTAACTGGTGATGGATTTGTTGGACTTGCTCATAGAAGGCTATCTATCTTTGATTTGTCAGAGCTTGGGCATCAGCCTATGCTTTCTGAGGATGGGCAGTTTTCGGTAGTATTTAATGGTGAGATATATAATTTTAAAGAGTTAAGGTCTGACCTTCAGCAAAAGGGATATATTTTTAAATCAGAATGTGATACAGAAGTGATATTGTATGCTTACCAAGAGTGGGGAACAGATGCATTCTCTAGATTTAATGGTATGTTTTCTATTGCCTTGTGGGATAAGGTAAGTGAGGAACTTGTTATTTCCAGAGACAGGCTTGGAGTAAAACCACTTTATTATTACTGGAACAGGAGTAATTTTGATTTTGTATTTGCATCTGAGCTTAAGCCGATAATGAAGTATCCCGGATTTATCAAAGAGATAGATAATAGTGCTCTCGGCAATTACCTTTGTAATAAGTACATAGCATCGCCAGGTACTATCTTTAAAGATACATACAAACTTCAGCCCGGATGTTTTGCTATATATAAGCACAATGAATTAGTAATACATAAGTATTGGGATATAGATAAGGTTAAGAATAAAGCTGCTAATAGTATTATTACAGATTATGATAAGGCCAAAAAAGAGATAGATGATATATTGACAGATGCGGTTGCAAAGAGAATGGTTGCAGATGTTCCTGTTGGTACATTCCTAAGTAGTGGTATAGATTCAACATTGATCACAGCGATAGCTCAGAAATGTTCTAAAACTCCTGTTAGAACATTTACAATAGGATTTGATGATAAGGAGAGGAATGAGGCAGATAGAGCTTGTGAGATAGCCAGATACCTTGGAACTGATCATACGGAGCTATATATAGGAGAAAAAGAAATCTATGATATGCTTGATGATATATCAAGATATTATGATGAGCCTTTTTCTGATTCTTCCCAGCTTCCAACTATGCTTGTATCAAAACTTGCTGCGGATAATGTTACAGTGGCATTATCAGGGGATGGCGGAGATGAGATATTTTGTGGGTATAAATTATACGATCTTGTTTATACAGCCCAGAGATTTGATGCTATAGGCAATATAGTAAGCCATATTCCAGGACTTCGTGATGGGTTGCGACGCATATCGCCTGAAATGAGAGCTTTTATTGATAACAGGAATGAGGAAACAAAGACACAGCTGTTTTTGGATGTCTTTGCTAGTGAAGCTGATAAGCTCCTTACTAAAGATTATAAAGTTATTAACTATAAAAACTCATTTGAACAGCAACTTAGATATCGAAACTGGCAGGAACGAAGGATGATATTGGACATGATGACATATCTTCCTGATGAAGTTATGGCCAAGACAGATAGAGCTTCTATGAAGTATTCTCTGGAAGTGCGTAGTCCATTATTGGATTATAGAGTAATTGAGAAATCTTTTGAAATTCCGCATAACTATAAATATCACTTTTTTGATAAGAAGCATATTTTGAAAGATCTGGCATATGATTATGTTCCTAAGGAGATGTTGGCTGGCCCTAAAAAAGGTTTTGGAGTTCCACTTAAGAAATGGTTAAGAAATACTCTAAAAGAAGAGATCAACAAGTATTCTGATGCATCATACATTGTTGCTCAAGGTATCTTTGATGCTTCTGGTATTAAGCGGCTTGTATTGTTGCAGGAACAGTCAGATTATGTGTTGTATAGCTCACTGCTTTGGTCATTTTATATGTTCCAGAGATGGTGGGAAGAATATATGAAATGATGAGGCAATAGAGTTATGAAAATCCTGGTGGTTGTATCCAGCTTAAGTGATGGAGGTGCACAGAGAGTGGCTTCCAACCTGACACTTGGGTTACCTTCAGAATGTGAGATTGATATACTCATTAATAATGCTCAAGATATCACATATCCATATAAAGGCAGGATATTGAACTTGGGATTAAAACTTGAGAATAATAAAGGAAAGCTATCATATCAGATCAAAGTTTTTATTAGAAGACTTAAAGTACTTAAGAATCTAAAAAAGAGTGGGGGATATGATGCAGTAATAAGCTTTCTTGATAGTGCTAATATAGCGAATATACTAACAGGAAATAAGCATTCAAGAGTTATTGCTACTGTACACTCCAAGCTTTCTGCATCCGGTTTTGATTGGAAATACAAGTATATTGTCTTTCCGCTTGTGAAGATGTTTTATAATAAGGCGGATCAAGTGGTTGCTGTATCCAAGGGGATTGAGGATGATCTAAGAGATAATCTTAAGTATACAGGTGATAATATTATAACTATATATAATGGTTTTGACTTCGAGAAGATAATCGAAAGCTCTAATGAATCATTGTCTCAGGAAGAGATGGATTTCATATCCGGCAAAAAAGTTATTGTTGCTGTCGGAAGACTTTGCAGAGCCAAGGGATATTGGAATCTTATAAGAGCATTTAGTCTTATATCATCCAAAGATGATATAAGACTTTTAATAATTGGTGATGGCGAGCATAGAGATTATCTGCATAAGTTATGTAAAGATATGGGACTTGATAAAGTAGTGCTATTAACAGGTAACGTAGATAATCCTTTTAAATATATCAAGAAGTCAGATGTATTCGTTATGTCATCGCTTTATGAAGGACTTCCCAGCTCTCTTATAGAAGCTATGAGTCTTCATATACCTTGCGTTGCTACTGACTTCCAATCGGGAGCAAGAGAGATCTTGGCTCCATCACTTAGCGATGATTTTGAAATCGTAGATGATTATTACGAAGCAGAGTACGGAGTGATATCTCCTATATGCGATGGCATAGAGTATACGTCAAGTGATCCTATTACTAAGGAAGAAGAAATACTGGCACATGCGATAGAACATGTTCTGGATCATAAAGATGTCAGAGACAGGTATGCTGGCATAAGTAGAACTGCTGTAGAAAAGTTTGAGATGAGTACAATGATAGCTAAGTATATAAACTTGTGCAGTTCAAAGTAAAAGGAATAGAAATGATATGAAATATAGCTTTTTGGTTCCTGTGTATAATGTAGAAAACTTATTAAAAAAGTGTGTAGATTCGATAATGTCTCAAAAGCCTATTTCGGAAGAATATGAGATTATTCTGGTAGATGATGGTTCCACAGATTCATCCGGAAGTATATGTGATGATTTGGCTGCTGCATATGCTAATATCAGATGTATTCACCAGGGCAACATGGGATTATTAAAAGCCAGAGGAACTGGAGTTAGAGCTTCTAAGGGACAATATCTTATCTTCGTAGATTCAGATGACTATTTGGAAGACAATCTACTTGTAACAGTTGATAGATACATAGATGAGTATGATCCGGATTATATCAATTATAGCTATATCAAGGATGTTGGCGATAAGAGGATAGTACACAGTATTACTGATTCAGAATATGAGATTTTGAATAAGAGGCAATTACTTGAGTTATTTGTAGCTTCTGATAAGTTCAATTCAATTTGGAGCAAGGTAGTAAGGGCTGATATTTTTAGAAATAATATTGATTCCATCTATGATATGAGTACCAATATAGGTGAAGATAAGATACAGACGGCATTTCTGATAAGTAAAGCAGATAAGGCGGTGTTTGTAGGCAGATGTTTATATCATTATGTTATCAGGCAGGATAGTATTGTTCATAATAAATCAGCTAATGATATTTATAATATAATAGCTGTTGATAGAAAGGTTGAAAATATAGTGAGAGATACTCTGTCAGATCTGCCTATGAGAACTGTAAGCAAAGACAACATTTTAGGTCGATATAATGCTACAGCTATAGACGGAGTATTAGAGCATATTTATAAGTATAATAAATATAATGATATAGATTATAAAGAGCGTCTCAATGTATTGAACAATTTCCTTGAGTATGATCAAAACTTTTGGGAAGCAGATAGAGAAACTATTAAAAGGCTAAAAATCTATAATAGAATTAGATACAAGCTCTTTGTAAATAGACGATTTAATAAGTTGATCAGTCTTGACAGATTATTACATGTAGCTCAAAAACTAATAGCGTCTAACTAATACAAACATCTTAGGAGATTAGATGATTACTGGTACAAAAACTTTATTCAGCATTATCCTTCCGGTTTATAATGTAAAAGATTATCTGAATGCTTGTGTTGATAGTATAATCAATCAGACTTTTAAAGATTTCGAGATAATTCTCGTTGATGATGGAAGTACTGACGGAAGTGATAAGATATGTGATAAATATAGTAGTGAATATGATAATATCATCACTTTTCACAAACCTAATGGTGGACAATCATCAGCCAGAAATAAAGGTGTAGAACTTGCAAGTGGTAAATTCTTCATATTCGTTGACAGTGATGATTATATAGATCTAAATACACTTAGAATGTTTAAAGATGCGATTGATGAGCTTGGTGATCTTGATCTGATACTTTCAGAAGTAATGTGGGATGTCAATAACGAAGGCGTTGTTCTTCCGAGAAGTAATAAACTCAACATGGAAGACTATCATCTGCTTGATGGTGAGACTGCGCTTACTAAGATGTATAGAACCATTCCGGATTGGAGCCCGTGTGGGAAGTGTTACAGAACAGAGTATTGGAGACAGAAGGGATTTAGGTTTATAGAAGGCCGTATCTCGGAAGATCTGCAACTAATAGATCGTGTTATTTTAGAAGCTAAAACGGTGTCTATGGTTAAAGGACATTATTATTATAGATCACGTATCAGGACTTCTACTATGCATGGGAATTATTACAAACTGGTTGATGATACTTTATTTGTAATTGATGACTGGGATCAGTATTTACAGGTAAAGCCAATGAATGAGGAGTTGAAGACTCTTATATACAAGTCTTTGGCTAATATGCTGGAACATACCGCTCTTGGTAATATATATTATGCTCCAAAGGATAAGAGAGAGTATCTACTAACAGAGTCCAAAAAGTGTATACATATCTTGAAGTATGACAATAGCATTGAAGGTAAAGGTGTAAGATTTTTAATATCGGCATTAGGAATAAGAATGGCCTGTCATGCATTAAATATAATAAAAACTAAACGTAAGAAAAGGATGTCATTGGAATAAGTGAAAAGTAATAATTGTAATAAAACCGGATATGGTCTTGTTTCTGTTATTATGTCTGTTTATAATGCTGATCCTGATCTGTTGAAAAGGTCTGTGGATAGTATTCTAAATCAGACTTATTCAGATATCGAACTGATACTAATTAATGACGGAGCCGGAGAAAAGGGCGAGGAGTATATTAAGTCACTAAAAGATAAAAGGGTTCATGTACTTGTTAATCCACGAAATATGGGACTTGCATTCTCATTAAACAGAGGAATCAAGGCGGCACATGGCACATATATTGCCAGAATGGATGCGGATGATTATGCTCTACCTGAAAGACTTAGTGAACAGTTATCGTATATGGAAGAGCATAAGAACATTGATGTTCTCGCCTGTATTACAGCGGATATATGTGAAGGCAAGCTGACCGGTAAGCTTGGAGGACTTTATAAAAAGTTCAATAACGAAGATATGCGTATCCAGTTTTCTCTATCTCCTATGCCATTTCCTCATCCTTCTGTAATCTTCAGAACAGATTTTTTAAAAAGTAATAATCTGGCATATGATGAAGAGTATGAGAGAGCTCAGGATTATAATATGTGGGCCAGATGTATAGAACATGGAACACTTGATTCTATACAGAGAGTATTACTGTATTACGATATCGGCAATGGTCAGGGCAATGGGCCTAGTGATAAACAGATATATTATTCCAATAAGACCAAGCTTATGTGTCTTGAAAGACTATTGCCGGATGCAGATGAAGATATTAAAAACTTGTATATACACATGCGTGACATGGAGATGACTGGAAGCGTAGAAGATAACATCAGTCTGGTCTATCAACTTATTAATGCTAATCGTCAGAAGCGATTATATGATCCTGTACGATATTCAAGAATATTGTATTTTTGGTGGGCAAGGAAAGTTTTATATGCTTCTAATCGGCAATATTTGTTTGTGTTTTTAAAAAAACCAGCTTTCGTGATCAATATGATCAAGGCTTTTATGTGTGAAATGCCATGGCATGTTCAGCAACGTCTATATGAACGGAAAAGTACAGACGATTTTAAAAGGATGATTAGTAATGAAGAGAAAGCCTAAAGTTCATCTTTATATACGTGGAAATTGTGGGAATCAATTTTTTCAATATGCCTTTGCCAGGCACCTACAGGAGATTTTAGATGCTGATCTTATTATTAATTACAATAAGGTAATTAATTCAGGCAAAAATATCTTTAAAGAGAGCGATAATTTACTCAAGGACTATAATACAGTTCCCTACAAATATGAAGCAAATGTTGGCTTTGGTGGTTATGTTCTTAAGTTTCTAAAGCTGTTTCATTTTGTATTGCGACTTGAAACATTTCAAAAGAGAACATATAAGTTTTTTCTTGTATGTGCTAAGATTTTGCCTTTTTTTGGAATATATTATTTCGATGCAGCCTTTTATCCTTTTAAGATCTATAAGAGGAAAAATATTTATGTTAATGGATATTTCGAATCACCTAGGTATTTTGCAGATATAGATGAGAAGATTAAAAAGGAGCTATTGCCCAAGCCGGAATTACTTGAGTCTAATAAAGAGCTTTTTAATATAATCTCATCTACAGAGTCGATATGTGTTACTATAAAAAGACGGGATTTGGACAAAGAAGTGTATCAATACAATATGTCATATTTTTATAATGCTATTGATTATATTATGAGTAGGCTTAATAATCCAACCTTTATTATCTTCTCTGATGATGTAGACTGGTGCAGAGATAACGTTCATATTGATGCAGCTGTATATTATGAAACACCAGATAATCCAATATGGGAGAAGATAAGACTCATGTCTTCTTGCAAACATTTTATAATTCACAATTCAACATTTAGTTGGTGGGCGCAGCACTTATCAGATAATACTGATAAGATTGTTGTAGCGCCAAGCAAATGGATGATAAGAGACGATCAGCCTATTGATATATATGAAGATGGTTGGATTTATCTGACGCCTGAAGGCAAAATTGTAGATCAGCATGAATAGGATTTTGAGAGTTAAGTATCAAGAAAGATGTAAGCTTTATTATGAAAAAGAATATATTATTATTTAAACAGATAATAGATGAAATCAGATATGTTTTAGAGGATAAGCAGAAGAGAAGACTGGTATATGTATTCCTTACAATTGTTATTAGTTCCGGACTGGAACTGCTAGGAGTTACAGCTATCCTACCCTTCGTGCAGGCAGTAGTGTCTCCCGATCAACTTTTTGAGAATGCAATAATCCAAAAAGTATGCTCAATGCTAGGAATCAAAGATAATACAGGATTACTGATAGCGATTGGAGTTGCATTAATAGTAGTTTATTTAGTCAAGAATGCGTATATTATTTATTCGACATATGTTCAGACGGATTTCTTGACATCTATGCAGAAGCAGTTAAGCGTTAGGATGCTTGATTCATATTTAAGTAGGCCGTATACATATTTTTTGGATACTAATAGCTCGGTTATTCGTACCGGATGTTTGAGTTCGATTGTCTCATTTAGAGATACTATTGGAGCACTTTTGACACTTGCAACAGAACTGCTTACTACAGTTCTGATTGGTATTTATTTAATATATACAGATTGGTTTACTGCACTTGGAACTATACTTCTTATAACATGTATTCTTTTTGCAATTCTTATTCTTTTTAAACCGGCAGTAAAAAAATCAGGTAAAGAAGCAAAAGCATCAGATGTTGAGAGAAATAAGAGTATCTCTCAGGCGGTTGAAGGGGTTAAGGATATATTTGTTACAAAAAGGAAAGCATACTTTGTTGATTCGTTTTGTAATGCTGCTGAGAGAGCAAGAGTTGCTACTAGAACGTATACAGTGCTTAGCGGATGTCCTAATAGGATCACGGAAGCTGTATGTGTTAGCGGTATTATAGGGATTGTATGTATAAGACTTGCTCTTGGCGATGAGAATATGGTTAGCTTTGTACCTAAACTGGCTTCGTTTGCCATGGCTGCATTTAAAGTATTACCATCGGTTGGCAAAATAGCAAATTGCATTACCAGCATAGTTTATAACAGACCTTTCGAAGAAGAAGTATACAAGAATGTTCATGAAGCAGAAAAATATAATGACAGATTTAAAGATAAGAATATAAAGCTTGGTTCGTATGATCAGATTGAATTTGATAAGCCCAATGATGAGATGGCTTGTAAGATAGGAAGAAGTGATTTTGAAATAAATCTTGATAATATCGAATGGAAATACAGTAATCAAGAAAAGCCTGTATTGCATAACTTGTCACTTAATATTAAAAAGGGAGAATCAATCGGATTTATTGGTTCCTCCGGATCCGGTAAGACAACTGTATCCGATATACTATTAGGACTATTAAAGCCTCAGGCAGGTAGCGTTACAATAGCTGATAAAGATATATTCGATATGCCATATGTTTGGGCTAAACTAGTTGGATATGTTCCGCAGAGTATATATTTAATTGATGATACTATAAGGGCCAATGTAGCTTTTGGAATGAAAGATGTATCTGATGATAAGATTTGGGAAGCGCTAGACAAGGCAAGCTTAAAAGATTTTGTAGAAAAGCTTCCTGATAAACTAGATACAATTGTAGGTGAGCGTGGCATTAAATTCTCTGGAGGTCAGAGACAACGAGTTGCAATAGCAAGAGCACTCTATTATGAACCTGAGATACTAATCCTGGATGAGGCAACAGCGGCTCTTGATAATGAGACAGAAAATGCTGTACTCGAATCTATAGAATCGCTTCAGGGTAGCGTAACGCTTATCATTGTAGCGCATAGACTTACAACAATACGTAATTGTGACAAGATATATGAAATAAAGGACGGAAAGGCTTTTGAGAAAGATAAAAATATGGTTCTGAGTCAGGTTTGATCATTATTTGACTGTTTGTGATATAATGTTTTTTGTCTATGCATATTTTGCTTAAATATTGCTATATTTATTATCTTGAAAAATGAGGAAAATACATGCGAAAAAAAAGAGTATTGGTAACAGGTGGAGCAGGATTCCTGGGATCTCACTTATGTGACAGATTATTAAAAGATGGTAATGATGTTATCTGTGTCGATAACTTATTTACCGGAAGTAAAGATAACATAAGACATCTGCTGGATAATCCATATTTTGAGTTTATACGTCATGATGTAATACAGCCTGTATTTGTAGAGTGTGACCAGATATACAACCTGGCTTGTCCGGCAAGCCCGATTCAGTATCAGAGAGATCCTATCTACACTACTAAGACATCTATTTATGGAGCATTTAACGCATTGGGTCTTGCGAAGCGTACAGGAGCAAGGATACTGCAGTCTTCCACATCGGAAGTGTATGGAGATCCTGAGTGCAATCCACAGCCCGAAAGTTACAGAGGATGTGTTAATACTATAGGACCACGTTCTTGCTATGATGAAGGAAAGAGAGTAGCAGAGACTTTATTCTTTGATTATCATAGACAGCATGGTGTTGATATTAAGGTTATGAGAATATTCAATACCTATGGCCCTAGGATGGATATAGGTGATGGTAGAGTTGTATCTAACTTTATCGTGCAGGCGCTTAAGGGAGAAGATATAACTATCTATGGTGATGGAAGCCAGACTAGAAGCTTCTGCTATGTTGATGATCTGATTGAAGGCATGGTCAGATTGATGAATAGTAGAGAAGGATTTACCGGTCCTGTTAATATCGGTAATCCGGGAGAATTTACTATTAAGCAGCTTGCTGAGCTGGTTATAGAGCTCACAGAGTCCAAGTCTAAACTTATATATATGGATCTGCCTCAGGATGATCCAACCCAGAGAAAACCTGATATTACACTTGCTAAGAAGGAACTTAATTGGGAGCCTACAATCCCTCTTAAAGAAGGACTCATTAAAACAATTGAGTATTTCAAGAGCGTGGTTGATTAAAAATCTTATCCCTACTGGCAATTACAAAATTTCCATTGGGTATAAGATACTTACTAATCATAAGGAATTACAAATATGCTTTTTTCAATAATAGTACCTGTTAAAGAAATAAATGATTATATTAGAACGGCTATTCCACATTATCTTGAGATGAATTTTGATGATTATGAACTGATCATCATTCCAGATCATGAGACAGATGAGACATTCCCTGAGATGGGTGATAAGCTTCGCATAATACCTAGTGGCGAGACTGGACCTGCTCAGAAGCGTGATATGGCTATTGAGTATGGCAGAGGAGAGTATTTTGCCTTTATAGATGATGATGCATATCCTTCTAAAGATTGGTTAAATGTTGCGCTTAAATATTTTGAAGATCCTGAAATAGGAGCTGTTGGAGGTCCGGCAGTTACTGCTCCTGAGGATAACATATGGCAGCAGGGCTCTGGAAAAGTATATGAATCAAAACTCTGCAGCAGCAGTTACACATATAGATATATTCCGGAAGCTAAAAGAGATGTGGATGATCTTCCAAGTGTTAACTTGATCGTAAGGGCTGATCTTTTTAAAAAGATTGGAGGATATGATTCTAACTATTATCCGGGAGAAGATACTAAGCTCTGCCTTGATATAGTTAAGCAGGGCAAAAGAATCCAATATGATCCTGATATACTTGTATATCACCATAGAAGGACTTTGTTTAAACAGCATCTGAAGCAGGCAACCAATTATGCCAAGCATAGAGGCTATTTTGCTAAGGTTCTTCCTGAGACATCAAGAAAGTTTGCATATTTCGTTCCAAGCCTTTTTGTGATTGGATTAGTACTTGGTCCAATATTGGCAATTTTGTTATGGAAACCTATATGGTACGTATATATAGGGGTTTTAGTTTTTTATTTTGCTATGCTTTTTGCAAGTATAACAAGACCGTGCAGCTTTAAGCTTAGGATTTTGGCAGTAGCAGGAATATTTGCAACTCATGTAGGATATGGAATCAACTTTATAAGAGGTCTATGTTCAAAGGAATTATTAAGATGATATATCTTAATAATTCCTTTTGTGGTAAAATTAGACGTTGGAATAATTGTAATATGGGTAATAAGAGGTTTTAAATGAGAGTATCAATTAGCTATCCACCACTTGAAAATGGAAAAGGAACACCACTTCTGGGACAGAATAGACAGTTCCAGTGGTTTAATAGTCCTACATATATATATCCTATGGTTCCTGCTTATGCTGCAACATATCTTCAGTCTAAAGGATTTGACGTATCATGGGATGATGGTATCGCTGAAGAGAAGACAGCAGCTGAGTTTACAGAGTATGTTAAGAACAGTGATATAGATGTCATGATGTTGGAGTCTAAAACTCCGGTTATTGAGATGCATTGGGAACTTATCAAGAAGTATAAGGCTATGAAGCTGGATATGGTGATCATCCTTGTAGGCGACCATGTTACAGCATTCCCACAAGAGTCAATGGAGAATTCTCCTGTAGACTACGTCCTTACCGGGGGAAACTATGATTTTCTTCTTCTTAACGTATGTGAGATGTTAAGAGACAATAATGGCAAACTTGATGCTACAAGACTTGATAGAGGTATATATTATAGAGAAAATGGCCAGATTAAAAATACTGGTACATTTGTATTAAATCAGGATCTTAATGAGCTTCCTATGATAGACAGAGATCTTACAAAGTGGAAGTTATATAGTGAGAAGAATGGTAACTACAGTAAGCTCCCCGGAACATATACAATGGCAGCAAGAGACTGCTGGCATCATAAGTGCACATTCTGCAGCTGGACTACATTATATCCACAATATCTTATGAGAACACCGGACAAGCTCCTTGATGAAATCGGTATCCTTATTGAGAAGTACGGTGTTAAAGAGATAATGGATGATTCCGGAGCATTCCCAATAGGTGACTGGCTTCACAAATTCTGCGAAGGAATGATAGAGCGTGGATATAACAAGAAAGTTATCATGGACTGTAACATGCGTCTTGATGGCCTTTCATATGATGATTGTGTACTTATGAAGAAGGCTGGATTCAGATTTATTTTATTCGGTCTTGAAAGTGCTAACCAGGAGACTCTTGACCGCATTGCCAAGAAGGAAAAAATTGAGAATATGATTGAAAGTCTTAAAAATGCAAAGAAAGCAGGACTTTCACCTCATATTACACTAATGTTTGGATATCCATGGGAAGATGAAGGTCAGGTTCAGAATACTGTAAACCTTGGTAAGCAGATTCTTAAAAAGGGATGGGCGCATACACTTCAGGCTACAGTTCTTATACCATATCCTGGAACTCCATTGTACAAGGAGTGTAAGGAAAATGGATGGCTTCTTACAGAGCGTTATGAAGATTTTGACCAGAGAATGCCTGTTATGAAGACTCCAATGGGAAGTGAGAAGATTAATGAAGCAGTACAGTCTGTATATAAAGTTGCTTTCAATCCGGAATTCTTATTTAGAAGGATTATTGGCATCAGAAGTTTAGACGATATTAAGTTCTTTGCCAGAGCAGGTAAGCAGGTAATAGGACATCTCCTAGACTTTAGCGGCAAGAAAGAAAAGTAATCTTATGAGTCCTGATAAACATATTATAAGTGGAATAATCTTAGGTACAGGAGCCTATATAGTGACTAAAGATATAACGCTGGCTGGAGCATCTGCTCTGTCAGCGTTTATGTGCGACATGGACCATTTACTTGAATATGGAGCATATTGCTTACAATATAAGGTTAAGCCGAGTATTAAAGAGTTTTTTAGCGGAAGCTATTTTGCGACTAAGGATAAAATAGTTATTGTCTTTCATGGATATGAATATCTGTTCATAATGCTGATAATAGCAGCTATGACAAGAAGTTCTATTGCCATAGGGATGGTTATGGGCTATACATTACATATGATCTTAGATACAATAGGGAATGATTGTACGTTTCTTGGATACTGTATTTCGTATAGGATCAAGGTTCGTTTTGAGCTTAATAAAATATGTGTTAAAGGAAAAAACAATAATGGAAAATGAATTAGTATCAGTTGTAATACCCACATATAATAGAGCTGATTGCATTATACAATGTGTAGATTCTGTTCTTAATTCTGATTATGAGAATGTAGAAGTAATTGTCGTTGATAACTGTTCTACAGATAATACACTTGAGCTACTTGCCAAATATGACTCTGTAGATAAAGTCAGAATTATATGCTTAAAAGAAAACCTTATGGCTGCTGGTGGAAGAAATAAAGGCTTTGAGGATGCCAAAGGTGATTATATTATGTTCCTTGATAGTGATAATATAATTCACAAAGACATGCTTAGTAAAATGGTAGAAACCTTTCATAATGTGAACAATCTTGGATTTGCAGCTCCTGTTTCTGTACAGATCAATCAAGGTATGCATGTTTGGACCTTAGGAGCGTTTATTAATCTTAAAAATTCAATCCCAATTAATAATGGCAGTGGTAAAAAGATAGATGATATTGATTCGTCACAGCGCTATTATAAGACATGTTATTCTCCTAATTGTGGAATGGTATCAAGGAAAGCTTATGAAATAGCAGGCGGATTTGATGAAGTATACTATATTATGTACGAAGAAGCAGATTTTGGATATAAAGTAGTACAGTCAGGTTTTGAGGCAGTTATAGATACACATGCCATAACTGATCATTATAGTGGTATGAATAGTGATCAGAATGACAGACTAAGAAAATTAGGAGTAGATCCTGCACCAAGAGCATACCACTTTGCCAAGAATCGTAGCATTTTTATGAGTAGATATGCTAAAGGATTAGATTTAGTGCTTTTTTACCTTTTTTGGGTTCATGCATTTTGTATTTATTATGTTTTGATAGCTTTAAAAGAAAAAAGAGCTGATATTGCAAAAGCATATTTTAAGGGAACATGGAAAGGAATAGGAATGACTCTTTTCCATAGAAAAGGGAATTAACTGGAAATGATTTTTTCTATAATAATGCCTTCATATAATGCTGAAAATACAATTGAAATGGCTTTAAAAAGCATAAAAGAACAAGATTTTGATCAGTCATTAATTGAGATAATTGTAATAGATGGCGGATCTAAAGATAGGACGCTTGAAATTGCTTCAAAATATAATTGTATTATTCTTGATAATCCTGAAAGATTGCCTGAACCTGCTAAGAAAATCGGTATAGAGGCTGCTAAAGGGAAGTATATAATAGAGCTCGATACAGATAATGCATTTTGCTCACATGATCAGTTGTCCAAGAGATATGCCTTTTTAAGGAAGAATCCGGATATACATGGAATAGTTCAGAACAGACTCCTTGCAAAATGGAGAACAGGTATAGCTTCCAGATACGCAAATTTATATGGAGATCCATTTAGTAAGTTTGTGTATAGAATAGATGTGAAAGGGAAAGCAACGGTTACTTATAAAGAAAGCATGTCACTGGATAGACCTGGCGTGCTCGAATTTAAGAGTACATCAAAAATACCGATCGGTGATGGCAATGGAGTGCTTTTCGATCTTGACTGGTGCAAAGAGAATTATCCTGATACTTGGAACACCAAAAATTTTGCCTGCACAGCTTTCGATAAGATATGCAGTATAACACATAACTGTGGCTGCATAGAAGGTGATGATATATATCATTATTCGAAGACAGATTTTAAAACATATCTGGCCAAATTAAGATTCCGAGTTATAAACAACATCTTTAATGTTGAAGAAAGTGGATATTCAGCAAGGAAGACTAATACTGATTCTAAAAATGCTGCTTCACTTAGAAAATATCTATTTGTGATATATGCTTTTAGCCTTATACTTCCACTTATTGATGGAATTTATTGTGCATTTAAGAATAAGGATATCACACTGATTTTCCATGCTGTCTATGTGTATTATACAATGATCTATATAGTGTATTGTATGATATGCAAGAAACTTGGTATAGATAAAAGTAATAGAAAATATGGATGATTAGGAGTTTTGAGATGACTATAGAAATAGCAATGCCCTTATATAAACCTTCACCAAGATTAAAAGCAGTTTTAACGGCTTTATCGTTGCAAACAGACAGAGATTTTTACATTACTATGTATAATGATACAAGGCCTGAAGACACAGAAGAAATAGAACTTGATAATAAGATAATAGATGAGGCAAGGAATCAGCTGGGATTAAAAATATCTGTTCATCAGAATGATGTGAATTTAGGATATATGAAAAATATGCATCAGATATTTGATAAAGCAACAGGAGATATACTTGTGCTATTGGCTGATGATGACATAGTAACAGTTGACTATATAGAAATGGTAAGAAAAGCTTTCTCAAAGAAGGAAGTAGGAATAGTTGGAAGACCATATTATTGGTTTACCGATGATATGAAGAAGCCTGTCAGATTTTCAGGTTTTACATTTGATAAAATGAAGATTTATGATTTTGACAAGTCTAATGCCAAGATGGTTAATGAGTGTCTTAGAAGCGCAGGACAGTTGTCTGGGCTTGCATTTAGAAGAGAATATTTAAAAGGCATGCCATTTGAAGAGGATATGTTTACAGCACATGTATATCCCTTCTTATATGTATTTAAAAATCATCCATGCGTATATTTGCCTCATCCAACGCTTGCTGTATCAATCAATTCCAGTCAGACACATAAAGATATATATGATCCATCACCTATGAAGCAGTGGATAGACTTACTTGATAGGGTTGTACCTGAGAAAGAACATAAGAAACGTGTTGATGAAATTAAAGAATATAATAACACGGATTTTTATGGCCTTGCAGAGATCAAAAACTATGGTACATATAAGGAAGTATTTACTGAAATCTTTAATTTCGTAAAATACAGACCTAAGAATTTAATTAATCCATATTTCTACATTTTCTCTATTGGAAGCATTATCATTCCAAGGAAAGTTCTCATTGGAATGGTAGATTGGTATAAGAATACAGTTCTGGCAAAGAGAATAGAAAAAATGAACATAGATTTCTCAGTATATCCTTTTAAAGAATGTGAACCATTATGGAAATATCAGGATTATGATAACTTGAGAGATTGATAGGTTCTATGAATGGCGGACTTATGATTAGTATAATAGTGCCTGTATATAACAGTAAGACGTATTTGAAGTCCTGTATTAATAGTATATTGGCTAATACTTATAAGGACTATGAGCTTATTCTGGTGGATGATGCTTCAAACGATGGCTCTGAAGTATTATGTGATGAGCTTTCTGCGCAAGATATAAGAATAAAAGTAATTCATCATGAGTCTAATAAAGGGTTGTCTCTTTCTAAATACGATGGATATAGGATAAGCAAAGGTAACTGGATATGCTTTGTTGATAACGATGATATTATCTCGCCCTATATGTTAAAACAAATGATTGATGCATCTAAATCGCATACAGATGCGGAAATTATCTGCGTTTCAGGATTGGATGTTAATGAGAAGCAGATAGATCAATATGTTGATAAGATCAGTAATAATACATATGTTCATAGCGCTAATACTCATATAGAGGAATATGATGGTATAAATTCTTGCCGTGCAGTATATGGAAGTACAGATTATTCCTTAAAAAAGAATGGCATATATTCTGCAACATGGGGGAAGATAATAAAAAGAAGCTTATTTGAGAATGTATTAGAAAAAGTGTCCACTTATAAAGATGAGTTATTCTGGGTATTTTTGGAAGATGTCCTTTTTATCCCAATATGCTTAAAAGAAGCAAGTAAGGTAATCATTATTGATGACATACACTATCTTCATAGAATATCGAAAGCAAATCTGTCAGCAAAGATGAAACCATCTGAATATCATTATGAGGTGATAAAAGCCCAGGATCTGATACAAGATTATTACAGAGGTAATGAATTAAAAGATGTTGCAGATGAGATGTTGACAGGATTTATGCTCATGATGCAGAGTGTTTGGTTTAAAATATATGGATATGAAGACAACATATACAGACGAGAATCTGGGCTTAAGATGATAGACGATATGTGGCGTAAATATATAGGTGTTTATAAAGCTTTGGATATGAGAAAAAGTAATATTCTTCATTCTATAAGCACTTTCCTTTTTGATAAAAGCAAATATATATGGCGCTATACGGTAGGCTTATACTATTTTAAAATTAGAAGGTAGTTATTATATGTCAAAGAATGTTTTATGGATTTCTGCATGTGTGCCATACGATACAGTTGGTCATGCTGGTGGGAAGATTCATAACTATTATCTTAAATATTTAAAAGCAAATAGTGACTTTAATATAAAGCTTCTTACTTTTTATTGGGCTGGTGAGAAAGATAAAATCGATCTTGACAGATATAGCATAGATTATGACCTGATAGAACGAAAAATATGGCACTTCCCAGATATATTAGTAAATACAGAGTCTGTTCTTAATCCCTGGAACCGTTATGCCGGAATAGATCAGAATTATACAGTTTTACAGCTCAGGAAACATTTAAAAAAATATAAAGATGAAGGATACATTCCAAATGTAGTAATACTGCAGTGGACGGAAATGCTGGTTTTAATAGATGTTGTAAAAGAGTACTTTCCAGATGCGTCCTATGTAGGCATTGAAGAAGATGTTAAATTTCTTAACTTCGAAAGGCAGTTATTAAAACCAAATAATGCACTAAAAAGATTTGTAATAAATACACGTTATAAAAGATTAAAAGCTATAGAAAAGGCGGCTTGTTCAAAGTGTAATAAGGTTATTCTCAATAATCCTAAAGATCATAAACTGTTAGAAGATGAAGGAATAGACCCAGATATATTGATTGAGTGGCAACCTTATTTTGATAGTTATATTGATATTCCATATAGAGGCAATAAAAAGCAAGTCATATTCTACGGAGCAATGAACAGAACTGAAAACGTTGAAGCTGCTGTATGGCTTGTTACTGATGTGTTGCCGCTTGTAAAAGATACTGAAGTTGAAGTGTTGATTATTGGATCCCATCCAATGGAGCAGGTGAAGGCATTGGAGAGTGATAGAGTGCATGTGCTTGGCTTTGTAGATAGCATTGGTGACTATTTCAAAGATGCTATATGCCTTGCTGCACCTCTCCGTCAGGGAGCGGGAGTCAAGATAAAAATCTTAGAGGCAATGTCTGCAGGAATCCCAGTTTTAACTACAGATGTAGGGATAGAAGGAATACCGGCACAAGGTGGCCGGGAATTCATGTACTGCATGACTGCAGAAGAATTTGCAAAAAGAATTGATGAGCTTGCTTGCGATAAGCAATTGAGAGAATATATATCTTCAAATGAAAAGAAATTTATAAATGGACGATTTGATTTAGAAAAAAGTGCTGATAGATTTATATCTTTATTGCGGGATTTTCGCTAGTTATATGCATGTTAAAATAATATTCGAATGACGGTAATAATATTACTTTTTAAAAAGGGGTTATGAGTTAAGTATGAAAAAGAAAAATAGTATTTGGGCTATACTGTGCTATATTGCATTCTTTTTGGTAGTCTTTGGAATCAACAGTATAATACCATTTACAGGGATGGATGATTTAGAGTTTGGAATTCCGGATGCGCAGTCTCATAATCTGATTGATTATTTATTTTTGGTATGGAATAGAAATAGCAGAAGACTTTTTTGTGAATTTGGCTCTTGGATGACAATGAGATGGAATGGGAAGATTGTAGCTAATGTGCTGAATTCACTTTTTATGTTAGGGCTTATTGAGGGAATAAGACGTATTGCCAAGAGCTTTTACAAAGATAATGTGGATAAACATCAAACGATAGACATTGTTTTTGCTCTTTTAGCATTTGGATCAATTAACTATCTTGTAATTGCCTATACATGTTTTTGGGGTAGCGGAGCAGTTAATTATCTTTGGTCTGCTACAGCTTTTGCGTGGTGCATTTTGTGTCCGATTAAGATCATACTTAATGCTGAATGTAGTAACATTGAGAAAGCAATATCAATAGTCAGTGCGATTTGTGTTTGCTTTTCTGAGGAACATTTTACAGCGACAGCGGCGATTATAGTAACCTGCTGTTTTGGTGCAACGATAGTATATAAAGTTAATTCAAAATATATGCTTATTGAAGCAATACTTACCATAGCTTTGACGATAGTATCATTGCAGTCTCCAGGATTTGAGCAAAGAAGTAATTCAGAGTACTTTTATCCAGGATTTGACTCGTTGCCTATTGGTATACATATTTTTAGGACATATCAGTGGATTTTGAATGGAATTTTGAATGAGAGTACATGCGCTATGGTATTTCTTATTGTAGCAATTGGCTGTTATTATTCTAGAAACAAAAAAATCGCAATGGGAATACATTCTATTGCAGGTATTTTGTTGGGTTTTAAAGTTATTAGTGTTTTTAGTACAATTCCTTTACTAAAACAAAATTGGGGGGGTACTAATCTTTTAAATATTGGATTGCCAATGCTTTCAGTTGATAATCCGGGGTGGTTTTGGAATAATCCTGATACAGAAATGATAAGTTGGGATTATTTATCACATATTGTTCATTTTCGAATAATAATATATAGTTTATTTCTTTTGATAATATTTCTGTTACTGGTTGACATTGCAAGAAAGAACTATAAATACAAAGGTATTATTTATGCTTTTTGCTTGGCAATGGTAGTGTCATTGGCTTTGATGCATTTTTCTGATACTATATATGCTTCAGGCTCACGTACTCTATTTAACTTTAATATAATACTTATACTTACTGCTATGCTGGTAATGCATGCTAGTGATATAAAAGGTAAGTACAAATGTTGTATAATATTTAGCATAACGGCTATAAATATGTTACTTGCGTGTGGAGATATATTAAACTATCTTGCTACAAGGATATTGTAATTATGGGATACTCAAAGCGAAGAGATAGAAAAATAGACATTGTCAGAGGATTTGCCATAATATCTGTAGTGATGGGACATTGTGGATTTCCATTTTTAAGTTTTACATGCAGGTTTCAAACAGCTTTGTTTTTCATAATATCAGGATTGTTTTGGAAAGATCAAAATGCTGCAAGCGTAAATAATATTTTTAGGCAAGTAAAACATTTAATAAAAACTCTCTGGATTCCGTATGTATTATGGAATGTAGCTTTTTTATTTTTAAATAATTACTTATGCTCTACAGGACTATATATCTGTAATATACAAGAATATGAGCAAGCTATAGGCAAGATAAACGTGGGTATGCTTCATAGCTATTATTCTATTAAGCAGATATTTATTGAGAGCGGTAAAATTTTATTATTTATGGGTGGAACAGAGCTTGGAGGAGCTTCGTGGTTTTTTAGAGTTTTGTTTTTTGCTGAAATATTGTTTACTTTAACGCAATATTTATTTAATAAGATTAAGGTTTATAAAATAATAGTAGAGATACCATTTGGTATATGCCTTTCGTTAATAGGTCATTATCTGTGTAACTATTACTACAAGCAATTTGAAGATTCCTTTGTAGGGATGCTGATAGAATACTTGGGACTATGGTTGATGGCTTTTGGTTTATTGACACTAGGACATATATTGAAGATAATTCATTTGAAATATGAAGGTTGGTATAATAGTAATTTATTTGCAATAATATTGATTGTTATTGGCTTTGGCGTTTCACTTATGCTTTTTAAGAGCAAAATTGTCTTTTTTCAAAAAAATTATGGAATGACTGTTGCATTATTTGCAATGATGTTTTTGTGGGGACAAGCATTTTTTATTGATAAGTATATCGATAAACTGGCTAAAATATTAGCATACTTGGGGTCCAATACTATTCCGGTTTTTATGGGGCATTTTGCGGTATTTAAATTGGTAAGTGTTATTATTGTATTGATAAATGGATACCCACATTACTATGTGGGAGCTTTTCCTTATCTAGGTGAATGGATGCCATATGGTATTATTAATACGTTTTTGGGAGCAACCATTCCAATGATTTTATACTTGGGATTCGAGGCTATAAAAAATAATGTTAAGAGAGTGATTAAGCTTGGATAGTAAGTAGTATTGAATAAGGAAGTATCGAGAGTAGAATATGAATAAAGTGTTTAGGCTTTTAGTTCAACTATATGGAGACTTGCGATGGCTTTGGCTTAACGGAATCGTTAATAAAATACCGTTTTGGCCTATTAGATGGTTGTTTTATATTATGTGCGGCATGAAGATAGGAAAGAATTCTAGGATAGGCATTAGAACAACAATTATCTATCCCAAAAACATAAAAATTGGAACAGGCGTTATAATTAACGAAGATTGTTATATAGATGGTAGAGGTGGCCTAGTTATAGGCGATAATACGTCTATTTCAATTTATTCTAAAATTGTAACAGCTAGCCATAGTAAGTCTTCTGAAACATTTGAGTATCATTCCAATAAGACGCATATTGGTCAAAACGTCTGGATAGGAATAGGAGCAATAATTCTAGATGATTCTTACATTGAAGATGAATGTGTAATAAGCGCAGGATCTGTTTTTAAAGGGAAGAGTGAAAAAGGATATGTGTATGCAGGAAATCCTGCTGTAATAGTAAATGAAAGAAAACTTGTTAAGAAATATACTTTGAAAAGAAATAGTTTAATAATATGAGTAGCGATAATAAACTTCCTATAGTAAGTGTTATAACAGTAGTAAGAAATGATAAAGAGCATATTGAGGCGACTTTAAACAGTCTATTTATGCAGGATTATTCTAATATTGAATATATAGTGATTGATGGTGCTAGTACGGATGGTACTTATGAAGTACTTGATCGGTATAGGGATAAAATTAATATTCTAATATCCGAGCCTGATAACGGAATTTATGATGCAATGAATAAAGGTATATTGCTGTCAAATGGGGATTATGTTGGATTTTTGAATTCTGGTGATGAGTATGTAAATTCAAAAGTTATATCGACTATCTTTTCAAAACTAGATAAATGTGTTGATGTAATCTATGGCGATAGCATCGAAATTTCAGGAAAAGGTGAAAAATATATAAAAGCTGCTGATTTTTCTGTCATGGAGTTTAGCCCGGCTTATAGGCACGGATCTTCGTTTACCAAAAGAGATATTCAAAAAAAATATATGTTTAAAGTTGATAATAGGAAACTTGGGTATTCATTAGATTGGGAGTCTATATATAGCATTTATAAAGATGAGCACTGTTTTTACTACTGCAAAAATGTTATAGAAAAGTATCAGCAGGAAGGTATTTCTAGCAATGGATATTTGAATGCTTGGTATAATTACCTTATAACGTCATCATATGGAAATAAAATTTCTAAACTTTTTTATTATTTTAAAAACCTTGTGGCAATGTGGATTAAAACTAGGCTTGGGAGGAATAAGTATGAAAATATATCAAAATAATAGTGATAAATGGTAGATTTACAGAAAAATTACTAAAATGAATAAATTTCGAGTAAGCTGATGTTATAAATTCGATAGGGCCAGCAACTATCTTGATGTCAGATTCTTTTGCTGTTTCTGATATTATTGCTAGTATAGAGGTTTATTAACTGACGTTATTCAGGAAATTTAGTAAAATCAGATATATGAGAAAAGTGAAGAGAATGCGTTCTGTGCCGCTAATATACTTTGGAAAGTGCTTTTAGCAGATTTGTAAATAAGGTACTCATTATAGAGAGTTTATTCTGGATGCAAAATCATATTATAAAATGAAGATGCAACTTGAAAAGAGGGTTTATGAAAATATTATATGATTATCAGATATTATGTAGGCAGAGGTATGGTGGCATTTCAAGATACTTTTATGAACTGATAAAAGCAATAAAACGTGGAAATAAAGCAGATGTTGATATCAAGTGTTTTTTTTCTAAGAATAAATATTTTGAGAACGAATTAAGTAATATTTTTAGTCACGATGCCAGTTTCGTTAGAGGTCAAATATTTATAAATAAATTGTATTACAGTTACTTATTGAAGTATGAAAATTATGATATCTTTCATCCTACATATTTTGATGCTTATTATATAGACAAATGTAAGGGAAAAGTGGTCATTACTGTTCATGACATGATATATGAGATTTACCCTGAGTTGTTTAGCGATTCTTCTATAGTGATAGAGGAAAAAAGAAAATGTATTGAAAAGGCAGATCATATAATTGCCATTTCGCAAAAAACGAAAGAGGATTTATTAAGTTTTTATCCGCAAATTCCGGAGGAAAAAGTAAGCGTTATATATCATGCAGTTTCATCTGATTTAAACACTAAAACTGTAGAGAATATTCCTAATAAATATATATTATTTGTCGGTAATAGGGGGCTATATAAGAATTTTGCTGTATTATGCAGAGCTATGAACGAGATAATGAAAGAGGATGAAGAACTGGAGCTTGTTTGTGTAGGTGGTGGTAAATTTACGGAAGAAGAGCTAAAAGATATTAATTATAGAGATAGGTTTCTTCAATAT
>JAEEGL016556545.1_pt1 | contig 34636 bp, 23 predicted proteins | sample 9134231 | NCBI WGS metagenome assembly JAEEGL01 (sample SAMN16246548, study PRJNA631951) | gut metagenome | biome: gut microbiome; feature: rumen; material: fiber-attached | host: Bos | place: Iran: Karaj | collected 2018-10
GGCCCAGCCGGTACAGGTAAGACGTATCTCTCTATCGCCCTGGCTGTGAAGGCGTTGAAGGAGAAGACAGCAAAGAAAGTTATCCTGTCGCGCCCTGCTGTGGAGGCAGGCGAGAAACTGGGATTTCTGCCTGGCGACATGAAGGATAAGATAGACCCTTATCTGCAGCCGTTGTATGACGCGCTTGAGGATATGATACCTCAGGCGAAGCTGCAGGACATGATGGACAAGCACGTCATACAGATTGCTCCGCTGGCCTTCATGCGAGGCAGGACGCTGAGCGATGCCGTCGTGATACTCGACGAAGCGCAGAATACCACTACGGCACAGATAAAGATGTTCCTCACCCGCATGGGATGGAACACGAAGATGATCATCACGGGTGACCTTACTCAGGTGGATTTGCCACGAGGACAGAAGAGCGGACTTGCGCAGGCAATGGAGATACTGGAAGGTACGGAGGGATTGGCCATAGTGAGGATGACGGAAAAAGATATAGTACGCCACAAATTGGTAACAAGAATAGTAAACAAATTTCAACAATACGACAATGAACAACGCATTAACAAAGACTGAATTCAATTTCAAAGGACAGACAGCCGTATATCACGGCAAGGTACGTGACGTTTATACCATCAACGACGACCTGATGGTTATGGTCGCAACAGACCGTATCTCAGCTTTTGATGTGATACTGCCTAAGGGCATTCCATTCAAGGGACAGGTGTTGAACCAAATAGCAGCAAAATTCCTTGATGCAACAAAGGATATCTGCCCTAACTGGAAGCTTGCTACCCCAGACCCACAGGTAACGGTAGGTTTGAAGTGCGAGGGTTTCCGTGTGGAGATGATAATCAGAGGCATCCTGACCGGTTCTGCATGGCGTGACTATCAGAAAGGTGTAAGAAATATCTGCGGCGTTCAGCTTCCTGAGGGAATGAGGGAGAACGAGCGTTTCCCTGAGCCTATCATCACTCCTACTACAAAGGCTGATGAGGGCCACGACCTGAATATCTCAAAGGAAGAGATTATTGCTCAAGGCATAGTAAGCAAGGAGGATTATGAGGTGATGGAAGACTACACCCGCAAACTCTTTGCCCGCGGCCAGGAGATAGCAAAGAAGCAGGGACTTATCCTTGTTGATACAAAGTATGAGTTTGGCAAGCGTGACGGTAAGGTATATCTCATCGACGAGATACACACGCCTGACTCTTCACGCTATTTCTATGCTGACGGCTATGAGGAGAAGTTTGAGAAGGGCGAGCCTCAGAAGCAGCTGTCCAAAGAGTTCGTACGCCAATGGCTCATAGAGCATGATTTCATGAACGAGCCCGGACAGACGATGCCTGAAATTACCGATGAATACGCAGAATCTGTGGCAGAGCGCTACATAGAGCTCTACGAGCACATCGTGGGAGAAAAGTTTGACCGCACTACCGACCAGAGCAACATCGCAGCACGCATAGAAAAGAACGTCACAGAGTGGCTTGAGGCAAATAAGGGGTAAATCTCTGACATTTGCAAGGGCGATATTTGATCATGGAATATTGTGACGTGTGCAGTTGTATGGTAGCATGACCGCAGCGCGGTCACCGCTCAATAACCGGGGGTGCGTAGTACCCCCGGAGAGGTGATGGAAAGACATCGACCCTGGAGGGGTCGCCCATTATAATTGTTGGGGCACTCTTTCATAAACAAGGTGCGCCATAAAATAAACAAGGTGCGCACAGGAATAACAACAAGATGCGCCCTGAACACAAACAAGGTTCGCCCTGAAAGGGCAAAAGCATATAGCCCAGGGCATCGCCCTGGGTATAAAAGCAATAAGAACATACGCCCTGTAAGGGCAACAGAATGATCAAGAAATAGTTGTATAAACAAGAAACGATAAAGCCCTATAGCGACGAGGGCAGCAAGGCTACGCAGGTAGAGGCAATGTTTGACAATATTGCCCCTAAGTATGACACGCTTAATCATCGGCTATCGTGGAATATAGACCGTTATTGGCGCAACAAGGCAATAGGGGAGTTGGCACTCTCCCACCCCGCGAAGATACTTGATATCGCCACGGGCACAGGAGACTTCGCCATTCTGGCAGCAGAAAAACTCAAGGCCCACGTTACCGCAACAGACATCTCTAACGGCATGATGCAGATAGGCCGCAAGAAAGTAGCAGATAGGCATCTCGATGAATACGTCACTTTTGAAAGGCAGGACTGTACGGCTCTCTCCTACCCCAACGATAGCTATGATGCTGTAATCGCAGCCTTTGGCATCCGGAATTTCCAGGATTTGGAACAGGGACTGAAGGAGATGTATCGGGTATTGAAGCCAGGAGGAGCGTTTTGTGTGCTGGAGCTGACAACACCCGTTGCCACTCCGATGAAACAACTGTTCCGCATATACAGCAATACGGTCTTGCCTGTCTATGGCAAACTGGTAAGCAAAGACAAACAAGCCTACTCCTATCTGAATAAGTCGATAGAGGCCTTTCCGCAAGGAGAGAAAATGATGGAGATACTCAGAAGGATAGGATTCTCAAAAGCAGACTTCAAACGTCTTACTTTCGGGATATGTACTTTGTATATAGCATATAAATAAGGTAGGTAATTCATAATAACAACTAAGCAACACGACACCTCAAATGAAGAAATTCGGTATCATCGGCTATCCGCTTGGACACTCTTTCTCACCAGGCTATTTCAATGAGAAGTTCGCTAATGAAGGTATTGACGCTCATTACGACAAGTATGAACTGCCCGTCATTACTGACCTTCAGGCAATAATTGACTACACGCCAGACCTGTGTGGATTCAATGTCACGATTCCATACAAGGAGAAGGTGATGTCCTATCTTGATAATGTATCACCAGAGGCACGTGCCATCGGCGCGGTCAACGTGGTAAAAGTGACCCGTAAGGATGGTGACACACCTTATCTGGAGGGATACAATAGTGATGTAATCGGATTTATGAGGAGCATAGAGCCTTTGCTGGACAAGCACCACAAGAAGGCTCTTGTACTCGGTACCGGAGGCGCAAGCAAGGCGGTAAGCTATGGGTTACACCAATTTGGCATTGAAACCGTGTTAGTGTCTCGCAGTCAGAAAGATAAGACTATTCAGTATCAGCAGATAACACCAGAGTTGCTGAATGAATATACGGTTATCGTGAACTGTACTCCATGCGGAATGGCGCCTCACTTTAACGAGTGCCCAGATATCCCGTATGAGGCATTAACAAAACAACACCTGCTGTATGACCTGGTGTATAATCCTGATGAGACGCTGTTTCTGAAAAAAGGTAAGGCACAGGGAGCGTTAACGAAAAACGGCCTTGAGATGCTGCTGTTGCAGGCTGAAGCCGGATGGGAGATTTGGAATAAATGATAAGTGTAGATGGTCTTAAAGTAGAGTTTGGCGTGAAGCCATTGTTCGCAGACGTATCGTTTGTGATAAATGAGCGTGACCGTATAGCCCTCGTAGGTAAGAACGGAGCCGGAAAGTCAACACTCCTGAAAATCCTTGCAGGCATCAATACCCCTACAGAGGGAAGGGTGTCTGTGCCTAATGACTGTACTATTGGCTACCTGCCGCAGGTGATGATATTGCAGGACGACACGACCGTGCGCGATGAGGCACGCAAGGCTTTTGCCGATGTCGATAAGATGAAGGCAAAAGTCGATGCCCTGCAACAGGAGATGGAGAAACGTACGGATTACGAATCTGCCAGCTATATGGAACTCGTGGAACGCTTTACCATAAACCACGAGAGATACATGATGATGGGTGCAGAGAACCGTGAGGCTGAGATGGAGCGTACACTCACCGGTCTTGGTTTCTCACGTTCGGATTTTGAGCGCCCTACATCAGAATTCTCTGGTGGATGGAGAATGCGTATAGAGCTTGCCAAACTGTTGCTCAGGCATCACGATGTGCTGCTACTCGATGAGCCTACTAACCATCTGGACATAGAATCAATACAATGGCTGGAGCAGTTTCTGAGCCAAAGTTCTCAGGCTGTGGTGCTGGTATCCCACGATAGGGCATTTATAAACAATGTGACAAACCGTACGTTGGAGATTTCTTGCTCTAAGGTTGTAGATTATAAGGTCAAGTATGACGAATATGTCGTACTAAGGAAGGAGCGTCGCGAACAACAGTTGCGCGCTTACGAGAACCAACAAAAGGAAATAGCTGATACGAAGGCATTTATCGAACGGTTCCGTTATCAGGCAACAAAGGCGATACAGGTGCAGCAACGCATACGCCAGCTGGAGAAGATTGTGCCGATAGAGGTGGATGAGGTGGACAATTCTGCCCTGAGGCTGAAGTTCCCTCCATGCTTGCGGTCAGGTGATTATCCAGTAATATGTGATGAAGTGGGCAAAAGCTATGGCGAGCACAATGTCTTTCATAACGTGAACTTCACCATAAAGAGAGGCGAGAAAGTTGCGTTTGTAGGCAAGAACGGCGAGGGAAAATCTACGCTTGTGAAATGTATAATGGGAGAAATACCCTACGAAGGCAATTTGAAAATAGGCCATAATATCCAAATTGGATATTTCGCCCAAAACCAGGCACAGCTGCTTGACGAGAGTCTTACGGTATTCCAAACTATAGACAACGTGGCACGCGGGGACATAAGGCTTCGAATTAACGATATACTCGGAGCATTCATGTTTGGAGGAGAGAACTCGGAAAAGTATGTGAAGTTCCTGTCTGGTGGAGAGCGATCAAGGCTTGCGATGATACGCTTGCTGTTGGAGCCTGTAAACTTCCTGATACTTGACGAGCCGACAAACCATCTTGACATGATAAGCAAGGATGTGCTCAAAGAAGCCATCAAAGCCTTTGACGGAACTGTAATCGTGGTAAGCCACGACCGCGAATTCCTGGATGGATTGGTTGAGAAAGTCTATGAGTTTGTTGGAGGAATAGTGAAGGAGCATCTTGGAGGTATCTATGATTATCTGCGTGATAAGAAAGCCCAGACTATCACAGAAGCGATAAGCAATTCACACGACGCCACCCTCATGAGTCAGGCACAAACTAAGAACGTTTCTCCATCAAAGCCGGCACAGGGTAAGCATCAGTCCACAACTGCTCAAAACGAGAAGCAGGCAGACTCATCCCCCACCCTTTCATACGAGGAACGCAAGGCCCAGCAACGCAAAGAAGCTAAGTTGGCCAAGCGTCGCAAACAGTTGGAGGAGCAGATAGAACTTCTTGAACAGAGGAAGGCAGAGTTGGATGATGCTCTGATGAAACCTGAGAATGCTGCCAACATGCAAATGGTTAATGAATATACTGAGCTGCAAGCAGAACTGGAAAAGTTGGAAGAAGAGTATTTTAGTTTAGAATAAGATAACAAGAACTAATAGACTCGAAAACAGACACATATAGATTAACGATATTAGAATAAAGAGTATTATACATGCCATTAAGATTACCTGATAAATTACCTGCAATAAAGAGACTTGAGGACGAGAACATCTTCGTCATTGATGAGACCAGAGGACATACACAGGATATTCGTCCTCTACGCATGGTGATACTTAACCTCATGCCGTTGAAAGTAACAACAGAGACAGACTTGATACGTCTGCTTTCAAACACCCCGCTACAAATAGATGTAACCTTCATGAAACTGAAGAGTCATACCCCAAAGAACACTCCGATAGAACACATGAAGCAATTCTATATTGATTTCGACATACTGAGGAACAAGAAATTCGACGGAATGATTGTAACTGGGGCACCTGTGGAGGATTATTCCTTTGAGGATGTTACCTATTGGGAAGAAATAAGCGAGATATTTACTTGGGCTCGCACTCATGTCACTTCTACCATGTATATCTGTTGGGCTGCTCAGGCTGCACTCTATGCTTTTCATGGCATCAAGAAGACATCGCTCCCCAAGAAAGTGTTTGGTATTTTTCCTCAATACATAAGCCCCGAGTATGAGAATAGCCCACTCTTCCGCGGCTTTGATTCAGAATTCAATATGCCGCATTCAAGACATTCCGGCACACTTTCCAAAGATGTTGAGGCATGTCCTGCAATCTCAATACTTGCACAATCGCCCAAAACAGGACCATCGATAATGATGGAACGTGACGGCAGGGAGATATACATCACAGGACACATGGAGTATAACCCAGACACTCTTGACACAGAGTACAAGCGAGACTTGGGCAAACGAGATGATGTAGATAAGCCAATAAACTACTACATAGACGATGATCCAGCCAAAGGACCTCGTGTAACATGGCGCGCACACGCTAACCTTCTCTATCATAATTGGATAAACTATTACATTTACCAAAAGACTCCATACAACATCGAAGAAATCTCATAATGTGTAAGTCTGTAACGCAATAGGTTATGAGCTGGTGATTCGGCAGCTTACAAGTTTGTAACGCGGTAGTTTTAAGTTGGTAATGCGCCAGATTATAAACTGGTAGTGCGAGACATCTCATAAGTTGTAATGTGCAGTTTATGAGTTAGTAATACAACAAGGATAAAAAAGAATTGCAATTAGATATTGGACTACTCCAATTCTAATTGCAATTCTTTTCTCATGTCGCTAAAAGAACTTTCTTCTTTAGATAGAGATTCAAAGAACTCTTCTTGAGAAATAGGTGCAAGGACTTTGCTTGTCTTTTTCTCTTCTAACTTGATTTCAAATGTAAGGTGTCCATTCTTAAGTCTGCGTGCAAGCTCTGCCTGAAAGTTGCTTTGCATGGGTTTGATATCAGTATAGAGTACACTATTTTCTGCCTCTCCTACAAGATTTGGAAATTCATCCATCTTGAGTTGAATGTTCTTCATGCGTTGCGACAAGGCAAACTGCGCCTTGTCTTGCTTCATGACATTAATTATAGTGAGCCATTCCCTCTTTGCATCTTCCAGAGTGAACGTTTCATCATCATCCGGATTTGTTACGGATGCTTCGTTAGTTATAGTATTTGCAGCATTCTGCTCACGTAATCCCTTGAAGGAGAAACCGATATCCTTGAGTAATGTGGCAGAACGTGTTGACTTAACTTCCTTTACCGGCTCGGCTACAACATTATGACTGATAGGTTTTGTCGCAGCTACAGGTCGTTCCTCTCTTGCTATAGGAACGATTGTATTGAAAATATGTTTTAGTCTAATGCTGGGCCGAGGCCCCGAGCCTTCGTCACTATCTTCTTCCTGAGTGATTTGTGCCATCTGGATGAGTGTCAGCTCAACAAGCAGACGTTTGTTACTGCTCATGCGATAGTTTACGTCACATTGATTGAGTATCTTTAACGTACTATACAGAAACCGCTTAGGACATTCCTTAGCTTGCTCAGCATACCTTTGACGGACTTCATCACTTGCCTCTATGAGTTGCGTTGTCTGTGGATTGGCTGCCATGAGTAGGTTCCTCACGTGTGAAGCAAGCCCGTTAACGAGGTGTTGGCCATCGAAACCTCGAGACAGGATGTTATTGACAACCAGCATCAGGTCGCTTACTTTATTCTGCAACGCCAACTTCACGATATTGAAATAATTGTCAATATCAAGTACGTTGAGGTCTTCGAGAACTTTTTCATAAGTGATGTTCCCCTGACAGAATGATGCAGCTTGGTCAAAGATAGACAGGGCATCACGCATACCGCCATCTGCTTTTTCCGCGATAATGTTGAGTGCAGACTCCTCGTATGTAATGCCCTCTTGGTCAGCTACATGCTTAAGGTGCTTTATAGTATCGCTTACAGACATTCTCTCAAAGTCATATATCTGACAACGAGAGAGAATCGTTGGCAAAATTTTATGCTTCTCAGTAGTAGCAAGAATAAATATCACATGTGCAGGCGGTTCCTCGAGAGTTTTGAGGAAAGCATTAAACGCCTGCGTAGAGAGCATGTGTACCTCATCAATTATGAACACTTTATATCGTCCTGTCTGTGGCGGTATATGTGTCTGCTCCATTAGCGTCTTGATGTGCTCTACGCCGTTATTGGATGCAGCATCAAGTTCAAAAATGTTTAGTGAACGGCCCTCTTCAAACGCCTTACAGCTTTCACATTCCCCGCAGGCATCACCCGCAGCCGTAGGATTCTGACAGTTTATTACTTTTGCAAAAATGCGGGCACATGTTGTCTTACCTACTCCGCGAGGACCGCAGAAGAGGTAGGCATGAGCCAGTTTGCCAGAGGTAACCGCATTTCGCAGCGTGGTGGTCAGGGCTCCCTGACCAACCACGCTACTAAATGTCATAGGGCGGTATTTACGTGCTGATACTATATAGTCCATTAGATTTTGTCAATACGCAACTGATGACGTCCTGCTTCAAATGGTGTCTTGAAGAATTCGTCCATGATGACCTCCGCTTCACGATTGGTAACGAAACGGCCGGGAAGCACAAGGCAGTTAGCATTATTGTGCTGACGAATGAGATGTGCTATTTCAACATTCCACGCCAGTCCTGCACGTACTCCATGATGCTTGTTGAGAGTAATCGCCATTCCTTCACCAGAACCACAGATGCCTATACCACATGATACAACTCCTGACTCAATATCCTCTGCCAAAGGATGTGCAAAGTCTGGGTAGTCACATGAGCGGTCACTATAGGTGCCGAAGTCCTTATATTCTATACCCTTCTCCTCTAAGTACTGGAGAACAAACTGCTTGAGTGGGAAGCCTGCGTGATCGCAAGCAACTCCTACGATTTTGTTTTTTGCCATATTCAAGAATAAATTTACAGTATGGATTTAACTTGATTATATACATTCTCTGCGGTATATCCCAACTTTTCGTCAAGTACTTTGTATGGAGCAGAGAAGCCGAAGCTCTCCAATCCCCAAATCTTTGATTTAGGATCAGCACCAATAAGGAATGCCTGAAGATTTACTGGCAAACCGGCTGTCATACCAAACACCTTAGCTCCACAAGGAACAACGCTCTGCTGGTATTCTACTGGCTGCTCACGGAACAGGCCTTCAGAAGGAACAGATACGATACGTACCTTTACACCATCCTTGCGCAGCAATTCTGCTCCGGCAACAAGTGTTGACACCTCTGAACCGGATGCAACACACACAACATCAGGATTTTCGTCTGAGCCTGCTATGATATATGCACCCTTTGCCACCTGTGAATAGTCATTACCCTCAGGCAGGTCTGCGATATTCTGACGTGAGAAAATCAAGGCTGTTGGAGTTGCCATATTCTCCATTGCCAGTTTCCAAGCCTCAGTAGTTTCCTTAGCCTCTGCAGGACGCAGAACCAGAACAGATGGCTTGCCGCTATGGTTATGCAGTTTCTCCATCAGTCGTATCTGTGCTTCCTGCTCTACCGGCTCATGTGTAGGACCGTCCTCACCCACACGGAATGCGTCGTGGGTCCAGATGAACTTCACAGGCAACTCCATCAAAGCAGCCATACGTACGGCAGGCTTCATGTAGTCAGAGAATACGAAGAATGTACCGCATGCAGGTATTACGCCTCCATGCAGAGCCATACCGATACAGCAACATGCCATAGTGAGTTCCGCTACACCTGCCTGGAAGAATGCTCCACCAAAGTCGTCCTTGGTAAGCGCACGTGTCTTCTTCAGGAAGCCGTCAGTCTTATCAGAGTTTGACAAGTCAGCAGAAGCACATATCATGTTTGGCACCTGCTCAGCCAAAGCACCCAGACATGCAGCAGATGCGCTACGTGTAGAGTCATTAGCCTTCTGAGTCACCTTTGTCCAGTCAATCTGAGGAGTCTTACCGCTAAACCAATCCTCCAGCTGCGCAGCCTTCTCCGGGTTTGCCTTTGCCCAAGCCTCTTCTTCGGCATAACGCTCAGCACAGATACCCGCCAATTCCTTTGCACGGTTTGCATAGAGTTCCTTTACATCATCAAAGATCTGGAATGGATTCTCAGGATCGCCACCAAGATTCTTTATTGTATTGACAAAGGCACCGCCTCCGAGTGGTGCTCCGTGGGTCTTGCAGTTTGCCTCATAGGAAGAGCCGTCCTCTTTGAGCGCACCTTTACCCATAATACACTTACCAATAATGAGTGTAGGCTGTCCCTTCACGGCCTTAGCCTCTTCTATCGCCTTGCGTATCTCGGCTGCGTCGTTACCGTTTATCTCAATAACCTTCCATCCGAGAGCGCGATACTTGGCTGCTGTATCCTCGTTGAGCACATCCTTTGTCTCCGTGGACAGCTGTATGTCGTTAGAGTCATAGAACATGATAAGGTTATCAAGTCCAAGTACAGAGGCTATACGTGCACCACCTTGAGAGATTTCCTCCTCTATGCCGCCGTCAGAGATATAGGCATAGATAGTTTCTTTCTTGAACGTCGGGTTGCCCGTGTGCTCAGCAAGGAACTTTGCAGCTATAGCAGCACCTATTGCGAACACATGTCCCTGTCCCAAAGGACCGGAGGTGTTTTCTATGCCGCGGGCAATCTCAAACTCAGGGTGTCCTGTTGTAGGAGAGCCCCATTGACGCAACTGTGCCAGCTCATCAAGGGTAAACTTGCCTGCCAGACAAAGCTGTGAATAGAGCATAGGAGCCATGTGTCCCGGGTCAAGGAAGAAGCGGTCGCGTCCCTTCCATGAAGGATTCTGCGGATCATACTGCAGGTATTCAGAATATAACACATTTATAAAGTCTGCTCCACCCATAGCGCCGCCAGGATGACCAGACTTCGCTTTTTCTACAGCAGCTGCTGCAAGAATGCGGATATTGTCCGCTGCATGATTTAGTACTTTGATTTCGTTTGCCATAGTGATGTTTATGTTATTAGTAGAATATTACTTTTTGTTTTCTACAGCTGACTTCTCTATAGGAAGACAAGCTTTGTAGTTTTCAAGATACTTGTTAAATCCCTCAACATCCTCTGCGTTTGGAGATATCGTGCTGCCTGAGTTGCCGGCAAATACTACGTTGTCCAGCCAATCAGGTAATGACATACCGTCGCTATTGTTAACGACAAAAGCCGCAAGCAGGGCTATACCCCATGCGCCGCCTTCTCCGGCTGTCTCCATTACTGTAATAGGAGAATCCAAAGCGGCTGCAAGCATCGACTGTCCTACCTTAGGCGTAGTGAAATAACCGCCGTGACCGGTAAGTCTGTCAACCTTCACGCCCTCTTCCTTCAGCAGGATGTCATTACCGAATTTCAATACGGCAATAGCTCCATAGAGATGAGCGCGCATGAAGTTGGCAAGCGTCAGTTTGTCGTTAGCCGACCTTACGATAAGCGGTCTTCCGTCCATACATCCGGTTACAGGTTCGCCAGAGATATAGTTGAACGATACGAGTCCGCCACAATCCGGGTCACCCTTAGCAGCTATCTCAAACAGTCGGGTATATAGTTCACCCGTATTCTGCTCTACTCCAAGCAGTTCCGCATATTCCTTCAACACCTTGACCCATGCGTTGATGTCTGAGGTACAGTTGTTACAATGTACCATTGCCACGAGCGAGCCGTCAGGAGTTGTTACCATATCCAGCACCTCATAGGGCTTGGAGAGAGGCTTCTCTAATACTATCATAGAGAATGATGATGTTCCTGCACTTACGTTACCCGTACGTACCTTCACGGCATTTGTTGCAGCCATACCTGTGCCTGCATCACCTTCAGGCGGGCAGAAAGGAATTCCGGGCTTTAAGTGTCCTGATACGTCCAGACGCATAGCACCCTCAGGAGTCAGGAAACCGGCATTCTCGCCTGCCACAAGTGATTTTGGCAGAATGTCAAGCAACGTCCAAGGGAGTTTCTTTGGCTTTATCAGCTCATTGAACTTCCTTACCATTTCCGCATCGTAGGTCTTAGTTGCAGGATCTACGGGTATCATGCCTGAGGCATCTCCCACTCCGAGAACCTTCTGTCCCGTCAACTGCCAATGGATGTAACCGGCAAGAGTCGTAAGGAATTCTATGTCTGACACATGCTCCTCATTATCAAGTATTGCCTGATATAGATGTGAAATGGACCATCTCAGAGGTATGTTATAGTTGAAAAGCTCAGAAAGAGTAGCTGCTGCCTTACCTGTATTGGTATTACGCCAAGTGCGGAACGGCACGAGGATATCGTTACCCTTGAAAGGCAGATAGCCGTGCATCATAGCGCTGACACCAATGGCTGCAAGAGCTTCTATCTCAACATCATACTGTGCCAGCACATTCTTGCGCAAGTCGGCATAGCAGTCTTGCAGGCCATACCAGATTGCTTCTGTGCTATATGTCCAAAGTCCGTCAACAAGCTGGTTCTCCCAAGTGTGGCTTCCCTGAGCTATTGGCTTATTGTCTGCATCTATAAGAACTGCCTTAATTCTTGTAGAGCCAAACTCTATGCCTAAGACGGCTTTGCCTGATTGAATTGTCTCTTTTGCACTCATAATGATAATTGTGGATTATGAATTATGAATTAACAATTATGCATTAGCAATTATGAATTAACAATTATGCATCATGCATTTTGAATTATGCATTACTTAAGCGCTTTGTTTAACATGTAATACAACTCGTTGTTCTGCAGTTCTTTCTTGAACTCGCTTATTGTTGTATTCTTGTTAATCTGCACATATTCTATTCCGAGTATCTCAGCGAAGTCCTCCCAATACTCTGCGCTTATGTCATAGGAGAATGCGCTGTGATGCGTACCGCCAGCAAGAATCCATGCTGCTGCTCCTACCTCGAATGTAGGCATCGGTACCCACAGGGCAGATGCAACTGGCAGGTTAGGCATTGGCTTTGGTTCTATGCACTCCACCTCCTGAGTGATGAGACGGAAGCGGTTGCCGAGGTCAACGACTGTAGCCTTGATGCCAGGACCAATCTTTGATGTGAAGACGAGACGTGCGGTTTGCTGCTTGCGTATGCCGATGCCGAGGAAGTGAACCTCAAGCTTTGGCTTATCGACTGCGATGAGCGGACAAACCTCCAGCATGTGTGACTGAAGGATAGAGCTGCGGTCGCCTGCAAAGTTCAGAGTGTAATCCTCCAGGAATGAGCACCCCTTTGGCATGCCCTGCTGCATCACCCACAGAGTGCGATAGAGGCAAGCAGTCTTCCAGTCACCCTCAGCACCAAAGCCGATACCCTCAGCCATTAGTCGCTGAGATGCAAGTCCTGGAATCTGGTCGAAGCCAACGAAGTTTGGATCGTTAATGTCGGCATCGCCAAGGTCATCGAAATTAGTAGTGAACGCCGTAGCACCATTATCCGCAAGTACGCGGCGTATTGCTATCTCGGCCTTGGCTGCATTGCGGACTTTCTCCCAATATACCTCTTCGCCAGACTCATCTATCTTTATGGTATATTGCTGCTTATACTCTTCCACCAAAGCGTCAACCTCTGCGTCGGTCACTTTCTTAAAGTACTCCATGAGTGACGATACGGGATAGTAATCAACATGATATCCCAGGCGCTGCTCAAACTCTACGCGGTCACCATCAGTAACAGCGACATTGTTCATGTTCATACCGAACATCAGGCAACGTACGTTGTGAGCGTCTGCAACACCTGCTGCCACGCGTGCCCAAACGGCAATCTTCTTCTGCGCATCCTCATTCTTCCAGTATCCTACGACAACCTTGCGAGGAATGCGCATACGGGTGCAGATATGTCCGAACTCTATATCGCCGTGAGCACTCTGGTTCAGGTTCATGAAGTCCATATCCATTGTGTCCCAAGGAATCTCGGCATTATACTGAGTATGGAAATGCAGGAGTGGCTTATTGAGTGCCTGCAGGCCCTTAATCCACATCTTGGCAGGAGAGAATGTGTGCATCCAGGTGATGATACCTACACACTTGTCGTCGTTATTGGCATTCTTCATCACGGTCTCCACCTCATTACTGCTGTTGGCGGTACCTTTATATACTATCTTAATAGGTATGATACCTGACTCGTTCAGGCCTTCAACCATTTTCTTAGAGTGACCGTCAACAGCTACGACTGCGTCACCTCCGTAGAGTAACTGAGCGCCCGTGACCCACCATATTTCGTACTGATTAAATGAATTTTTCATTGTTTATTTCTGTTTATGATTAGTGATCTATTTGATTTTGACTGTAGTTAATTCTAATGATTTTATCCTCTACTTCAAGTGGCTGCTTACCTGCCTTTAAGGGAAGTTACTTACATCCTTAAGGGAAGTTACTTACATCTTTGAGGGAAGTTACTTACATCTCTGAGGGAAGTTACTCACATCCTTGAGGGAAGTTACTTATCTCCGAGAGCAAAGTAGGCTACCGTCTGGAGTAAAGTAGGCTACCGTCTGGAGTAAAGTAGGCTACCGTCTGGAGTAAAGTAGGTTACCGCGGGATGTTTCGTTCCCAAGTCCGTTCTATGAGCTGAACTTCCTCTGCAGGGGATTACTTTTTCTTTTGTCCGTAATAGGCGTTAGGGCCGTGCTTACGATTGTAGTGCTTCTCCACCAAGTAAGGGTTCATCGTGGTCATAGGATTGATGGCAAAGCTGACAAAAGCCATTTTGGCGCATTGTTCCATAACCTTGGCATTATATACCGCATTATCAGGCGAAGTGCCCCACGAGAACGGACCGTGATTCTTTACAAGTACGGCAGGCGTGTGGTCAGGATTAATCTTGCGGATATTGAGTATCTCGTCCACGATTACGTTACCTGTCTCCAGCTCATACTGTCCCTCCACCTCTTCCTTGGTCATATCGCGTGTGCAAGGAATAGCTTTATAGAAATAGTCGGCATGTGTGGTTCCGATGTTTGGAATATCCTGCCCTGCCTGAGCAAAAGCTGTAGCATACGTTGAATGTGTGTGTACAACACCCTGTATGTTTGGGAAAGCCTTATACAGCACCAGATGTGTCGGAGTGTCAGACGAAGGGTTGAGGTCGCCCTCAACCACCTTTCCGGTCTCCAGTTCTACAACAACCATATCCTCAGCTTTCATCACATCGTATGAAACTCCGGATGGCTTGATGACCACAAGACCCTTCTCGCGGTCTATGCCTGAGACATTTCCCCACGTGAAAATCACGAGGCCTTGCTTCACAAGGTCCATATTAGCTTTGAAGACTTTCTGTTTCAGTTCTTCTAACATTTGTTTTCTTTGATTTTAAGGTTAGAAAATAGATTATCTCAATATGGGCGTAAGATGCATGCGGGTTTATTCTTTTGCCCGCATGCTTTCCTACACCTTATTTATATTACCACAATACCCAGTAGAGCACAACGAGGATGATTATTACACCCGCAGCACCAATATTGAATGTGCGGTCAGTCTTGAATATATTGATGTCCACACCAATTGACTTCACATCTTCCACCTTGTCTCTTGCGTTGCTGACGAGATAGAGATATATGCAGAAGAACATTGTTGCCATGAAGAAGAATGCCTCGAAGCCCAGGTCACGCATTTCCTTGCTGAAGAATGTCTGCAAACCGAGTATGAATGCTGCGAAGGCAAGACCCAGGAAGATATGCGCCCACTTGTAGAGCACACGCTTCGTCTTCTCTGGAAGTTCCTCTGCAGGCTTGGTATTGTTGGACATGAATGAGAGTCCGAAGAAGAGCACTACGAGACAGATGAACACGTATCCCATGCGGAGGAGGAACGGTACGTCAGGCAGGAGGAACTTGAAGAGGATAGAAAAGGCGAATGTTCCTATAGCCGTAACGACGGCAGCAAGTCCGCTTGCACGCTTCCACAGAAGTCCAAGTCCGAAGATTACAACGATACCCGGGTAAACGAAGCCAGAGTACTCCTGAATAACCTGGAAGGCCTGGTCGGCACCACCCATGATTGGGTAAACGGCGATGAGAGCCATCAGCAGGGCGCAGAGAGAGGTGATACGACCTACGTTCACGAGCTTCTTCTCAGATGCATTCTTCTCGATATAGTGCTTGTAGATGTCCATAGTGAAGATGGTTGACGTACTGTTGAACATCGAAGCGAGAGAAGAGATAACGGCAGCGGCGAGGGCAGCAAATGAGAGACCCTTGACGAATACCGGAGTGAAGTTGCGGATGAGGTAAGGATAAGCGTCGTCAGAACGCTCTATGGAGCCTGCCAGATGTGGCAGCTGGTCAATAACGGGAACGCCGTTATATGTACCTTTCATGATATAGAATGCGCAAACGCCAGGGATACAAACGATGAATGGGATGAGAATCTTCAGGAATGCTGCGAAAATCATACCCTTCTTAGCTTCTGCCAGAGACTTTGCAGCAAGACCCTTCTGGATGATATACTGGTTGAAGCCCCAATAGCCAAGGTTAGTGAGCCACAGAGCACCTACGATAACCACAATACCGGGGATGTCGAAATAAGGATCGGCTCCTGGCTGGGTCCTGAGCACTTCACCTGTAGAGTTGATTATACCGTCGATGTCAGGATAAATCTCGGTATTACGCTCCACGACAAGACTGAAGTGTTCGTCACCTTTTATGCTTCCCAAGTGTGAATAGATCTCAGAGAAAGCGCCCAATGCGCCTCCGTCGATGTGGAGCTCTGAACCTATTACGCTCAGCGCAGCGTATGCCGTGATAAGTCCGCCACCAACGAGGAATGTCACCTGCATCACGTCCGTCCATGCAACAGATGCCAAACCGCCGTAGATGGAGTAAAGTCCTGCGATAAGGAAGAGAATGAGGATGATGGTGAGAAGCGTGAAGTCAACCTGCATGCCACACATATAGCCCATAGTAGCAGGCAGACCGAGAATCTGCTTGATGGCCAGAGCTCCGAGCCAAGCTACTGAGGTAAGGTTGATAAACACATAGAGGAAGAGCCAGAAGATGGAGAAGCTCAATCCTACGCCGTCGTTATAGCGGTCGCGAAGGAACTGAGGGATAGTGAACACCTTCTTCTCAATCATCAGCGGAAGCAGGAACTTACCCACAACGAGGAGCGTAGCAGCCGCCATCAACTCGTATGCGGCCATAGCGATACCGGAATTGAAGGCGGAGCCAGACATTCCGATGAACTGTTCTGCAGATATGTTGGCTGCGATGAGCGATGCGCCCACAGCCCACCATGTGAGGGTGTTACCTGCAAGGAAGTAGTCGGTAGATGATTTTTCTTCACCCTTCTTGCCACGACTCAGGAAGATACCCAAGCTGACAAGAATTATTATATATACGATAAAAACAAGATAGTCAATGGTTTCAAATCCATTGTTTTGTAGAGCTTCAATTATACTCATTTCTGTTTAGTTTATTAGTTAGTTGATTTAATGTTAATTCCTTTGGTTGTATTCTCCTAAGAAGATATGGCTTTAGTGCCCTATACCTTATTATATATGTAGGTCTTGCGACGCCACTATGTTACTTAATGGAGAATTTATATGCTGCGTGGCTATAGTATTTCTCACCTGGCTTGAGCGTTGGCTGTACCCAGTCCTTCTTGTTAGGAGAGTCTGGATACTTCTGGCTCTCTAAGCATACGCTCACGTGCTTAGGATACTTCAGCCCGTTCTTGCGAATGATGTCCTTGTCCTTGCCTACTCCCTGGAAGTTAGCAGAGTAGAACTGTACGCCTGGCTCGTTGGTGTACATCTCCATGAAGATGCCGCTCTTGGGAGAGTAGAGAGATGCGCACACCTGAGTGTCGTCGCCCTTACCGTTCTTGTAAGTGTTCAGGCACCAGTTGTGGTCATAACCTCCTGCATTCTGTATCTGGTCAAATGAAGAGTTGATGCTGTCGCCTATAGCGTGTGGAGTACGGAAATCCATCGGCGTTCCCTCAACAGAGCAAACCTTGCCAGTAGGGATATAAGCCTTGTCTGAAGGAGTGAAGCTGTCAGCATTCAGATAGAGTATCTGATCTGTTCCTTCCTTATCCAGCTCTCCGCTAAGGTTATAGTAGTTGTGATTGGTCTGATTAATGATTGTCTCCTTGTCTGTCTGTGCTTCCCAAGTGATATCAAGGGTATTGTCAGAAGTTACCTTGTAGGTAGTTACAGCAGTAACATTTCCGGGGAAACCGTTCTCTCCGTCGCTGGCAACAATAGTCAGCTTCAGTATTGAGTCACCTTCCTGTACGGCATCATAAACCTGATTCATCCATCCGGTTGTACCGCCTCCGTGCAGGCAGTTGTCTCCGTCATTCTGCTTCAGTTGGTAATCCGTTCCGTTGAGATTGAACTTTCCTCCCGCGATACGGTTGGCGTAACGTCCTACAGAAGAACCATAGTCGCTGGGGCTGTTCAGCGTGTCGGCATACTGGTGAATGTTGTCAAATCCCAGAACTACATCTGTAGGCTTGCCGTCCTTGTCTGGAACGACGAGTGAAACAACCCTACCGCCATAGTTTGTGATGCACACTTCCATGCCGTTAGCATTCTTCAGAGTGTAGAGCTTTACGGGTTTCTCGTTGATAATAGTGTCGAAAGCAGCCGGATTAAGACCTGACAATAGTCCCTGATTCTCATCTGAGGTACTACCGCAGGCGGCTACAAGCATTGCGGAACTTGCCGCAATCAAAAGTTTTTTCAAGTCAGTCATAATATGTTAGTTTTATTGTCTTGGCTTTAGGTCTTGGCACAAATTTGTGTGTAAAATTACGATTATTTTCCGAATTGGCAACATTTTTCCTTTTATTTTTTTACGCTAAAGTGAAAAAACATTTAAATTCTAACTTTTTATTATCCCCATTTTGCATGTTCCAAGAGTTTTTGATAACTTTGCAGGCTGATTGTACACACCTTGTTTATTAATACAGATGTCAAAGAAGAAGAAATCTCCAACGAATACTTCCGGGCAAAAGTCATCATATTTTGATGCTATAGGCCTGAGCAACATATTTGCAAACGACAAGACAAACTTTACCGTAGGCATAACGCTCTTTGTGTTTGCCGTGTTTGTCATTATATGTCTTGTGTCTTATTTCTCTACCTCAGCGAGTGACCAGAGTCTTGTGCTTCACCCTCTGCCTGGTGATTTCACCAACACGGGCCATGTGTTCAGCAACTATTGCGGCTCATGGGGCGCATACATCAGTCATTTCCTCATTGCTATGTGTTTCGGCATCCCTGCTTTCATGGTGCCGATTTTCCTGCTGATATGCTCACTTGTATGCATGGGAGTATATAGGTTAAATTTGTGGAAATGGTTCTTCGCCATGATGATTATCATGATATGGTCAAGCGTATTCTTTGCCAAGTTCATCAACCCGATGTTTAGCGATATCGTGTTCAATGTTGGTGGAGGTCACGGCGAGTACATCTGCCAATATCTTGAGAATATCGTGGGGCCTCCGGGACTGACGGCAGTACTTGCGCTGACAGCCATATTGTTCCTCACATATCTCACTTCTGAGACCATTACCGTCATTCGCAATATCCTCAACCCTATAGGCTACATAACCGGCAAGGTGAAGTTTACTATTGCCAATATCGGTAAGGATGGTGAGAAACTGGAGATACCTTCAGACGGGGAATCCGCAGCTGTCTATGACGATCCTGCTTCTCAGACCATAACCTTTGACGATGACAGGGTGGAGATACATGATGCAGGCTACGATGAAGGAGCCTCAGGCAATGTTATTGCAGATAGGCTAACAGACAAGCCTGTAGGCACAACAGATGATGCTGACTCCGTTGCCTTCGACATTTCTCAGGGTGAGACCGAAGAGGCTTTTGACGGCAAGAGCACTATGGGCGAAGACGAGATGACACCTTTTGACCCTAAGGCTGAGTTGTCACGCTATAAGTACCCCACCCTTGACCTGCTCAAGAAGTATGATACCGACGGCAAGTCATTCATAGATGTAGAGGAGCAGACGACCAACAAGAACCGCATCGTCGAGGTGCTCAGCAACTTCGGCGTACAGGTGTCAAGCATCAAGGCTACCGTTGGCCCTACCATCACGCTCTATGAGATAACGCTTGCGCCTGGCATAAAGATTTCTAAGGTACGCTCTTTGGAGGATGACATAGCCCTTTCACTTGCCGCACTCGGCATACGTATCATAGCACCTATCCCCGGAAAGGGTACGATAGGCATTGAGGTACCTAATGCCACACCACAGATTGTCAGCATGGAGTCTATCCTGAACTCTAAGAAGTTCCAAGAGTCAAAGATGGACCTGCCACTTGCATTGGGCAAGACTATCAGCAACGAAATCTATATGGTGGATCTTGCAAAGATTCCGCACCTGCTTGTTGCCGGCGCTACCGGTCAGGGTAAGTCTGTGGGCCTCAACGCCATTATCACCTCCCTGCTCTACAAGAAACATCCTGCAGAGCTGAAGTTCGTGCTTGTTGACCCGAAGATGGTTGAGTTCTCCGTCTATAAGTCTTTGGAGAACCACTTCCTGGCTCAGATACCGCCAGAGAGCGATGCCGATGAGCCCATCATTACAGATGTCAAGAAGGTGGTCAAGACACTCAACTCTCTTTGCCAGGAGATGGACGATCGTTACAACCTGCTCAAATATGCTAACGTACGTAAACTTGAAGAGTATAATGACAAGTTCAAGAAGCGCCAGCTCAATCCTGAGAGTGGCCATCGTTACCTGCCTTACATCGTTGTAATCATCGATGAGTATGGTGACCTGATGATGCAGGTCGGCAAGGAAATAGAGCTGCCTATTGCCCGCATAGCCCAGAAGGCGCGTGCCGTAGGCATACACATGATTATTGCGACCCAGCGTCCTACGGTGAATATCGTTACCGGTACCATAAAGGCTAACTTCCCTGGACGTATGGCTTTTAAGGTGATGTCACAGATAGACTCAAAGACCATCCTCGATAGTGGTGGCGCTAACCAGCTCATAGGTCGTGGTGATATGCTTATCCTCGACAAGGGTGCTCCTGTGCGTGTGCAATGTGCCTTTGTAGATACGCCTGAGGTTATTGCTATCAACGAATTTATCGCCAAGCAGCCAGGCTTTGGAGGTCCGTTTGAATTGCCTGAACCTATCAATACCGACGAAGATGGTGGCGGAGCCAATGGTGCCGATTTGGAGAACCTGGACCAGCTCTTTGCTGAGGCCGCACGTGTCATCGTCTCCATGCAGAGTGGCTCTACATCGCTCATACAACGCAAATTCTCCATAGGCTACAACCGCGCAGGACGACTGATGGACCAGTTAGAGAAAGCCGGCGTTGTTGGTCCTACTCACGGTTCAAAGCCAAGAGAAGTGCTAATACAGGACGAGAACACCCTCCAGTCATTACTCAACACCTTGGGATGTTCATAACACCCCAATGACACACCCCTACCGCCATCAATCATGGTGTCCTGAGGTTTACCCGCAGGAATCCCCTCACCCCAATAAAACAGTTTAATTCAAAAATCCAATTATGCGATACATCATTTCAGCACTCCTGACTCTTGCTATATTCTTTGCAGCACAGCCATTATTTGCAGCTGACAAGACGTCTGCTGAGGCTCGCAAGGTTCTTGACAAAGCAGCAGCAAAGGTAAACATCAATAAAGGTGCTTCGGCATCGTTCACCATCAGCAACGGTAATTCTGGCTCTCGTTCAGGAAGCATTACCATCAAGGGCAACAAGTTCTATGCCCGCACTCAGGATGCCACAATGTGGTACAATGGTAAGACACAATGGGTGTACAACTCCAAGACCGACGAAGTAAACGTCTCAAGTCCCAAAGCGGCGCAGCAGCAGTCCATGAACCCTTACACCTTCCTCAATCTGTACAAGAAGGGATATGACATGACTCTCACCAAGGCTGCCAGCGGCAAGGAGGTACACCTTGTTGGTAAAGGCAAGGCCATCAGCGAGATGTATATCCTCGTTGACAACAGTTTCGTCATCAAGCAGGTCAAGATGTTACAGAAGGGCAAATGGATTGTCATCAATATCAGCAACTTCAAACAGACCAGCGTCTCAGATGCCGTCTTTACCTTCAATAAGAAGGACTTCCCCAAAGCCGAAATCATAGACCTCAGATAAACTGCTTTGCCACAACCTTTCTGCATACATATTCTCGGATGTGGCTCAGCCCTGCCAACAGGACACCATAACCCCTCATCTCAGATTATTGAGATAAGGGGCAAATACTTTATGATAGACTGTGGCGAAGGCACCCAGACTCAGGTGCGACGCTCCAAGACAAGTTTCTCCAAGCTCTATGCCGTCTTCATTACCCACCTGCATGGTGATCATGTGCTGGGGCTCATAGGCATGCTGAGCACCTTCGGACTACAAGGACGCACAGCTCCGTTACATATCTATGCTCCTGAGGCTTATGAGAAACTGTTCAAGATGGAGATGGATATGTTCTGCTCCAATCTTGACTTCCCCGTCATTTTTCATCCCGTAGATACCTCGCTCCAGGCTGTGATATACGATGACCGGTCCATAACCGTAGAGACCATACCATTACATCACCGCATGCCCTGTGCAGGTTACCTCTTCAAGGAGAAACCCGGTTTAAGACATATCAATCCGGAGATGTTGCAGTTCCATAATGTGCCACGCTCGCAGGTGAACAACCTTCGTGCAGGACTTGACTGGGTCAACGAAGCGGGCGAGACCATCCCTAACGACATTCTCACTACCCCACCCGACCCGCTTAGAGCCTACGCCTATTGTTCGGACACCTCATACCTGCCGCATCTGGGACATCTGCTTAAGGAACTGACCCCCAACCATCGACTCACGCTATATCATGAATCTACCTACGGAGAAGATATGCATGAGAAAGCTGTGAAATACCTTCACTCCACAGCCCGCGAAGCAGCCCTGACAGCCCGCGATGCAGAAGCCGAACAACTCCTGCTGGGACACTTCAGCAAGCGCTACAACGACGAAACCGTCCTCCTAAAGGAAGCGCAGCAAGTATTCCCCAATAGCACCCTGACCAACGAAGGAATGACGATAAAAATCCCCTAACAATAACAATAGCCCAAACAATAACAATAGCCCAAACAATAGCAATAGCCCAAACAATAACAATCCCCCTCCTCACCCCTTCCCCTACCAGCAACCAGAGTGCCCTGCGGTTTACCCGCAGGTTATCACCAGCCCCTCACTAATGCAACCAGTCATAGACATACAGAATCTCTCCAAGCGCTTTGGCGAGCGTGTGCTTTTCTCCAACGTGTCATTCAGCGTCGGAGAGAGGCAGCGTGTAGGCCTGATAGCCCAGAACGGCACAGGCAAATCCACGTTGCTCTCTATGCTTACCGGCGAGGAAAGCATAGACGAGGGGCAGATCATCTATCGCAACGGTATCAGGACTGGATACCTGCGTCAGACACCTGTCTTCCCTCAGGGAGCAACGGTACTTGAGGCTTGCTTCACAGGCACACGCATCACCGACGAGGCCCAGCTGAAAGCCAAGCAGATACTCACGCAGCTGCGCATCACCAATATGGAGCAGCCCGTAGAACAGCTCAGCGGCGGTCAGCAGAAGCGCGTAGCATTGGCTCAGGTGCTCATTTCCAATCCCGACTTCCTCATTCTCGATGAGCCTACCAACCATCTTGACCTCCAGATGGTGGAATGGTTAGAGGGATTCCTTCGACGTGGCAACAAGACCCTGCTGATGGTCACCCATGACCGTTATTTCCTCGACAACGTATGCGACATAATCCTTGAGCAGGCCGACCAGACCATCTACACCTATCGGGGCTCGTATTCCTATTACATAGAGAAACGTCAGCAACGCATAGACACCCTCACGGCAAGTATCCAGCATGCCAACAACCTGTACCGGCGCGAGCTGGAATGGATGCGACGCCAGCCACAGGCGCGAGGCCACAAGGCCAGATACCGCGAGGAGGCATTCTATGAGTTGGAGCGAATGGCTAAACAGCGCATAGAGGAAAGGCAGATAAGGCTCAAATCCACCAACGTCTATATAGGTTCAAAGATATTCGAATGCCAGTATGTGTCCAAACGCTTTGATGACAAAGTTATCCTCGACCACTTCTACTACAACTTCTCCCGCTACGAGAAGATGGGTATCGTGGGAAGCAATGGCACGGGCAAATCCACCTTCATAAAACTCCTGCTCGGACAGGTACCACCAGATGAGGGCAAGTTCGATATAGGCGAGACAGTACGCTTCGGTTACTTCTCACAGGAAGGGCTGCAATTCAATGACCAGCAGAAGGTTATAGACATCGTCAGGGATATTGCTGACTACATAGACCTCGGTCAGGGGCGCCATTATTCCGCCTCGCAGATGCTACAGCATTTCCTCTTCTCGCCCGAACAGCAATATGACTATGTCTATAAGCTGTCCGGCGGCGAGAAGCGCAAGCTCTACCTCTGTACGGTACTCATGCGCAATCCCAACTTCCTCGTACTCGACGAGCCCACCAACGACCTCGACATACAGACCCTGCAGATACTGGAGCAATACCTGCAGGACTTCCCCGGTTGCGTCATCGTCATCAGTCACGACCGCTACTTCATGGACAAGGTGATAGACCACCTGCTTGTGTTTCATGGTGAGGGTGAGATACAAGACTTCCCTGGCAACTACACGCAATACCGCGAATGGAAGAAACTACAACCAGCCTCTGCCCAAACCTCTGCTAAGGGGAAAGACTCATCTGTACAAGCATCTGCTAAGGGGAAAGACACCTCTGCCCAAGGCTCTCAAGCTGAGGGCAGCTCAGGGTCTGCCAACAATACTGCCGCACCTCAAAAGCGCAAGATGACATACAAGGAAAAGACTCTCTTTGCTCAGACCGAGAAAGACATTGAGCGCCTTACGGCAGAGAAAGAGCAGATAGAGTCAGAGCTGAGTAGCGGCACCATCACCATAGAGCGTATAACCGAACTATCCAAACGTCTGCCTGAGCTGAAAGCCGAACTCGACGAGAAGGAAATGCTTTGGCTGGAACTGTCGGAAATTTAATTTTATGCATAATGCACAATTCATAATGCACAATTCATAATGCACAATTCATAATTCATAATTCATAATTCATAATGTACAATTCATATTCACGATTTTAATAATTTGATAATTTCGCCCCGCTGTTTTCGTCCCTCCCCTTGGGGGGAGTTGGAGGGGGCTTTAATTCCTTAAATATATGCGTAATCCACATCCATTAGTCGCCGCACTACCTATCGCGGTACTCTTATCATTCATCATCTTTATTCTGCTGGTATTGCCCGACGATGCTCTCAGCGGCGCCTGCCAGATAGCCCTATTTGCCGCATCAACAGTATGTATCGGCATCTCCATGTTTATCTACAAGATACCATGGGACAGGTTCGGTTCCGTCATCAATGTCACCATCGGCGAGTCAGCCACATCCATCCTCATCCTGCTTCTCATCGGCGTCATGTCCAGCACATGGATGATAAGCGGCATCGTCCCCACCCTTATCTACTATGGCGTGCAGATCATGTCGCCCACCTTCTTCCTGCCCTGTGCCTGCATCATCTCGGCCATCATCTCCGTTATGACCGGCACATCGTGGACCACCATCGCCACCATCGGCATAGCCCTCTTGGGCATCGGTAATGCCCTTACCATCCCCGCCCCCTACACGGCTGGTGCAATTATCTCCGGATCGTACTTCGGCGACAAGATGTCACCTATGTCCGATACTACCGTCCTTGCCTCAGCTATGGCAAAGGCCGACCTCTTCTCCCACATACGCTACATGATGTACACCACGGTGCCCAGCATCACCATCACTCTCATCCTCTATATGGTAATGGGATTATGGTTCAAGACTGCCAACATCGAAATCTCACAATACACCACGACGCTCTCTCAGACATTCAATATCTCATTGTGGACGATCATTATCCCCGCCATTACGGGCTTTATGATATACAAGAAGGTGCCATCCCTCCTCACCCTCATCCTTTCTGCCTTTGCTGCCTGTCTTTGTGCAGCCATCATGCAGCCGCACATACTTGCTAGCATCGCGGGCAGCAACGAGGTTAATGCCCTGTCTATCTTAAAGGGCATAATGTTAACATGTTACACCAGCACAAATGTAGATAGTGGCGTAGAGTCCATCAACGAGCTTATCTCCACTCGTGGTATGGCAGGCATGCTCGATACTGTCTGGCTCATACTCTGTGCCATGTTCTTCGGTTCCTGCATGGTTGCCAGCAACATGCTCACCAGCCTCACACAGGCCCTTCTGAAGACCATACGCAGCACCTTCCAGCTTGTAGCCACAACGGTTGGATGTGGTGTATTCTTCAATATGATCATGGGTGACCAGTTCCTCTCCATCATCATGAACGCCTCCATCTTCCGTGAGGAATATGAACGTCGTGGCTATCGTCCAGAGTTGCTTAGCCGTAGTACCGAGGACAGCGCCACCGTCACCTCGGTACTTGTTCCGTGGACGGCATGCGGCATGACACAGAGCACCGTGCTCGGCATACCGACACTCGTATATCTGCCATTCTGCTTCTTTAATATCATCAGCCCCTTCATGTCATGTATCGTAGCCGCCCTCGGCTTTGTCCCCGCCCCCACGCCTAAAGAAAAACAGACAGAAGAGCAGCAACAATGATTACTTCAGACATCTGAGGTACCCTCTTTCAAATACATCAGGGAAAAAGAATTTGGATTCTCTATCCTTGAAGCTCACATAGATATACCTTTCATCTATTGCCGTAACCGTTCCCGGACCAAAGCTCTTGTGCACCACGGCATCGTTAATTTGAACCTTAACCTTATCGTTTTCCTCAACTTTTTCATCAGGGGTAACGTCAAGGTTAAGGTTTTTGTTATCGTTATGGTTATCGACAAGGTTAAGGTCAAGGTTATCGTCAACGTTAAGGTCAAGGTTATCGTTTTTGTCAATAACCGTATCCCATCCTCCTATTACCGTTCCTGTATGGGTGTTTATGCCTGTATATTCCAGCGAAGCATCTTCGTATCGCTTGAACTTATACACGGCATCGTTCATCAAATCGCGATTGAATACTCCAAGCCCCACCAGCAGGTCAAAGTCCTTCAGCGTCAGTCCCGTAACCTTGCGGAACAGTTCCGGCTCTAACTGCATTATCACATCCTTCAGACTATATTCCCTGAAGTCAGTAAGATACATGAACACAGGAATGCGAGTAGCAAACTTAATCAGTTTCTCCTGTATCTCCTTACGTTTGCTCTTGTATTCTTTTTCTTCCTCTGTCAGTTCCTTCTTCTCTTTCTTGGTCATCTGACTTGGATCCTTCGTCTTCTTGGTCTGCTTTACGTGTTCCGACTTGTTGATGATGGTCTCTATATCGCTGTTCAGGCTTCTGAATCCCTCTATGCTCATCAGGGCCTTCATCGCCTCAGGATTGTTCATCAGCCTTTGCAGGGTCACATTATCCACATTCACCAATACCGCACTCTCCCACCTGCGGGCAAGGAGAGTTGCTGTCGTGCCACTCATCGCCATATCTAATACACCTGCGGCATCTATCTCCTTCATCGACGATCCGTCGTATGCCAGTATTGGCAGGAACTTGATAAACTCCTTTACCTTGTTCTCTGGGTTACTTTCCTCTACATTCAGCTGGCAACTATATTCCTCCACTTGGCGTAGGGCGCGGTTAGGAGCAAAGTCAAATACATAGCAGAATGGTTTCAGTATCACCTCTCTCCCTTCGGCATCCTTTGTGGTCCAAGGTGACTGCACACGGAATGCTGCTTGGAAATATGTCTCGGGCGATGTCGTGTTCCTCAGCATCATGATGCCTGTCCAGGGCTTTACCGTCACGCCAGTAGAGAGCTTGCCGCATGAGAGGGTGATGGTCTTCGTCTGTTGAGGGTCACCCATAGCATTATAAACAGGCTCAACGGCCTTTGCACCCATTCCGGCCTCATTACCAGCCGCTACTATCACCTCATAGTCATCATAGAATCTGTTTGCCCTCTTCCTCAGCAATTCCGCCATAGCCTTGCATGCTGCCACGCTGGGCAGAAACCAATAGGTATGCTGCAGGTAGCTCAACAGTCTGCTGTCCGAATAAGGCATCGGCGGCTTCTCCTTTCCCTGCTTCAGTTCCGTCACGATATTCTCCGTATATGCCCCTCTTATCAAGTCCAGCCATTTCTGCACATACTCCTCATGCACAAACATCGCCTCAATTCCATCGCCTCTGTAGTTTTCCCCCTCGCCCCTTGGAGAGGGGGTCAGGGGGTGAGGTTCTGCCCTAAAGAACTCATTAAGGTCAAACTCGTCAAACTCCCCTTGCGATGCTATATCGCTTATGCTCTCCGGCATCTTATATGTCATCATCACCATCTTGGGCAACTGGGCGTAGGGATTGTTTGGTCCTTGCCACTTTTCCTTTTCTGCCTGTTCGTCAGAGTATGTCCAGTTGAATATCTGTTCCTCTATGAACTCTCCTGTCGATATGGCCCTGAATGGTGTGCCTGACAGATAGAGATACGCACCCGTCTTGAGGGGCATCAGCTCCTCGTCATACATTTCGCGCGCCTCCACTTCGCGGGCGTTATCCGCATCCTCTTTTATTATCTCTCCTGCCTCCGCAGCTCGTTGCAGGGCGGGGTCTTTCTTGTCATAAAAGTTCTTGGCGTTCTTGCCCCAGGCACCATAGTGATATTCATCCAACACTATGCAGTCCCAATCTATCGTCTGTATCCATTCGTTTGTGGCCTTGATGCCTCCCATAGCGTTCTTGCCCAGCACATCCTGGAATGAGGCAAAGCAGACAAAGGGCCTGCGCTCATTCACGTGGTTGAACTCCCTGTCCTCCTGTTTCTGGCAGAACTGCCACCCTTCAAAGTCCTTGTGTGTCAGCAGGTCTTCCTCCCACGCCGTCTTTACGGCAGGCTTGAATGTCAGCACCAGCACCTTTGTCCACCCCATCCTCCTGGCCAGCTGATAGGTGGTGAATGTCTTGCCAAACCTCATCTTGGCATTCCAAAGAAAGTGTGGCGTCAGTCCTTTGTTGTCTGGATCCTTCCTGAAAATCTTGAAATACGCAGCCGTTTTCTCTACGGCTCTCTCCTGCTCGGGTCGCATAGGGAAATCATAGATACGCTCCGTCATGGTGTCGCGTCTCTCCATCGCAGCACGGATAGCCTTCTCCACATCCCTCACATCGCAGCGGAACCACTCGCCAAACGGATTGGCAAACTTCGCCTTCCGCAGATAGTAATGTACTCCGCCCACACCTTCATCCATGAAGTATGTGCCGTCAGGACGCATGGAGCTACGCTTCAATACTATATTCTTCTCCAGATATAGTTCATGTCCTTGTTCCTCTATGCGCACGTTCCCCGGTCTTGAGGTATAGCCCACCTTCAGCAGCCCCTTGTACTTTGGCACCTCCGGCAACGTGTAAGCATAGATGGTAGGGGTATCTTCTACCCTGTTTCTCAGTAAATCTTGTGCAGCCATAGCATAAATGTGTTATGGCGCCCTATAGACAAGAATTTGATCAGATTCTTTGCAACAAGCTATTTGGATGCATTCGCATATCCCAAAAGGCATCCACAAGGATAACATCTCCGCTTATATGATATATCATCTTATACCTTTTGTTAATAAGCTTTGCTCTGTACAGAGTAACCCTTCCAGCCAATAACTCCTCTGGAGCACCTGATTCTGGAAATCGTGTCAAAGTGCGTAACTTGTCATCTATCTGATGACTTAGTTTCATCGCAGATTGCTTACCACAATACTTCAGATGGCTGTCAATGATTTCTTGTAGATGTATGAAGGCTATAGAAGAAAGTTTAATTTGCATAACTTTGTATTCTGTCTTCTATCGCCTGTCTTACTTCATGCCATGAAAGGGTATTACCTTCAGCAAAATCCCTCTCAGATTGCTCTATGTCAGTAATGGCCTCATCTATTGTCTTCGGACCGGATACAGGCACGTAATCATCAGAATAAGCCATACCGATGGGTATTTCCTGATAAGTTACTGCTGCAGCGGGTTCCTTTACGATGCCATTACCATCTTCTTCTGGTATAGGATAGCTATTGTCTTTCATTACTTCGCATTCTTAATACACGTCTGCAAAGGTAGATAGTTTTCTGCAAAGTACCAAAGAAATCTGAAAAAATCTTGTCAAAGAGCGCCTCTTGTTATTCTTTTATTGTCTTACCATTATTCCATTGGCCTTATCATAGACTCTATAAACGCTATCTCATCATCAGTCAAACCGTACTTCTTATAAAGCATCTCGTCCGTCCAAGGATGAGAGAAGTCTTGAAGGGGGACGAACTGGTAAACATCACGAGAAGCATCTTGAGTCTTTTTCTTAATTGATACCATATATCGGAAAAAACGAGTCTTTATATATGTTATGATATTCTCACATTCAATTTTAGAAAAGTTATGTTTCTTTGGATTATATCCTATACATAAATAGGTATAAGAACATACACTATTAGGTTCACCATAGAATGGTGTGCCTAAGACTACAGAATTTTCTCCTGTGCTACCATTTGCTTTCGGAATATACACTTTGTTCAGAGGGAGGGCCTCTTTTCCTTTAGGTATATCCGATTCTTTTATCCAACCGTATCCGCATTCTTCAAGTCTTTTGTTTAAATAAAACTTTACCGTTCTGAAGCCATCTTTATGTTTAGAGTATCCTTTCCAATTCGAACTAAGTAACTCATTTTTATCAAAAAAATGTTTAGGACTAACAATATCATAAAAGGAAGATTTATTAAAATACTCTCCTTCTATTGCAATAATTTTTTCTATAATACTCATTGCATTTGAATCCCTTATAACAATACCAGCTCCTACACTATCAAGATAGTCATTTCTTTCACTTACTTTTTCATACTGGTGAAGAACATAATGGCATTTACCTGTATATTTTTGTGAGTACAAAAAATAATTTACTCCTCCCATTATGTCAACTCCAGAGAAGCACTCATTTGAATCAAGAAAATCTTGTACTTCAATAAAATGATTACTATGAATCATCTTTTCAACCCAATCATCTGAAACTCCTTGACCTGCCTTTGTCATCCATCTGCTAGGAGATATCATACAGATGTATTCTGGAGCCAGCTTGCACGCTTGCTCAATAAACAATGGATATATTGCAGAAGCAAATGCTCCGTTGTTTTCAGTTTTCTCCGTAGCTTTACTCAACTGATACGGCGGATTACCTACGATTACGTCAAATTTCATGTTCTTAAAGAATTGTTTTGGATTGTCTGTATGGATAAACATATATGCGTATTGCTCTGCCTCCGCGCCTCTGTCGTAAACGCTTTGGCTGGCACCGCAATACTTGCATTTCCCATTTACCCATGTGTGCTTTATGTTCTTGTATAGTATGTTGCCCTCGGGAGTATCAAACTTTGATATGCTGTACTTTCCGTTAGCATATTTGCTGCAATATACTGAGCGGCGTGCAAGCAACGAGGTCAGCTCCGTGCAGGCCATGCCAAACACCTGATGGTGCATGATGTGGTCTATGCGCTTCTGGCGGTCAGGAATCTGCTGCTCCAGTCCTCGGTCAAGGCGCTTTACTATCTCGCGAAGAAAGACCCCGCTCTTGGTGAATGGATCAAGGAAGGTTGTCTTGGGGCTGCGGAACAGCTCCTGCGGCAACAGGTCGAGCATCTTGTTTGCCAGTTCGGGAGGCGTAAACACCTCGTCATTGCTCAGGTTAGCTATGCAGTTGAGCACGTCTGGGTTGTAGGTAAGCCCCCTCCCAGCCTCCTCCTTAGGGGAGGTGTCTGTGTTTTGTAAATGTTGTGTCATCATTGTAGTAGGCTTATAAATTTGATTTCCTTTCCTGTGTCCCAATCCTTTATCTTGCAATAGGTGCCGTTGTGACTGCGTATGTCGTCTTTCTGACAGCCTGGGCAGGGAGTGACTTGTGGGGCTGAGGCTTCGGGGATGCCAGTAACAAAGAGGTCTAACTGCTGAGCGTTCGGGTTTCTCGATACCACATCATGACAACTATCCGGCACCACGCCTTTCAGCCCATCCATCTGCCAGAGGTTCCAGCTGATGGTATCGGCCATATCGTTTATGCTCTCCAGCAACGGACGCTCTCCAAACTTCTCCTGATAGTATTCTATGAAAGTCCACAGCAGGGCCTCGCGTGCCAAGAGCAGATTGTCCCCTTGCCATTCGTAGCCGTATGTATGCTTGTAAGCCACCTGCGCCCAATCCAGCCAATCCTCGCAGGTTTCTGTATTCTCGCCCACCACGCGCAGCTTTCTGTCCAGCAGACCTATGCGTTGCTCCAAGGGTATAGGGACGCCTGTGGTGGTGTCATAGCGGCTCACTAAGTAGGGCGCTTCGCCACATGTTATCTCCATGCGTGTAGCCCGTACATAGTCTTGCCAAGTCCTGCCCTCAGGGAACTCTATCTTGTCGGGATTCGTTTGCCATGTATGGCTGGTCGTGTCTTCAACGTTGAAGACATCCTTCCTACCAAACCAGGCTTCGTCCACAAGGTTGTTCTGAGCATTACATATCCACGAGGGAGTAAACACCTCGGCCTTGTCTTTCGCACGCTCTGTTTGGTTCTCCTTTGATTTGAGCACACGAGGTCGGATTATCATACCTCTCTCACCCGTAATAAGATGTGGCAAGATAGGGGCATGATAATCATACTCTGAGCCAAGCGCCTCATAGTCGTGCGTTGCCCAGAAGATGTTGTTGCCCGTTGTATGGTCACGAAGAAGGTTTTCCAACACCTCTTGCGACAATTCCAACAGGCTGTCTTCCCTAATATCAATCAGGGAAGAGTCAGTTTCTTTGTCAGGCATTTTGCGCTTATAACTAAGACAATAAGCACTTATCGGATTCTTTTGGGCTTATATCCATCAAGGCCTCTATATACGATAAAAGCGTGTCCGCTCCTTATCGAACATAGAGGCCGTCAGAATTGCCCAGTAGAATGATAAGTGACGTCCACGCTATATGCGCAGACATTCACAATTACCGTTATTCTACTTGATTTTAGAAATTTCTGACGTTTCTATGTTCACCAAATAACTGCTAATGTCGTTATTAATATTTCCACGAAAATCATACTGCCACCCTGCGCTCAGGGGATTACACGGGCTGACACGAGGCCTGCCTCTGTAGGGAGTCGTTTACGACTATTGGCTGTACTTGCCTGCAAAGGTAAACAAAATTTCTGGAATGACAATAACAAGGAAAGAAAAAAAATGTGTTCCTGTTCCAGTTGTTCCTGTTGTTCTAATTAAATTTAAGTGACAAACAAGCCCCCCTTATAGTTACATATATATAATAAGGTTCAAGATTCTGTTAACTTATTTCACCTGCGAGCATCGAAGGCCGGGGACGTGGGTGCTCGCAATATGCGCAAAAATAAACACATCATATTGAACAACCTACTATTTTAGTATTTATTTCGTGAAATTCGTGTAATTCGTGGTTACATTTCACTCTTATTTTCGTGAAATTCTTGCTCCACGTTGTTACGCAAGCGTCCCTTTGGGCCGAGCGCGTGTAATTCATGGCCGCATTTCACTCATTTTTTCATGTAATCCGTGTAATTCGTGGTCCCATTTCACTCTTATTTTCGTGAAATCCATGTAATTCGTGGTCGTATATCTATTGAATTTTGTTTAATTCCAGGCCGTTTTTCTTCATTTTTTTGATGTCTTTCGAGCAAATTTGGGCTTTTTCTTTCATTTTTTTGCGTATTTTGAGTTATTTTTGAGCCCGTTTTTGCGTACTTTTTAAGGGTATCGTCCAATTTGTGTACTTTTTTGTGAACCCATCTCTGTCTGTGAAAGCTGAGTCAGAGGCTATTCTCAGACGTCAGACCTTCTTTGATTTTAACAATCCAACATCATCTGATATGTCATATTATAAAGCTATGCAATCAGCGTCACAGACACTTATATAATGAGAAACTATATTGTTATAATAATATGCTAAATAATAACATCTTACACACAATCTCATGCAGTTATACTACAACTAAATCATATATGGTTATACTAACACATAAAGATGTTTGTCACCAGCATTCTTTCTTACAACAGAAACATCTGGAATTAACAGATAAAACATTTTTTAACGACATGAATTATCTGCAAAAAGTGGAAAAGTGTAAAAGTACACAAACAGACATTAAGGTATTTGGAATAGGGAAAGTATTGAATAATAATATTGATTTCCTCGCGCGTACCTTATATAAGAAAATTTACTCTATTACATATTAAAACCCTTAATGTCTGTTTGTGTACTTGTGTACTTGTATACTTTTCTACTTTTTCAGTTTTTTTGCACATAAAAACCCTTAATGTCTGTTTGTGTATTTGTACACTTTTCTACTTTTGGGTTTTCCCCATTCTGCTGTCTCGGATAACTCGAAGACCGCCAACGAAGCGAAAACTGTTAACAGACCTTTCGTTTGTTAACGCTGTGTGCGCCTCATAATCTATATAAAAGCATACGCTGTTTTGGGGACGTTTTTCTAACTGTCACATTATCAATGAATTTCAAAGCATGTGTTTTACCACCTAATAGCATTGCTTTTAGGCCCTTATAGCATAGGAATTACATGGTAATCCATGTGCTATTAGGGCCTTATTTACCATCTGTTGCTGTATGACACACCGAAGGATGACGAATTGTTAAATACCCATGTAAACAGATGTTAAAGTGGAGCAGTTTTTTCGCGATTATTCAAAATCGTATTTGATTTTTTTGTAACTTTGCGACATGAATTAAATAGTACCTACCAGTAATTTCACAAACGCCCCACCCAAGGGGCCAATACTATAAC
>JAEEGL010128460.1_pt1 | contig 34634 bp, 31 predicted proteins | sample 9134231 | NCBI WGS metagenome assembly JAEEGL01 (sample SAMN16246548, study PRJNA631951) | gut metagenome | biome: gut microbiome; feature: rumen; material: fiber-attached | host: Bos | place: Iran: Karaj | collected 2018-10
TCTTCTGCAATACCATGCGAAACATATAGTCATTGGTCAGGTTGTATTTGAGTGCCCCTGTAGCACTTTGAAACTTGTAGGTAGTATTGTTGTTGCTATTCACTTTCTTCCTTTCTTGTCATTTCTTAATAAGCTTTCCTGCATGCAAAGTGTGGAGCTTATGGACGAATTGTCCTTGAAATAATGATTTTGATATGTGTCAGATAGAATTCTGACAGCGATAACAAATATAACATATGCCTTACATAGTTGCAAGAGATTTTATTATAAGTGCCACTATGTTTTCATGAGTTGAGGGAGAAGCAAGGGAGCCTCTGATATATGAGAGATAATTTAAGTTCTTTTCCCAAATAAAAAATACAGCAGGCGTATACCTGCTGTACCTGGATTTAATAATTATCACTCTTTAACACTAATATAGCTTTCGACGTAGTCCTTCATCTCAAGCAGGTGGTCCGGGTCATCTCCGTCAGTAACATAGAGCATGAACTGAATATTGCTGTTGCCAAGGAGTGTCAGATAAGCATAGCCTGCGTAGTTATAATCAATAACTTCTCCATTGCTTGCTTCCACGCCGTCTCCCGAAGCTCCTTCATGTACTCCCCAATATGAATCGTAGGAATCATCTTCAACCCAGAAGATTATGTGATCGCCGTTTGCATCTTCGCCTTCAATGTATACTTCAGAGGTGTAGCCTGACTCTTCATAATAGTGGATATATGATGATTCGATCGATGTAAATAGTGACAGATCCAGGGAATAAGTCTCTCCTGACATTTCGAACTCGAGAGTATCAAGTGATGTATCAAGTTCCTTACTTTCATATTCATGGCCCTCAACCATTGGGTAGTAGGGGGTAAAATACTCATCTACAAATTCATCGCTATACCAGTAATGCGTATACACGCCGGAATTAATAGGTCCAGTCAGGTAGCCTTCGTAGAAATCCAGCTCTACATAGAACTTATCGAAGGTATAGATCTGGTTATTATCGTCCACGATAGGTGAGATGTCCATGAATGCACGAACTTCCTCCGGATAGATCTTACTATCATCATCCTGGAAAAAGACCTCCGGCAAATTATCAGTTGATGCTAAGAGCTGGCCGATTATGCACTCATTAAACGGTACGGCATAAGGATATGGATTGTATATCCAGCAGTCTTCGGAAAAATCACTTTCAATATATTCGCCATCAACGTTATCCCATATATCGAGGCAATCAGGACCATTTCCCATTTCGCCGCTATATGGTCCGACATACATTTCATCCATGGCCGTTAATCTGTCTTCCATTTCTGATCCGCGGTAGTGATATGAAACTATGCATCCCTGATCCTGCAACTCTTTGATGGTCATTCCTGCATAGAGCTTAACCCCGTAATCATCAACAAAGCTTCCGTCCCACTGTGAATCCGGACCTGCAACCTGTCCTTTTTCGAATTCACCGCTGCCCTGGTCTTCTTCGTCAGCCTCTTCGGCCTCTTTGTTTTCTTCTTCAGACTCTTCTTCAGAATCTTCAGACTCTTCTTCGGTTTCTTCTTCCCCTTCTTCGGTATCCGCATCCCCTCTACCTAAGCTGACATCTCCGCATCCGGATAATACAGCAAAGGACATTACGAATGCCATGATGCTTGATAAATACTTTTTCTTCATACGCTGTCTCCTTTTGAAATTAGTTTAGACAGCGTATAAGTATACTATGGATGGGGGAATATGTCGAATTTTAGGAATATTACCAGGTTCAATGTACATTGTTCGGAACAATTTCGCTTCGATATTGTTCCGAACTATATCAAATTAATACTCATCATACCAGTAATCTTCCGCCGCATCATAAGCTTCGTCTTCATCTTCGTACTCGTCTTCATAATCGTAAAATTCTTCATACTTGTCATCAGCGAAGTCGTCTGCAGAGTCGTAGTCGTGCACGTCGTATGGATCGTAGCTGCCGGGGCTGCTGCCAGTCGTATCTTTTTTGCCAGAGGAGTTTGTATCTTTCGAGCCTGAGGAATTTGTAGTTGTGGTGTCCTTAGATTTCTTCTTTTCGCTATCGGAGGTCCAGCTGCCGTCGGCTTCTATAGTTCCTGTGTCATATTTTATGAGCTTTACTACTTCTCCGTGGCTTTCTCTGCAGTTATAGAAAGTATATCTGTTGTTTTTGATCACGCTAAACATATATGTGCCGGGACTATACTCAGTTGTACCGGCAGTAAAGGTGCAACGTTGGGTGTATTCAATCCATAGATAGTGATCTTTGTATTCTATTGAATCGCGGGGCTGGTATTTGTACTGCTCGAACATCTGGTAATAGTTGCTGCCGTAATACAGTTCGGACAGATTATGCTCTATTTCATCCTGGATCTTTAAGAGCATATTGCACTTGTCTAAATCGGGGATGCTGTTAAAGCTTGTATCCAATTGGACTGTTACATAGGCTTTGTCAAGATTGCCCCATGATCCTATGCGTTCCGCGGTAGTTTCAGCGGAACGTATGTCGTCATATACAATTTCAGCAGTTACTGATTCTACATAGTCGCCGTCTCTGATCATGTATAGGACGGAGTTTTCTACTGTATATTTATATGCGTCCCTGGCTGCGTCAAGCTCTTCGGCCAGGTTAGGCTTCTCGCGATTGAGGCGCACGTGCTCCCAGTAATGGCCCCAGCTTCCGTATTTGTTGGTTACCTGGTAGTTGATCTTTATGGCTTCTATTACGAGAAGGCCCAGGCAGAATATGATACAGCCCAGGATTAGGGATTTCTTGGTGGATAATTTATTTGGTGTATTGGGTTCTTGAATTTCTTCTGACATAGCTTGGTACCTCACGATGAGCGAAAGGTTTGTGCTTTAAACGTATGCATTTATGCGTAAAAGCAAAGAGGGAGCTGTGGGCTCCCTCTGAGGTTATTATACTATATTGCTTTGTGGTGTGCCAGATTGCGGCTTTTTTTCCAAAATGAATCCAAATGTGATATAGTTATCAAGGCCCATATTTAAATGTAATATTGGAGGTTTTTTAAATGTTTTGTGGAAAATGTGGAGCTCAGGTTCCTGACGGGGCTGCCGTATGCCCTAAGTGCGGCAACAAAATGGAAAACAAAGAGGCTATGCCAAAGGTAGCTAATGCATCTCAGAATGCCGGCACACAGGCTATAAGTTTCCTTAAGAGCCTTGATAACAAGACTATCGGTATCATCGCCACTTGTGCCGTTGCTGTTATTGCGGTTATCTTAATCTTCAAAGCACTCTTTGGCGGTATCAAGCTTGACGGTAGATACACTGATGGTTACTTCACCTATACATTCAGTGGCAATGAGGTCACATTCTACTGTTTAGGTACTGAATTTACTGTAAATTACAAGATCAAGAACAATAAGCTTATCTATGATCTGGATACTCTCGAGCTGTCCGATGCATGTATTGATTATTGCGAAGATTATTTACATATGGACGATGATGAAATTGAGGATAAGATCGAAAGCATCAAGGAGCACAGAGAGGATCCTGTAAAAATTGAATATGACAAGAAAAATAAGACCTTAAAGATCGGCGGCGGAACTTACTATAATGCCGAGAACTACAAGGCAGGACCAAGCGGTGAATACACATGCGAAGATGATGACGATATCACTATCACTTTCGAAGACGGTGAATTAACCTTCGATAACGACGGCGACGAAGTTACTGTCCCTTACAACTGTTTCAAAAAAGGCGACGAAGTATGGATCAATTTCTATAGCTTCGATTTTGAAAATTCAGAATTCTACCACACATACTTTACAAGCGTGATTGAAGATGTAGATGTAGATGAGATTGTTCTTGGAGATACTTCTTTTGAGAAGTAGAGATATTCTGAAGATTATACTGCCTTAAGGGAGGAGAGCCAATAGACTCCCCTCTACACAAATATTGAACAATTATTACACAAATGTTATAATAACTAGACGATTTGGTATGTTTAACATATCATCTGGAGAACACCATTAGATTGCGCCAACAATCTTTTCGGTGTTCTCTTTTTACAATAATTCGTAATAGCAGTCTTTACTTTTTCTAACTGCTGTTCATCTTCACATATAATCACTTCCACATTATAATAATTAGCCATCTGAAGCAGCCGTTTTATATAAAAATCCCATACTATTTCAGCTTCATTATTTGGAATGTAATCAAGCAACAACTTCGTATGATTCAGGCTGTTTATTGTCTCCGGATGCTCTGTACTAAGTATTTCAGAGATTGTTATATTGTCCTCTGTTTGTAAGTTCTCATTCATTATTTGCATCTGATAATCTTTATATATAATGTCCTTTTGATTCCAAAATGTGCCATATATTTTATAAGAACTTTTCATACCGGTATCCTCCTACATCTCTATAGCTATCCCCGTGTTATATTCTATTGCCCGAGTCGCAAAGTCTTTTAATACTGTAACTACTTTATAGTCTTCAGGGACAAATCCATCCGGAAGATTCTCAAGTAATGTAACTAAATCTTTACATTTTTCAGCTCCAATATAATCCACATCCCCGTCATCTAATAGCGTGTCACAAGAGGCGTTGATTCTATCAATCAAGTTATCAAGCATCCACTTATATTCCTGATATTCCATTGCATAATCTTCTACCTTATCAGGTACACCACTTCCAAGATTATATATTGATCCGTACATTGAAAGCCCTTCTAATGTTTTAGCTAGATAAAGCCTCATTTTGGCATCTCCTTTCTTTTCATTACTTTAAAATGAGTTAACTCAAAATCTGTACTAGGAGTTCCGTCAATCTTAGTATACATTTTCGCATTCTTATCAAATATCCTAAGATAACCTGACGGCATATCCACCTTTATAATATACTTACTATTCTCAAACTCAAATTTAACACCTTTCGACCTTCCTTTAGTTCCTGGCGCAAATTGATTTACTACATCATTCAGATTAACCATATGTTTTTTCCAATTCTCATTGAATTTTGATTCACGCATTTTACTCTTGTAATACCTTATTGCATCCATCATAGAACTATGAATCATTGTTTTTGCGTAAACCTTAGCACCTTCCGAATATCTTGCTTTATTATCAGCCATGGCGAACCTCCTTACATAATCTGTGAAAATCTTTGAAAACTTTATAATCGATTCCCATAGTAGATAATTGCATTTCAGCTTTTAGATCATCCTTACCGTATATTATTAATTTTTCTGGTAATATCCTTAGAATCTTTTTTAGATAAGATAGATCTTCTTCAGAATCAAGCGTATCACAGCCTAGAAAACCTGATGCAGCCATAACACCTAATGGCACATTCTTCAATATACAATCTGCAGCAAGACCTGCCGACCTCGTATTTATAACAATCTTAATCCCATTAACTGCTAACACTGCAAGAAACAACTGATTTAGTAACGCTATTATTTTTTGCCATTCTTCATCCATATCATCAGTAAATGTAATATCCATACCTATAACGCCCATAAAACTTTTATATTCTTCAAGTTCAGAAAATAACTTTCCAAGTCTTGGGTATAGGTGTTGATCTTTGTCAAAGAAACATATAACAGTCCTTTTCCTATTGATCACTCTCTTGTTTTTTCGCTGAGAAAAGGGAATTACTAAATCTGGATATTCATTCAAGAACATATCTGATGTAAATATAGGTAACCCGATATCATCAAAAGATATATTCTTATCAAGAAGATACGAATACAATATGTCGATAATAAGAAAAATGTCTATCAAGCTTTCAATTTGCATGATCTTTTCCTCCTTATTGCTGTTGAGGATGTGATCTGCATAAACACATTTTTTACGATTTGGTATGTTTAGCACATCATCATCCGGTTTCTTATTCAGTTGTCATTATCGAAAATGTACTTACACTGCGCCAACAGTTTCAATACATTTTTATTTACTTAAAACATATCTCCACCTCCTTCTTCACTCAAAGCATTGCATCATTTTAAGTTCATAAGCAGAATACTCGATAATATTACTGATACACTTTTTCTTTTTCCATTTCTCATAATAGTTGTATGCATTACTCGCAGCATCGAAGCTTATATCAAATCTGTTCTGGATATTCTCTACAGTTATTTCTTCCCCCATGTTATGCACTAATGGCGGAGGAGCTAAAGCATATTTTGCAAAGAATTTTGCTTCTGCTTCTTCATAATATGTTTCTTTAGTATGTCCCAACCAAAAATGTGCAATTTCATGCATAATTGTATTATTTATTCGACCATAGCTTTTAGCATCGTTGTAAAATATGATCCATTTGTGATCTTCTGTTTCAATCGAAAAACCATCATCACTTATCATTCTTGCTGCTTTACGCTGTATTCTCCCCAAGGAAGAATATGGCCAAACAGTCATCCCTATCTTTATTGCTACTTCGAATGCGCTGATAGGTGTACATTTAATATCATATTCGTAAAAAAGCTCGACTACCTGTTCTTTAATATATTCATACACTTCATCCGGTAATCTTATTCTCGCCATTAGTCTGTATCCCCCTGTAACAGTATTTTCATCAATTCCATTCTTTCATCTCGAGTCATATCATTAGCATTTCTTGCTATTAGTAATCTAGCTGTCATTAAATCATCTTTTTTATTTGCAGCCTTTCCATCTAATAAATAGTCTGTTGTCGTTTCTAACGCATTTGCAATTTTAGATAGATTTGCCCCCCTAGGAACACGATCACCATTAACATAATGAGATATTGCCGATTCTGTTACACCTGCTTTCAGTGATAATTCTTTTTGACTCATATTCTTACTTTTCAAAAGCTCGACCAGTCTTTCCGTTATACCTCTGCCCATCATTATCCCTCCTGCTCCCAAAATCAAACACACCATTTATTGATAATTATATTAACGCATTATTGTCACTTTGTAAAGTCCAATATATGTTATTACGACTATATTATTACGCACATAAATATTTTATTGGTATTTATACTTTACTCTTGCGTTATTTCAAATCAAGTAATTATACTGGCATCTATTTATCCATAAAGCTATATATGCTATAGTTAGCAAAGAAGATATAGTTAGCAATTATAATTCTTCTTTTGAGAGACAAGAATTGGCAATCACATTTTGGGCACACCATGATAACATGAAAAGATGAAAAGATGTCATTAAGATATGCTATAAAATCAGGAGTTTATAATGGGATTTTTTTCACAACTCATGAAAGACTTTTCACAACTCACGGAAGATTTTTCACGATTTAGGAAAGACTTTTCACAACCTAAGAAAGACAATCCAAAGAAAGAAGATCTGATTGATTTTGATACTATGTATGACGGAGTTGATAAGCTTGGCATACGTGGTTATAAAATGACTCATCTAGAAGCATGCAAGAAGATCTGGCATGACTATGTTCCTAAAAGCGGCCAGTCAAACTGTGTTCAGGGTGAGCTTCTGAGACAATTAGAGGCCTTACGTGGCGAAGCTCAGGATAATGGAAATATCAACTGGGATGATGATTTTGAGTTCTTTTGTGACTTTATCAGAAAGACCCTTTTAGAATCTGGAATCTTCGAAAGCGATGTTAGATCAAAGCTTGATGGTTGCCTAACTATCATTAAGCGTAGAGGTAAATATGCGTATTCTTACAACCATGGCCAAATTTCTGATGATACGGTAAATCCTATGCTCTTTGCTTATGTTTACGACGATCTGTATGACTACATTGCTGATGCGATTGCTATCTATGATAAATCAAAGGGTGGACCTGTTCCTTATGCAGGGAAGCCGTCGATTCTTAGGTAATTATTCATCCCATCCTTTACACAAATCAACCCAGCCTTCAGCTCCGGAAGCTCTCTCAAGTGCGAGAAAATGGCATTCGTATTTTGATCAATTCACTCAAATCTCTTGATGTTCCAGAGAAAACTATTATTGAGCAGCTTGTTGAGAGATATAAGCTCACGGCAGAGAAGGCTGAAGAATACGTAAAGTAAACAACTCACCTATAAATCATAATAAAATCAAGGCTTCTGATATGATATTTTTGTTATCATAACAGAAGCCTTTTTAATTCACTTATGCTCTTTTTGTACTTATCAAAACAAGGTGATTACAATAGATAAGCATCATCCGGCCCGATACATTTTTCTTTGGTATAGACCGACCAATCCGTGATCTGGTCAAAAGAATATGTTCTAACATCACCCTTTTTTATCCCAGATATATAATATGGGTCCTGCGACAACTCAGCCACAAGGCAGTCATCTATTATATCCTTAACTTCAAACCAGATGTGCTCCCTGTTTTCCATAGGATCATCGCCGTCCCAGTGCTCTTTGTCCATAACAAGACCGATCTTGACTGTGGCAAGGCTGTCCTCAAGCTCAAAGCCTTTTTTCAGATAATCAATGCGCTCCCTGGCCAGCCTGCTCATCCTGTCTGTCTCCTGAGTTGAGAAATAATACATCGGATTGTCTTTGATTTCATCATCAAAAGCCTGGATTGGCGTATATTTCTTGTTATCAATATCATCCGGGGTGAGGTAGCACATCATCACATAGGTATCCTCCGAATGGTACTCGTCCCTGTCATCCTCTCCCCCCATAGCTCCTTCTGGGAAAAAACCTATCGCCTCTCTCCAGTCAACGGCTGTCGTCATAAGTGTATAATCTCCGACTCTGCCGATATAAACTGGATCTCCAGGCTCTATCGGCCTCTCCGACTCGATCATGCGATATGCCATGTTCTCAATGATCCTGTAGTGGTTATTGTACATCTCTTCGTCAGAATAGATCATTTCAAGCTCATACATTCCGCATCTTTTAAGTCCATGCGTATGAAGCCATACTTCACCGCCCTCCCCACTTACTGCCTGCACTGTAAAAAGATATCTGGGCGCGGGACTAACCTTTGATTTAGCCGCAAGTCTGATCCAGTCTCCTGAGAGTATTTTTTCAGATGGAACATCCATGACTGCAAGCATGTCAGGAATCAAGGCATTTACGATCCTGATCTGGTCATGGAAGCATACCTGATAATTCTCATTAAAGTCCATCTTTACGGAAAGGCCGCTCTTTACTGCCTGTATCCTTTCAAGCTCCTCTTCTGTAAAATGGTGCCCCAGTCTCATGTACGGCGGGATGTCTATTTTCCTTGGATAAACGAGTATCAGGTACTCTCTGTCTTCAACGTTTAATTTTATATACAGCCCATCTTCTTCCTCATAACGTGTCCCCGTCACCTGTATACTCTCATCCGCCTCAAGGTTATTCATGAAGATCTCCGCATCAACTACGCTCTCTTCGTCCCTTGGGATAATGATCATGTTGGATATTTCTTTCATACTTTTTCTCCTGTCTTTCTTATAATGCCTGTGTTCGAATGTTACTTAGACAGTATCAAATGATAGCATTGTTGGGGGCGGTGAGGCAAGTTTATCCCACTTCATCCCATCCTTTACATACATCAAGCCATATCGGTATATTCTCCGGAACCGCAAATGGGCATACTCCGCCCGGCTGAAAGCCTATGATCTCCTGAACCTCATTTCTTTCTATTGCAAAACGAAAGTGCCCCTTTAGGACATGCCTTAACGCATTCACCACAGCGTATACATTCTGCGCTGTTGGGGCTTTTAACAGGATCCACATTCATCTTGCACTGCCTTGCACAAGCGCCGCAGCTAACGCACTTGTCTTCATCGATATGAAGTCTTAAGATGCTTATCTTCTGGAATAGTGCATAGAATGCTCCAAGCGGGCATACATACTTACAAAATGGTCTGTAGATGAAAATCGAGGACAGTACGCATATTATAAGTAGTGCGAACTTCCATCTAAAGAGTGCGCCTGCAGCTGCTCTCATGCCTTCGCTCAAAAGTACCAGTGGTATGCCACCTTCCAATGTTCCTACAGGGCATACGTACTTACAAAAGAATGGGTCTCCTGCCCCTACGCTGCTCCTATAGAAAAAAGGTAGTGCAAATACCAATACTATAAGAACTATATATTTAAGATACCGAAGTGCTTTATCTATTTTCTGCGGCACTTTGATCTTGGGTGTCGGGATCTTATAAAGAAGCTCTTCTATAAGCCCAAACAGACACAGCCATCCGCAGATGAATCTTCCTACAAGAAGCCCTATTGTTGCAAGGAATCCTACTACATAGAAAGCAAACTTCCTTCTCCTTGCATCAAATACGGACTGCATCGCTCCGATCGGGCACGCCCCAAGCGCTCCCGGACATGAATAGCAGTTCATGCCCGGTACGCAGAATCTCTTAAGCGGCCCCTCATATATAGTTCCTTTTATAAATCCGGGGATATAACTGTTGGATATCAGCCCCCAGCCTGCCTGCACGCATTTTCTGATTATTCCGTGCTTTTTTAACTTATCTGCCAAGTCTTTTTTATCTCCTAACCCTTACATGGATGTGCTTCTATGTGCCGGCTACAGGATGTAACTTAGCACATGTCCAGAAGCACATGGATGTGCTTCTATGTGCCGGTTACAGGATGTAACTCAGCACATGTCCAGAAGCACATGGATGTGCTTCTATGTGCCTTACCCTATACCTATACATTCCATGCAAATATTTACTGCCTTGCGATATACTGTTTTCATCTCGCCCCTATTCGCTCCATATATGCATGAAGATATAGCAGCTATCAGCAGTATTATAGTTACCCATATCGGAACTTTTCTTTTTGACTTCATAGAACTATTATCTCCTCAAAATTCCTTTTGACAAAAAATATATACGAAGCTTGAAAAGACATATCAATGCGCCTTACTGGCCTGCTGCCTCAAATGCCTGCGCGATATACTCTTCCCACTCTTCCTTGGTGTGTGAGCCAACGATAGGGCTCATAAGAAGATTTCCCTCAGAATCTACAAATACAGTTGTAGGATATGCTTCCAGGAGGGCATAATCTAACAGCTCAGGAGTTGCAACGAATACAGGATACTCAACCCCCGTATCTTCAACGATATCGATCGCATCAAGCAGAATATCTTCGTCATAGCCGCCTGCGCCATCATATACATCACAAGTCATGCCAAGGATCTCAAAGCCTTTATCCTTATACTCTTTTTCCAGCTCAGCAAGTTCAGGCATCTCATCGATGCATGGTCCGCAGAATGTGCCCCAGTAGTTGATCATAGTAACAGTGTTGCCTGTAATATAATCGCCAACTACAACCTCATTTCCCTCAAGATCTGTAAGTTCAAAGGAAAGCAGTGCCTCATTATCAAAATCATCTGAGCTAAGACCTTCCGGAAGCAGGAAATCTACAAAAGTAATATTATCGATGATCTCAGATGAATATGACAAAAACTCGAGATACTCTTCCTTAGTCTCATCGCTTACTTCAGCACAGTAGACCTGATCAATGTATGTCGGATCATTATCATACCAGTCATCTTCTTTGATCGCTAAATAATAGAATCCGCAATTCTCGCCAAGATCAGCGACCATGTCCTTAGTAAGACCAAAATCTTCGCTCTCATAATCTTCAGGAGTATACTGCTCTACATCTGCAACAATATAAGCTATCTCAAGCGTATTATTATCAGGATCATCCGGATCTGTCATATATATAGATGCATAGCCAAAATCATTAGTTACCTGTCCGTCTACTGCGATTCGGTCCTGCTTGTCCTTAAGTTCATCAGGAAGTTCTATCGTCATACCAAAGCCTGACAGATCGAGTACACCGTCAACCGGCACAGCCTCAAACTCTCCATACGCCCACTGTGGAAGCTCTGAATCAGATGTTTTGGTATCTTCTGTATCAGCATCTTTTGAATCGCCTGCATCAGCTGTATCAGATGTTTCTTCAGTCTCTTTTTCCTCATCTGTCTTTTCAGTATTTGTCTTATCGCTTTCGGATTCATTATTGGAATTATCACCACAGCCAGCCAAGGTGCCTGTAATCATAAGTCCAGTAAGTAATAACGCCAGTGATCTTTTCTTCATAATTCAAATCCTTTCTTAATGTATGTTTATATTCTAATTACTATATCATTGAATCCCTAAGGGTTCGAAATATATTTTTACTATATCTATCTTTGCTTAAGTGAACATTAAAAATAGAAACTTATATATTCTACTACACCCCCAGGATAACCGCCGCAGGGCATAGAAAAAGGCTATCTATACCATTTGTATGGTACAGATAGCCTTAAATTTACATGCGCTTATTTTTTTAGCTGTCCAGCGACCAGCCGCTTCTTGTAAGAAGAATTCTGTTATCTACCAGATACTTAACATCCATTCCAATAATAGCTGACGCCTTATCTATATATTCCTGCTGATTAGCTGCTCCCATTGCCTGATAGTAATAGTATGCAGGCTTATGTGATCCATCAAGATTGTTAAGACCAAGTGCAAGATTAGACTCCATCTCGTGAGCATTATCTGTCTGTCTGAACAGAAGGAATGCATCGATATCAGGATATGATGCAGCCATCAGATAGCTGTATACAAGTGAAGCGCTCTGATAATCTTCACCGAAGCTTGAAGTATAACCCTGCTCTGCAAGTGAGATACTTCTTACGCTTCCATCAGGAGCAAGGAACTCGCTCTGGTGCATATAGTCGATAAGAACATCGATATTCTGCATTGTGATGTAAGGTGTTTTGATGTTTCTGCTTACGTATACTGACTGTCCCTTCCAAGCATAAGGATCGAACAGTGGTGAGTTATAAGGATGGAATGAAAGTCCCCAGTTAATGTTACCTTCTCTGTTCATGTAGTAATTGAATGTATCAAGATATGCCTTACTAAGGAAACATCCAGGATTAGACTTACGATTCCACTCCTGATCGATTGAGTTGTAGATATTAGCACTGCCGTTCATGGACTTGATACCATTGTAGAAAATACGGAATGCCTTAACATAAGCATTAACGTTAGTATCAAGATCATCAGACTGAAGGTAATACCACTCAGTTCTTGCATTTACTTCGTTACCGATACACCAGTTATCAACCTGGCCATGTCCTGTCATTCCGGAATATCTCTCGCCAAGGAATGCTGCGATAGCCTTAAGGTGCTTAGTACCACCCTCTTCAGCTGTGTTAAAAGCATATCCAGGGCACTCATGTCCATCTCTTGAATCCGGATGCATCAGATCAGCTGTATAAGGTGACTGAACATCATCAGAATTAAGGATTACCATAGTAACCTGAAGACCCATATTATTCCACTGTGAAATAAGTGTGTCATAACTTGTTACTGTATGACCGTTGAAATAATATGTTGTTCCATCATATGTATACTCGATAGTCGGGTATGCAGGATCATCTGTAAGACCACATACTGTACCAAGATCAAAGTTATAGATAACCTGCTGAAGACCAAGCTCTGAAAGCTCGTATGTATCTTCCATCTCAAGATCTGCAAGAAGACCCTTGATACCATGATCATTACGAACAGATGTGAATGTTGCAACAGCTTCAGGATTTGTAATATAATGCTCATCACTTACCTGCACATAGCTTCCGCCCTGTTTAACTGCTACAAGGAATTTACGGCTGAGATTAGAATCCTCAGAATTAAGATTGAGTGGGAATGTGAAAGATGCACTCTTAGAAGTGCTGGCAGTTCCTACCACCTTACCCTGCGCTCCATCTTCATAAACCTCATCTCCAAAAAGATAAAATTTTCCATCATCACTTGATGGAATAGATTTGCATGATACCTGTGCTACAACATCAGTCCCTTGAATTGTAACTGAGTCAATTGTTACAGGTCTTCCTGCTGCTTCAGAATTCATAGATCCGTTCCAAAAAGAAACACCAGAAACGACGAGAGCTGCAATGATTGCCATAACAACTACTATAGCAGACCCAATAATAGTATTCCTGCTTTTCTTATTCATCAATATCCTCCAGTAATAGTATTTTTACACTCCTTTAACTATATCACTCAGAGGCCTTTTTTTCAATTAATTGACTTGAAACTTCGCACTTATAAAACTTCTCCAATACCTCGAAGATTCCTGAGGATGACAGCCTATAAATGATTTTGGGGTCTTTGAAAATTATATTAAATTCAAGAGCTTGATAGATGAAATGATATATTCTGCTTGGGATTCATCTGTCTGAGCGAAGCGAGTTTATGAATCCCGGAATATATCATTTCAGATATCATGCCTTGAATTTTATATAATTTTCACGACCCCAAAATCATTTATAGGCTGCCATCCTCAGGAATCTTCCACGCATGCGACAACATTATGCCCGCGAATTTTCGCCATTAATAAAAAAGTTGCCGACGACAAACGTAAGTTGCCGCCGGCATTGTCTTCTAGTTGTACCCGGTGATGTCGTTTCCTGCTTTTTGACTCCTAGCGAACGCCAGGTGGGTTACCGCAGCCTCAGTCGCTGCCTTCCTCTCCCTTAGCTTATCTGCGCATGCGCAGGGCCGGAGGCGTGACATTGAAGATGAGGAGATATAGGATTCCCGTTTAAAGTAACTGTAGGTTCAAAAACTGACAGGAGTGTCGAACATCTCAGGCGAACTCTTTCGAGTTCTTCTACCTTCATTATATAATAGTTCCTTCAAATTGCAACTACATTTTCATAATATTTCTGAAAATTTAGATTCGCAACCGTTATTATGATAATTTAGAAATCTGAAGGTGTTAAATCTCCGAGTTCATCGTATGAATCATAGGTGATAACATATTTGCATGTTGCATCTGAAACCTCGATATCATCTGTCTCCCATGCCTCCTTAATGTCTGAAGCAACATGAGACATATCAAGTGCATCAAGTTCTACTTCCTTACGAACAGGAGCAAATGTTTCAGCATCAAGGTAAAGTGTTACTGTTGCACTTACTTTAGTTACATCATCACCAACACCTATACCATAGTAATACTGAGCAAATTCAGCAAGTTCTTCAGCATCACCTGATGAATATTTTCCTGTGATCTTAAAGCACTGTCTGCCATCGATCTCATAAGTTGTATCATCTATCTCGCAGTTAGAAATATAACCAAGATCAAATACGATGCTGTTAGGTAAATAGATTCCATAATATGCAAAGTTGCTATCAGAACCATCTGCTTCCCAGTCATCTCCATCAAACTGAGAGTAGTACTCGCTATCTTCATAGAAGAAATTAAGATCATGATCACTTATAAGGCTTGTACCGGTATCATCCTTTATAGAATACTCGGAGCTTGTATATATCTGGTTTGCTTTTTCATTATCAAATGTGCCTTTGAACTCAGCCTCGATTTCTCCGGTAAAATCATAAGAATCACTTGATTCAACTGTCATTGTGAATTCATAAGTATTTGAAATTGTTACGCTTACATCAGAGGCAGCTGTGAGGTATTCTTCTGCTGCTTCCATTGCATCATCTACATCAGGAATAAGCTTTGGTGATATCTCATCATCCATTCTTGCCTGGAAGCTGTCATCTCCTGTTGCACTAAGTGCTCTCTGAGCATCTTCCATAGCTGTTTCATAATCTTCGTTTGCGATATCTGCATCAATGATAGCGTTATAAGCAGTGATGATGCCTTCTGTAGCTTCTGCATTGCCGCTGTCTTCTGCAAGAACTGTCTCAAATGCTGTTATAGCATTTTCATAGTCACCTGAATCAAGATATCCGTTTGCTGTCTCAAGATCAGCTGCGATCTGTGCTTCAAGTTTAGCCTTTTTAGCATCAGACTTACCGTTCTTGGCATCTTCATTGTCTGGATAATCTTCAAGGATCTTGTCATATGCAGCTATAGCTTCATCAAATGATCCTTTTTCTGTAAGCTCCTTGGCATCAGCAAGAGCATTACCAAGCTCTGACTTCTTGATTCCGTCAAGGGCCTGCTTGTTCTCTTCGTCATACTCAAGCGCTTCTTTATAATAAGAAATAGCTTTATCATAATTGCCGTCTTTGTACTGCTCATCACCGTCGGCAAGTGCATTCTCTAAACAATTGTTGCGATACCATTTATAACCAAAGTATCCGCCAACGCCGCCACCTGCAAGCACGATAACAAGAATAATAGCGATTATCACACCTTTGTGGCTCTTTTTCTTAGGTGGCTGAGGTGCCGGTCCGCCATACATCGGCTGTCCGTATCCCTGTCCTCCGAACTGGGGCTGTCCCTGCGGCATTCCATAACCGCCTTGTCCCTGCTGCGGCATTCCGTATCCGCCCTGTCCTTGCTGCGGCATTCCGTATCCGCCCTGACCCTGCTGCATACCGCCATACTGCTGGCCGCCCTGGTACTGCATCTGCGGGTTACCATTCTGCGCGCCTTGTGCCTGTGATCCGCAATAAGGGCAGAATGCGTTACCATCCTGATACTCTTTTCCACACACATTACAAATCATATTAATCTCCCTCCGAAAACTTTTTTACTACCCTCTTTTATAATGATGCAGGTGTCAAAAGAACTTTCGGCACCTGCATTATTTAATTACTTGATCATCTGATATTTTATCATTTGATATATTTATCATTTGATATTTTTATCTTTTGATATTTTTATCTTTTGATATTTTTATCTTTTGATATTTCTATCATCTGATCTTTTATTTTTCGATCACTTACTGATAGGTCTTGTCTGCTCCTTGAGCCAGTCAACAATAGCCTGATCCTTGATAAGCGGTGATACCTTTTCAAATACAGCCTTGTGATATTCATTAAGAAGATCGATATCTCCCTGCTGCATATACTGAGTATCAATAGCCTCAAGATCGATAGGTGCATATGTAAGATGCTTAAATCCAAGGAACTGACCGTCATCATTCTTGTTGCCTTCTACAACTTCGATGATGTTCTCGATACGGATTCCGTGGCTTCCTTCCTTGTATACACCAGGTTCATCAGATACGATCATGCCTGGCACAAGCTCATATTCCTTGAGACCTTCGCGATACTGCCAGCGAATGTTATGAGGTCCCTCATGAACATTGAGCATATATCCGATTCCGTGACCTGTACCGCACTTGTAATCAATATCCATAGCCCAAAGTGGCTGTCTTGCAAGGATATCAAGGTTTCTGCCTGTGCATCCCTTAAGGAACTTTGCATTTGCAAGGTGAAGCATACCAAGACATGTGCCTGTATAGTGCTTCTTAACATCATCTGAGATAGGTCCTACAACGATAGTTCTTGTTACGTCTGTAGTTCCGCCTTCATATGTTCCGCCTGAATCTACAAGGAGCATTCCTTCAGGCTTAACTTCTGCATGATCATCTTTGGTAGCTTCATAGTGCATCATTGCTGCGTTAGGACCATAAGCACTGATAGTCGGGAAAGAAAGTTCAATAAATCCCGGAAGCTCAGCACGCATAGAATCAAGCTTCATAGCTGCGCTATACTCATCCATAGGGATCTTGCCAACGTTAGTCTTTACCCAATACATGAACTCACAAAGCTTAGCACTGTCGCGAATGTATACTTCTCGTATATTTTTCATCTCAGTGTCATTCTTGATAGCCTTCATAAGCTCTGTAGGATTGTCGTTATACACGAGCTTGTCCTTGCCTGCTGCATCAAGAAGTGTTCTGTAAGTTGAATAGTTGATATTGTTCTTATCAACAAGTATATTACCTGTATATTTTCTATTCTTAAGGAATTCCATTACTTCATGGTAGTCATGAACTGTAATGTCATTGTCCTTGCAATATGCCTTGATCTCATCTGTAAGCTCAGCTTCCTGAACGAAGAAGTGGAACTCATCAAGTGTGATGAATGCATATGAAAGAGCTACAGGGTTACACTCAACGTCGTTGCCACGAAGGTTTGTAAGCCATGTGATGTCATCAAGCTTACTAAGAAGGTGGCTGTCGCATTTATACTCTTCCATCTTCTTACGAACATCTGCAAGCTTTTCTTTGAAGCTCTTGCCAAAAAGCTCTTCCTTAAGCTTGTAGATCTCATGGCAAGGAAGTGCAGGACGGTCTGTCCATACCTCATCAGCCAGATCTCTTTCATAGGAAAAAGATACTTTTTTGTCCTTAAGAGCCTTTTCAATTCCAAGGCCTATTGCTGTTGCGATTACTCTTCCGTCGAATCCAAGAACTTGTCCTTCTTTCATGTTGTCCTTGAGATACTCGTTAAGAGTAGGAACGCCTTCATTACCCATGCGGTAAAGAGTTACGCCTGTTCCTTCAATCTCTTTTTCTGCCTGTATAAAATAACGGCCGTCAGTCCAAAGACCTGCCCAGTCCTTGCTTATAACAACTGTTCCGTTAGATCCTGTAAAGCCTGTAAAATACTCTCTTGCCTTAAAAAAGTCTGCTGCATATTCGGAGTTGTGAAAATCCGAAGTCGGCATCATGTAGTAGTCTATTCCGTACTCCGCCATCTTTGCACGAAGAAGGGACAGACGATTCTTGACTGCCACGTTTTCCATTTTGGGTCCTTCTTTCAATGTATAAATTTCAAGTGCCATAAACACCAGCTCTGCTGTCACCAAATATTTAATTTGTTGATAGTATCACTAAAGTGCTTATGGCACTGATTTTTAAATATTACAAACCATATTTAGCGCCGATAAGTGGTGCTACTGCGGATGATCCAAGTCTTGAAGCGCCTGCTTCGATCATAGCGTGAGCATCCTCGATAGTTCTGATTCCGCCTGCTGCCTTGATCTTAACATCAGGTCCGATGTTCTGAGCGAAGAGCTTAACGTCTTCAACTGTTGCGCCAGCTGTACCAAAACCTGTTGAAGTCTTGATGAAATCAGCCTTAACCTCTGTTACGATCTCACAGAGTTTCTTCTTCTCTTCATCTGTGAGGTAGCATGTCTCGATAATGACCTTAAGGCAGTGACCTTCTGTAGCCTTACGGATCTCCATGAGTTCCTTCTTAACTTCATCAAAGCGGCCATCCTTAACATCGCCGATATTAACAACTGTATCGATTTCTGTAGCGCCTGCCTCGATAGAATCAAGAGCTTCAACAACCTTTGAGTGTGTTGTGTTGTAGCCAAGAGGGAAGCCGATTACTGTACAAACTGTAAGCTTGTCGCCGTACTTCTCATGTACTCTCTTTATAAAAGACTGTGGGATACATACAGATGCTGTGCCGTAGCGAACTGCTTCGTCGCAAAGAGCTACGATCTCATCCCATGTTGCAAATGCTTTAAGAAGTGTGTGATCAATATATCCAAGTATTTCCTTATCTTCCATTATTTTCACCTCCAAGGATACTAAAATATGTTCCAGGACCTTATCATAAACCGCACAGATTGCGGTCATACGAAGATATGATCCCAAAAACTCCATTAACTATAAGATTATAACACATGGGAAAATTAATAACATCACTTTACATTTTTTAATAGGAAAGACTTTTTATTGAATCATTTTATTTTATAAATACGAAAGTCTTTTTTATGGAACCGTTTTCATTGAAAAATCTGGATTTTTTTTCTAAAAAGTTCCTAAATTTGCATAAAAATACGGATTTTTGTGGTAAAATATAGGTGTTTCTATTATTTGAGCTGTTTGTCTAGGTAACAGTTCAGTTTATTGATGTATTTTATTACATCTATCTCAAATTCATTTTTTACCAAAAGTCACGAGTAGAACGTGTGACTAATGAGTTTGGATTTTTTCAAACTATCCCAATCATATTCGTGAGAATATTCATCAAGTAAGGAGGACGGCCTATTGACAGAAGAAAAAAACGTATATTCAATTGTAACCCCACAGATCGAGCAGCTGGCAGAATTATGCCACAAATCTGACATTATCGATTCCGAGCTTTATACTCGTTTTGATGTAAAAAGAGGACTTCGTGACCTTAATGGTAAGGGTGTTCTGACAGGACTTACGCATGTGTCCAAGATCACCGCTACTAAGGAGGTTGATGGACAGACACTCCCTGAAGATGGTGAACTTTACTATCGCGGCATCAATGTCAAGGAACTTATTAAAGGAAGTACGCAAGAGAAGCGCTTTGCGTTTGAAGAAGTTGCATATCTTCTTTTATTTGGTCAGCTTCCAAATCAGAAGGAGCTGGATGACTTTAAGGAAGCACTTTTCTTCTACAGAAGCCTTCCTACAGGTTTCGTGCGCGATATTATCATGAAGGCGCCAAGTAAGGACATGATGAATACGCTTTCAAGATCTGTTCTTACTCTTTATTCTTATGATGACAATCCGGATGACACTTCACTTCCTAATGTACTTAGGCAGTGTATGTCACTTATAGCTCTTTTCCCAGAGCTCGCTATATATGGTTATCAGGCTTACAACCACTATCATGAGGGGAATTCGCTCTTCATCCATCCGCCGAGAACTGACCTTTCAACAGCGGAGAACATCTTGTATCTGCTGCGTCCTGACAGTCAGTACACGGAGCTTGAGGCGAGTATCCTTGATATCTGCCTGATCCTTCATATGGAGCACGGTGGTGGTAACAACTCATCCTTCACGACTCATCTTCTTTCATCATCACTGACTGATACTTATTCTGTAATGGCTGCTGCCATCGGTTCCCTCAAGGGACCTCGTCACGGCGGTGCCAACATCAAGGTTATCAGGATGTTCGAGGATATGGAGAATAATCTCAAGGACTGGACTGACGATGAAGAAGTCAGCGCTTATCTTGAAAAGCTCCTTGCTGGTGAAGCCTTTGACAAGGCTGGTCTTATCTACGGTGTAGGCCATGCTATCTATTCAAAGTCTGACCCGAGAGCTCAGGTATTCAAGGGATTCGTTGAGCAGATGGCTCATGAGAAGGGATTCGACAAGGAGTACGCGCTTTATGATAAGGTTGCTACTCTGGCACCTCAGATCATTTCCAAGCGTAGAAAGATGTATAAGGGTGTTAGTGTTAACGTCGATTTCTATTCAGGTTTCGTTTACAAGATGCTGGGTCTTCCGATCGAGCTCTACACTCCTATCTTCGCCATGGCGCGTATCGTAGGTTGGAGCGCTCACCGTATGGAAGAGCTTGCAAATAATGGTAAGATCATTCGTCCTGCATATAAGGCGATCGGACCGGATATGCCGTATATTCCGATGAATAAGCGTGTATAAGACCATAAAAAAGGATGCCGTAAGGCATCCTTTTTTGTGCTTACATGTTAAGGAAGTTCTTAACCGCCTTCTCCATATCAGCCACTTCTACAACTGTGTCGTGACGAACAGGTGCGTTTCTGATTGAAGATACTGCCTCAGGGATCTCAAGTCCTGCCTTAGCTGCAAGCTGATCTGCAAGTTCGAAATCGTCCTCAGCCTCAGCCTTATCAATAGCTCCAAGAACGGCTCTAGTGAACTTGAATGGGCTCGCTGTTGAAGCGATAACTGTTACTGTGTTATCATTTGTATCTTTTTTATACTGGTTGTATACGTGACTAGCAACAGCTGTATGTGTATCAATTACATATCCTGTTGAATCGTAAAGGCTCTTGATAGCCTCTTTTGTCTCATCTTCAGAAGCAAATCCGCCGTAGAAATCTACAAGCTTCGCTTTCATCTCATCTGTGATATCATACTTACCTGTCTGAGCAAGGTTCTTCATGTATGCAGCATCAGCGCCTGCATCGTCGCCTGCGATGTGATAGATAAGTCTCTCAAGGTTTGATGAAATAAGTATATCCATTGAAGGTGAGCTTGTAAGTACGAAGTCTCTATTTCTATCGTAGCTTCCTGTCTGGAAGAAATCGTACAGAACCTTGTTGGAGTTACTTGCGCAGATAAGCTTTCCAATAGGAAGACCCATCTTCTTAGCATAGTAAGCTGCAAGAATGTTACCAAAGTTACCTGTAGGAACTACAACGTTGATAGCGTCACCATCAGCAATTCTGCCGCCAGCAAGAAGCCTTGTATAAGCATATACGTAGTAAACGATCTGAGGAACAAGACGACCTATATTGATTGAGTTAGCTGATGAGAACTGGAATCCGGCCTTGTCCATTTCTGCAGCAAGGTTATCGTCTGTGAAGAGTTTTTTCACACCAGTCTGAGCATCGTCGAAGTTGCCCTCGATACCTATAACGCAGGTGTTATCTCCCTGCTGAGTTACCATCTGTTTTTCCTGAATAGGGGATACACCGTGCTTAGGATAAAAAACTATGATCCTTGTGCCAGGTACATCTGCAAAGCCTGCAAGAGCCGCTTTTCCTGTATCACCACTTGTTGCTGTAAGAATTACGATCTCGTTCTTAACATTATTCTTCTTAGCAGCTGTTGTCATAAGATATGGAAGGATTGAAAGCGCCATATCCTTGAAGGCAATCGTACGTCCATGGTAAAGCTCAAGGTAATATGCGCCGCCTGCCTCTGTAAGTGGAGCTATCTCGTCTGTGTCGAACTTGGAATCATAAGCATGCTCGATGCAGTACTTAAGCTCTTCTTCAGTATAGTCTGTAAGCAGAAGCTTCATAACTTCATATGCTGTCTGCTGATAATTCATCTGTGAGATCTCTTTGAGTGTCTTATCAAGATGTGGAATATGATCAGGTACAAAAAGTCCTCCGTCCGGTGCAAGTCCGCGAAGCACTGCTTCTGATGCCTTCACCTTAAGATCTGCCCCTCTTGTACTTGAATAGATTACATCTGCCATGGATATTGCCTCCCTGTACGTGGAAAATATAAGTGTGGTATGATAAACTTGATTTAACTTTAATGCACATTGTACCATACAACACTCACCAATGGGAACAAGCAATTCAAACAAATAATGTATATTTATGCATTAATTTGCCATTAATAATGCATATATTAGTTCTTTATTTCTGTAGTCATTCCTTGCAACCGCGACATAATGATAATTACATAACATTCGCAGGTTTGATAATAAGAGCACTGAAACCATTTCGTTTAAAAATTACGGAATATATTGTAGATAATTCGCAAGTCTGATAAGAATAGCAGAGCAACCATTTTCTTTTATGAATAAAGAGGTTTCATATGGAGAATCTCTCAACTCTGACAGGCGTACAGACCGCAACCTACAAAGATGGTTCCACCTATTACAGATCATCCATCACTCACAAGGGCAAGCACATTGCTCTTGGTTCTTATGACTCTCCCCTCATGGCACATGCCGCCTACCTCGAAGCCCGCGGCATCCTCGACAACCCAGCCTGGTCACTCGACGACTGGAAAAAAGACTATGCTTTAACTTTCCAAAAATGCGTCATCCTAGTCAACTTCAGAGACCAGGGTGTCTACATCGGAACCCCCATCCTTCTGAAAAAAGACTACTTCCTATATTATCTCTCCTACAACGACATCCTTACTTTTGATATAGATGACCTCTTCTACTATTCATCCCACTCCATCATGCGAAGAGGAAAGCATTTATTTGTTGCCGACTACGGAAGCCAGCTCAGTATTTTATCAAGGTATAACATCCCCCCTTACGGCGTCGCAGGCAGAGACTACAGATTCATCAACGGCGATCCCACTGACCTTCGCTACCAGAACATCGAGATCATCAACCGCTTCCGCGGCGTGCGCCTCTATAACAAAAAAGGTTTCCAGCGATACAAATCCGTCATCCACGTCAGAAGCACCTACGTCATCGGCCACTACAACTCAGAATACGAAGCCGCCATCGCCTACAACAAAGCCGCTGATATCCTTATGAAAAAAGGCGTTAATAAAAATTATGAACTTAATTATATTGAAGATTTAAGTCCCAAGGACTATGCTGATATTTATACGCGTGTTAAAATATCAGAGCGTATATTAAAATATCAAGGAATGTAAATTCGAGTTACAGCAAAAGATGCATTGTTTCCTCATATCGAGATTTGATAACGTAGCAGACAAATTCATCTTTCGAGTAATATGGTTAATCATGAATACAACAGTACAGTATCTGAATTTACGTTTCAAAAAGAGGTCAGGTAAAATGTCAAAAAACAATAGCACATCAAAGAAGGAGCGTAAGCAGCGTTTCTTTGCAGTTATCGCTATGATAATCATAATCGCAATGCTCGCTTCTACTCTGATAGCTGGTCTTACAGGATGCGGTTTACAGACCGCGTCCTATACGGACTACATTGACAGGACCTCCTTTTATTTTGACACCGTTATCAATATCCGCATCTACGATCAAAAAGACGAATCCATCCTCGACGGATGCATGGAACTCGCACAGAAGTACGACTCTCTCCTTTCTGCGCAGACTCAAGGGTCTGATATATGGAACATCAATCACTCAGGCGGCACTCCCGTCACAGTAGATCCCGATACAATCTCCCTTCTTAATCAATCCTTATATTACGCCGACCTAACAGACGGTGCCTTCAATCCCGCCCTTGGCAGCGTTATATCCTTATGGGATTTTACTTCCGATGATGAAAAAAGCCACACCGTCCCAGCCAGTAATGCCATCGAAGAAGCCCTCCCCCACACCGACTATCACGCCATCACCATAGACAATTCTACAAACACAGTCACCCTCACCGATCCCGACGTCCAAATCGACCTCGGCGCCATCGCCAAAGGCTTCATCGCTGATAAAATCAAAGAATACCTTATATCCCAAAACGTTGGTTCCGCCATCATCAACCTCGGCGGCAACGCCCTTTTAGTCGGCTCAAAACCCGATAATAGTTCGTTCACCGTCGGAATCGAAAAACCTTTTTCTTCCGGCGACTACATCACAACAATATCCACTACAGACAAATCCATCGTAACTTCAGGAATCTACGAAAGATACTTTGAACTTAACGATACAATCTACCACCACCTCTTAGATCCCGCTACAGGATTTCCCGTACAAAACAATCTCTACAGCGTAACCATCGTATCAGACAACTCTGCCGACGGCGACGCTCTTTCCACTGCCTGCTTCGTATTAGGGCCAGAAGCCGGTATGGAACTCATTGAGTCTCTTGACGACATCGAAGCTGCTTTCGTCTATAACAATTACTCTGTAGTATATAGTTCAGGTTTCCCAATCAATTGAGAGCCTTGCACAGCCTAGCCGGTCGTCGGTCAGGACTATGCCATATAAGATCATTGACCGATTTTGAAAAGAATCCTGAGATTTCTTAGCGTCTTAGAAGGCGAAGTACTGCGTGTCCACGTAGCCGGATAAGACACTTAGAAATCCCTGGATTCTTTTCACATGAGGCCAATGATCTTATATGGCATAGTCCTGACCAACGACCGGCGCCCCCTCGCAACATTCCCCAATTGCGAAGCTCACTATATAGTGATAATATAGTAATGTAGGCGATAATTTCTGTGCGTTATTACGTTAGTCCCCATCGGAGGATTACGATGCGCTTTGTAAAAATTGATAGCTTAAAGCCAGGCATGCGCCTAGCGCGCCCTGTATATTCCAGAAACGGAATACTCCTATACGATCGTAATTCTAAGATCAATGAGTCCGGAATTGCCAGCATCAGAAATTTCGGTCTAATGGGCATGTTCATTCTTGAACCCGCAGAACCCGTTCCCCCAATGACACAGGCAGATATAGACTTCGAACGCTTCCAGACTATGAACGTTTATGCCATAAAACAGGAACTTGAGCTTATTGTAGCCAAAGAGACCCTGTCCAAGACCCAGTTCATAGTCGCTGATATAATACAAAACTACGGTCATCTCCAGGATAAGATCAACTTCAGTCAGGACCTTCGAACCAAGGAAGATCACATATTCAGACACACCCTAAGTGTAGCCATGCTCTGTGCCATGATCTCCCACAGACTCAACACCGCTCCCATCGATCAGATGAAAGTCGTAACAGCCGCAGTAATTCATGAACTTGGCAAGATCCTATATATTTCTGAAAATCCCGAAAGCGGCGGCGAAGCCCCTGACACCCCCGAAAGCTACATGACCAAAGGATTCAACCTTATAGAGACTTTATACGCCGACAGCCCCGACATCAAACGCATCTGCCTCCAGGCTCACGGCGGCAAAGAAAAACCAAATCCCAACGCCGTCCTCGGTGCCAAGATCTTACTCGTAGCCAACGCCTACGACCGAATGACCGCCATGCAGACCGCCGGCGAACCCGCCTCCGAAGTAACCGCTATCCGCACCCTCTTACACGAAAACATCTATGACAAAAAAATTGTCGATGCCCTCATAGACAGCGTTAACATCCTCTCCTGCGGAATTACTGTAGAACTCAACAACCACGAAAAAGCGCTAGTACTGGCAGAGAACAAGGACGATATATTTAGACCTACCATACTTACATTCAAAGACAACTCCATCGTAGACCTCTCCGACTGGCACAACCGAGACATGGAAATTACAGATGTCCAAAAAACCATGGACAACCGATATGTATTTGATGTCGCCACCATAGCTCAATGCGGCTTCGAAAGCGAAATCCCCGATTTCGTCGAAGCCCCCGCCAGCGATTAAACATAACAATCTACTAGAAATTTATTCATTTAAGAAATGCTAATTCAAATGCTTCACTAATAAAACCATTTATTAACGGCCGCCCTCCCGGGAATATTCCGGAAATGAGCCCCTCCCCCCACGCAAGAAAACCCCCGCTCTGCCGAGCGAGGGTCTTTGGTTTTAGCCAATTTTCTCGATTGCTTTCTTTGGGCACTTTGATGCGCAGAGTCCGCAATGAGTACATTTAGCTTGATCGATATGTGCTACATTGTTCTCTACTGTAATAGCGCCAACCGGACAGTTCTTTTCACAAATATGACATGAGATACATCCCACCTTACAATATTTGTTGACCTTCTGGCCCGGATCCTGAGATTTACATCTCACAGATTCTGTAGCGCTGTACGGTATCAGATCTATAAGGTGACGAGGGCAGACACTTACACACTTGCCGCACGCCTTACATTTTTCCTTATCTACAACAGCTACGCCATTTACGATGTGGATCGCATCGAACTGACATACAGATACACAGGTGCCTCCGCCGAGACATCCGAATGTACAAGTCTTAGGACCATTTCCGGGAAGCTGGTTGATAACACGGCAATCCTCAGCGCCTGAGTACTCATACTGTCTTGTAGCAAGTTCGCAGTCACCACCGCAGTGAACATATGCTACTTCTCTCTCAGCTTCTCCTGCATCTACGCCCATTATCTCAGAGATAAGTGCTGCAACAGGTGCACCACCTACTGGACACTGGGTAACAGGAGCTTCTCCTTTTGCTATAGCAGCAGCGCATCCTGAACATCCGGGGTATCCGCAGCCACCACAGTTATTACCGGGAAGAACACCAAGAACAGCAGCTTCTTTTTCATCTACATCTACGTGGAGTTTGATGTTGGCATATCCGAGAATCAGACCTATCAGGATTCCGCAGCCAGCAACAACAGCCACCGCGATCAATATTCCATTTAACATAGTTTCTCCTTCCAAGTCGCTCAGCGAAGCACTGAGAATCCTGTGAATGCAATTGCCATAAGTCCTGCCGTAATAACTACGATCGGTGTACCCTTCCATGATTCAGGAATATCGTTGTATTCCATCTTCTCACGAAGACCTGCCAGGATCGTGATGGAAATAGTAAAGCCGACTGCTGTTGCAAATCCGTTAACGATACCTTCTACGATATTGTACTCGTTGGATACGTTAAGAAGTGCAACGCCAAGAACTGCACAGTTAGTTGTGATGAGTGGAAGATATACGCCAAGTGCTTCATACAAAGGCTTAACGAATTTCTTCAGGAACATCTCAACGAACTGAACCAGCATCGCTATTATAAGTATGAAAACTATTGTATTAAGATATACCAGATCCAACGGAACAAGTATGAACTTATACAGAAGTCCGCATACTGCAGATGCAAGTGTTATTACGAATATGATAGCTCCGCCCATTCCGGCAGCGCTGCTGACTTTCTTGGATACTCCAAGGAAGGGACACAGTCCGAGGAACTGTGATAATACAACGTTATTGATCAGGGAGGACATGATCAGTATGCCTATAAGCTGACTTACTACGTTCATTCGTCATCTTCCTCCTTTTCTTCTTTCTTGTCTTCTGCCTTATCTTCCTTTGCAGAAGCTTCTTTCTTCTCTTCCTTCTTATCTTCTTTGTTAGAAGGGATCTCCATATCTACGTTCATGCATCCGCCGCTCTTATACTTGGATACGTCTTTGCCCTTCTCAGCTCTTTTCCTGTTAATTCTGTTCATGGCAGCCATAAGTGTTCCAAGAACAAGAAAAGCACCAGCCTGAAGAACGAAGATACTGATAGGAGTATACATTCCAAAGAACTTACCAACTGGTCCGGGAACGATAGTTCCTTCGCCAAGGATCTGAACGTTAAATGCTGTTCCTGCACCGAGGAGCTCACGTACAAGACCGATGATAGTGATGGAACATGTGAATCCAAGTCCCATTCCGATTCCGTCGAAGAAAGCCGGAACTGCACCGTGTTTACTTGCATAAGACTCGGCACGGCCGAAGATTATACAGTTAACAACGATAAGCGGAATGTAAACGCCAAGTGCTGCATTAAGTGTAGGCAGGAAAGCCTGCATAAGGAGATCTACCAGTGTTACGAATGAAGCGATAACAACTATGAATGACGGGATTCTTACTGTATCCGGAATGACTTTTCTAAGAAGGGATATTACCAGGTTAGAAAGAGCCAGAACGAATGTTGTTGCAAGTCCCATTGAAAGACCGTTGATAGCGCATGTTGTAACAGCCAGTGTAGGACACATACCAAGTACAAGTACTGTGGTAGGATTTTCTACAACTATACCATTTAAAAATCTCTCAAGCGGTGTGTCTGCAGGAAGCCCGAGAGCGCCTTTTTTTCTTTCACTCATCTTACTGACCTCCTTTCAGAACGTTTGTATAATACAGGAGGCCGGCATCTACGCCATTAGTAACTGCCTTTGAAGTGATAGTAGCACCGGAAATAGCTTCTATTGAGGTGTCAGTAGCACTTGTTTTACCTGTTCCGTCCTTAACTACTTTATAAGTTACTGTTGCATCAAGACCACCATCAACCGTGTACTGAGGTACGAGCACCTTCTCAGCGTTCATACCAAGACCAGGAGTCTCGCTGATGGAGATAAGAGATATTCCGTTGAGTACGCCGTCTGCTGTGATACCCATTGAGAACTTGATCTCATCGTTGTATCCCTTTGATGTGATCTGAACGATGTAACCGATAACGTTGCCGCTTGCATCGTAAGCTTCGATAACAGAATCAATAGTTACGCCTGCAAGATCTGCTGATGAGCTTGATACAGACTGAGCTGCTGCAGCGTCAACTATATTATCCTGGCCAAAAGAGCTTGCGGTTGCAAATACAGCTTTATTAGCCTCTTCTACTTTACGGGCATTCTGATCTGCGATAGGCTGCTTTGTAATCTGATATACAAGCCCAAGAAGAACTCCCGCGATAAGTGTGATCACGAAGAGGATAAGTGCATTTTTGATCATATCGCCGGTCTGATTCTTCTTAAGATCGGCTGTCTGTTCATTGCTCATGCTTTTACCTCCTTACGTGATTTTTTTGGAATACCGAATGCTCTTGGAAGTGTCCATCTTTCGATGAGCGGAACGAGAAGGTTACCGATGATGATTGCATAGGATACGCCTTCTGCGCCTGATCCGAAGATTCGGAATATTCCGGTAAGAAGTCCAAGGACTATACCATAAATATATTTTCCCACATTAGTGATAGGACTTGTTACGTAGTCTGTAGCCATGAAGAAGGCACCAAGCATAAGTCCGCCGCCGGCAAGCTGTGCAGAAAGATATGCAGGATTCCATCCGCGTCCGCCAAAGATGATTACGAAAAGTCCGAAGGAAACGATGTATGATCCAGGAATTCTAAGATCGATGACACCTGCCATGATAAGTACGCAGGCACCTATAACGATGGCGATCATTGATGTCTCACCAATAACACCGCCTGTGAATCCTTCGATCATCTTCATTACGTCAACTTCTTCGCCAGCCTTTAAAGCTGCAAGAGGTGTAGCACCTGTATAAGTATCTGTAACGAAATCGGTCATAAGTCTCGGAAAAGAGATAACGAGGAAACATCTTGCTCCGAGAGCCGGGTTCATGAAGTTCTGTCCAAGTCCGCCGAAAAGCATTTTGACAACCAATATACCGAAGATACCTCCGATGATCGGAAGCCAGAATGGAGCTGTACTTGGAAGGTTGATACCAAGAAGGAGTCCTGTTACTACTGCTGACAGATCTCCGATCGTATTTGGCTTATGCATGAGTTTCTCATAGATGAACTCAGTTGCTACTGTTGTAGCAATGGACAACAATATAAGAACCAGAGCATAAAGGCCAAAGTTAAATACGCCAAACGCAGCCGGAAAACAAAGTCCTATGATTACCCACAGCATGATGTTGGTAGTCGTAGAGCCGCTCCTGACATGCGGATTGGACGACACATTTCTAAATTCGCTCATATTGTCCTCCCCTTATTTCTTCTTGCGCTCAGCAAGCTGTATTTTGCGCATGCCTTTAATAAGCTGTGTCAAGTGACGATGTGCCGGACAAATAAATGAGCAGCATCCACATTCGCAGCATTCCATGCCGTACTCTTTAAGGAATCTCTCTGTCTGTCCATGCTCGACAGCATCAGCAAGATTCTTGGGTATAAGCTGTTCAGGACAAGCTTCTACGCAGCGTGCACAGTTGATACATGCTGTAGGCTCCATAGCAGATACAGCGTCTTCTGTAAGACATGTAAGAGCTGATGCAGTCTTGGTTGTAGGAACTTCTGTATCCCATACGGCAAATCCCATCATAGGACCACCGGAGATGATCTTCTGAGGTGTCTTGTAGAATCCGCCTGCATCCTCAAGAAGTTCGTTATAGCTTGTACCGATCCTTACCTTGTAGTTGCAAGGATCCTTAATAGCATCACCTGTGATGGTTACGATTCTCTCCATCAGAGGTCTTCCTTCTGTTACAGCGCGGTAAACAGCACAGAGCGTATCAGTATTATCAACGATACAACCTGCATCTGCAGGAAGCATAGAAGAATTGATACTTCTACCTGTGCATGCATAGATAAGCATACGCTCAGCACCCTGAGGATACTTGGTCTGAAGCTGCTTAACTTCAAGCTTGGGCTCATCCTTTACAAGCTCACGAAGCTTTTTTATCGCCTCGGGCTTATTGTCTTCAACCGCCAGTATTCCCCTTGCATTAGGGAAAAGAGATACTACAATCTTAAGTCCGCCGATAATAAGCTCAGGCTCTTCGATCATACGACGATAATCTGAGGTAAGGTAAGGCTCACACTCAGAGCAGTTAGCTATAACATATTCGATTTTATCGGGTTCTTTAGGAGATAATTTGACAGCAGTGGGGAATCCCGCACCACCCATTCCGACGACCCCGGCCTCTCTGACAGCAGCTACTATTTCTTCGCTGGTCATCTCCTCCCATGGCTTTACTTCGGGCCATTCTACTTCTTCATAGAGTCCATCGTTCTCAACGATGATACTGTTACACATGCCACCGGTTGCAAGTCTTCTTGGCTCGATCGCCTTTACGGTTCCAGATACGGTCGCGTAGATCGGCGCTGATACGAAGCCGGAAGCTTCTGCGATTTTCTGACCGGTAAGGACATGGTCACCTACTGCCACTATCGGGGATGCAGGTGCTCCGATATGCTGTGATAACGGATATACTAGATCACCCTTTGGCAGAACACTTTTGATGGGTTTGTCCATAGTCAGCTCTTTGCCTTCATATGGATGGACTCCCCCTACGAACGTTAGTCGCGCCATTTCCTACCCTTCTTTCTGATATTATTTTATCAGTTGCCTATTGATGCAAAAAAATACAAAAAGTAAACCTCCCATGATCCTGTTCTGACCCGAAATGTAATAAAAGTTGCAGTCAATATGTCTCCAGGTTCTGCTTACTTTTCATATAGCATCACAATAATATTTTACGACTATAATTATAAAAATTCCATATATTGATTTTGATATTTTAACCAATATTCAGCATATTTAATATGGTGATATTTTTTATCAAATTAACGTATGGTCAATTTTATAGTTAACATTGTTTATAAAAAAACATTTATTGTATAAAAGTTAGCAATTGCTAATACATTGTTAATGCATTGGTTCTGACATTGTGATAAAATATTTTTGCATATATTTATGCTAAAAGAACGAGGATTCAATTTAGATGAAAATAATACAAAAGGAAATTCCATTTAAACCTACTTCTCTTCCGGCTTATCCGATCGATAAGATCGTAAGTTGTCCTGAGAAGGCTCTTTTTATAGATATTGAGACTACAGGTTTTTCTGCCAAGACTTCAAAGCTCTATCTTATAGGCTGCGCCTACTATGAGCAGGAATCCTGGCATCTGGCCCAGTGGTTTGCAGACCAGAAGGATGGCGAAGCTGAGATTCTTAATGCCTTCCTTATGTTCGCATCAACCTATGACACTCTTATCCATTTCAATGGCAACAGATTCGATCTTCCCTACATCAAGGCCAAATGTGAGCAGCATGGTATTGTAAACCCATTGGATGATATGGTTTCAATTGATATATATAAGCTTATATCTCCTTACAAGGATGTACTTGGTCTTGAAAACTGTAAGCAAAAGACTATCGAGCAGTTCCTTGGAATAGCCCGTGACGATCTCTACAGCGGCGGCCAGCTTATCGAGATATATGAGAAGTATCTTGATACCAAGAACGATGAGTTCTACGGTCTTCTGATACTGCACAACGAAGATGATGTTAAGGGTATGGCTGAGATCCTTCCGATCCTTTACTATTATGATTTCTTTGATAGTATTCATAACACGCCTGCTCTTCATATGCGAACAGATGTTCCGCAGGATGAGCTGACTGAGACTCTGCCGCTTCGCGCAGTCAAGGTTCAGGCCAACTACTATACCGATATGGATGGCAAGGAAAAGAAAGAAATCTTCATGAAACTTACTCTTCCATTTGAACTTCCGGTGCCTTTCAAGTGCAATCTTAACGGTATATTTTTACAGGTTGAAGAAAAGCATGCTCTGCTCAGAATCCCGCTTTTCGAGGAAGAGCTTAAATACTTCTATTCCAACTACAAGGATTATTATTATCTTCCTGACGAAGACCAGGCCCTTCATAAGTCTGTAGCCACCTTCGTAGAAAGATCTCACAGAGTTCAGGCCAAGGCTGAAACCTGCTACACAAGAAAACCTGGACAGTACCTTAGACAATGGGATCTTGTATTTACACCTTTCTTCAAGCGTGAATACAAGGACCATTCAATGTATTTTGAATTAACAGATTATATCAAGACTAACAGATCGGCCATGAGCCTGTATGCTTGTCACGTACTCGAATACCTATTCGATCAATAAACGAACAAATGATTCATAGTTTTGATTGAGATCAGTAGCTTAGAATTCAAGACTGCTACAAATATGATCATAATCCGATTTTAAAAAAAGCCCGATATTTCTTAGCGCCTTAGGAGCGGAGTACAGCGTGTCCACGAGAGCGGAGAAGGCACTTAGAAATATCGGGCTTTTTTTATTGAGGTTTATGATCATATTTGCAGCAGTCTTGAAGGCAAAGCCTAAATCAAAAAACCCAGAAAAGCTCCGGCACCGCCGGAGCTTTTCTGTAACAGAGGAAAATTAGTTGATGCAGTTACGATCCGATGTTCAGCTCGGATCAGCTTTTTGGTTTCTCGTAATAGAAGGAATTCTTTCTTACAAATCCAATGTCTTTATAATTGATGATCTGCTCTGTTGCGCCGATAAAGAGGATTCCGCCCGGTGCAAGAGCTTCATAATACTTTCTGAAAGTCTCGTCCTTAGCTTCTTCTGTGAAGTAGATAAGAACGTTACGACATACGATAAGGTGATAATCCTTTGGATATGGATCTCTTAAAAGATCTGCCTGTTTGAATGTAACACGGCTCTTGATCTCATTGGAGATCGTCACTGTTCCGTCAGGATTCTTTGTAAAATACTTCTCCTTAAGATCCTTAGGAACGCCGTTAATTTCCTTTTCTGCATAGATTCCAAGCTTTGCCTTGGCGATCGCAACAGAGTCAAGGTCTGTAGCCAGGATATTGATCTGATTAAGAGGGACATGACGTGACAGGAGCATTACTATGGTATAAGGCTCATCACCTGTTGAGCAGGCTGCACTCCAGATCTTAAGGTTCTTACCAAACTTACCCATAAGCTCCGGTACCATTTCCTTGTCCATAAGTGACCACTGATCAGGATTACGGAAAAATTCTGATACGTTGATGGTAAGGTATGTTACAAATGCATGGAGAACTTCCTTATCCTTCTTGATCATCTCCATGAACTTATCATAGCCTTTAACCTCATACTTGCCGATAAGGGTGTCTATACGGCGCTTCATCTGCTTCTCTTTATAAGCATTCAGATCTATCTTGGTCAGGTCGTAAACTGCCTTTTTAAACCACTCATAATCATATTCCATACTACTTGTAACCTCCACATAAATTATAAGTATATGTACTGATTCTATTTTTTAGAAATACTCCAATAAGAATATCGGATGAATTTATATAAAAATTAGACTGAATATTATAATAATGTGAGGCCATAATATCATTGCAACTGACAATTGATTATGCATGAAAGCATGACTTTTTGTCACTTCGTTCCAAAAGTCATGTAAATAGGCCAATTGAGAACACCTTCGGTGCCTAGCCTATTTACCTACCGATTCACTTTCTTACGAAATCCGCAGTAAATGCGGATTTCTGATTCAAAGTTGCGAAA
>JAEEGL012570003.1_pt1 | contig 34631 bp, 30 predicted proteins | sample 9134231 | NCBI WGS metagenome assembly JAEEGL01 (sample SAMN16246548, study PRJNA631951) | gut metagenome | biome: gut microbiome; feature: rumen; material: fiber-attached | host: Bos | place: Iran: Karaj | collected 2018-10
CAGGAACCAGTGCGCACCATTTCCGTTGGTTATAAGACCCGCTTCTATCCTGACGAGCTCAACGACTTCATGGCCCGTGTGCAGTGGGCCGACGAGGGCCGTGGCACTCATAATCCGCAGGTGGTCGTCTGGAGCAGCAATATCGAGACCCAGGCGGGTGCAACCGTCCGTCTCGATGCTTCGGAATCAACGGACGTTGACGGCGACAGCCTCACGTTCCGATGTGGCAGCAGCCTGAAATAGGTTCGTCGAAAGTTGTTATCGACCATGCTGACCAGTCTGTTGCCATCGTCCACATTCCTGCCGATGCCTCTGCTGACACCATCCACCTTGTTTGCGAAGTTCACGACGACGGCCCCTTCCATCTGGTGTCCTATCGTCGGATAATCATACACGTTAATTAAATCCTAAGACGAGTGGAGCATGGCACATGGTATCATGCTCCACTAGCGAAACAAGAATTATTGATAATTCTCACGGGAGGCGTACAGACTTATCCAATTCCGCTAAAGCAACTGACGTCCGACTTAGGACCCACTCATCCACCGGCAGTGCCTTGGGCCGTGTGGCGGTACAAAACAGACCTCCAACCCGTCTGCTTGCCCTTTTGGCATGGCTCGTCAGCATCCGTGAGCCAATCCTTTGTTACGATGGTGCAGTGATTCACTTATGTTGTCCATATCGGTCAGCCTGGCAGCGTCGCCGCCGTGACGCTCGGCGGGTGGCCACGTTGTCGGCAGAGCTTCACACCCGAGGGTCGCCCCTCACGCATGTCTGCTTAGGCTATTGCTGACGGAACAGCATATTTAGACACTTTCTCCGAGGGCTAAATAATTGATTTTACGACTTCTTGTCGCTCATTTGGGTGCAAAGTTACGAAAAAGATTGCCTTTTTTAAAATAATACTTTCTACGTAGTATGGACGAAAGTGTAGAAAAAAGCTGAAATAACATTTTTTTTCATAAAAACTATACGATTTATCCTTTTTTTTTCTTAACTTTGCAAACAGATATGCAATTTTGTTAACCAAAAGATTCATATCACATTCATTGATGTTACTGGAAGTCAGTGCTAAAATGAAGGAATTGAGTGTGAAACTGAACACGATGGGCCTCTGCATGTGTCAAGATGCGGTGACCCCCTATCTTGTTTTCTAATGAATTGTGTCATGGCAGACAATATCCTTCTTACGGAATGGTTCCCAATGCGTGTGACATATCAACGGGAACTGAAATTGAAAGCCAGTTTGGATGCTTTAGGCATTGAGAATTTTGTTCCGATGCATTATGAGGTGGTGGGAAGAGACGATTACCGCAAACGTGCTTTGGTTCCTGCCATTCACAACCTGATTTTTGTTCGGACGACACAGAAAGAATTAACCGACTTGAAAATGAGCCGTCGGGAATTGTCGCCTTTGCGCTATATAATGAAACCAACAGAAGGGAAGGGTAGGATGGAAATCATACGGGTGCCTGACCGTCAGATGGAGAACTTCATGCGGGTGGCCACTGTGGAGGATGAACGGGTGAAATTTCTGGAATACGGAGACTTTCTTGCCCAACCAGGTAAGCGGGTAAGGATTGTTGACGGTTTTTTTGCCGGAGTGGAGGGTGTCATCAAGCGTATCAAGAACAACAAATACGTTGTCGTTCAGATTGACGGGGTTGCTGCTGTAGCCATCACCTACGTGCCTCAGCAGAGCTTGATGGTAATATAATTTAACACACTAGTGTCCACTAAAAATAATTAACGTTTAAACTTATATTTAGACATACTGTAAGAAAAAAGCCTCATTCCCAAGTCTAAAAATGCATCGAACAAGAATGAATTGTCAATCTGGTAGTTGTGTTAGTGACATTTTGATTGAAGCATTTAAGCGCCACATTCCAAAAGTAGGGAGTGATATTGTAACGGAGAAACCTAGTGTAGAAAGTCGTTTCAGAGAATTGTTAACGGATTCTCGTGGACAGTAGTGAATTTAATAATATAATTCATATTTTATACTAATAACTAAAAACATTATGAGTAAATACTCCCAACATTTAGAAGCCTTGCCATTTGACGTGCTGCACATCGCGCAGTCATTTGCAAACGACAACAAGTCGCCTAAAATTGAGCCTGCACATCTACTCCGTGCATTGTTGCATAAGAGTGCCGGTCTGGTGAGTTACATCGAGGATGTCCTTGACGAGGACTACTATTATCTGGTGGACTGGGCTGACATGCGCATGAAGCAGTGTGACAAGTCTCCCTATCCAATGAAAGGCATTGTACTTTCGCATGACACTGAACAGGTGGTGAAGGAGGCATTAGATATTGCTGAGAAGAGTGGACTGGAAGAGATTACAGGCCCATGCCTGTTGGCGTCGTTAGTGTCTCCTGGCGTAGGATTCTCATATGAGCAGCTGAAGACGCTGCCTATGTCGGCTGATAAAATTGTGCGCCAGATTGCCAGCGGAGCACCCGCCTGCCCGGCAGGTGGCAGTGCCAGCATGTCGACAGGTTCCGCTGCCAGCAGTGCTGTTACTGGTGAGAGCGACTATTACATGGACTTGCTGGTCGAGCTGCCTGAAGCCCCCATCATAGGTTTCGACAGTGAGGTGAAGTCTATAACTGAGGTGCTGGCGCGAAAGGATCGTGCCAACCTGCTCATCGTCGGTGAGACCGGCGTGGGCAAAACCAGTCTGATACAAGGCATCATGCAGCGTGTCCGCGACAAGAAGATTCCTGCTTCGTTGGAGGCTCTGCAGCCTTATGAACTTGACTTAATTGCTCTCAGTCAGGGTGTCAGCTATAAGGGTGAGATAGAAGACCGCTTCAAGCAGGTGACTGAGCAGCTGATGCAGCTGGTACAGCCCCTGCTCGTTGTAGAGAATTTCCACCGTGTTGAAGATAAAGGCTCGGTGCTCAACGGCATCCTGCCTGGATTGAAGAAACTGCTCTCGAAGAATCAGTTGCAGGTGGTTATTACCTCCACAGTGGACGGCTACACGAAGGATATTGAGAAGGATAAGGAATTAACCAGCTTCTTTGAGAAGATAACTGTGGAAGAACCTAACGAGGAACAGGCCATTGCTATTATTCAGGCAAAGCGTCAGAGCTACGAGGATTTTCACCATCTGACCATTGATGACGAGGTTCCTGCTGAGATTGTCAGATTAGCCAAGCGCTATATGTCAGACCGTCATTTGCCCTCGTCGGCTCTTGACCTGCTTGACCGGGCTATGGCTTCGACGAAAATTGCCAATGAGATGGCCGGCCTTGAGACAGGAGCAGCTGAGACTGAACGTCTTGAGAAGGATGCCGTCCGTGATGTGGTGGCCAAGATGACAGGTATTCCCATGGGTAACATTCAGAGTGAGGAGCGTGAGAAACTGGGCAACGCCGAGCAGATACTGCATCAGCGTGTGGTGGGACAGAACCACGCCATTAAGAGTATACTCGACGCTATTTTTGAGAGTCGTTCAGGTTTAAATAAGAAAGGACAGCCTATGGGCTCGTTCTTCTTCCTCGGCCCGACGGGAACTGGTAAGACCGAATTGGCCAAGTCGTTGGCCAACTTCCTTTTCGACGACGAGACAGCTATGCTACGCTTTGACATGTCGGAGTATAAAGAAGAGCACTCTGTTGCACTGCTTTACGGTGCTCCTCCGGGATACGTTGGCTATGAGGAAGGCGGTCTTCTAGTCAATCAGATACGTCAGCACCCCTACAGTGTTGTGCTGTTCGACGAGATTGAAAAGGCCCACAAGTCGGTTTTCGACCTCTTCCTGCAAATCCTCGATGAGGGTAAGCTGCATGATCGCTTAGGTCGCGTGGGCGACTTCTCGAACTCGCTCATCATCTTTACCTCTAATATCGGTTCGGAGTACATCTTCAAGTCGTTTGGTGAAGGCAAGGTGCCCACTCACGACCAACTGTTGGAAGTCATGCAGGGACAGTTCCGTCCGGAGTTCCTTGCCCGACTGACGGAGATTGTGCCCTTCTCGCCCATCACGCCAGAGATGATAAACCGCATTTTCGACATTCATATCAAGAACCTGCTTAAGACGTTGAACGAACAGAACATCACGCTCAACATCGACGAGTCAGCCCGTAAGTATGTCACGAGTGTAGGTTTCAATGCACACTACGGCGCTCGCCCCATTTTGGGTATTATCCGCAAGGAAATCCGTCGTCCTCTTTCCAAGTTAATCATTGCCGGCACGATTTCTCCTGGCGATACGGTCACGATGAGTTATAATGAGGAGCAGAAGCAGATACAGTGGGACATTGATTCGCCCGATGGTGATGGTGAGGCCGAGGAGCAATAAAAGTAAATAACTATATATTATTATTAATCCTTTAATATTTAAAAACAATGGCAAGAAAAACTGTTATTAGTAAGGTGCTTGACGTGGAAGCACAAGACGGCATCATCGAGTTCCCGCAGAACCGTGCACTGTATGCTGACCAGTTTACCGACGACGCCCCACAGAGTGATGAAGACCGTGAGGGGTTCAAGGCAAAGAGTATGAAAGACGTGTTTGAGCACTATCAGCCAGGAAAGAAAGGCATAGCTCTGGAGAATGAAGAGGGCGGTGCCGTCTACGAAGACTTTGACTTCAAGTCAATCAAGGACTTCGAGGACGAGCAGCTCATCGAGCAGAGTGCTCTCTTGGGAGCTGCCAAGGACAAGATTGACGCCTACAACTCTGTCATCCGACAGTTGGAGAAGAACAAAACCCTGCGCAATGCCCTGAAGGACGAGGCTGCACGTGGCAACCTGAAAGACGCCCTCAAAGCCCTGTTGGCCGAGATTGAAGAGGCAGAATAGAATAATTATAAATGATAACAGACATTTGAAATAAAGAATAGAAACTATGGCAGCAGAAGAATTGAAAAAACAGGAAGAAGGCCAGCCGGTAGAACTCCGTGAGAAAGAAAAAGTAGAAAACCCCTCGGCGCTTTTACAGCAAAGCCTTGACGGACTTAACAAGTTCGGTGGTTTTCAGATGGTGAAAGGCCTCATCAAGGGAGTGGAGAACATGGATCCGCGACGTAAGGCTGTGAAAAACATCTTCCTCTCGGACTCCGCCTATAAGGAAGCTCGTAAGAAACTGAAGAACGAACTGGAATTGTGGATCAGTATATTCAGCGAAGGTGGCACCGACCCCATGGCTATCATCGAGCAGTGCTCTGCCAAGCGCGACAAGGCCGAGACCAATCTGAAGAACAATCTCTTTAATATTCATGATGAAATCAAGAAGTTAGAGGTCACCTATCGCTCTCTTGACTCTTTCTTCGCTAACGCCGGACAGGGCAAGATTGACTGCCTGACGCTGATGAACGTCAACAAGGAGGAACTGGAATACCACGACTCAGAGGACACCATGGCCATTCGTGACGAGCTGGAGAAGTACTACGACCGTCTGAGCTTGAAGAACAACTACTCACTTCTTATCGTTCCAGGCTACTTAGGCGATGCAAACACCATCCGCATGTGGGCCGACACCGCTTACCGCAATAAGGTTATCATGTTGACCGACTTCAAGGACTCCATGAACTTTGAAATGCTGAAAGAAGAGCTTGACGATGCCAACATGCAGGGTCAGGAGGCCAAGATGGCTAATGTCGTCATGACCTGCAACTACTTGCTGGGACGCAAGAAATCAGAACTGGCCGATGAGGACGACGACCTCTACATTCCTGGTTCTGCCGCTCTGGCTGGTCGCATGACTAACACCGATGAAATTGTCATTGCACAAGGTGCCGCAGGTAAGAAATACGGCACGTTAGGCAACGTCAAGGGTGCCCGTCTGGATCTGCGTAAGTCGGAGATTGCAGCACTCATCGATCAAGGTGTCATCCCCATGGTCGAGGAAGAGGGTCGCACTATGGCATTCTCTAACCGCTCGCTTTATAACGGCGCTACATTAGGACTACAGGAGTACCCCATCGTCCGCACATTCGACTGGATTGGCAAGGTTTTCCAGAACTTCTTCAATGACGAGGCATTCATTAACTGGAACTCCAGCGTCAAGGCCGAATTGCAGCAGGCAGTCCACGACTTCCTGAGCGACTACAAAGGCCCGGGCAAACTTATCGAGAACTACAATCTGAAGGGCATCAACCAAGATCCTAAGACCAAGGACATCAAGATTGAGGTTGAGCTGAAACCTTTCTTCGCAGCAAAGAACTTCTTCATTGAACTGACAGGTCACAATGGTACAGCAGGCGTTGAATGGGATCAGAATGTACAGTAAACAATTTCTTTTTATAATTCATTATTATTAACCCTTTAAAAACAAAACCTATTATGGCAGCACAAAGAGTTGTTACGCTTAATGCCGATGGCATTGCCGAGCGCGAGATTATGTATGTTCGTTACGAATTGAACCAGCAGACCGACGTGGAAGGTCAGCCCACTGGCACAACCCGTGGTGGTAAAATCTATTTCAAGGTAAAGTCGAACGACGATGGTAACACCGACCTGCTCGAGTGGATGTGCGATACCTATATGTCGAAGAGCGGCACCATTTCATGGCCCAACCGCCAGGGTGGCGAGATGAAGCACCTCGACTTCAAGGAAGGTTACATGGTGGAATATGCTGAGACCTATGACAATAAGAACGAGGTTCAGCAGTTCGAGGAGTTCACTATCTCGGCCAAGGAAATTTCCATCGGCAACGCACGTCACAACAACCGTTGGACGATTGACAACTAATCGTCTAAATTGAGAGTTGGGAGTTGGGCTTAGAGTAATCATAACTCTCAATTCTCAACTCTCAACTTACACCTTATTTATAATATAGCACATGAAATTCCCCGAATTCGACTCAGTCGTCAGCGATGCTGCGAAGAACGCTGGCTCCATGGCCAACAAGGCTCAGGAGAAAGCACAAGAGGCTGCACAGGCTGCACAGCAGCAGGTACAGCAGGCTGCTCAGGCAGCACAGAAGACAGCTGGGCAGGCTGCCCAGCAGGTGGAAAATGTGGCTTCGCAGGCCGAAGCAGCAGCCAAGAATGCGGCTTCGCAGGTTGAAGCCAAGGTCAATCAGGTAGTTGCCGAGACGCAAAGTACCGTTGACAAGGTCGTGAAGCAGGCACAGGCAGAAATGCAGCAATTAGCCTCGCAGGCAGAGTCGAAGGCGAAAGGCTTGGCCGGCCAGATAGAAAGTAAGGTGCGCGAAGGTGTCAAGGAAGCTCAGGCCAAGGCCGGACCCATGATTGACCAAGTGAAGTCGAAAGTGGGCGATGCCGTGTCTGGGGTAGAGGGCATGGCCAAGAATGTTGCAGCTGGAGCTGAGAACATGATCAAGGAGGCTGCCAACAATGCGCAGAAAAAGGTGGAAGGAATGGTTTCTGAGGGGATAGATGCCGTCCGCAATGCTTTTTCGAGTGCGCAGAAAGAGGCAGGCCAGGCTTACGAACAAGCCGAGGCCGAAGTCAAGCAGATAGCCAGCGATATTGAGGCTAAAGGCAAGGAAATCGTAGCCGAGGCCGAGCAGAAAATCAACAATGCCATTAACCAGGCCGAGCAGAAGATTGACGGTATCGTCAACGAGGCTAAAAATATGGCCAGTGAGGTCAAGTCGCAAGCAGAGGCGGCGTTGAATGGCATTAAGTCACAAGCCGAGTCGGCAATGAACGGCATCAAGTCACAGGCCGAGTCGGCACTCAACGAATTACAGCAGACAGCTGAAGCCGCCAAGGAAAAAGTCGGCCAGATGGTCGATGAGGCCAAGGATAAGGCTGAGAAAATGCTGAAGGAGGGAGAGGAGAAAGTAAAGGAGGCCATCAACGATATAGCCGAAGCAGCACAGAACGCACTCGACAGCATTGTGTCCAATGTCAAAGAAGCAGGTCAGAAACTGGCTAACGAGGCCGTGGCTTCTATCAATAACCTGGCCAGCGACCTATCGTCGATGGCCAACAACCTGAAGGCTCCGTCACTCGGTGACGTTAGCAGTACATTGGGTGGCCTGTCAGGACTGGGCGGAGGTGCAAGTGCAGGCAAAAGTTCCAGTGACGAGGACTTCGACTACTATGGACGTCTGGAAATGGGAGGTAAGAAATACGATGTGGTGGAGTGTACCTATGAGTTCACCCAAGCCTGTGATGCCACAGGCAAACCGTCAGCTCGCCCACGCATGGGACGCATGGCCATCACCATGCCCTCGACCAGCGACGACAACGTGTTCTTCTACAAGTGGATGTTCAGCAAGACCGAGGTGCAGAAAGGCATGCTGAAGTTCGTGGTCTGGTCGCGCAACAATAAGCGCATCTACAAGACCGTCAATTTTGAAAATGCTTACTGCGTGGGTTTGAAGGACTACTTTAACGACCACGACGACAAGCTCATGTACACCACCATTACCATTGCCGCTGAAATAATCAAGGTAGGCAGCAACGACATCACAGAATTCAACAACGACTGGACGTAAGAAAATGTCAATATCCGTCAAAAACATATCGCTCAGCATCAATGGCACACAGTCCAACAAGTTCAAGATAACGCTGGATGGTGCCAAGTATCGGCTTGACGACTTCAAGCTGTCCCAAAAGTTGTTGGAACCCTGCCGCCTTGAGTTTAAGCTGCGCAAGGATCCCGAGGAAGACATGAGTGAAATACAATTCACGGCGTGTCGTTCGATGATAGGAAAGGATGTGACCTTGTCGCTGCAAACCGGCTCCATGGAACAGCAAATAGTCGGATTCGCTGCAGGCTCGCAAAACGCCGACATAGAGTTCGAAGGATTTGTCACCTCGGCCCAGGCCATACGGCGTGAGAGCGAATACGTCATCGAGGTGACAGCCGAGACAAAGGACTGCGTAATGAACGACAGTCCAGACCGTGCCATCTACAACGAGCAGACCCTGTCGGCCATCGTAGGTGACGTACTGGATAGGTGCAGCGTAGAGGGCAGTCAGGTGCAGCCGCAGTTTGAAGACCAGATATTCCTTACCGTACAATACAACGAGACCAACCAGCATTTCTTGCAGCGGTTGGCACGCCGATTCGGCGAGTGGATGTACAACGACGGGAAGAAATTGCACTTTGGCAGACTGACAGACCAGGAGTCGGTGGTACTGAAATACCCCAGCCAGGATTTGCCAGAATATGGTGCCCGTCTACAGACCTATCACATGTTGTTCGGCTATATGGCCTATGCTTATAGCAATGCGCCCAATACTGTTGCCTATGTCGGAAAAGATATAGAAGACACAGGCAACCCGTTGAACGATGCAGCCTTTTCCGCCTCGAGCGAGAAGTACCAGTCGAAGGTGTTCAAGATGATGGACGACGTCACCTTGGAATCGGACGCCATTGCCGAGAGCGTGGGCGACGAAGGCCCGCTGCAAGACCCAGTATTCAAGGAAGGGGTTAACGCCCGCAAACAGGGACGACGAGCCAATATGTTGGTTTATACGGGCAAAACCTACTGCTCGAAGATGAAGATAGGTGCCAAGCTCACCATCAAGGACAACTACATCAGTGGCAACTCCATGCTGGAGAAGAGCGAGGTGCAGCAGGAGGAGATACTCATTACCGAGGTGGAGCACCTATTCACTCAGGACGAACAGTATAGCAACACGTTCCGTGGCATCGCAGCCTCCATCAGCTACCCTCCTTACCTCGACCCCGACATCCACCCTGTTTGTCATCACCCCCTGCGGGGCATAGTCAAGGACACCGAAGACCCGAAGCACTGGGGGCGCGTCCGTGTGCGCATCCCGTTCTTAGAGCGTGACCACGGGACGGAGGACAAGAAGTACTGGACGCCGTGGATACACGTGGCACAGCCCTACCCCGGAGGATCCAAGAAGCGCAAACACGGCATGCATCTGGTTCCCGAGATTAACAGCGTGGTATTCGTGGACTTTGAGGAGGGCAACATGGAGCGTCCATTCGTGCGTGAAGGACATTTTGAGAAACGGGCGCCCGTCGACGAGAATTGGTATCCCGGCGACAACAACGTAAAGGCCATTCGCACCCCCAGTGGTCACACCATCGAGATACACGACAATTCGACGGAAGATGATTACCAAGATGGCGGCTTCATTAAGATATATGACAATCAGACCCACAACTACGAGGTTCTGCTCTCTACGGACGAAAAGCTCATCCGGCTGAAGTCGAAAGGGAATATAGAGATGTATGCAGACCGCAACATCATCATGAAAGCCGGAAACGATATCAGGGTGGAGGCAGGAAACGATTACGACCTGCACGCTGGGAACGAGTACAGAGCCAAATCAGATGCCGACATGTGGCTCTCTACCGATGAGATACTCACCACCATGTCAGAGGAGGACACTTACATAGTCACGAAAGCCGACCGGCATGACAATGTGCAAGGCAAATTCCAGGCATCAGTCCAAAAGGACTTTATTGTCGTGGCTGAGGAAAACCTTGGTTTGCGGGCAAAGCAAAAATTTGCGGCGAAGGCGCAGGACGTTCATTTGGAAGCCCTGAACTCGTTCAAGGAGTATTCTGTGACACAGGATCTGAACGCCACACAGTCCATCAACATGACGGCTACTGCCACCATCGACATTAAGGCCGCTATCGTCAAGGAGAACTAACGTCATGGGGGATTGGGCTGAACAGACAGCACACAACATGGGCAACATGGCGGTGGCTATCCAGCAGATGGCCGACAGGGTGCAGGCGATTGTCACAAACAGGAAACAGCATTTACCTAAAGGCTTGAGGGTTTCAGCAAGAAGACTGAAGATGTGTTCTGATTTCGCGACGGCCACAGAGGCCTTTCTGTCGGAGTTCGCTCAGAATGGTACGCCTGAGATGCTGATGGCGATGCAGAAGGCGTTTGGCTCAGAGAGCAAGATTGCCTGCAAATATGTTATAATGCAGGAGCCTAAAGTGATGGAACTCATTGATTCCATTAGTGTTGCTGTAGAAAGTAGTAACAGCAAGGCCCAAGAAAAGTCTAAGGAACTGAAACGGAAGGTAATGGCCATTCATTCCCAAATACGACAAATGGCAGACGCGCTCTGCCGCACGAAGGTGGAAACAACCGACACATCCTTGTTTGCTGAAGTTGTCACAGTTAAAAATCAAATTGTAAAAGAACCATGGGTGACACTTTTGCAGTAACATCCGCTTTGATGACCTGCTCTTTTGGCATGGCACCCTCAGCACTGGTAGTCAACCCGGCACGGACAGTCATGACCGGCAATCTGCAGCGCGGTAATATTATGGACTTCGCTCCGATGGTAAATATTATGCCTTTTGGTATGTGTACATCACCTGCCAATCCAACCGTAGCCGCGGCCACAGCAGCAGCCTTTGGAGTGCTCACGCCTATGCCCTGCTTACCGGCAGTCACAACGCCTTGGATGGGAGGTAATATGCAGGTGTTGGTGGAGGGACAACCCGCATTGATGCGCACATGTTGCAACATGTGCATGTGGGGTGGACAGATACAATTCTCTGTCGACGGTCAGATTCCCACTCCGCCGCCAGTTGTCGTGCCTCCCGTTGAGATCGATTTATAACTGTCAATTCTTACCGTCATGCCATCAGGAACAGGAGCACAAGGCAATCAGCGAGCCGTAGAATCCGAGAGCTTGGAGAATCCCAAGGACGTCTACATCAGCCTTTTGTTTTCCATTATCCCATACGAAATGATGACCACCTATAAACATACGGAATTCAACGTCAAAGGGAAACAATATGAAGCGATTTGGATGGTCAAGCCTTCCAAGCCAATATGGGAGGAAGGCTCGTACGACAAAAATTCGATTGACAAAGCCTTATTCGTAGATAGTAGTGGGTTGATTGTTAACTTAGATACAGGCGAGGTAGATGATGATGAGGGCCTTATGAAAGTGATAGATAGAGGCATGTCAGAGATAAATCGGGTCTTAGCTCCTTTTATGGCCAAATATGAAATGGCGAATCTCCACTTCATCCTGGGTGCTGACGTGGAGTGTCAGGATTTGGCCTACGCAGCTCACTACATCTGTGATAAGAGAATGATAGATAAGGTAGGGGACTCTTCTTTCCGGTCATACGTTGTCTGCACGTATGCCAACTTCTTTGATAAAGTCAGGAACCTGGGCTGGAGCGTCGCAGTAGACTATTGTGGGCTTTTTGAGATTAAGATTGTTCATGCTCCAATAATGCCGCAGGGGTAACGATAACGAAAACGTTAACGAAAACAACAACGAACTATGGGATGGGGAGAAATGTGGGATTACGTTTTGTCTGATACTGACGAATCCTATTATGAGCATTTGCAGAATACGTATGGTAAAGATGCACCTATCATTCATGCCATCTTGGATACCGCTGTCGATACCGCTGTCGGAACAATTCCTGTCGTCGGCCAGATTTACACCGTAAAGTATGCTAAGGACCCTACCGTCAAGGAGATAAAAGATGTCATGTGGGAGGATCGCCACGAGATTTTAGCTGTCGGTAGTGCCATTCCGGCCGTTGGTACTGTTGTCAGTGCAGTCGATGCTACGCTTCATGCGGCAGAAAGCGTTGAGAACAACGTGGAGTTCTTTGTTGAGGGTGCCTTGGCTGATGATGAACCTGTTTACGATACTCAAGGAAATATAGTCGGTTACACAAATAAATGGGAAACTGATTACATGAAGGAGAAAGGGGAATATGCATCAAGTCATGGCGCTAATGCTACGCTTGGTGCAGTCCTTACGCTTACAGGAGGCAATTACTTCAAGGGGGGAAAGGCTGCTGTCCAGGCATCGAAGAATGGTGGCAACCTGGTTGAGCGGTTTTTCATAAAGAATGCCGATGATGCGGGCAAAGCCCTCGATGATGCTACACAATTAGTTGGTGAGGTCTCGGCGAGGGGGGAAAAGGAAGTGGGAGCAGCCGTTGTCAATGCCGCAGAAAAACGAGGAGTCGCCGATGCTGCAGAAAGAACCGCTGCAGACGCTGCAGAAACGGCAACCCAAAAGCGAGTCGCTGCCAATAATGCTCAGGATGCTGCCAAAAGAGCTGCGGAAAACGCAACCAAACAACGGGAAAAAGCCAATGCTGCGGCAACAGCAGCGCAAGGACAAACGAAGGGTACTATGAAAAGGAAAGCTTCACAGACTGCTCAAAGTGCCAAGAATGCAGAAGGGCATGCAGCGGCAATGCAACTTAGGGCAGATGCAAAGGTGGCAGAAGCTAGTGCTGCTGAAGGTGTTTCAGCGAAGGCTGCAGAGAATGCTGCTGCCAGAAAAGCGGAAGCCGATGCTGCCGATGCTGCCAGAAAAGTAGCCGAAGAGAAGGCTCTTCAAAACAATCAGGCTGCAAATTATATTTTGAACGGGGCCAAACGCAGAGAACAAATGGGGGTCCAGGCCATTACTTTGTTAGAAAATAGTAATAATCTCAGGAGTTTTCTTACAACATCATTCTCTATAGGTATGGCAACTGTTTCTGAATATGATAAGAACGTTGAACGGTTTGGCCTGCCGGACAGCAAAAAATTGATGTCGGAATAAGTGCATTTTTCGTCCATGAGCTATCGTTACCATACCTCAGAGTGCATGCCACGCCTATACCCTGTTGTGGTATATCGCGGTGTACTGAATCTCGGGGATGATTTAGATTCCCAGTTCATTCATCGGGGCAATTTCATGCGAGGGGAATGGGGCGATGCCACTGCTCCCACCATTATCGATGACAACACATACCCGCTACCTAACGGCATTAGCATGAAATGGGGTGCCATCACTGAACGGAAAGCCTACGCGCTGGAAGCCCCACTCGACAAAGACCAGATAGAAGAGCTATGGCAGCAGCAAGACAACGAGGGAGTTCCGCTTTATGAGTTTATCGTTGTGGGCATAGCTCCTTACGGGAAAGTTGCCGTATGGCTCCATGGCACCAACAAATCGACTATGTTGAAATGGATGAATGGTGTGGAGATTGACGAACAAGAAGTCAAGCAGTATCTAATGGGCCTCAGTCTGAAACAGTACTGTCAGCTAAGCATCGACCAGAACGAGGTTATAAAGACAAACCTCAGAACCCACGGACTTCCTGCTCCAGACCTTTACGACCGCTGGATGCAGCAATACCATTACCGTTATGTTGTACTGGAGGAATACTACGATGGCAAAAGTTGGCAGAGATATGAAGAGGCGGATTTGTACTATGACGATTTGGAGGTAGACAGCGTGGAAGACTATCGGTTCGACGGAACCCATGACCAGCTACGCGATGGTGGATTGATGACGCAGCACGTGGCAGGATGCCCAAAACGCATCATCGTGAAGTGGCAAGAGGGGTGGACTAACTTTGCTGCCTACTATTGGCTTGACGAGAATGCTGCGCCACAGGCATTTCATCGTTTCTTCATGTTCAATGCCGACGGTAGGGTCGATTTGCTCATGCGCATTGATACCCGCACAAACCACTATGGCATTGCGTTGAAGAGTAATGAACTACCTATGATACAGGAAATAAGCGATGAAGTCTACCAGTTGCTTGTCTTCCGTAACGGCTACGAGTATTTCCGTAGTAAAAACTACAGCCAGCCGGAAGGAGCATGGCAGTGGTAATATAATCATATAGATTCAATAACAAAACAAATAACATAGAATTATGACAGACCAGGATTTTTATCAGGAAGAGTTTATCGTCATGCTGACCATAGACGGAACGGCATACGATGAAATTGAAGTGAAGGTGACGGACCCAAATAAAACGGTCCGTGAACAGATTGATAGCATCATTCAGGTGTTTGAACTTCCAAAGATGGACAATGGTGGCAACCCCATCCAGTATCTGTTGGGCAAGTTGATGGATGGCGATGAGGAACCGGCAGTGTTGGAGTTTGAGGATGAGGATGGTCGTGAAATGGCACTCGTGGACTATGACATCCAGCCGATGGATCACTTGCACTTGATTTCCGTACCCATTGCGGGTTGATAATGAAAATAAACCGTTAAAAATGACTGTTATGAATCCTGCTATTAGTAAGTTTAACGAGAAGGAAATGAAGGGCCGTGATGCCCGTCTATTACAGGAATGGAAGGAACTGGATGCCCTTTGCTCCAAACGTAAGAGAGAGAGCCCGAATCCATTTAAGCCATCACTATCGTATATCATCCGCCGAAAGACCGCTACGGGCCTTCCTACCGAGTTTGAAATTTGGTATCGTTGTAAGAGCATTATTGGTGTTGAAGGCGATCAGCCTCCTCGTAAGCCCATTTTTGGGGACTTGCATAAAATGAGTGTTGTGTTGCCTAACAACTATCCGTCTGCTGATGGAAACCCCGTTTTTACATTCATCACCGACATCTGGCATCCGAATATCCGCTATAGTGGCAGTTTCAAGGGCCATGTGTGCCTGACCATCAAGGAGATGGGCGTTTTGGCCAGCATCAAGGACTTGGTACTTCGGGTGGAACGTTATCTGAAATACCAGATGTATCACGCGCAGAACACTTATCCCTATCCTGAAGACCAGGCCGTGGCCGAATGGGTACGCGAAGAAGGTGAACCCAATGGCTGGGTGAAATTTGCACAGGACAAGCCCGAGCCACCAGCTCCGAAACCTGAACCTCCAGTAGGCCCTGAAGGCGAAAAAGAATCCCCCAAGAAAACCTCACTAAGTATCTGATACAACTATGAATAAGATTTTATTTCCACTCTTTGCGTTTTTACTGGCAACAACCGCTGCCAGAGCGGATGAGGAGAGAAAGGTCACTCTTAGTAGTGATCATAACAAAGAGGCGATAAACCTATCGTATTGCAATATTTTCCTGACGATGAATCAGGTGGATGATGAGACGGGCGATGTTAGTATCGAAGTTGAGAATCTGAGCGAGTCGAACGTACTTATCCTATTCGACCGCTCCTATACGGAAAAGCAGGCGAAGAAGATGTCTCCATCGTTGTTGTTCGATAAGACATTTGGTGGTACGAAGGGGCAACGCATCCTTGAGGCCTGTACTCCACCGGCAACCCGTGTGATGCAATTCCGGCCGTCGGACAAGTTCAATTTGTTTGCTGTTCGTTTGGAGAATGAAGCAACGTCCGTAGTAAAACTGCCAATCTACATAGCTAAGTGGAAAGGCAGCAAAAAACTCATCCTTCTGGAAAAGCAAGTGATAGAGTTGAATATCACTGCAGAGCTGAAACCCAGTGCTGAGTATGTGGACATGAGCAAACAGTGTGAGGAACTAATGAAAAAAATAGAACGAACAGGTATCTGTCCGAACTCTAAGCACCGTCCTTCAGCCGACAAACAGAAAGAGAATTTTCAGGAAAAGATTGACGAATTGAAGACAAAGATTGATGGTATTATCAGCTCTCATGGTTGGAGTAGTGGTGATAATGGCTACCGTCGCTACAATGAACTGAAGTCGAAACTCGAAGGAATCAAATTTGCTGAACGTGACTGTGGGCGTCATAAAGCTGCTGTTGCTGGTCATAAGTGCAGCTATTGCGGACTTTCGCTACAGCAAATTTACCATAAACTGGATGACTTGTATAAGAAGATATACAGCAGTAGTGACCGTAAGGCAGCAAAGGCTAATGTCATGTCACAGGTAAACGCCCTGTACAACTGCTGTACGGATTCCAAGTGTAGTAGCCATGCTTCCCAATGGAAGAAGGGTGGTGACTACAAGAGCAAGATAGTGGAACGTTATAACCGCATCAACAGCCTATGATAAGCCGACGGATCTTGGGGCTTGCTGCATCCTTACTTGTGATGTTGGTGTGCTGCTTTGAAGGCTCTGCCAAAGATGTGAAGGACACGCTGTTTTCCAATTCGGGCGACAGAATAATTGTCTCCTATACCCAGAACCAGAGTGGTGGACAGATGACCGTGAGGTTCAATAGTGTGCTGAAAAAGTTGAGCGAGTCCCACCTGAAGAAGTATAAAAAGTTGGACGAGGTTGCCGTCGTTATCTTTGAGCGCACAGGAAACTATCGTGACATGAAGTTCGATGGCATGTCCACTACAACCTTTATGGTACCTGCAGAGGTTAATTACAGTCCATCGGCCGATGGTTACCTGCTTTTGCATGATAATCCCATGCTCCAGTTCAATGTGGCAAGTGATGAAGCTCAGATATCTATTCCGTTATATCTGGCACACTATGAGGGCAAACACCACTACAAGGTATTTTCCCAGTGCGGTTCGTTATTGCTGACAGCCAAGACTGGTGGTGCCAAAGGTGATGGAGGTCGTACTGCAGTGCAAACTCAACAAGACGATGTGGTTATCTCCTCAGAAGAGCTTGTTGACGAAGGAATCTCGCCTGCCGATGAAGCGGCTATCCGTATCAACTCGTTACAGCAGATGTTGGAAAAGGCCACAAAACTCCCTTTCTCAGAGGAACTGACACACGAAGCTTCAATGTTACGCGAACTGCGATTCAAGATTACCGACGAGTCTGTGGGTAAACAGATTGCTGCTGTGCTCGCTGCCTATGACGACAAAAAGCAACAATTGGAACAGAATGCTGATGCTGCTCAGCAAGCGGCTGCAGAAAAAGCGGCTGCCGATGCTCAGCAGGCTCAAGCACGTCAAGACTCTATTGCTGCCCAGCAGGCTCAGCAGGCCAGCGATGACAAAAAGAGCATGATGTGGCTTATTGGTGGACTTGGGGCCTTTTTTGCACTCTTCATCGGTGGCAAGCAGGTTTTGCAGACCATCAAAAACAATAAAATGCAGAAGATGCAGCAACAAATGCAGCAGCAGATGTTGAAGAACATCCAAAACATGGCCAACGGTGCTAACCCAATGCCGCAGATGGGGGACAATCCTATGCAAAACATTCCTGGTGGCCAGCAGGTACAGCAACAGGCTATGCGTCAAGTGCAACAACAGGTAGACCGTCAAGTACACAAAGCAGAGCAGCAGACCAGCCGAGCCATTTCGAAGGAGAGTGAGGCAGCACAACAGCGGTTGCGTGAGATACTGGCAGGGAAAAAGGGGCAAGTTCCCAATACTGAGCAACCTACAACTGCTGGCGGTCCTGAGATGGCTGCAGCTCCTAAGATTTCCATTACCCCAGGCCGCAAGCCTTCGTTGAACGACCAGATTCCCACCAAGTTCAAACGTATGCAGAAAAAGTCTGGCGGCGATTCACCGAAGTAATAATTACAATAAGGATAATCACCTCATTATGAAAAGAACACAAATATTAGCCCTCATGGTTACCATGTGTCTCGTAATTGGTACGGATGCATCGGCCCAAAAGAGGAAAAGGAACAATGTACCTCAGACGGTGGAGTCAAGCGAAGTCATCAGTAATTTCCGTCAACATGTAGAGGAAATTCCATATTACAGCGAGGCTGTTATGCAATCGCTCAATGACGAGGTGACTGCACATATCGAAAAACTCCATAACTGGAAGGATCGTGAATCATATATTGAAGAGAATGACCTCCAAGGTTTCTTGGCCCGTGAACGGCAGGAGTTGCAGTCAAAGAAAGACAGCAGGCTACAATTGGTTAATGATTTCCTGAAACGGTATGATGGCAAGGTAATTCCCGACTCTTTGGGGTGTCGTGACAGCCTGCAGAGTATCCTTGGCGACAAGTTGGGTCGTCTGGAAACCAACCTGAATCTGTTGGAACGTGAAATGAATGATAAGAATGGAGCATCGGGAGCCGGACTACCGTGGATGTTTATTGGTGGAATTGCTGGCGGTTTAGTCCTGCTAATCATTATTTGGGCGATTATCAATTCAAGCAAAAAGAAGAATACTCCAGAACCAGTCATCACTCCATCCAACGTGAATAAAGGTGGTGGCAATGGCGGAAATGAAGCGGGTATCGTGGTGCGCCGTAAAACGGCAACCATACTCAAAAAGCAGAGTTTGGAAGATGTCATTGACAATTCCCATTACATGAAGGTTGATTTAGAGGATTGCTGCTATGAGTCGGCTGTCAGACGTATGTACATCAAAGACGCTTGTGTCGCTGATATATATAGTATGTACGCGAACGATCAACAGAACCCTGCAGATGCCAAGGAATACGGCTGTATGGTATTAGGACGATGGGTTTACGATGCAGAGAATAGTGAATATTATGTATCGTTGGAGCAGGTTGTCCTACCGGGTGAGGATGCCGTATTCGAAGAGTATGAGCTGAACTTTGGTGGAAAGATCAAACTGAAAGTGCTGGAGCAGTTACGTAAACTGCGCCGTGAAACCAATTTGCAGTATGACCTCACTTGCTGGATTCACTCGCATCCGGGGCTTACTGTGTTCTTCAGCAATGCTGACAGCAATGTACAAGACCAGCTTAAGCATCCGCAGCACCCCAAGTTCCTAACGGCACTTGTTGTGGATACATTGACACCTACCATGGAGACAGGTGTATTCACCTATCATCGTGATATGACGCTTAACTCTAAGAACGAATTAAAGAAGCTTTATTCGCTGAAAGAGTGGTATGCGTGGGCTCAGGAGAGCATTAAGTCGACAGATGAGAAAGCTCCTGCAGTATCTTCAGATATGCCCGTTAACGAAACCTCTTATTTCAATTTGTTAGAGGAGGCCAAGGAACATACCACGGCCTGCTATGGCATAAATCTGAGCAAGGATATGGTGGTAGACCTTTGCATGGCACTGAGTGGACAAAGCAATGGCATTGTCGGCTTAATTCAAGGTCGACAGAACAAAAAGGATCAATTGACGGTATGTACAGCCGAACGGCTCTCTGACCGTGAGCCGGAAGAGGGACTTCAGCAAGTGGGTTGCTTCGTTGTAATGCCACACTTCAGCGTTCCATCCGTACGTAAGGCAGTGGCTGCGAAGATGGATAAACTAAAGTTTGTGTTGGTGTACACCCCGACCGATGGCATGCTGACCTCCGTGCCGATGATGGCTGGTGACCTGTGTGGGGACGAAAGCTATTATGGCTCTCAGAAGCTTGAAGACTTGAAATTATGGACAAAAAAAGGCAGATAAACACAATGCGAAGATTTTTAACCTTATGCGCCTTGATGGCGTTTGCGCTTGTTTCTATGGCGCAGGATGTGTCGAAAATTCAGTTTTGCGACAAAAAGTATGAGTATGGAGTAGGCAAGGATAGTGTAACACTGTTCTTAAAGGTGCTTGACAGTAACGGAGAGTCGTGCAAGGATGTCACGGTGAGCGATCTGGAAAAATACTTGGTGATGAACGAGGATGGTAATATGATTCCTTTGGATCGTCGTCAGGTTATCTCGTTGAGCTCAGGCCTGCGTATTCCCAGTGACTTTACCTTCTCGGTGTTGGTCGACTTGAGTATACCTGAGTCTGGTAAGAACCAAATTTTTGATGCTGTAGGCAAGTTGGTCGAGAGTGCCCCGGACAGTTGCGTCTTTCTTTCTTTTTTTGGCGATGAGGTAACGGCTACTCAGATGGTCACCAAGCAGGGTTTAAAAGACTTTGAGGCTAAGTTTAAGACACAGTCCGAGAACAAGTATTTCTATGGCGCACTCTATTCGAAACTTGCTGAGTTTGCAACAGGAACGGCAGAAATGGAAGGTGATGTCATTACGAAGGCGGGCTACACCAAGAACGAAGCCATCGCAGTGCGTGCCCAGGCCGCAAAAGACAAGAATATCCTTTTTGTTTTTACAGAGGGAAACAAACGACCCACGGACGAGACCATTTCGTTTGTTGAGGTGGCTGATTATCAGTCGGACGCTTCCCACATCGTGCCAAAGGTCTATGCTTTCTACTATACGGGTGAGGGCGTTGACGAGAATGTTGAATTGACGTTGAAGGGTCTTTCATCACCTCGCGATGCAGAAGGAAATGTGCTGGCCGATCGTCAGGGAGCCTACCGTCCCTCGGCCGACCTTAGTAATGTGCTGACCAATTTCCAGCAGGTGGTGAAGGATGCCATGTATGACTTTGCCTTCATCTATCGTGCCACCGATAACAAGGCCTATACCGGTCGTGTGACTTATACGGCAGAATGGAAGGGTGCAGAGGCTGGTACGGGTGACTATTCCATTGGTACGGCAGAAACTCCCTGGCCGATACGTGAAGAGAGTGCTGGCGACTCCGTGACGAAGTTCCTGGTAGCTATTTTGGTGGCCTTCTTGACATTTGTCTTTTTCTTCCTGGTGATGAAAGTGCTTATTCCATTCATTAAGTCGAAGAAGTTTGCCGCGAAATATTATAAGCCCTACCAGTCAGAGGAAGGTGTGACGCGTCGCATCTGCCACTATTGCCGTCAGGACATTCTCCCTGGACAGAAGGTTGTGATGAAATGCAAGCACGTCATGCATGTGAACTGTTGGCAGCAGAATGGCTATAAATGCGTTGAGTATGGGCAGAATTGCAAGGAGGGCATCCAAGACCATGTGGATTTTCAAGATATGTTTAGCGCAGCGTCCATTCGCGATACCTATCAGACAATTTCGGGTGTGTTGGCTGGCTTGGTGAGCTGGATTGTTTTCGAGCTTACGGGACGAGGCATATTTGGTGGGCTTGGCGCTTCTATTTCCAAGACGTTCTTCACCAATGAAGAACAGTTGGGTAACCTGCTCAACGATTGTGGTGGCAAGGTGTCAGCCTTGCTGACGGTGGGGTTGCTGTTAGGCTTTTTCCTGTCTTTGGCTTTCCGTTACAACGATGAATATCGTAAGAAGAATGCCATGATTTATCTCAAGATTGTAGGCTTGTCGTTGCTTTCTGGGCTTATTGGCTTCTTGGCCATGCTGGTGGGCGGCATTATTTTCTGCTTACTCCTCTCAGCAGTTGGAACGACCTATATTCCTTGGTATTGTTCATTACCTGCCTACATCCTGTTCTCGGTATGCTTGACGCTGAGCCTTACCATCAAATCGTCTATACCTTTGAAAAGTGCACTCATTGGTGGCGGTATTTCTGCCCTCATAGGTTTCATCGTGCTTTATTGTGGTGGCGCAATAAGTTCCAGTATGGGCTGGCTGAATATGTTGCTTGACTTTATCATTTATGGTGGTGGTTTGGGTGCTTCGCTTGTTACTGTCCGTATGCTGGCTGAACGCTACTTCCTTGTTATTAAAAATGGTGTTAAGGCGGGACAGCGCATACCTATCCATAAGTGGATGAATGCTACGGGTGGCGGAAACAAGGTGACTATCGGAAAGATTAACGATTGCGAAATCCAGATGAACTGGGAGAAAGCCAGCAAAGTAGCTGACAAGCATGTACAGTTGTATATCGACAAGTCACGTTCGTTGCCGATGCTAACCCCATTGGTAGGCGGTGTCAACTTCAATATCCGTACAGAACTGACAGCTAACAAGTCGGTTGTGCTCAGTAATGGCGACACGTTCAACGTTGGTGACACCATCTTTGAATATGTAGAATCATAAATGGGTATGGAGAAAGAGAAGTATGAATGGGGAGAAGGTGTTTATACACTTCTATCCTGGTTCAAAAAAGACAAGGTGAAGAATGCCCATGTATTGGTGGCAGGGGCTGGTGCACTGGGGAATGAAGTGGTGAAAAACCTGACGCTTTTCGGTATTGGCCACATCTATGTGGTTGACTTCGACCGTATAGAGATTTCGAATCTGACTCGCTCCGTACTATTTCGAGAAGAAGATGCCTATAACAATGCTTACAAGGCAGAGATTGTTGCCAAGCGGGCCATGGAAATAAACCCCCAAATCAAAGTGACTCCTATCGTTGGCAATTTGTTTTCAGAAGTGGGATTTGGTCTTTATCGGAGAGCGGATGTGGTTATCGGCTGTTTAGATAGTCGCATAGCTCGCTATCAACTGAACCGTTTAAGTTTAAGAGCAGGAAAGAGTTGGATAGACGGGAGCATAGAAAACCTGACGGGGGCCGTGAAGGTGTACACTCCTGGTTTGAACTGCTATGAGTGTGGCCTTTCCCGTGATGAGTTCAATCATATTATGCTTCGCACTGGTTGTGCTGATGTGGTGCGTAACCAAGGGGAAGCTGGTCGTGTGGCTACCACTCCTATTAGTGCGTCTATCGTAGGTGCCATGCAGGTTCAGGAGGCAATGAAGATTATCCACCTGTCGCCTGATGAGCCTAAACCATTTAAGACTTTGCGGGGCAAAATGCTCCGTTATGAGGGTATGACCAACACCATGAACATCTATAAGTTCTTCTCGTGGAAGAATACTTGCCCGGCCCATGAGTGTTGGGACGACGTGACGGAGTGCAGCGAGCTGTCGGCCAGTCAGACGGTGGGCAGTGTATTGGAAAAGCTGAAGTCGATGTTCCAGGTAGACTTCGTCGAAATCAACATGCGCAACAACAAGTTCATCGACAAGGTCATCAGCGACCGCCCGGAGAAAGAGTTCGACGTGATGGTTCCAGAATCGAAACTCGATGCGTGCATCAAGGGAAACAAGGAATTGCGTCAGCTGAGCTACCGTACGCTTATCCATAAGAATTTCTTCGAGAATATCGATGACCGCTTCCCCTATCAGGACTTGACGCTCCAGCAGATTGGCATACCTCCGTTCGATGTCATCGAGGTGTCAACCGACAAGGGCATATTCCATGTAGAGCTATCGGCCGATGCTGCCATCTACGACCTATAACCCTCAACCCCCATCACTCAACATGATTCCCCCGCAGCTACTTCCTACCGACCTGAATGCTGAACTGCTGCTTGCCTATCTCCCGCAAGGAGTCTGCAAGGTGGCGTTGAGAGGTTTGCACAAGCGCAACGCCTATCGCGACATCATCAGAACTGACCTGCTCAACGACGAGAGTTTCCTAATGACCATAGGGCGAAACAGCATCTACAACTCACTGCCGGAGTACATGTTCCATCCTATTGACCGCTTCGACAACCTGCCGAAGTACGAGGAGAAGGAACGCTTTGCCCAACAGGTTGATGAGCAAAAGGAGGAGATGGACAATGCTTTCCGTTTCTTCGCACCCATCGACATCCTGCTGATGTGGCTGCGGACTCAGGTGAGGGTGAGTGTCGAGAAGTTTGCGACGGAAGACGTGGTGATGCAGGAAATCTTGGGCGACCGCCTTACCGAAGATCAGCGCGAGAACCGATTCGTTCGTCAGCTGTTGTCCTATCTGCCCCACTGCAAGCGTATTCGCGGCAACAAGACGCTGCTGACGATTCTCTTGCGCAAGCTGTTCATGAATGAAGGCATTTCCATCCGTGTCAGCCGGCGGCAGGAAACGCTGACCGATGAAGAGCCTCGCTACGAGAACCAGCTCGACATGGTCTTGGGCGAATGCTATGTGGGCAACACTTTCGACGAGACCGTCACCTCCTATGACATCAGTTACTGGCCGGACGACGAGTGCAATGAGAACTTCCTAAAGTTTATCGACGAGGTCGATGTGTTGCGGCAGTTCATCCAGGACTGGTTCCTGTCTGTCGAGGAAGTGCTGCGCTTCCACATCATTAACGATGAACAGCCACTCCGGCTGAACGATGACGTAGTTTACAGCTATCTGAATTATAATACAAACATATAACAATACAAAAAGAACGACTATGCCTAAAAGAATTAACTGGAAGAAAGGTATGCGTCTGACCGATGAGGTGCTACTGGCGTCCGACCAATGCACCGACGAGGCCATTGCCCAGTCCATGGTGCTGGCTGCCGGTGGCCGTTTCGGCCTGTTCCCAGCAGTACGCCCGTTCCGTCTGTCGCTTAGCATCACGAAAGGAATCGTCAATGTCGAGGCACTTTCATGTCTGGCAATCACCCGTGGCGGACTGATAATCGACGCTGAATTCGACACGAAGTTCACCACAGCTTTCGACACTCGCGTCCAGATTCCTGCCCAAACCGACGAGAAAGAGTATCTACTGACTATCAGCATACAGCCAAAAACCTGGCGAGAGACCAACGACGGCTTCAAGACCGCCAACTATGCCTTCGCGCTGATAGGCGTCAATACGCTTTTGGCTGACAATGCCATGCCCATTGCTCGCATCGTTTATGAAGACGGCTGGCGTGAAGATAATACCAGTTTTGTGCCACCGTGCCTCTGTCTGTCGTCGCACCCCAAGTTCGAGGAGTTGCACGCCCAGTTTGTCAGCCTGCTCAGAAGTATCGACGAGAAGACCAGTTCGCAGGCTGATGGGGGTGCCCATCAGGCCATCTGCATTTACTGGCCCGTCGTTCAGCAGATGCTCATCACTGCCAACACCGAGCATGAAGCCATGACTCCCATGCAGCTTCTGTCGTGTGTACAGCAGGTTGTTGCCACCTTCACGATAGCCTGCCAGTTAGACGACGTGCTTACATTGGAAGATGCCGAGACATTCCGCAACTATTCGTGGGTACCATATAATTATAAAGTGGCTTATCTGCGCATCAAGCAGGGGCTGGGCATGTGCTATGCCATCAGTGAGAAGATAGACAAGTTCAGCCTGATTCAGCCGGAGGCAGCTCCCGAACCCATTCAACCTGAACGTCCGCAGCCCAAGCCCGACCCGCGCCGTATGTGGGACGGCAAACGTATATGAGTTTCATCAGGACACCACTCGTATTTCATCAGGACGGCGCATCCATTCTGCGCGACATCGATGACCACATCAGGATGCTCGACAACCTGGTGGAGTTGATTGTGTTCACCCCTCGGGGCAGCTTTGCCGCCGATCCCGACTTTGGCTTTGAATACTGGAACCATGAGTATTCCAACGTCCACTACCGCGAGTTCAACAACAGCCAGTTGGGCAAGTTGACGAAAGGCTTGCAGAACGAGGTGACCAAGAAGGAGTGCGAAGACAGCATACTGAATAGTCTGGCCACCTACGAGCCAATGCTGAAGAACGTTACGGTGTCCATTGTCTTGGACACGGCCGAGAACAAGCAAGTGCGCAGAAAGAAGACGGCATCGAAGTATGAGGTGAACGTCGTCGTCGAGGGACAGCTTGACGACGGACTGGGCACCCTTCAGCCCTACCGTAAGAACGTAGTGTTCCTGGTAGAGCCGACCGTAAAGCGATATAGATAAGAGATACAGACATTGCATATCTATGGATATAGAACTGGAAAAAAGAATCAAGGAAGCGGTTAGTGTGCTCCAGCAGTTGTCGTCCGAGCCCATCAACTTTGGCCAGATGGATCCCATCGCCAAAATGATGCTGGTGGCCATGGTTGGCGAGACGCAAAAGATTCTCGACTACGTAGACGGGCTGGGCCAGCGCTTGGTGGAACGCTTTTGTACCGAATTCATTCCGCGCCAGAAGGTTGAGGCCATGCCCGCCGTGTGTCTGCTCAAGGCCGCCCTGAAGGCCAGTGCCGAGAATGCTCCCATCAGCGTGGGCGCCGGTGCCGCATTCGCCTATAAGCACGAATTGGCAAAACTGCCACTTACTTATATTCCCATCTTCAAGACCACCTTGCTGCCTCATCGCAACCTTTATCTGCTCAATCATCGGAAGATGCGCTCCAAGGCTGGTACTATTGACATCAGCATGGACGGCCCCAACCGTCTGTGGGTGGGCATCAAGACCTCTGCCGAGGTGGAGTGCCTGAAAGGGCTTTCGCTGGTTGTCAAAGGAACGCAGGGTATTCTGCCGATGCACATCTGTACGGCTATCGACAACAAGGAACTGGACTTCGTCTCCATGCGCGAGATGGAAAACGTTGAGATGGCTGAGCCTTTCGACGCGCAGCAGGCCTCGGGTGAGTTCTTCTCGTTTGTGGAGAGCTGGAAAGACTGTCTGCTCAACATGCCCGATGCCGCCCTGCTCTACATCACCGACGAGACGCAGGATCGCGACGTCTTCCGGCTCCGCGCCTTCCCCCGCGTGTTCCAGCAGTGGCTCGAGAGCGAGACACTCGACTGCTTCCGGCCTGACACACTCTGGCTGCGCCTCGATTTTCCCGAGGATTATGTAGTGCCCGACGATTGCCAGGTCATACTCAACGTTCTGCCCGTCACCAACATCGACGTCTGCTCGCTGACCCTTACGCAGACGCAGCCCATAGCCAAGCTGCAGAAGAACGACAAAAGCTATTTCTTGCGCATTCTCGAGACCAGCAATGATGCCAACCGGCAGGGCTTCAACATGAACAGCAACGAAATCATGGTCCGCGATTTCGAGGCCAAGTGCTACGACAACGCCGACCTTTACCGCGACGTGCGCAATCTCTACAACCGTTTTATTGACGACTACTACGCCTTCATCGAGTACAACGGCATCAAGGACGGAGAAGTGCTGCGCCTACTGCGAGAGACCATTAACAAGCTGGGCAAGAGCGTGGGACTGAACAACGACAAGTTCAAGTTCGACACAGGTACCTACGTCATGAAGAACATGAACCACGCATCCGACACCTCGGCCGTCCGTGTGTCGTTCATCACAACTATGGGCAAGAGCGGTAACCTGCCCCGTACCGGGGAAAGCATGGAAAACCGCAAGCTGCCCGAACTCGAGCAAAAGGCCGAAGTGCTGGTTTCCGGCATGGGCGGAGCCGACAAGGCCACCGTCGACGAACGCTACGAGCAGCTACGCTACTATGCGCTGACCGCCGACCGTCTCTACACCCGCATGGACATCGATGCCTTCCTCCGAAAGGAACTGCTGGCTGAGTTCGGCAAGAACGAGTTCAACCGCATCTTCGTCAAGACCAGCATTCAGGGAACCGGTGGCGACAGTTCGCTGCAACGGGGACTCTACATCGATATTGAGTTCAAGGACCGCAAGAACTATGAGCACGCTCATTCCATGTCCTACGACCGGTTGACGGAGCAGCGCATCTGCAACCGCTCGTGCATTGCTATGCCTGTTATCGTGAAACTCGTCAATCTCGAAGACGACTGATTCTATATGTCTCTACGCAGAGTCCTCCTTGCTGTCGTCCTTGCACTCATGACAGCCATGCAGATGACTGCCCAGTCTTCATCTGACATTCTGAGCTACATTAACCAGTACAAGCAGATTGCGCTTGACCAAGAGAAGCAGTTCGGGATACCGGCCTCCATCACGTTGGCCCAAGGAATTTTAGAGTCAGGTGCAGGTCGTAGTGGACTGACACGCAATTCCAACAACCATTTCGGCATCAAGGCGATGGGTGGTTGGAACGGAGCTGTTTATCATGCTTGGGATGATGAGCCTCAGAAAAGCCGTTTTCGTGTCTACAGTTCGGCTGCCGAGTCATTTCGTGACCACTCGCTGTTCTTGAAAAACAACGGACGCTACCGTAGCCTGTTCACCAAAAGTGTCTACGATTATCGGGGCTGGGCTATTGGCCTGCAGAAGGCAGGCTATGCTACCGCCACGAACTACGCTTCCGCGTTGATAGGTTTTATTGATTCCTATCGGCTGTATGCTATCAATGGAGGAGTGAAGTTGCGTGCTGGGAAAACTGTTATCGTTACTCATGTCAGTGGTAGCAATAAACAACCCACGTTTGACGCTTCCTGTCAACAGGACGAGTCCGAGGAGTCTGAGGAGGAACAGAGCGTTAGCAATGCTGTCAAGCGTTGGGTCGTCGAAATTAACGATGTACGATGTACTATTCTTTATCCTGGCATAACCCTTTCGTCCATTGCCATGAAATATGATATACCCAAACAGGACTTACTAGAGTTTAACGAAGTGGCAGTTGAGGCCGATATTCACGAAGGAGACATCGTGTTCTTGGATAAGAAGAAAAAGAAATATACAGGTGCCCAGGATTACTATCGTACTAAGCCGGGAGATACGCTCTATGGCATTTCGCAACAGTTCGGCATTAAGCTGAACAATTTGGCTAAAATGAATGGTAAAAACCTGTTCTCTGTTTTGACAGAGGGCGAAAAAATACAACTCAAATAACAATTATAAGAAAGATATGCTTGATATAGAGAAATTTGCCATTAGTGGCGAACTATTCGACAATCATTACAAATTGCTGCGTCCATTGAATACTGATGGGGGTACTGCCGACGTTTGGTTGGCACTTGATGCTAATACTGTGGACGATCGCTCACGGCTTAATGATGCTCATCTGCTGACTGACGAAGAGGCCTTTGAACTGGGTTTGGTAGTTGCCATTAAAATATATAAACCCAAGAATGCTCTTGATATTGAGGGTGAGCAGCGTTTTCGCGACGAATATATGATCGTGTTTAACTGTAATCACACCAATCTGATTCACCCCACCAATTACTCCATTTTCCAGCAGGTGCCCTATTTGGTGCTTCCCTATTGCCGCCAAGGATCGTCTGAGTTGCTTATAGGACAATTGACTGAAGAGAAAGATGTGTGGCGATACATATACGATGTGGCATCAGGACTTGCCTACCTCCATGCTCTCACCCCGCCTATAGTCCATCAGGACATCAAGCCCGCCAATGTACTCATCGACGACAACCTCAACTATGCAATCACCGACTTCGGCATCAGTTCGAAACGTGATGGTACCCACAACTATTATTTCGATGACGAGAACAGTGGTACGCTGGCTTACATGGCTCCTGAACGTTTCCAAGAAGACACCAAGCCGATGACTCAGAGTGATGTCTGGGCCTTTGGCGCTACTGTCTACGAACTAATAACTGGTAATGTGCCGTTCGGCGAAGATGGAGGTAGCGCCCAGTTGGAGGGTAATGCCGCAATGCCACCAGTCCCAGGTGTGTCGGCTGACATCGTGAAGCTGATACACGCTTGTTTGGCGAAAGACCCGGCAGCACGCCCCACGGCTCAGCAATTATCTGATGTGGCGCGTGACAAGCTTTATCCCCCTAAGTCGAGGAAACGCTTGTTTATAGCTTTGGCCATAGTGGGAATGCTTGTGGTGGGGGCTTTGTCGTTTTTCCTTGCCAGAAATACTGAAGGACCGGAAATCCCTCAAATACCTGTTGAAGAGCTTTATCAGACTGCTTTGGGACGCATGAATTATGACAATGTAGACAGCTTGAAGGCGGGTATGGAACTCATGGATAGTCTCAGTCGCACGAACTACATTCCGGCCATTTATCAGATGGCCTTCACCTATGGGTGGTATTCTGATTCCATTTCTGTGAAGCGCAAACGGTTGCTTGGTATTGATGTTGATGAACAGTTCATGCCCAAGGCTGATCGCCATAGCATTAAGGCTGTGGAATTGTTCACGCGTATCATGGATATCAATGATTCCACTTATGCCGAAATCAATGCTAACGCTACCTATCGGCTGGCTTGTTACTATGTTATGCCAAATAAGATTTACAATCCCAACTATAGCAAAGGTAAAACCATTCTTTTGCGCTCCAAAGAGTGGGCCGTCATTGCGGGCGATACAATGCTTTTGAACCGCATCAATAATGGCTTGGCATCGTTCTCGGAATAAAAACAGAAATATACTATATTATGAACTACAAACAGAAAGTTCGGCTATTCGTTTATGCCTGTCTATTGTATGTCATTCCTTCTGACGCACAAATAGCCCGATGGCTTATACCTCCCGCATACGATAAAATCAGAATAGCTGTTGGGGCTGATGTCATTATAACAGATTCTGTTGGTCAAAAGATTCTCTGGTCTTTCGATGGTCGGCGATTGGGAGCAACAGGTGACATGGTTTTCGACTTTGTTGACCAACATGCCGTCACTGTCAAGAAAGGAACGTCTCTTATTACAGGTTTTTTCGACGAGAAAGGTAATTATACTCCTCTCAGCGGATACAGGGCGACACATGGCTATCCCAATTTTTCGGAAGGATACCTTGTCGTGAAGGAAAATGACGTCTTCCGTTTTATAGATTATAAGGGGAAAGTTGGCAAGATGTCCTACTATACTGCCTACCCCTTTTCTAATGGCTATGCTGTATGCTATAGTTTTCAGGATATGCAGCGGCAACGTATGCCCTACTTTGTCTTGCTAAACAAGGGATTGGAAACCGCTACTTTGATTTTGAACGGACAGCGGCTCAAACCAACAGACATCATATTTCTCTCGTCGCTCAACGATGAGAACAAGGGTATTGCTATTGTTGGTCAGCAGGTTTACTGGTATCAAGGACAAGATCTCAGCTTGACACCTCTGTTTACTGATGGTGACGGGCAGAGCAATCAGGCTTCCATTACCGGTGACATTGTCGAGAATTTAATTGTTCAGGCTGACGGAACGTCTATCCTTCATGCACATGGGGGAAATTCGGGAAATGTCGATATACGGTTTGACAACCTACGTCGTCCTATAGCCATTGTTATTGATGGCCGGGAGCAGATGTTCAAGCTCAAGGTAGAGGATGAACGAGCTACTATATCCCCCATCAAGTACGGCGTTAAGGACGGGAAATATGCCCTTTATTGGAATGAAGAAGAAATGCTTCCTGCACAACTTGACAGGCTTGTCCATTGTTTTGATAACAATGCTTTTGTTGAGCAAGATGGTAAGTTTGGTATGATTGGCATTGATGGTAATGCCCATTTCCATTTGTCAATGAACAAGGGCAACGACCTGCCTTTCTACCATCAAAAGCAGCAAACCACTATCCGTCTGGACGTGCCTGCCAGCTTAGCTACTGCCAGTGTGTCTTTTGATGTCGTTCCTGGGTCAGGATGCGTCATTGATAAAACAACTCGTGAAACCAAGGAAACCGAATTTGGAAGTTATATCCAGTACAACTGCATACTGACTATTCCTCCTACTGTTACAGACGAATTGACTGACATCGTCTATCCTGTTGTTGTGTCGTATGATGGGCTGACCTCTACCGTTATTCCATTAAAGGTCAGAGGATGGTATTACAAATATTTTAAGATTGATTTCAAGGACGAAGATATTGTCGTTAGCAAAGACAATGTTACTTTTACTTTCAACGTATCGGCCGAGAGATTTACGGATGAGGTTATTTACCCCTCGGCTGTAAATGTTGTTACAGAATCATTGCGCTATGAACTGGATAAACTAACAGAGACCAGTTATAGGTGCAAAGTCTTTGGATTGAAGGAGGGGGTGAACATTATTGATATTCAGCTCAGTGAGCCTGGCTGTCCTCCCGCTTCCTATCCCTTTGAGGTAACCTACTCAAAACCAGTAGAGAAGATGAAAACTAAAGAGAAGGTGACTATCAAGAAGTCTTCCAAGAAACCTGTTCAAGAGAAACCTGTTAGTAAGCCCCATTTGGAGATTTAGGAGAAGTATTTATTCATTGAAGGTTAGAATGAAGATAAGAATATCTGCTGTTACTGATGTAGGTAAGGAACGTGACAATAATGAGGATGCCTACATATTTTGCCCAGACCTTAGCCAACAGAACTGGGAGATGGAAGACACAAAGCGTTTTGTCCCGTTAGGACAATATGGTGCTCTTCTTGTTGTAGCAGATGGTATGGGGGGAGCTAATGCGGGTGAGGTGGCCTCTGATATTGCTGTTCACAGCATCAGCAACTCGTTTTCGAGTGAAGCTGTTGCCAATGTTATGGATTCTGAACAGAGTATTGTCGGGTTGTTGCAAGAAGCCGTTAGTCTTGCCGATGCAGATATCAATAAACATGTATGGGATGTTCCCGATACGGCGGGAATGGGTACTACTATTGTTGTCTGCTGGCTGCTTGGTAATAGATTGTTTGTAGCATGGTGCGGTGATAGTCGCTGCTATTTGTATAATCCTGATGCTGGGCTTAAAGAACTGACCAAAGACCACTCTTATGTGCAGGAGCTTATTGATCAAGGGAACATTACCGAGGAAGAAGCTTTCACACATCCAGAAAGTAATATTATTACACGGGGTTTAGGTGATATCGATGTGTCAACAGCTCCTGACGTAGTGGTTAACTCTGTGGCGTCAGGAGATATGTTGTTACTATGTAGCGATGGGTTATGCGGCTATTGCACCAATCATGCCATTGGCCAGACGATAGATGCTTATTATCCTGACGCTGTGGCTTGTCGGGATGCACTCTTAAAACAGGCGCTCGATGCTGGCGGTAACGACAATATCTGTATTGCTGTGGCTATGCTTGCTGCTGACGATACAAAGAATGAATCTATCTTTCTGTCAAGACTGAAGCAGTTCTTCTTGAGGAAATGAAAAAGCTTTTGATTTAGCGACTGCATGGTAAATCAAGCAGGGCAGATTTCTTTGTGGAGTCAGTCCTGTACTATTATCCGCAAAGCGTAAAAGCTATAGTCCTTCGGCGTAACCATCCCAAATAAGACGTATTTTGAGGCTGCTAGAATCTCCCTACCTTTGCAGCCAACTTTTCGAAGGGTCGAAAGTAAAGGCGTGATATAACTGGTCGGACATTCCCCGTTTCACGGGGTCTGTCCGACGAGAAAAATACACTGAGTCGCTTGCATAGACGGAAAAAGTGATTAGCTTTGCAATCGCCATGCAAGTAAGCCGTATACATAATAGGTCACCGAACCTAATTTGCAGCGTGGCACCGACTCCTTGTAAGCAAAAGATTGCGCCGCTGGAGGCCTTATAGAAGAGTACTTCTACCTTAGAGGTGTCGGGCATGGCATTTATGTTTAATCACAAACGCTAATCACCGATGGCAAAGGTACGGAGAAAATTTGGAATTACCAAGGACAGGGAGTTCAAAGTAGTGAATTTTAACGCTGCGGGTGTGGATGTGTCGCCCAAAGAGCTCCAGGTATGTGTCCCGAGTGACAGGGACGAGAAATGTAACCGCACGTTCGGGGTCTATACAAAGGACCTCCACGAGATCAGCGGCTGGCTGAGGAGATGCGGGATTGACACAGTTGTAATGGAATCGACGGACGTGTACTGGCTGCCGCTGTTCCGTGTGCTGAAGGCCGACGGCTTCGAGGTGATGCTTGTCAACCCCAAGGATGCGAAGAACTATGCGGGCAAGAAGACCGACGAGGCAGATGCCCACTGGCTTATGGTGCTGCACACCTACGGCCTGCTGAAGCCCTGCTTCCAGCCTGAGAACATCACGCGTCAGATACGGACTTTGAGTCGCCACCGCGACAATCTCATCCGTTCGTCGAGCCGTGAGGTGCTTCACCTGCAGAAGGAGATGGAACAGATGAACCTGAAGATAGACAATGCCTTCAGCGACATACTGGGCAAGTCAGGCCAGGCCATCATCAAGGCGATACTCGAAGGCGAGCGCGACCCGGAGAGGCTGGCATCCCTCGCAGACCGCCGCTGCAAGAAGAGCAAGGAGGAAATCATGCACTCGTTGGAAGCGACGTGGGACGAAGACCACCTCTTCGTGATGAGGCAGTGCCAGGACTTGTACGAATACTACAAGAAGCAGATAGCGGAGGTCGAGGCAGAGATAAACCGCCTGGTGTCCCAGTACACTGCGCAGGTGGATACGGAAAAGGCAGGAAAGATGGAGCGCAGCAAGAAGCAGAATGCCGAAGCGGAAAAAAGCCTGTCGGACAGGTCTTCAGACAGTGTGCCAACGCCTTGTGCAGGTTAAAGGAACCGCTGGGCGACAGATTCCGGCAAATCAAGTCCAGAAGCGGACATAAGCAGGCTACGGTCGCCGTTGGCAAGACGCTTGCTGGTATATCTACATTGTTTAGCAAAGTTTCTCGTAAGCAAAAACACCTAACCTCCTACCTGAATCTTCCAGAATGCCTTTCTACAAAGGCATTTCCGTTAGGTAGGTGTTTCGCAAACACCTACCTCGCTGAAACCCCAGTCCACAAAGGCATTTTCGAAGATTTAGGTAGGAGGTTAGGTGTTTTCCGAAAATTCTTTTTTTTCTTTATCCCCAATTCCAAACCTCCAGAGTTTAGTTACGGTAAACCCAAAGTTTAGTTACGGTAAACCCTGGGTTTACCC
>JAEEGL014237336.1_pt1 | contig 34631 bp, 30 predicted proteins | sample 9134231 | NCBI WGS metagenome assembly JAEEGL01 (sample SAMN16246548, study PRJNA631951) | gut metagenome | biome: gut microbiome; feature: rumen; material: fiber-attached | host: Bos | place: Iran: Karaj | collected 2018-10
AGCGGCCGCGTGGTTTACAACCAGAACATCAATGCCGAGAGCGCTCCGGTTATCAACCTCAGCAACCTCGCCAAGGGTGCTTACTTCGTCCGCATCACCAACAACCAGTTCAGCAAAATCGAGAAACTGATTGTTCGCTAAGCAGACAACCCTCAAGATGAGTATTCTCTAACAGATAACATTCATCTTATATCAAAAGGACAGGATGCCTTTCACGGCATCCCGTCCTTTTTTATCTCATTATCATCCACATTCTTAACATTCTCCACATTCTTAACATCCTCCACATCCCACTCCCTCCATCCTCCACATCCCACACCATCCATTCCCTTTTATTCTTTTTCAATCCTCCATGTTTCATCCTTTCCTCTTCCTTTCACGTCCTTTTCCCTTCCATCCCATAATAACTCCTTGTTGATTTTTTCTTTACCTTGTAGCTTAACAACGGCTTAATATGAGCCTTTTATAAGCTTATTATATAGCGGAGCGGCATTGGATTTACTGTGGGATGATAAGGCTTTTGATTGCGATTTGTTGTGACGATGGGTCGATGGTTTTTGGATGGCGGCAGGTTACTGAGACGTTGTGGCGGTTTAATCGGATTTGTGTTGTTGTGTAGGGGGTTGGATTTGGTGTTAAAATGTCATCTGCTCGTTTGTTGCCGATGGTTAGTTTTGGAATTGGGGTGTGGAGTTGGGTTGGATATTGAAGGTTAAGGGAATAAACAAATAGGATGCCTGGCTGGTTTGCGGGGCATCCTGTTGTGATTGGCGGTCTATTTGGACCGAACTGATGTTGCTTTGTTTTGGAAGTGTTTGGTGGGTGAAACGGGAGGGGTTAGAGTATGTTGCCGAGTTGTTCTTTTATTTTTTCGAGTTCGTCCTTCATCTCTACCACCAGTTTCTGTATCTCTACGTGGTTGGCTTTCGACCCGATAGTGTTGATTTCGCGGCCCATTTCTTGTGTGACGAATGCCAGCTTCTTGCCGTTGCTTTCGTTGGTGTTCATGGTTTGGCGGAAGTAGTTGATGTGCTTGGCGAGGCGGACTTTTTCTTCGGTGATGTCGTATTTCTCAAGATAATAGATAAGTTCCTGTTCGAAACGGTTCTGGTCTATTTCTTTGATTGCGTATTCGGCGAAGTAGCGTTGAATGCGTTCGCGGGCAGTGGTGATGCGTTCTTCTTCGTATTGGGGTATTTGGTTGAGTTTTTGCTCAATGATGTCTACGTGTTTGTCGAAGTCGTCCTTGAGAATGGTGCCTTCGTGCAGACGGAATTGGTCTACTTCGGCAATGGTGGCGGTGATGGACTGTGAGAGGTGGTTCCAGCTGTCGTTGTCGGTTTCGGAGAGGTCGCCGGAGGTCCACACGTCGTTCATGGAGAGTATGGTGTCGAGTATGTTATGCTGTGTGCAGTGCAGTTGGTCGGCGAGGGCGGTTATTTCCTGGAAGCGCGATTGGACAAGTTCGTGGTTGAGCTGGATGTTGGTGCTGGTGTTCTCGTCGGTGATGATGAAGTCGATTTTGCCGCGTTCCAATGCGTTGAGCATGTTGCGTATTTCGAGTTCGCGGTTGTGGAGTGAGGCGGGTATTTTGGTGTTGAGGTCAAGTGTTTTGCTGTTGAGGGTTTTGATCTCAATGGTGTATTTGTGTCCGTTGTATTCGGTTTGTTGTTTGGCAAAGCCGGTCATTGATTTCATAGTAATGGGTATTTGATGTGATTATTCTGTTGGTGGGTTGGAAATGAGTTTTTGGAATGCGGGGGTGGCGTGTGTTTTATAGGTGCCGTGGTCGTCGTAGATGAAGAATACGGCTTGAATGTCGGGGTTGTCGGAGTGGTCTTGGATGAATTGTAGTGATTTGTCGAGGCCCATGACCATGAAGGATGTGGCCATAGCATCGGCATACCATGATTGCCGGCTGACTACCGAGACGCTGAGTAGGCTGTGGGTTACGGGGCGGCCGGTGGAGGGGTCGATGGTGTGGGAGTAGCGGGTGCCGTCTTTTTCGTAGTATTTGCGGTAGTTGCCGGAGGTGACAACGGCGAGGTCGGTGAGTTGGATGACGGTTTCGATGGTTTGTTCGCTGTATTTGTTTTCGGAGGGGCGCTCTATTCCGATGGACCACTTCTGGTTGTTGGGTTTGAGGCCGCGGGTGATTACTTCGCCTCCGATGTCGACCATGTAGTTGTGGATGCCGCGATTGTCGAGCATCTGGGCTACGAGGTCGACGGCATAGCCTTGTGCGATGGCGTTGAAGTCGAATTCGATGAGGGGGTGTTTGTGCAGAATGTATTGTGTGGTGCCGTTGAGGGAGGTGCTGTCGATGGTGTAGGTGTCGGGACGGAGGAGGGAGAGGCATGTGTCGATTTGGCTTTGGGTTACGGTTTCCCGTTCTTTGAAGCCGAAGCCGTAGAGGTTGACCAGCGAGCCGATGCGGCAGTCGAAGGCGCCATGGGTGTAGAGGTTGATTTGCTGCGATTTGTTGAGGATGTCGCAGAAGAGGGGGGAGATGAGGGTGTCGCTGTTGCTGTTGATGCGGCGTATGAGTGAGCTGTCGACCCATAGGGAGGCGGTGAGGTCGAATTGGTCGAGGAGGGAGTCGATGGAGGGTTGGAGGTTACGGTGAAGAGGGTCGGAGTAGATGATGGTGTAGAAGGTGCCTTGTGCTTTGCCGCTGAGGGTGGTGAGGCTGCTGTTGTGGTTGCAGGAGACGGCCAGCAGGAGGGTGGCGAGGAGGAGGGGTAGGTGTTTCACTGTGTTCGCTTTTTTAAGAAAAAGCGTCCGGCACGGTGTGCCGAACGCTTGTGTGTTAAGTGTACGTGATGCGTACATTTATTTTGTCAAGATGAATTTACGTGTCACGGTGTTGCCGTTTTGGAGCGCGATGCGCATGGTGTAGGTGCCTTTAGCGAGGTTGGAGAGGTTCATGACGTTTTTGGTGCCGAGGTTGCGCTGGGTGGCTACCTGTTGGCCAAGAGCGTTGTAGATGGTGACTTCGCTAACTGCTTCGGCGCTCTCGATGTTGAGTTGTCCAACGGTGGGGTTGGGGTAGAGGGAGACGTTGGTGCCCTGGACGTCGTTGATGCCGACGAAGGTGACGATGGTAATCCAGCTGGTGTCGTGGCAGGCGAAAGTGGGAGTGTGGGTGAGGGTGGCCTCGAGTTGGACATCGATGTTGCCCTGAACGCCGGGTATACGGAGGGTGTCGCCATTGAAGGAGCGGTTGCCGTAAGTCCATTTGTAGGTGGCGTTGCTGGGAGTGCAGGTAGGATAGAGCACTGCGGTGTCGCCAGCGTCGAGGTGCCATTCACCATTGATGGCGGAGATTACAGGAGCTTTTCTGATGTCGAGGATGAGGGTCATGAGGCTGTCGCAGCCGAAGGTGTCGGTGGCAAATGAATGGGCGGGGGCAGTTGTGGGGGTGGTGTGGTAGGTGGTTTGGTTCAAATCCCAGTAGAAGCTGTCGCAAGCGTTGACGTAGGTGGTGTCGCGGCCGGATTTGTGGATAGTGATGTCAAGGGTGTAGGTGTTGACCATGCATTTGTTGGGACGGTAGTCGGCGATGATGGTGTCGAAAATGGTGGATTCGGAGAATCTTCTGATGGTGGTGCCGCTGAAGGAGCTGAAGTTGTAGAGCACGCTGTTGCAACCGGTCAGGATGGTGTCGAGCGAGGTGGTGTCGGGAGTATTGATGGTGAGGTTGATGGAGCGGTAGGTGACGCAGTGTGTGGTGGCGTTGGTGTCGCACTGGCTGTAGATGCCGGAGGCGGTGTATTCAACGCCGCGCCAAGTGCGTCTGGCGCAACCTTCTTCGGACACTTGAGGGATGGTGTCGACAACGATGCTGAGGTGGAGTGTGCGGACAGTGTCGCAGGTGTTGGCGGTGTCGGAAGTGGTGTGGGTGTAGGTGCCGGAGGTGGTGTAGGTGCTGCCGTACCAGGTGTAGTCACCGCAGTGTTCAACGTTTTCGTGGAAGTTCAAAGTGCTGACGATGCTGAGGTTGAGGCGGTCAACGTGGGCGCAGTTGTCAACGAGGGTAGTGTCGTCGTAGATGCCGGAGGCGGTGTAGGTGACACCGTTCCAAGTGTAGCTGCCGCAAGCATCGACATCGTTATTGTCAATCTCGACATTCGAGACGGTGATGTCGGCAATATACACGCTGTCGCAGAGACCGGAGCCGGTGGCGGCAAAAATGGTGTCGCTATATCTTCCGTTAGTGGTATAAGTCTCACCGCGCCAAGTAGCGGAGCAACGGTTGCTGGAAATAGTTTCGGTGGAGATAAAGGGGATGTTGATGGTCAGATTGAGCACATACGTGGTATCGGCATTATATGCGTAGAGCACAACAGTGTCGGATGAGTATGTTTCATGGTTGACATCCCATGTGTAGGTTTGACATGCAGTGACGTTGATGGGTAAAATGGTGCGCTGGCTGTTGTCCTGAGATTTGGCGAAAGGCATGAAAGCAGCGACCAGTAACAAACTTAATAATGCTTTTTTCATCGTGTGAAAATTATTAGTTAATCTTTTTTTATTAATTTATTTCCAATGTATTAAATAATATGTACTCATACTGGTGGGACAAGTGTACAACATGCAAAGATAGCATTTTTTTTTGATATGGAATATTTTTTTTATAAAAAGAGTCAATAATTAGTGTAAAATAGTGGATGAGGGGTGGGTGAGTGGGGGATTAGATGAGGATGAGTTCGGCGATATTTTCGATGTGCTGGGTGTGCGGGAACATGTCGACGGGCTGGATGCGGCCCACGCGGTAGCGGGCGGAGAGCATTTGCAGGTCGCGCGCTTGGGTGGCGGGGTTGCAGCTTACGTAAATGATTTTGCGGGGTTGCATGTTGAGGAGTTGCTCTACCACTTTCTCGTGCATGCCGGCTCGTGGCGGGTCGGTGACGACGATGTCGGGGCGCTGGTGGCTGGCGATGAATTCGGGGGTGAGCACTTTGGCCATATCGCCGGCGTAGAAGAGGGTGTTGGAGAGGTTGTTGTGTGCGGCGTTTTCGCGGGCGGCCACGATGGAGTCTTCAACGTATTCGATGCCGATGACTTGTTTGCATTGGCGGGCCAGGAAGAGGGCGATTGTGCCGGTTCCGGTGTAGAGGTCGTAGACCACATCGTCGGGACCCACTTGCGCGAACTCGGCCACATAGCTGTAGAGCCGTTGGGCTTGAGGCGAGTTGGTTTGGTAGAATGTTTGCGGGCGAATGGTGAAGTGGAGGGGAGGGGCGCTGTTGTAGCCTTGCATGATTTCCTCCACGTGGTCCTGGCCGGCGAAGGTGACCGACGGGAGGTCGGCGTAGGAGTCGTTGAACTTGTCGTTGAAGATGTATTGAAGAGAGGTGATTTGGGGGAAGTTGTCGCGGAGGTGTTCGAGGAGACCTTCCCAACCGGGATGGTATTCGGCAATGACGAGGATGACCATCCACTGGCCGGTGCTGGTGTTGCGAATGATGAGGTTGCGCAGGCATCCGGTGTGGTTGCGGATGTCGTAGAAGGGGAGCTGGTGGGCGAGAGCGTAGTCGCGTGCAGCAAGGCGTATCTGGTTGCTCAGCTGAGGCTGGAGGATGCAGTGTTCGATGTTAAGAACCTTGTCGAAAAGCGTGGGGATGTGGAAACCCAGCGCACCGGGGTCGGGAGGAGCGTCGGGCGAGGGTGGGAGGTCGTGCCAAGCTTTGGTGGAGAAGGTGAATTCCAATTTGTTGCGATAGTAGTATATTTCTTCGGAGCCACAGATGGGCTGCATGCCCGAGCAGTCGATGTGGCCCAGGCGTTCGAGGTTGTCGCGCACCTGTTGCTGCTTGGCGGTAAGTTGGTCGGCATAGTTGAGGTTCTGCCAGCGGCACCCTCCGCAAGTGCCGAAATGGGGGCACTGTGGGGGTACCCGTTTGTCGGAGAATTGTTTTATGGCCACAACGCGGCCTTCGGCATAGTTTTTCTTTTTCTTGATGATTTTCACGTCCACAACGTCGCCGGGAACGACGAAGGGGACGAAGAGAATCATGCCGTCGATGCGTGCAATGGCTTTACCCTCAGCACCAATGTCGGTGATGGGTATGTTTTCCAGAATGGGTTGTTCTTTTGACTTTCGCATGTGGGTTTTCTGTTGGGTGAACGGATGGCAAAGAGGGTAAAAAAAAGAAGTACTGCAGATGAATACAATACTTCTTTTCTCTTTGCAAAGAGTCTATGCTTGGGGGATTGATTCCGGATAGATATTATCTCTCGTCGGAAACAGTCAGCTTTTTTCTGCCCTTTTTACGGCGTGCGGCCAAAACTTTTCTACCGTTAGCGGTGGACATTCTCTGGCGAAAACCGTGCTTATTAGCTCTTTTTCTGCGTGATGGTTGAAATGTTCTCTTCATTTTTTCTTCGTTTTTGGAGTTGCAAAAGTACGAACTTTTTTTCAATTGACAATAAAAAAATGTTTTTTTTCTTCTGCATTGTTTTTTAAATTGCTGAAAAATAATTTGATGATGATAAAAAAATGTTGTTTTTTTTATTGGTTCAAAAAAAAACTGTACCTTTGCAAATGCATTTATGGTGTTACAGGCATCATAAATGTCTATTAATTAAGGAAAGAAATACATATCCGGAGGGTAATTCCGAAAGGAGTGGCCAACCGACAATGAGTTACAGAAGATGGATAAAACAGGCTTTGCCAAGTTGATGGAGCGACCCGGGGTGCTGAGTCCCGAGGAGTGGGAGGATTTGCGCCGCGAGCGGGAACGCTTTCCGTTCAGTGCCCCGCTACAGGTGCTGTCGCTGCTGGCCGACAAGGCCGGCGGGGTGGCTTTGTGGCAGAAGCAACTGTTGCCGGTGGTGGAGTTGTACATGAACGACGTGGAGCGCCTTCACGAATTGCTGGAGCGTCCTACAAGCTCCGTTCCGCCTTCGCCTTCCCTACGGTTGGAGAGCGAACCTACAGCGAACCTACAGCGAACCTACAGCGAACCCTCAGCCCCCTTGGAACAGCCCGTTTCCGAGCCTGCCGCCGTTCGGCAGCCGGATGTTCCCGAGGACTTCGATGTTTTAAAGGAAATCAATGCCTATCAGGAGGTTTCGTTCAAAACGGCCCCCAAGAGCGTTATTTTGTCCGAATTTTTGGAAAATTCGGGTGGTATGCCCCCTGAAATGGAGGAGTATGACGAGGTTTCGGTGCAGGATCTTGCCAAAAAAAGTATTCGTCCGAGCGATTTGTTAGAGTCTGAAACTCTTGCACTTGTGTTGGAACGTCAAGGCAAATTTGCCCAAGCGGTGAGCATGTATGAGAAATTAATAGTCAATAATCCCGAAAAAAGTAGTACTTTTGCAGTTCGAATTGCCTCGTTGAAGGCCCGTATGAATGAAGATAAATAAACAAATAATAAATAATTAACACACAATGTACACAGTTATTGTTATCCTTATCCTGCTTGTATGCATTGCTTTGGCACTTGTTGTATTGGTTCAGAACTCGAAAGGTGGCGGATTGGCTGCTAACTTCTCGGCTCCTAACCAGGTATTGGGTGTCCGCAAAACCACAGAGACTATCGAAAAGATTACATGGGGCTTGGCCATTGCGTTGGTTGTGTTGTCGTTGGCTGCTACTATCGCCATCCCTCGCCATGCAATGGATTCGTCGCTGAACACAGAGGTTGACGCTTCCGCCGCCAAGAGTGCAGTTCCCGTTCCCGCTGCCACTGCTCCTATGGCTACCGATGTTGCCACTACCCCCGAGGCAGAGTAATTTTTTGGAACAAGCAAATATAAGGAGATTCGCCCAAACGGCGGACCTCCTTTTTTGCAATTAGGTTTGTTGCCAAGTGGAAAAAGTAGTCAGGTTCATATTGTCGCATTTCCCCCATCAACCCACCGCGGGCCAGTTGTCGGCTTGCGAGGCGATGGTGCAGTTTCTTTATGACCCCGACCCCGCGGCAGCATTTGTGTTGAAAGGTTATGCCGGCACGGGTAAGACCTCGCTGGTGAGTGCTTTGGTGCAGTCGGCTCCGGCTCTGCGCATCAAGACCATGCTTCTGGCTCCCACCGGACGTGCGGCAAAGGTGCTGGCGGGCTATTCGGCTCAGCCGGCCTATACTATCCACAAAAAGATTTACCAAACGGTTACCGACAGCAGCGGAAACATCCATATGGCGCGTGCGCTGAACAAGCATAGCTACACGCTGTTTATTGTTGACGAGGCGTCGATGATTGGCTTGGGCGACGATGGCGGATACGCGCGTCGCAACTTGCTTGAAGATTTGATAGACTATGTGGCTGAGGGCAATCATTGCCGCCTGATGCTAATAGGCGACACCGCCCAGCTGCCCCCGGTTGGTACCGACCAAAGTCCGGCACTCGATTTGGAATATCTTCGGGCGTTCTCGCACCTCAAAATCCACCATTACGAACTTACCGAGGTGGTTCGCCAACAGCATCTCTCCGACATTCTGCTCAATGCCACTCTTCTGCGCGTGAAGATAGCGACTCTGGCCGACGGCGACTTTCCCGAAATGCCGCTGTTCGACCTTTCGGAGGGTGGGGATGTGCAACGGCTTGGTGGGGCCGAGTTGGAGGAGACGCTCAACCGCGAATATGATGAAGCCGGGATAGAGCAGGTGGTTGTGGTCACGAGGAGCAATAAACGCGCCAACCTCTTCAATCAGGAAATCCGCAACCGTGTGCTGTTCCGCGAGGAGGAGGTCAACGCGGGCGACTACCTGATGGTGGTGAAGAATAACTACTACTGGCTTGACCCGGAAAGCGATATCGGGTTTATTGCCAATGGAGACATAGTGGAGGTGCAGAGCCTGCGCAACCATCAGGAGTTGTATGGATTCCATTTTGTGGACGCCACTCTGCGATTTGTGGACTATCCTGATGCTCCCGTCCAGGATTGCAAACTGCTTTTGGAAACGCTCCACAGCGAGTCGCCCTCGCTTACTTCCGACGAGTCGCAGCGGCTGTTCGAAACTGTGATGGAGGACTATGCCGATATGCCCCGTCACGCCGACCGGCTGAGGGCGGTGAAAGAGAACCCCTACTACAATGCCCTGCAGGTGAAATTCGCCTATGCCCTCACTTGCCACAAAACCCAGGGCGGCCAATGGCCCACAGTAATCATTGATCAGGGGTATGTTACCGACGATATGGTCGACAAGGAATATCTCCGCTGGCTCTATACCGCCGTCACCCGCGCCACGAGGCGTGTTTATCTGCTCAATTTCCAAGATAAATTTTTTGACCCGGCAGGATAATATTTTCCTTAAAGTTGAGTTAACTATATTAAATCCCCTACAACTATGAAAGCCGGACAACGACAATCTATGAAGATGAAACAGAAACTCTCCCCCCAGCAGTTTCTGTTGATGCAGATGATTCAACTGCCCGTCACCTCGTTGGAGCAACGGCTGAAAGAAGAACTGGAGAAGAATCCTGTGCTTGAAATTTCTTCTGAGTCGGACAATGCTATGGAGTCGCTCCCCGAACATGATGACGACGGTTATAACGACTATGAGAGCTTGGTGAGTGTGGATACCGACGATGACGACTACAGCTATCGCGAGCGACAGGAGCGCGACAAGAATATTGACCAGCGCGAAACCGTCTATGTTGCCGAACCCTCGTTTTTCGACAATCTGTTCGAGCAGCTCACCATGAAACATCTTTCCCCCCGACAGGAGGCCATAGCACAGGAAATTATAGGCTCGTTGAACAATTCCGGCTACGTGGGCCGCAGTGTCGACCTTATCGCCAACGACTTGGCATTTACGCAGGGCCTCGAGGTCAATCCCGACGAGGTGGAGGAGGTGTTGCACATCATTCAGCAGATGGACCCTCCCGGAGTGGGGGCACGCAGCCTTCAAGAGTGTCTTTCCTTGCAACTTCACCGCATGGAGGACGACAATCCCGATGCCGCGGTGGCCATACGTATTGTGGACGAGTGCTTTGACAGCGTGGCCAATCACAACTACGACTATATTCTCGAAACCCTTCAAATCGACAATCAGCAACTGCAGTCGGCGCTGGCCTTGATTCGAAGGCTCAACCCCAAACCCGGTGGCGGCGACTCAGATATCTCGCGCAACCATTACATAGTGCCCGATTTCATTATCACCCGTCACGACGAGGAATTATATCTCACCCTCAACAACCGCAATCTTCCGCAGCTGCAACTCAACTCCTACTATCAGGAGATGCTCCAGCAGCTGGCTGCCGTTCCGAGCCCCACGGCTGGCGAGAAAGAGACCATCGAGTTTCTGCAAAGCCGCACCGACAGTGCCAATATGCTGGTTGACACTTTGCAACAACGCAATGTCACCATGATGCGCGTCATGCAGGTTATACTGAAACGGCAATACCGCTTTTTCCTAACCGGCGACAGCTCTACGCTGCAACCTCTCTTGCAGAAAGATGTGGCCGAACAGACGGGTTATGACATTTCTACTGTTTCGCGGGTGGTAAACAGCAAATATGTACAAACAGAATACGGCACATTCCTGCTGAAGGACTGCTTCTCGCAAGCCATAGTGAACAACGAGGGCGAGGAGGTGGCCACCGAGGCGGTGCGTCGCGTGTTGCAGGAGACCGTCGACGCTGAAGACAAACAGAAACCCTATTCCGACGAGGCATTGGCCAACATCTTGACCGAGAAGGGATACCCCGTGGCCCGTCGTACTGTGGCCAAGTACCGCAATATGCTTGGCATTCCCGAAGGGCGGTTGCGTCGGCAGCTCAAAATGCTCTTGTTCTTCATCCTTGTGGCGGGAGCTCTCAGCGCGCAACAGCCACAGAAAGAGAGTTATTTCGACTCCATACTCAACGCCCGCATACGCGAGGGGAAAGCCAAGTCCATGCAGTCCAAGACACCCGCCAAGAAAGACGGCAAGACTGTGCAGCCCCGCCCGGCTCTCGAAATACACGAGCCCGAACCCGACCCCAATGCCATCGACACCGCACTTGCTTCGGGCGACGAGCTTATCGATGTGATGTACAACTCCACCCTTCCCCCGCCGTCGGCTTTGTGGTATGGGCGCAACCTTTCGGGTTCGCATGTCCGTCTGGTCGACCTCTCGATGGATTCACTGCCCGACGAAATCTCCATCCGGCTGCTAAAGGATAACGAGAAGTTCTGTTTCCCCGTGAAAAACATCATCACTTCGCCCTATGGTTGGCGGTGGAACCGTCCCCACCGCGGTGTGGATATCCGTCTTCGGATGGGCGAGCCGGTCCATGCGGCATTCAACGGAGTGGTGCGCATTGCCCGGCCCATGGGTGCTTACGGCAATTTGGTGGTGATCCGTCATTATAATGGACTCGAAACAGTTTACGGCCATCTCTCGCGAATCAATGTCAAACCCCTTCAGGTGGTTGCTGCGGGGCAGGTGGTGGGACTCGGCGGCAGCACTGGTCGTTCCACAGGTCCCCACCTCCATTTCGAAGTGCGGTTCCAATACGAGCCGTTCGACCCCGAATGGATTCTCGACTTCTCGAACTATACACTCCGGACACGCAAACTGTATCTCGACAAAACATATTTTGGCATTCGCAAGCCCAACAAACACGAAGACCTTGTCTACAAGGCAGACAAGAGCATTGTGCCAGAAGAGGCAGACAGGAAAGCAAGGTCAAACAAGCCTGTGTATGCTACTATGCGCAAGGGGGAAACGCTTGAGGAAATGGCCAAACGCAATTACACCACAGTCGAAAAGCTCCGTGCGCTCAATCCCGATGTCAGCAAGTTCAAGTCGGGCACACGCTTGCGCGTGCGTTAGTCGTTAGTGATAAGGCCATTTTATCTCGCCATTGACGGCTTGCGCAGCCTTCTTGTCGGGACAGAATGATACAATCATCCAACAACAATTCTACAAACGTTCATATAATTTAGAAAGAAATAGACCGCATCGTTATGAAAATAGTATTTATGGGTACGCCCGATTTTGCAGTAGCCTCGCTTGATGCCATTTGTGCCTCGGGCCACAAGGTGGTGGGGGTAGTCACTGTGCCCGACCGTCCCACTGGCCGAGGGCTCAAAGTCACAGCATCACCCGTCAAACAATATGCCCTGCAGCACAACCTGCCCTTGCTTCAGCCCGAACGGTTGCGCGACCCTGATTTCCAGTCAGCATTGCAGGCCTGGGGGGCCGATATCTTCGTGGTAGTAGCCTTCAGGATGTTGCCTCAGAGCGTTTGGGCTATGCCCCCCATGGGCACATTCAACCTCCATGCCTCGCTGTTGCCCCAATACCGCGGCGCAGCCCCTATCAACTGGGCAATCATCAATGGCGAAAAGGAAACAGGTGTCACCACCTTCCTCCTCAACGAGCGTATTGACGAAGGATCCATCCTTATGCAGCAATCCACTCCCATTGCCCCCGACGACACAGCAGAGACCCTCCACGACCGCCTTGCTGAGATGGGCAGTCGGCTGGTTGTCCAAACACTCGACGGTTTGGCCGACGGCTCCCTGCACCCCCAGCCCCAGCCCACATGCGAACAACTTTGTCCCGCACCCAAACTGTTCAAACCCGACTGCGCCATAGACTGGAACCTTCCAGGTCAGCGCATTGTGGATTTTGTGCGGGGTCTGTCGCCCTATCCTGCCGCCACCATGCAGGTGGTCGACTCCAAGCAGATGACCCAGACCATTAAGGTGTATGAAGTAAGTTTCGAACCATCACCTAACTCTACCATTGGACAACTAATTACCGACAATAAAACGGTCAAAAAAGTGGGCGTGAGGGATGGTTTTGTTCATATTTTAAGTCTGCAAATGAGCGGAAAGAAGAGAATTACTGTCCAAGAATTTCTCCGTGGGTATGATGTAAGTAATTGGAAAGTAGTAATTTAATTTTACGGCAAATTTTTTAACACAAATTTTTTTTTCAAAGTGTTACTTACGTAAAAAAAAAGATATATATTTGCAAATGTAAAATTAAATATAAACCCTAAAAAAAAATTATCATGAACAAGACCGAACTGATTGCTGCAATGGCAGAAAAGGCAGGAATGACCAAAGTTGATGCAGGCAAAGCTTTGAATGCCTATGTCGACGTAGTGAAAGAGCAACTTGCCAAAGGTGGACGGGTAACTCTCGTAGGATTTGGTACTTTCGGTGTCACCGAACGTCCTGCTCGCGTTGGCCGCAATCCCCGTACGGGTGCAAAAATCAAAATTGCAGCTAAGAAATCGGCTAAATTTAAAGCCGGTAAAGGCCTTCTTTAAGCGTTCAGCAGAGAAGAGAAAGTAATATCCGGGCCGCAGCGTAGCTGCGGCCCGGATTGCTTTATCATCCTTGAGTGTTGCTGTCGTTTCCTCATTTAGGTTAACTCTTGTTTGTGACTAATAGCTGATAATTGCTTGCTTTATTGTGTTATACCTGTTAATTCGTTTACTTGCAGGTCAGGTCCGGTAACCGATATTCAGCGTTAAATCCTTCGTAAATAAACAGTTTCAGCACTTATACCAATGTGAAAACCAGCGATAGCATATTGCGCTGCGGCTTTCATGCTACCACTTTGTTGCTCCCTCTATTCCAACGGGGTATATCTGCATTACCGATGTGTTTCAGACAATAACGTAGGTTGCTTTCCAGACGATGCTGTCAGTTTGATGCCAGGCTTCGTGCCTCTTTTCATCCCGATCTATAACCTCCCGCCAGCCCCCTCCAATAGTAGTTGCGGTTGCTTCCTCCGCGACTTAAATCCAATCCGCAGCTGCCCCGTCTCCAGTGTCACTCTTTTCAAAATCCGCTTACGGTTCACTATTCTTCCAACCCATTTTTAATTCTTCTTCAGTATTGAGGTTAATAGAATCTTACTAAGGGGTTATGAAGTGGTGAAGAGGAAAGGGAGCGGGAAGGAGGATGGATGAGGTAAAATGGGGAAATGGAGGTGGGATAAAAAGTGTTGACATCTATTGGTGTTGACATTAAACCCTAATGACCGATTTGGGTTAAACCCTAATGACCTATTTGAGTTAAACAGAAAGAATTACGGACGAATTTATAGATTTTGTTTTAAAAAACAAGAGAATGCCCCAGCGGGGGACATTCTCCTGTGTGTGTTAATTGTCGAACGGGAGGGATTATCGGACGATGTCCATCTCGTCGATAAGGTTCTGAGCGTTGGCGTATTTGTCGATGACGAAGAGCATGTAGCGGGAGTCGAGGCAGATGCAGCGTTGTAGGTTCTCCTCGAAATCGATGTCGCCCGACATGGCTTCACTATTGCCGTCGAAGGCAAGACCGATGAGGTTGCCGTAGGCATCGAGCACGGGCGAACCGCTGTTGCCGCCAGTGATGTCGTTGTTGGTGATGAAGCAGGTGGGCAGTTCGCCGCGGCTGTTGGTGTAGGTACCGAAGTCACGTGCAGCGTAGAGGTCTTTGAGACGCTGGGGAACGATGAATTCAGTGTTGGTGGGGTCTTCTTTCTGCATCACGCCGGCGAGGGTGGTGTAGTAGTGGTATGTGACACCGTCGCGGGGTTCGTAGGCCTTGACGTTGCCGTAGGTGAGGCGGATGGTGCTGTTGGCGTCGGGGCACATGAGTTTTTTGCCGGAGTTGATTTGGAGGATGCCGTCAACGAAGTCGCGGGTGCCACGGGTGAGGTTGTCGCGGTTCTCCTGGGGGATGGAGAGATAGATATCGCGGTATTTGTTGAGAATCTCAGTGCCGTATTTGTATATTTCATCGCGGTTGAGTTGTTTCTCGCTGGGGTTCTCCATGAATTTGTCGAAAGCCTCTTTGTTGGCGAAGATGGATCTGCTGAAAAGATGGTTTACGAGCGAGGCGAAGTCGCCGTGATATTTACGGTCGGCGGTTTTGAGGCACTCGGGGATGTAGTTGATGTTGATGTTGCGGTAGGTGTATTCCATCATGGCGGCCATTACGTTTTGTTCAACGGTTTGGTCGTAGTCTTTGTAGAACTGTTCGGCTTCTTTCTTGAGTTCGGCAATCATGGCATCGCGTTGGTCGGGGTTGGTCTCGGAGCAGATGGCTTTGATGCTGCGGCCGAAGAGGGTGGATTGGTAGAGCAGTTCGGGACCTTCGAGAAGACCTTCGTCAAGGTAGACGAGGGCTTCCTGCAATTCGCGGCGGTCGGCGTAGCTTTTTTCAATCAGGCCGAGGGCGTTGCGGTATTTGGGGTCTTTGTCGAGTGCCCAGTCGTAGTATTCTTTTTCTATCTCTTTCTTGAGAGCCATAGTGTTGAGTTCGGTGAGGGCTTTGTTCTGCTCGTTGCTGTATTTCCAATAGTTGGAGCAGCTGGCGTATTTGGAGGCGTATTTGATTTTGATGGCTTGGTCGCTGTTCATGGCTTCGCGTAGGATGTTGATTTTGACGGTGCGGAGCTCGTAGCGCAGTTTGTTGGTCACTTCCATGGTTTCTTTTAGGCCATAGGAGGTGAGGAAATGGGTGGTGGTGCCGGGGAAACCGAGAACCATAGCAAAGTCGCCGTCTTTCAGTTCGCGTGCGCTGACGGGGAGGTGGTGCTTGGGTTTGAGGGGGATATTCTCCTTTGCGTAGGCAGCGGGTTTGCCGTCGGGGGCAGTGTAGATGCGGAACATGGAGAAGTCGCAGGTGTGGCGGGGCCAAGACCAGTTATCGGTGTCGCCGCCAAATTTGCCCATAGACGAGGGGGGAGCGCCGACGAGACGGACATCCTTGTAGATGATGTGGACAAAGAGGAAGAATTGGTTGCCGTTGAACATGGGTTTGACGGTAGCGTCGTAGTCGGTTCCCTGTACGGCTTCGCGGGCGATGCGTTCACTGACGTTGCGGATGGCTTTGGCGCGGTCGGACTCGCTCATTTCGTCGCTGAGGCATTCCAGTACTCGGCCGGTAACGTCTTCCATACGAACCAGGATGGAGGCGGTGAGGCCGGGGTTGGGGAGTTCCTGGGCCATGTTGTATGCCCAGAAACCGTCGCGCAGGTAGTCGTGCTCAACGGTGGAGTGTTCCTGCAGTTTGCCGTAACCGCAATGGTGGTTGGTAGAGATAAGACCGCGATTGCTGATGATTTCGCCTGTGCAGAAATGCCAGAAGGGTCTGCCTTCGTTGCCAAGGCCTACGATGGCGTCCTTGATGCAGTTCTGGTTGATACTATAGATGTCTTCGGGGGTGAGTTTGAAACCGGCTTTCTGCATGTCGGCATAGTTCTTGCCTATCAATGAGAGAAGCCACATGCCTTCGTCGGCACGGCTGGAGGCGGGGGCCAAAACCAGCATGGTCAGAATCAAAGATAAAAAGATTTTTTTCATAGATAAATTGTGTGTATTAATGAATATATAAATTAATTACATTATAATATTGTTTGTCGCTTGCGACGGAATTGCCAATTTATCAGTTGATTGGAAAATCAGGCTGAAGGTATTGGACATGCAAATATACGAATATTTTTTCATTTTTAGTTGTATCAACCATGAATTGTGGAAAAAAGGATTGCCAAGGGGGTGAATCGTGGAGGGAAGTTTGGAGGATAACGGTTTGTGTGGTAGGGGGATTTTGGAAGAAGGTTGCCTCTGGAAAGCTATTTTGGATGTCGGAAGGGTGTTGGATGAGATTTGTGTGGGGTTGAGTTTGGTTTAAAGTGTTGAATATATGTTATTTGTGTATATGCTATGCTGTTATGGTTGATGTTTGGAAGGAGATGGTTCTAGATTTTTTATGAACAGATATTTGTCGAAAAACGAAACTTTTTTTGTGGCATTACGTATAAGTGAGTAATCAAAAAATGGAAGTTAATAACTTTTTTTGGCAAAAAAAAACAATTATTGGAAAATAGTTCGTATATTCGCATCTTGAAAAGAAGAATACAATTATGTCCTTAATACTTGGCACAGAATACTGTAAGATTGATTCGAATGGTCGTTTCAAGTTCCCAATTGCCTTCAAAAAGCAGTTGGGGAGCAACGACTGTACGTTTGTGATCCGACAGAAATTCACAGGCGAGTGTTTAGAACTATGGACGGAATCCAGTTTTCAGGAGGAGATGAACGAACTTAAAAAAGAGCTGAATCCACGCAACACTGATGACATCCGTATTATGCGGCAATTGACGCGCGTCAATGTGGTACCTCTGGACAGTAACGACAGGATGTTGATACCGCCAGAGCGAAAATCGACCATTGGGGACGCCAAGGAGATAGTGTTGCAAGCCAACGGAAGCTTTATTGAAATCTGGGAACGTTCTGCTTACGACAAGATGAATGAGGAGGAGATGAAAGATCTAGTATCAATTGTTAACAAACGATTTGCACGGAAGCATGAACTACCATCGGCCGGTGATGCTGAATGAATGCATCGAGGGATTGAACATACGCCCTGACGGGGTATATGTGGATGTCACCTTTGGGGGTGGCGGCCACTCTCGTGCCATTATGCAAGTGCTGAATGAATGTGGCAGGTTGTATGCTTTTGATCAGGATGCCGATGCGATGGCGAATGCTATAGAGGACAGCCGGTTTGAGTTGATACATGAGAATTTCCGCTATCTGAAAAGTTTCCTGCGGTTGAGGGGTGTGAGGAGAGTGAACGGGATAATAGCGGACCTGGGTGTGTCGTCGCACCAGTTTGACGTGGCGGAAAGGGGCTTTTCCACCAGGCAGAACGGCGAGCTGGATTTGAGAATGGACCGCCGACAGGAGATGACGGCTCGGGATTTGGTAAACAATGCGGACGAGACAGAGTTGACCAAAATATTGAGAATGTATGGGGAGTTGCCCAATGCATATCAGATGGCAAAGGCCATAGTGAGATATCGTGCCGAAAAGAGTATTGACACTACATTCGATCTTCGTGAGGCGGTGTCTCACCATCTGCCCAGAGGGATGGAAAACAAATACTTGGCCATGTTGTTTCAGGCGTTGAGGATAGAGGTGAATGGAGAGCTGGAAGCCTTGAAGGCCATGTTGCAGCAGGCAGTGGAAATATTGGAGCCGCAAGGGAGACTGGTGGTGATGTCGTATCATTCGCTGGAGGACCGGTTGGTGAAGAACTTCTTCAAGACTGGAAACTTCGAAGGGGAGCTGAAGAAAGACTTTTACGGGAACCCGATAGTTCCGTTGAAGTTGGTGACCCGCAAGGCTGTGGTGGCATCCGAAACCGAACTGCAAGAGAATAACCGCGCACGGAGTGCGAAGCTGAGAGTGGCCGAGCGGTGTGCCGAATAGAATGGAGTAGGGCTGTTTTTGCGAAATCTCAATCCGGCTTCAGATTCTAGAATAGCCACAATGGTTGAAACATGAAATAAATACAGAATAACAAATAATTAGCAAATCGATGCAAGAAACAGAAGAACATACTCAGGAGCAAGAGCAGAGCATGCCTCAGCAGACAAAGGAGAGCCGTGGCCCTAGGAAGCGCAAATGGCTACCTCGTTTGTTGGGAGGTGAAGTGTTGCAGAGTCGGTTGGTGCTGAAACAATTGCCTCTTATATTGCTCATCTGTGTCTATGCCATTGTGCTGGTGTATAACCGCTACAAAGTGGAGACGCTGACTGCGGAGAAACAGGAAGTGCAGCAGCGTATCAACTGCTTGCGGGAAGCATGTATCGACTTGCAGAAACGCTATCAGGAAACAGTGAAGATATCGCAGATAGCAGAGATGCTTGATTCGACTGGTGTTGGAATCACGGCTGGCCCTCCGTATGAGTTGATAGTGGATTGACGGTATGATGCATTGGTTGATAACGCAATAATAGTTTGAAAGTGGAAAAGAAATACAATAATAAACCCTTGTTCGTCAAGATGCTGGTGTTTTACCTGCTGCTGGTAGTGGTGGGTGGCGTTGCCATGTATGTGTCGATATTCAAGACACAGGTGGTGAACGGCGATATGTGGCGGAAGAAGGCCGAGAGTCGTGAGCGTATAGAGCGGACAGAAGAGGCCCGTAGAGGTACCATATTCTCGTCCGACGACAAGGTGCTGGCAACAACGGTGCCTGTGTGTGACTTGTGCCTGGATCTTGGAAGATGGCCCAAGATGACGGCTGCAGAGGGCAAGAAACATCCCAAACAATACAAAGTATATTTGGAGCGAGACCGTAATTTTAAGGCCAATTTACCCAAAGTGTGTCGCATATTGCATGAATGTTTCCCCCAGCGTTCGGAGAGGTATTTCTATGACCGAGTGATGAAAGAGTATAAGAAGAGCAAACCTGGACGTTGTTTGTATGTGGCACGCAATGTGCCCTACTCCCGATGGGATGCCATAAAGAAAATGCCTGGCTGGGGAGGATATGTGGTCACAAAGACGGCCTCGGGCAAAGTGTCACGCTATGTGCGTGCCCACATATATGGCAATTTGGGTGAAAACACTTTAGGACTCCACTTCATAGACGACAACGGCAATGCGGGCTATTCGGGCCTGGAAGGATACTACGACGATGTGCTGAGAGGTCAGGATGGAAAATATATTTGCCGCCGTTTGACGATGCGGACATGGGTGGATATGGAAGAGAGCGAAGCCCCCAGCGAGGATTCGACCCTTGTGCAGCGCAAGATAGACGGGAAAAGCATTATTGCAACAATCGACACCCGTTATCAGGATATAGCTGAAAGCGCCTTGCGTAGTTCGATGAATGAATATGGCGGTGAAAGAGGATGTGCCATCCTGATGGAGGTAGAGACTGGATATGTGCTGGCGTGCAGCAATCTGAAAAGAGACACCGACAATCTGGTGAAGGAAATGCTATGGAATAATGTGGCATGCAGCGACCGGTATGAGCCGGGTTCCACATTCAAGACGGTTGTTATGACTTCCATGCTGAACGATAAGAAGATTGCCCTTGACACATCCAAGCGGGTGTGTGCAGGAGGCAAAAAGAAATTTGGCAGACACTGTGAAATCAGTGATGGTCATGGCAAGATTACCGATACAATGAACCTGCCCGGGGTACTTGCCCACTCGTCGAATGTTGGCATGAGTGAATTGGCATGGCAGTATTACCGCAACCGCCGTGAAGACATGAAGAAAGGGATAATGGATATATTCCCATTCAAGAAACTGGAGCCCGACATAGCAGTTCAGGAACCGAGAACAGGGGTGGTGAAACTGAATTCGGATATAGATTTCCTCAACCTCAGTTACGGGTATTCGGCCACGGTGACCCCGTTACAGCTTATCACATTCTATAATGCCCTTGCCAACGGGGGTAAAATGGTCAAGCCCCTTTTCTGCCGTGAAATAATTGATGGTAAAAGACATTCGAAGGTGCAACCGGTGGTGTTGAAAGAACATGTGTGCAGTGAAGAGATTGCCAAACAGATGAGGGAAATGATGGTGGGTGTGGTTGAGTATGGAACAGGCACCATTATACGTGGCACCAGCTATGGTATTGGGGGAAAGACTGGTACAACTGTGGGTATCAAGGATAAAAAAAACAAGAACTCTTCATTTGTTGGTTTCTTCCCGGCAGATAATCCCAAATATACATGCTTGGTGTTGATAGAACACACTTCAGTGGTGGGTGGCACTTCTGCAGCACCGGTATTTAAGAAGATAGCAGATTGTGTTGTGGCATTCGACGGAGAACTATCGGGAATGCATCTGCAGGACTCGATACGCACTGCACGTCCGATGGCTGTCAAGGCACGCCAAGACCAGTTGGCCAAGATATACAAAACCTTGGGTATGCCTTTTGTGGTAGACGATAGTTCAAGAAGCTCGGAATGGATTGCATTTGACAGTGAGAAAGAAAAATATGTGCACTATAATGCACCTGTGGGAATAGTGCCAAACTGCAAGGGTATGACAGCGCGAGACGCTATGGAGTTGCTGCACAAGATGGGGTTGAAGACCCGGTTTGTAGGTCAAGGTAAAGTGGTGAGCCAGTCGCCGGAAGCCCGCAAGCCGATAAAAAAAGGTGAAACGGTGTTTTTGAAACTATCGCACAGTAACTGAACGCATACCAGAGTGAATAATTAATAGAGAAGTAACAGCAATATATAGAAAGCATTATAATGAAACTGACCGACATAATACAAGGAATAGTCCCATTGGCGCCGCTCTCGCTTGATCCCGAGGTGAAGGGCATCTACTTCGACTCGCGCGAGGTAGGGGAGGGTGGCTGCTTTGTAGCACAGGTGGGCACTCATGTAGACGGCCATCAATATATTGATAAGGCCGTGGAACGGGGTGCTGTGGCCATTGTGTGCCAAAAGGATGCTTTGACACATATTGACGAAAGTGCTAATGAGCCCGAGGAAGTGTTGCATCGGTTGGAAAAGAGATATGGTGATGTGGCATTTGTGATGGTTGAGAACAGCGACTTTGCGCTTGGTGTGATGGCTGATAACTACTATGGACACCCGTCGAGACAGTTGAAGCTTGTAGGCATTACAGGGACCAATGGTAAGACCACCACTGTGACGTTGCTGCACCGGCTTTTTCGTGAAAAGGGGTTCCATGTTGGATTGCTCAGCACCATTGTCAACAAGGTGGACGAAGAGGAGATACCTTCTACCCACACTACCCCCGACGCGCTACAGTTGAACAGCTTGTTGCGTCGAATGGTGGATAGTGGTTGCCAGTATGCATTCATGGAGGTGAGCAGTCATGCCATTGTGCAGCACAGAATAGCGGGTCTTACGTTTGCAGGGGGCATATTTAGCAATATTACCCATGACCACCTTGATTTCCACAAGACAATGGCCAACTATATTGCTGCAAAGAAGATGTTTTTCGACAACCTCCCCAAGGGTGCTTTTGCGCTTACCAATGCCGATGACAGAAACGGGATGGTGATGGTGCAGAATACACCTGCCAATGTGAAGACATACAGCCTGCAACGGATGGCCGATTTCAGATGCCGTGTGGTGGAAGATACCTTTCAGGGGCTGTTGTTGGAATTGAACGGACAGGAAGTGTGGACTCGTTTGGTGGGTCGCTTCAATGCATATAACCTTACCGCAATATATGCCACTGCGGTGTTGTGCGGAGTGGAAGAATCGGAAGCATTGCGGCTGCTAAGCACTTTGCAGTCAGCCGAAGGAAGGTTTCAATACGTATCTGGCCGGGGCATTACGGCAATTGTTGACTATGCCCATACACCCGATGCGTTGGAAAATGTACTATCCACAATCAACGATATCCGCAAGAACAGCCAGATGCTTTATACGGTAGTGGGGTGTGGTGGTGACCGGGACAAAACCAAACGTCCGGAGATGGCCAGTATTGCCTGCCGTTTGAGCGACCGTTTGATACTGACCTCCGACAATCCGCGAACCGAAAATCCGGAGAGCATACTGGATGATATGGAGTCGGGTTTGAGTTTGGAAGAGAAGAGCATGGTAGTGCGCATTACTGACCGCCGCCAAGCCATCAAAACCGCTGTGATGATGGCACGAGAGGGCGACATTATTCTGGTAGCCGGCAAAGGACATGAGAAGTATCAGGACATTAACGGAGTTAAGCATCATTTTGACGACAGAGAGGAGTTGGAAAAGCTGCTGCTGGATGACAAGACAGATGATAAATAATTAAAGACTAACAATTAAAATATAGACAACACATGTTATACTATCTTTTCGATTGGCTCGACCGTGCATTTGACGTTCCCGGAGCAGGTGTATTCCAGTATATCACCTTCCGGGCATCGATGGCAGCCATAGTGTCGCTACTGATTATGTTGTTCTGCGGCAAGCCGTTCATACAGTATATCAGACGCAAGTCGATAGGTGAGACCGTACGCAATCTGGGTCTTGAAGGGCAGAAAGAGAAAGAGGGAACCCCTACTATGGGAGGCCTCCTTATTCTTGCGGCAATCATAGTGCCCACCTTGCTGTTTGCCAAACTGGACAATGTCTATGTGTTGACTATGCTTGTGACGACCGTATGGCTGGGATTCATAGGATTTGTGGACGACTACATCAAGGTGTTCAAAAAAGACAAACGGGGAATGCCGGGTAAGTTCAAGGTGTTTGGCCAGGTTATGCTGGGTCTGGGTGTGGGTTTGCTGTTGTCTTTCCATCCTGATATCGCTTCGTCAAAGACCACCATACCATTTGTGAAAGGCAATGAATTTGATTATGCCTGGCTTATTAGCTGGATGGGCGACTGGACCCAGAATTGGGTATGGCTGGTGTATGTGTTGGTGGCTATCTTTGTGGTCACAGCTGTGTCGAATGCGTCGAACCTGACAGATGGCATTGACGGATTGGCTACCATTACGGCATCCATTACGGGTGGTTCCTTGGCTATATTGGCATGGCTCTCGGGTAACATTATTATGGCTAATTATTTGAATATCGTTTACCTTGCAGATATTGGAGAGCTGACAGTGTTCATCACGGCCTTTGTGGGTGCGACATTGGGATTTCTGTGGTTCAACAGCTATCCGGCAGAAATCTTTATGGGCGACACTGGCTCACTTGCTTTGGGCGGAATCATTGCTGTTTTCGCTCTGCTTATACGCAAAGAGCTTCTGCTGCCGATACTGTGCGGAGTTTATGTGATGGAGGATTTCTCGGTGATTATACAGACATGGGGATGCAAACACTACCGCCGCACTCATCATTTGCCTCCGGACCAGATGGTTCCGGTGGACAAAAGGCCATTCCTTATGACACCTATACATCACCACTATCAGAAGATAGGCATTGCCGAACCGAAGATAGTGCAGCGTTTTGCCATTATCGGCATACTGCTGGCCATAGTGAGCATCGTGACATTGAAACTGAGATAGTTCGTTAGTAACAATTAATTGACACCACAAACTAAAACATCCTAAAACAACAAAGAAACAACATATTATGAGTATAGAGTTATTAGCACAACAAGGACGCAGTAGGATATATGGAGGGTTGGCCTCGGTGGAGGCAGCCAAACTGAGGCAAATGCGCGACAGTGGCCTTAGGGCTTGTTTCGCACGTTTGGAAGATACCCCTTACCGCATGGAGTTTGTGGCTCATATACATGAGAAGAATTTCGTAAACGATGCAGCTGCCCGGAATGTGAACGCCACATGGTTTGCATTGGATCATGCTCGCGGGGGGGTGATTTGGATTGTGATGGGAGGCGATGAGACCGCTGATTATACTCCGTTGCGTCAGATAGCCTTGCGTAAGGTCAGAATGATGATATGTGTAGGCAAGGCGGGTGAAAATATGCGTCGTGTGTTTGTAGGGGTTGTGCCCGAAATAATAGAGGTGAATAACCTTGCTGAGGCAGTGAACCGTGCGTGCTATAGTGCCATGGACAATGTGCAGGTTCTGTTTTCGCCGGCATCTCGTGTTGGCGAATCAACAGAGGTTCTTGGTAGAATGTTCAGCCGTGAGGTGATTGAATTATAGGTTAGAAATATTATTATAACAAGTTGTATAGAAGCAATGAAATGGAGTCAAATAAAGCTGCGTGGTGACACATCGCTGTGGGTGGTTTTCTTCCTGCTGTGTGTGATATCGGTGATTGCTGTTTATAGCACCATTGGTTTGGTGGCTGAGAGTTTGCCCAACACCACTCCAATGAAAATGTTTATTAAACATGCGGTTTTCGTGCTTACGGGCTTTGTGGGTGCCATTGTGATATCGTTTGTCAATTACAGAAAACTGACGAAGTTAGGAGTTCTCTGTTTCTATTTGTCGTTGGTTTGTTTGGTTGTGGTACTATTTACTGCAGATCGCAGATGGCTTCCTTTGCCGATATTCAGTTTCCAGCCATCGGAAATGGCAAAGGTTTTCTTGATATTGTTTCTTGCCCGAATGATAGTAGCAAAAAAGGAGACACTGCAAGATAATAAGACATTCTATGAGTTATTGATTCCCATTTTGGGGACAGCGTTATTGATTGCACCCGGCAACCTTTCTACAGCGATGTTGGTTGTTATGGCTAGCTATATTACCCTGTATTTTGGAGGGGTAAGTAAAAAGATGTGGTGGAAGTGGCTTGTGTATGGTGTGATTGGCGGGGTTGCTTTATTGGGTGTTTTTTATCTTGTGGGTGATAAGATTGATTTTATGAGGTCTGGTACATGGGGACACCGTTTGCAAGCGTGGTTGCATCCTAATCCAGATGAATTGTCGCAGGAGAATATGGCCAGAATGGCAATAGCGCGTGGCGGTTTATTCGGCAATGGGATAGGTACAACTATTCATGGCCGACTGATGACCCAGGCACATAACGACTTCATATTTGCAATTATCATAGAAGAAGCTGGGACGTTTGCAGCGACGATTATTTTGGCATTATATGCATGGTTTTATTTCCGCTGCATACGTATAGCTACATCTTGTCCTGGGACTTTTGGCAGTGTATTTGTGGCCGGGATGGGTACGCTTATCCTCTTGCAGGCCATCATCAATATGTTGGTTGCAACAGGTGTGTTCCCGGTAACTGGACAGACTTTGCCTTTTATCAGTCATGGTGGTTCTTCGTTCCTGTTTCTGGGTGTCGGCATGGGGTTGATACAGTCGGTTGCTGCCGACAACAAGAGGCGTGAGCGGTTGGCGAAAAAGCAGGCTGCCGAGGAAGAGGCGTTGGAAGCCTCAGAGGCTGAGACCGTGGCACAACCAGCAGTGTAAGTGTAATACAATATAATAAAAACATAAAATAGAAATATCATGAAAGCAATCATCAGCGGCGGAGGTACAGGAGGACATACGTTTCCTGCTATAGCTATTGCTAATTCCATCAAGGCTCGCGACCCTCAGGCCGAGATATTGTTTATTGGTGCGGAAGGTCGAATGGAGATGGAGAAGGTCCCGGCAGCAGGCTATCCTATAGAGGGATTGCCGATTGCTGGACTGCAGCGACAACTTACGCTTTCGAATATATGTAAGAACTTGTTATTGCCGTTCAAGGTGTTGCGCAGTATGGGACGGGCACGGCAAATAATACGTAGATTCAACCCTGATGTGGTGATAGGGGTTGGGGGCTATGCTAGTCAACCCACTTTGCAGGCGGCATCACAACTGGGGTATCCTATTGTGTTGCAGGAACAGAATTCGTATGCAGGACTAACCAATAAGAGTTTGTCATCTAAAGCTGATGTGATATGTGTTGCATATGAAGGCATGGAACGATTCTTCCCTTCCGATAAACTTGTACAGACGGGTAATCCTGTTCGTAAAGATATTGAGCAAATGAATGTAAGCCATGAGGATGGGTGTGCATTCTTTCAGGTTGATGCCAACCGGCCTGTATTGTTGTCGGTGGGAGGTAGCTTGGGAGCGCGCAGCATTAACCTTATGATAATGAATAATCTTGATTTCTTTAAGAAGAATAATCTTCAGATTATCTGGCAGACTGGCCGTCAAATGTACGACCAGGCATGCAAGGCTGTGGAGGATGCAAGGGTACAGGATTGGGTTAAGGTGCATCAGTTTATCGGCAATATGGACAAGGCCTATGCTGCAGCCGATGCTGTGATATCGCGTGCCGGGGCAATAGCCATCTCCGAGCTGTGTTTGGTGGGCAAACCAGTTGTGTTGATTCCTTCACCCAATGTGGCCGAGGACCATCAGACAAAGAATGCTATGGCGTTATCGGAGAAAGGTGCTGCCATCTTGGTACGTGACAGTGAGTGCGGCACTGAGGGGTTGCCCACTGCTCTTGCTTTGATTTCTGACAAGGAACGTTGCGATGCAATGTCGCAGTCAATACGTAAATTGGCGTCTCTACATGCAGCCGACCGTATTGTGGACGAAATATACCGTTTGTTGGATTCGAAACGGCATAATACTAATCATTCAAACTCTTCAGGAAAATGAAATACTATATGCTTGGAATCGGTGGTATTGGCATGAGTGCCATTGCGCGGTACTTGAATCAGCGTGGCGACACGGTATGTGGCTATGACCGCACGCCATCGCCACTCACTCAGGAGTTGTGCAATGAAGGCATAGATGTACAATACGAAGACGACCCTTCAAAGGTTCCGGCCGATGTCGATTTTGTCATCTATACTCCGGCGGTGCCGGAAAGCACTGCATTGTTTCAGCATTTGCAACGTCTTGGAGTGCCTATGCAGAAACGTTCGCAGGTGTTGGGACACATTACCGAAGGCAAGCAAACCATTGCTGTGGCTGGCACCCATGGCAAGACTTCCATTTCAAGCATTACCTCTCATTTGCTGAGTCACGACGAAACGGGATGCAGCGCTTTCCTGGGCGGTATTGCAAAGAACTTTAATTCAAATATTCTTGTCAACACAAACAGTCCCCGTGTGGTTGTGGAAGCAGACGAGTTTGACCGTTCGTTTTTGCAATTACATCCCTATGTTTCGGTTGTTACGGCTACGGATGCTGACCACTTGGACACTTATGGCACCCATGCCAATTTGATTAGTGCTTTTGGCCAGTTCGTATCGCAAACCGACCCAGAGGGGACTATTGTGGTAAAACAGGGGCTGCCCCATCTCACCGACCGCAAGGTGGTTACCTATACGGCGCAGGGGATTGAAGCAGATTACTATCCCTGGAATCTCCGCCAGTATAACGGCGATATCTATTTTGACCTCCGCACTCCTCAGGGTGTGCTTTATGACATCTGCCTTACCAATGCCAGTTTGTACAATGTGGAAAACGCCGTAGCTGCTTCGGCGGTGGCATTGACATTGGGGCTTGACCAGTTCCAGTTGCGCCACGGACTCAAGACCTATGCAGGAGTGCGCCGGCGTTTTGACTACCGTATCAAGACCAAGGAGTTGGTAATGATAGATGACTATGCTCACCATCCCCAAGAGATTGCAGCATGTCTGCAAAGCATTCGTTTCCTGTACCCCGGGAAACGGGTGGTGGGTGTGTTCCAACCGCATCTCTATACCCGTACCCGCGATTTTGCCGATCAGTTTGCCGAGGTACTGTCCACTTTGGACGAAGTGGTTCTACTTCCGGTCTACCCGGCACGCGAAATGCCTATCCCCGGTGTGAACTCTTCTATGTTGATTCATAAAATCAACAATCCTTCGAAATACCTCTGTACTCCAGCCCAGGTGCTAGACTTGTTGCCTGCTCTTTGCCCCGATGTTGTGGTGACAATGGGAGCAGGCGATATCGACCGTCTCGTGCCTCAGATAGAAGAACGCTTGAAATCAGACATATTATCTTGATACACATAGACAGTTTGAATAAAGAATAGTGAAAAAGAAAGCCAAAATAATAACATTCCTTGCGCTGATACTGCTTGTAGTGTTGGTGGTAGTAGCCAATGTGATGCGGGGCAGATCGCTAGTCCGTAGTGTTCAGGTTAGCATTGATTACCCCGGAGCCGACACGCTTGTTACAGCCCAGCAGGTGGTGAAGCTCGTATCCGACAGCCTGCCCTCGCTCAGTCAGCAGAAAGTCAAGGATGTTGATTTGCAAGCTGTGAAGCGTGTTGCAGCTTCATCGCCCTTCCTTATTGATTGTGATGCTTCCACCACAATAGGGGGGTCGGTGATGGTTTATGCCCGTCAACGCCGCCCCATTGTCAGGGTATGCAGCTCGGAAAGGCAATACTATATCGATGAAACAGGTGCAGAAGTGCCTTTGGGCAATGTAGGCAACAGCGATGTTATTGTTGCAAATGGGGCTATCCCATATAGCGGCAAGCTAAAAGAGGAATTGTACACTTTGGCATCCTATCTAGATACGCATAAAGATATCTCTCCACTATTTGATCAGATTTACTGCTCGGAAAAAGGGGATTTCTATCTTACACCTAAGTTGGGCAGCCATGTGGTCCAGCTAGGTAAGCCAACAGATTTGGATAAGAAATTCCGCAATTTGCTGGCCCTCTATTCTCAGGGAATGCCATTAGTTGGGTGGGACGCATATTCTCAAGTCAGTGTGAAGTACCGCAAACAGGTGGTGTGCACGCGAAGAAACCCATAAGACCCGGTGACCTGTTTTGATTATGAATGAAAAAGACAATTATTTAAGAATAAAGAATAAACAATAAAATATTAATATTATGAGTAAACGCATTATTTGTAGTTTGGACATAGGTACCACCAAGATTGCTTGTTTTGTCGGCGAGCAGTCTGAGAACGGCAAAATACGCATTTTAGGCTACGGCAAGACAGAGTCAGTGGGTGTTGAGAACGGTGTGGTGCGCAATATCCGAAGCACTGCCAGTTCTATCCGAAAGGCTGTGGGTGATGCAGCCGACATGGCCAAGATGGATATCACCGAGGTCTATGTGGGAATAGCCGGACAACACATCAAGAGTCGCCCCAATCAGGGCAGTATCATGATTCCTGAAGACCACGCACTGATTGAGCAATCGGATATTGACCATCTTATTGACGACCAGTACCGCATTATGCTCGAGCCGGGAGAGGAGATAATCCATGTGTTCCCCCAGACCTATATTGTTGATAACGATAAACTGGATATTGATATTGACCCCGTAGGTGTGGCAGGAAAGTGTCTCGTGGCTAATTTCCATGTTGTTACTGGAAACGCAGCACAGATTCGCAATATTCGTGACGCTGTGAAAGAAGCGGGCCTCTGTGTAAAAGGTGTGGTGCTTGAACCTATCGCTTCCGCCTATGCAGTACTTGACGAGGGCGACAAGGCCGCAGGTGTTGCATTGGTCGATATTGGTGGTGGCACTACCGACATTGCCATCTTCCAGGATGGTATCATCCGTTATACTTCTGTGCTTGCTCTTGCCGGTAATGTTATAACCAACGATATACGTGAAGGTTGCAGGATTTTAAAGCACCAGGCAGAGAGTCTCAAGGTGAAGTTTGGCTCATGCCTTCCCAACATGGTCAGCGCCAACGACATCATTGCAATTCCCGGAATCCGCAACCAACCTCCCCGCGAGATTGCCGTCAAGTCGCTTGCCAATATTATTAAAGCACGAATGCAGCAAATCCTCGAACAGGTTGATCTGGAAATAACCAATTCTGGTTTAAGAGACCAACTTATTGCTGGCATTGTACTTGCCGGTGGTGGGGCTAAGCTTACGAACCTGAAGGAGTTTACAGAATTCTCCATCGGTATCGACACCCGTCTGGGTTCCCCCAACGAACATATCGTTGATGATGATAAGAAGTTATTCGAAGAACTCGGCCATCCTATGTATGCCACTGGTATCGGCCTGGTCATCTATGGTATGCTGGAGGAACAGAATGCCGAAAATGTTGCCGCCGAGCAGGCTTTATACCGCGAAGGCACAACTGTCGCCGACAAGTCAGATGCCAAGACAGAGCCGGTTGCAAACCAGCCCGAAGAGGTGACTCCCGAATCCGGAAAGGGTGAGGACAACAAATCTGTCAAAAACAAGGATGGAAATCTGTCCAAGAAAATCACCGAGTTCATCACCCGTATCTTCACCGAAGATGGCATGGACGAATAGGCTGTTCATAACATGTTGATAAACAATTGCAGTGAACTATTGTAATGACGAAATAAATTAGTACTTTTACATTTCAAAAGATTTTGCCGTAAATAATGCAACTCATAAGATATTAGTAAATTATAAATATATTGAACTATGGACGATTTGAACAATACCCCTTTGGATATGCACGATAGCCTTGATATTTCTTTCGATTCCCCGCTAAACCAGTCCTCGTACATCAAAGTAATAGGTGTAGGAGGCGGTGGTAACAATGCCGTCAACCACATGTTCCGCAAGGGCATTTCTGGAGTTGATTTCATCGTGACCAACACAGATATGAAAGCCCTTAAAGGAAGTCCTGTTCCCAATCAGCTAGTTCTTGGACACGAAGGTCTGGGAGTTGGTGGTCGTCCCGCAAAAGCGCGCAAAGCTGCCGAGGAGAAGGAAGAGGAGATTAAAGCTCTCTTTACTTCCAACACCAAGATGATTTTCCTTACTGCCGGTATGGGTGGTGGAACAGGTACCGGTGCAGCTCCTGTTATTGCCCGCATTGCCAAAGATATTAAACTTGAGACCGACGATGATGACGATCCCGGTAAGATTTTGGTTGTGGCAGTTGTGACCACCCCATTCTTTTTCGAAGGCTATCGCCGCATCCAGCAAGCCGACGAGGGCGTTGCCGAATTGCGCAAATATGCCGATGCCATTTTGGTTATCAGCAACGAGAAACTCCGTTCCTATGGCAATCTTGTCATGACCGATGCTTTCTCTATGGCCAATGATGTGCTCCTCACCGCAGTGAAGGGTATTGCCGAAATCATCACCCTCAATGCCTATATCAATATCGACTTCCGTGATGTCTATACCGTTATGGAGAAAAGCGGCACTGCCCTTATGGGCATTGGCGAAGGCGAAGGTGAGAACCGTGCCCGTCAGGCTGTGGAAGAGGCTACCACCTCTGTCCTCCTCAACGACAACGACATCTCTGGCGCCCAGAACGTACTTCTCTATTTCTCTTCCAGCAAGGAACACGAGATTACTATGGACGAGATGAACGAGATGACTGACTATGTAACTATCAAGACTGGTGGCAACGGAGCCAACATTATCTTTGGTGCCGGTTTTGACGATTCTTTGGGTGAGAAGGTCCGTGTCACCCTCATTGCTACCGGATATGAACAGAAGAAGCCTGACTCCACACAGGGCATCGACGGTAATGAAACCAAACGTGATTCCGGTCAGCCCCCGGTGAAAGGCCCCGATTTGGTTCCTCCTGTCGACACCCCCGTTCCCCCTATGGATTCTAAGCCTCCAGTAGTTGATTCTCTCCCCGTAAAGGAAACTCCTGTCGAACCTAACCCGGTACAGGAGAAAGCACAGGAGCCTAAGAAGAATATCATCCCCCTGGATGAGGATATGGAACTTCCCAAACCACAACGTCAAACCCCGGTGGAGAAAGACGATGGTATCCATTTGGTAAATAGCACCCAGCGCGAAACTGTAACTGTCGAAACTCCGCAGCCCAGACCTCAGACCGTCCCGCCTATTGAAACTGTTGGCCAGTCGGTGGGTTCTGAGGTTGGCTCCCGTATGCAACCTCAACAGCCGGCCCAACATGCTGCTCCTTCTTCCTATGGATTTCCTAGCAGTCCTCTCCTCAATCGACAAGACTATGCTGCCATGGAACGCCAGGAACGCATCAAGGCTTTCAATGAATTGCTCCACAACAATGCCAATGCTTCTCAGATTCTCTCCGAATTCAAACCTAATGAGAATGGCGAGATAGACTACAGCCAACCCTATTCTCTCCAGTCCGAAGCTTCATCGGCTACTCTTTCGGCAGATGGTTCAGTGAAACGAAACACCTCATTGTTCGATTTGCCAGATTAATAATGTTGATACTTGGGTTAATTTCAACCTTGACCTTTGTACACTCCTATTTGTGGGTTGCGGGGGTCAAGGTTTATCTTCGCTCTAACTTCGCTCATGGTTTGTTCCTCTTGTGCTTTTCCCAAACAATAATCAGATATAACTATATTCTCTCAGTCAATGAATAGCCAACCTATTACTGCCTCAAGACGTTTTAAAGGCATTCTTTGTGGAATTCTGGCAGCAGTATGCTATGGCACCAATCCACTTGGTGCGCTAAAACTATATGCCGAAGGCATGTCCACCGGCAGTGTTCTCTTCTTTCGCTTCGGCTTGGCGTGGTGCATCATTGCGTTGGTCATGTTGTTCCGCTCCATACCGAAGAACGGCAAACCTGTAGAAACACTGCGTGTCAGTGCCAAGGAATTTGGTGCTCTAACGCTCTTGGGGTTGCTTTTCATTGTCTCCTCGCTCACACTCTACCTCAGTTTCCGACTCATGGATGCCGGTGTCGCCTCCACAATACTCTTCACCTATCCTGTCATGACTGCCGTTATCATGGCTGTCTTCTTTCACGAAAAGCTCAATTGGGTCACCATCCTTTCCATAGTGCTCTCCTTCATCGGTGTGGCTCTTCTTTATTGGGGCGACGGCACCACCACTTTGCCCATTGTCGGGGTGATTCTGGTGCTTCTTTCCGCGTTGTCCTATGCCCTGTATATTATTGTAGTCAACAGGGCTAATCTCGTCATGTCCTCCTTCAAAATCAATTTCTATGTCCTCCTCTATTGTGCGGTTGGGATGCTTGCCTATACCTTTTTGTCTGGTGAGTCACTTACTGTCCCCCACACCTTTACCGGGTGGTTCTATGTCGGTTGGTTGGCCATTGTTCCGGCCATCATGGCGTTGGTGCTGATGGTCTATGCTGCCAAATATGTCGGCAGCACCACCACGGCCATCCTGGGTGCCCTCGAGCCTCTCACAGCCGTCCTTATTGGCATCTTCGTCTTCTCCGAGCAATTTACCGTCACCCTCGCAGTGGGCATTTTGCTTATCCTCTCTGCTGTGGTTCTTGTTGTGCTGAAGCGCTGACGGCTCTTTTCCATTCTCGCCCATATAATCAATTTTTTGCACGCTGTGCAATAAATAGGGGTCCGCAGCCGTTACTCCAATAAAACGCAATCATTATGAATATAGCTGCTTTGGTGTCGGGAGGTGTAGACAGTTCCGTTGTGGTTCATTTGCTCAAAGAGCAGGGGTTCGAACCTACCCTTTTCTACATCCGTATTGGTATGGAAGAGGATAAGGCTCCTTCGGGTCCTCTCTCCGATGTTGCCGAAACCATGCGTGGATTCATCGACTGTCCTTCCGAAGAGGATATTGAAATCATCCAATTCCTCGCCCGGAAGTATGGTCTGCGCTTCGAGGAAGTCAATCTCCACAAAGAGTATTGGGAAAACGTCGTAACCTATACCATCGACTCTGTCCGCAAAGGTCTCACACCCAATCCCGATGTCATGTGCAACAAGCTTATCAAGTTTGGCGCCTTCGAACAGCGGTGCGGCAAGGACTTCGACCGCATTGCCACAGGCCACTATGCCTGCACAGACGTGCTCACCCTGCCCTCGCTCACGCTCCCCGACCATGCCCCCTCGCCTTACACTTTTCTTGCTTCCGCCAAAGACCCGGTCAAAGACCAAACCGACTTCCTCTCTCAGCTCAGCTACAATCAGATTAGCAAACTCATGTTCCCCATCGGGCACATGATGAAGAGCCAGGTGCGTGATATTGCCCATGCCGCTCATCTCCCCAGTGCCGACCGTAAGGATTCGCAAGGCATCTGTTTTCTTGGCAAAGTCAACTACAACGACTTCCTCCGCCGCTACCTTGGCGAGCGCGAAGGTAAGATTGTTGAATTGGAGACCGGACGCGTTCTTGGCACCCACCGTGGCTACTGGTTCCATACCATTGGCCAGCGCAAGGGTCTGTTCTTAAGTGGCGGACCCTGGTTTGTGGTCAAAAAGGACATCCAGGAAAACGTGCTATACGTCTCGCAAGGCTACGACCCCGATAGCCAATATGGAAACAGAATCAATCTTTCTGGATTCCACTATCTCTCCTATCCCTTGTGGCAGCAACAGATTGATAATGGTCAGTCAGTCGATGTCAAATTCAAAATACGCCATACCCCCGAGTTCATCCATGGCCATCTGTCCCGCACTCCCGATGGCTACACCATCCTTTCCGACACCCGGGTTCAAGGCATTGCCGCCGGGCAGTATGCCACCATCTACGACAACGATGCCCATCTTGTTGTGGCCACAGGCATGATAAGTTAGATGCTTCACCCCCGTTCGGGGGTGAGCTCTATTTCACTATCAGTTTTTTGGCAGTGTGTCCGGCCTCTGTCACCACCAGCACCACATATATGCCGGGAGTCCATCCCTCCACCGAGAATCTGTCGGTTGCCTTGCCGGTGGATTGCATCATCAGCTCTCCTCGTG
>JAEEGL011291205.1_pt1 | contig 34629 bp, 24 predicted proteins | sample 9134231 | NCBI WGS metagenome assembly JAEEGL01 (sample SAMN16246548, study PRJNA631951) | gut metagenome | biome: gut microbiome; feature: rumen; material: fiber-attached | host: Bos | place: Iran: Karaj | collected 2018-10
CAGCTGGTCCACTTCGGCAAAATTGAAATCTTCCTTCTCGGCCAGATCCAGCACGGCCTGTCCTTCGATGGCGGTGAGGAATTCGCCCTTGTCGTTCAGGAGCTTGAGGGCGTTCCACTGGCGCGGGTTATGGCTGGCGGTGAGGATGATACCACCGTCGGCATGGGCAAACAGGACGGCCATTTCCGTGGTGGGGGTGGAGGCGAAGCCGCATTTGACCACGTCGATGCCGCAGCCGATGAGCGTGCCCACCACCAACTGTTCTACCATATCGCCGGACATGCGGGCGTCCTTGCCCACGACAATCTTATAACGGGCGCCGTTGGGCGCGGGTTTGCGCTGGGGGAGGGTGGCTGCATAGGCCGCCGTGAATTTGACAATGTCAACAGGGGTGAGGGCTCCGCCGGGAGCGCCTCCGATGGTTCCGCGAATGCCGGAAATGGATTTGATCAGTGTCATGGCATTAAATTTCTTAAAATCGCGCAAATATATTAATTTTGCACGCTTTTAACAAGAGTTTAACAAGACTTGGACTTATGAAAGGGTTTCTCACTGTTTTGATGTTGATCTTCTCGAATGTATTCATGACATTCTCCTGGTACGGTCATCTGAAGCTTCAAGAGATGAAAATCACTACCGGCTGGCCGCTCATTCTGGTCATCCTGATGTCCTGGGGCATCGCCTTTTTCGAATACAGCCTCCTGGTTCCGGCCAACCGGATTGGATTCCAGGCCAACGGCGGTCCTTTCAACATCTTGCAGCTCAAGGTGGTGCAGGAAGTGATTTCGCTCACGGTCTTCACCATCATTGTCTCCTTCCTGTTCAAGGGACAGCCCATCCAGTGGAATCACCTGGCCGCCTTCGTGTGCCTGGTCCTGGCTGTTTTTTTCGTATTCCTCAAATAAAAATTTGCAGATTCAAAAAATAGCCGTATATTTGCATTCCAATCCGCTGGGTTCGTATAACGGTTAGTACTCGAGATTCTCAATCTCGCAATAGGAGTTCGATTCTCCTACCCAGTACTCCAAGCTCCGACAGGTCTCCTGCCGGAGTTTTTTTTTGCAGCTGGCCTTGCTGCCCGCCCGCACAAGCGTTTTTGTTAACTTGTTCAGTATTAGCTTGCTACGTAATCTCCTTGCGGTGTTTTGACCGCAAGGAAAATGCATAACAAGCTAAGAATAAGCACTTTATCAAAAACGGTTTGCGCCTATGCCGGAGAGAGAGGGGAAGGCGGCGGTGAGGATGTCGGTGCGGTTCTCGGGGGTAGATTCCAGGAGGCCATCCCGGGTGAAGGCGAGGACGCGGTGCGCGACCGCCAGGGAGGCATGCAGGTCGTGCGAGGAGAAAAGTACGGCAATACCGGCCGATTCCGCTACGTGGCGAAGCGTCCGGAGCACCATGGCGCGGCCGTCGGGATCCAGAAAGGCTGTGGGTTCGTCCAGCAGCAGGATATCGGCCTTCCGGGCCAGGCCCACGGCAATGCAGGCCTTCTGGAACTCGCCGTCACTGAGGGAGGCAATGTCCTGATATTGTAAATGCCGGATTCCCAGCAGCTCCAGTGCCTCCTCCAGCCGCTGCTCCGTCTCTTTGTTCAGCTTTCCCGCCCAGTTACTCTCCTGATAACACCCCGTCCGCACAAACTCCTCCAACGTAAAGCCCTTCACTTTAGGTATTCCGGTAGGGATAAGGATGCACTTGGCGGCGGTGGGGTGTGGTGCGAAAACCGTCGCTTCGCGACCCCTCCCACCGGCTTCGCCGGCGGGCCCCTCCCTCTTATCCGGCCGAGGGTGGCCAGAGGTTTTCGCACCACACCCCGCCGCCGCCAAGGCTTTCAATAGCGTCGTTTTGCCGGAGCCATTGGGACCGGCCAGGAGGATGCATTCGCCTGGAGCCAGCGAAAAGCAAACTTCCCGGACCCATCCGTGGGGGAGTGTAAGACGGTAATTCACAGGCGATTCCTCCATAATAAAACCAGGATGAGGGGGATGCCGATCAGGGCCAGCGTGCTGCCCACGGGAAGGGGCGTACGGAAGGCATGGGCCAGGATATCACCCGCAAGCGAGAGCCCGGCACCGGAGAGCATGGCTGCCGGAAGGACACGCCGGTGGGCCGATGTCCCGAGCAGCCGCCGGGCGATGTGCGGTGCCACGATTCCCACGAAACCGATGGGCCCGCAATAGGCGGTGACGGCGCCGGTCATGAGGGCACAGCCCAGCATGGCCAGCAGACGCAGCCGGTGCAGGGAAGCACCGGAGAGGGTGGCGAAATCGTCCCCGAACAGGACCAGGTCCAGTTCTTTCCGGGTAAAGACGGCCAGCAGGCAGCCCACACCCAGCGCTCCGGCCATGACGGCCAGGCCGCTCAGGCGCGCGTTGGAGAAACTGCCGGCCAGCCAGCTGTAGAACAGCTTGAGGCTTTCTTCCCCGGCCGAATACTGCAATACGGAGGACAAGGCGCTGAACACGAATCCCAGCATGACACCGGCCAGCAGCAGCGTTCCCGTGGACTTGACCCGGGCCGATACCGCCACGATGACGGCTCCGCTGACAAGGGCCCCCAGAAAGGCGCCGCCCACGAGGCCGGCCCCGGAGAGCCAGGCGCTTGTCGCACCTACCGCCAGGGAGGCGATGGCCGCACCCAGGCCCGCACCGCCGGAAACGCCCATGATGTGCGGATCGGCCAGCGGATTGCGGAACAGGGCCTGCATCTGTGTTCCGGCCAGGGCCAGCGAGGCGCCGGCTACCAGGGCGGTGAGCATGCGGGGCAGCCGCAGTTTCCAGAATATGAAGCCTTGCGGCAGGGAAAAGCCGTCTCCGCTCAGCAGGTCCAGTCCTGCCAGCAGCAGGACGGCCCCCGTCAGGATACAGAACGCGGCCCGTTTCATGGTTTACGGGAAGGGATAAGGGCCATGAGGTAGCCCACGGCGCCTACGCCCAGCACGGTCCAGAGGATATCCGTGGCCTTGAGCACCACCGGGTAGGTGGTGACCAGGAAATTGCCGGGCATGGGAACCAGACCGAAGCGGTCTTGCAGCCAGACCAGCAGGATGCCCACGACCAGGCCCGCGACCATGCCAAGCAGGGAGACCAGGAAGCCTTCCAGCAGGAAAATCCGGCGCAGGAGGGACTCCGGGGCCCCCAGGGAGCGGAGGGTGTCCATGTCGCCCTGCTTCTCGATGACCAGCATCTGGAGGGCGCTGTAGATGTTGAAGGCGATGATGACCACCACGAAAATGAGGATGAGGAAGATGGCCAGTTTTTCGTAACGCATCATGCGGTACACGCCTTCATGCTGACGGTAGCGGTCCAAAACCTGGCAGGACGGTCCCAGCAGCGCCTGCAGCTGGCCGGCCACAGCTTCGGCCCGTCCCTCGGCCGTCTGGATTTCCAGGGCCGACACTTCCGTCTCGTATTCCAGGAGTTCCCGCATGGCCTCGATGGGGACCACGACCAGTTTGGCATCCAGCTCGGCGTTGACGGAGAGGATGCCCGCCGTGCGGAGCCGTACCTGCCGGAGGGCGGCCTGCGGATTGGCCAGGGAGACGGAGGCGCTGCGGGAAGGATAATGCAGTTGCAGGGGCGCTACGAAACGGGGGCTCAGACCCAGGCTGTGGGCCAGGCCGGCTCCGGCCACCGCCATGGGCATGCTGCCCCGGTGGAGTTGCCAGGCTCCGTCCGTGATATACTCCTGCAGGGCCGATTCCTCTTCTCCCACGCTGTCCAGCCCCCTCACGCGGGCCAGGCTCTGCCGTCCCTCGTAGGAGAGGAAAACCTGCTCTTCCAGCACGCTGGAAACGGATTTGATGTCGGGGCTTTCCAGGAGCCAGGCGGTGGCGCTGCTGTCGGGAACGAAGACCTTGCCCGAAGCGGGACGCACCAGCAGGTCGGCCGAGGCATCTTCCAGGCTCAGGCTCACAATGTGGTTGAATCCGTTGAAAACGGAGAGGATGACAATGAGCGCCGCCGTGCCGATGGCCATGCCCGCCGCACCGATGCCCGAAATCATGTTGATGACGTTGTAGGATTTCCGGGCAAATAGGTAGCGGAAGGCAATTTTCAGCGGCAGGCTCATCTATTTCTTTAGCAGTTCGTCAATGTGCTGGGCATAGTCCAGCGTGGTGTCCAGCAGGAAATTGAGCTCCGGCACGATGCGCAGTTGCTTGGCCACCCGATGGCCCAGCTCGCCGCGGAGCACTTTCTTGTTCTCTTCCAGCAGTTGCATCACCGGGCCCTGCTTCTCGGAGGGGAAGACGCTCACGAAAACCTTGGCCACGGACAGGTCCGGGCTCACGCGCACTTCACTCACCGTTACCAGGGCGCCGCCCATGGCGCTCATGCCTTTGGCGCGAATCATTTCCGCCAGGTCTTTCTGGAGCTCTCGGGCTACCTTGAGCTGCCGGGTGCTTGCAGGTTTCTCCATTATTTAATATTGATAATGAAGTAATTCTTCTTTCCTTTCTGGGCCAGGATATAGTGGTCGTTCACGATATCGGCCTCCGTCACTTCGCGGGCGATGTCGGCCACCTTGTCCTTGTTCAAGGAGATGCCGCCGCCCTGGACCATCTTGCGTGCCTCGCCCTTGGAGGGGAGGATGGCGGTCTTTACGGCCAGCAGGTCCAGCACGTTGCAGGGGAGTTCGCTGCGCTGCAGATCGAAGGAAGGCACGTCGCCGAACACGGCCAGGAACGTGCGCTCGTCCAGCTTGCGCAGGGCCTCGCCGTTGCCGCTGAAGAGCATCTGGGAGGCTTCGATGGCCTTGTCCAGGGCTTCCTGGCCATGGCACATGAGGGTGACCTCGCGGGCCAGGACCTTCTGCAGCTCCCGTGCGCCGGGATTCTCCCGATGACGGGCGATGAGGCTCTCGATGGTCTCCCGGTCCAGCAGGGTGAAAATCTTGATATAGCTCTCGGCGTCGTTATCGGCCACGTTGAGCCAGAACTGGTAGAACTCGTAGGGGGAGGTGCGCTCGGCATCCAGCCAGATGTTGCCTTTCTCGGTCTTGCCGAACTTGGTGCCGTCGGCCTTGCGGATGAGGGGGCAGGTGAGGGCGAAGGCGGTGCCTCCGTCCATGCGGCGGATGAGTTCGGTGCCGGTGGTGATGTTGCCCCACTGGTCACTTCCGCCCAGCTGCAGGATGCAGCCCTTGTGCTTCCAGAGCCAGTAGAAATCGTAGCCCTGCATGAGCTGGTAGCTGAATTCCGTGAAGGACATACCCTCGGAGCTGTCGCGGGAAAGGCGCTTTTTCACGGAGTCCTTCGCCATCATGTAATTGACGGTGATGTGCTTGCCGATATCGCGGAGGAAGTTGATGAAACTGTAGTCCTTCATCCACTCGTAGTTGTTCACCACTTCTGCCTTGTTGTGGGCGTCGGACTCAAAATCCAGGAAGCGGCCCAACTGGGCCTTGATGCAGGCTACGTTATGATTGAGCGTGGCTTCGTCCAGGAGATTGCGCTCGGCACTTTTCATGGAAGGGTCTCCAATCATGCCGGTGGCGCCGCCCACCAGGGCGTAAGGCTTGTGCCCGCAGCTCTGGAAATGCTTGAGTATCATGACGCTCACCAGATGGCCGATATGTAGGGAATCGGCCGTGGGGTCAATGCCGACATAGGCGGCCTGGGGGCCTTCCATCAATTTTTCCTCGGTTCCGGGCATGATGTCCTGGATCATGCCTCTCCAGCGCAGTTCTTCTACGAAATTTTTCATATGGTATACCTTAATCTTTACAATTTGGGATTGCAAAGATAATAATTATCCGCGAAATCCAGCATCCACTTCCAGTCCTGTGCGTCTATTCCGTGCTCACCTTTGCGCTTGACATAGCCCAGCACCGGGCCTATCGCCTGGGTCTCGCCGGAGTGGGGGAAATCCACGTCCGGAAGCCCCGGGGCCCCCAGGAATTCCCAAACCGGTGAGGCGGCCTTCAGGGAGAGGAATTCCCCGCGGGCATCGAACCAGGGATTGCCGAATCCTTCCACCAGGAGCGGGCGGGGGGCGATGCAGGAGAGCAGCATATGCTGGTCGAAAGGCAGGTTCTTTTCGGCCTCGGCGTACTTGGCGAAGGCCTTGCACCACCAATAGCCAAAATGTTCCACCTCCGACGAGACGTATTCGCCAAAGTTGCGCTTGGCCAGCGGAACGCCGCCGCCCCCGGTCTGGTTCAGCACCACCAGAGAGAAGCGCGGGTCATAGGCGCCGGCCAGCAGGGCCGATTTGCCCAGGCGGGAACACCCCGTCAGGACCACGCGCGAGGCGTCGATGGCCGGGTCCTTTTCCAGCATGTCCATGCCCCGGCACAGGCCCCAGGCCCAGGCCATGAGCGAGCCGGCGGTGCAGGCGGAATCCCAGAGCTCATACATCCCGGTGCGGGCCTTCCGGCGCTGCTCGGCGGCGTTGAGGAGGCTGTCCGGATCGGGCGAAATGTCTTCGTAGCAGGCGGTTACGTAGGCGTAGCCCCGGGACAGGATCTCCCGGGCCGGCACCGGGAACTGCGGGTAGTCCAGAACGGCGTCGTTGCCATAGAAGTTGAGCATGATGATGGCGGGAACGGGCTCCGTCTTCCCGGCCGGATACAGGAGCATCCAGTCCATATGCGGGCCGCTGCCGTCTTCCCGGAAGCTCATCCGCAGTTTGCGGCAAAGGGCTGCGCCATCCAGGGCCGGCGCTTCCTCCAGCGTCCGGAGATAGACCGGGCTTGCCGGGGGCATTTCCCCGTACATTTCCTGCTGGAACAGGGTCAGGATCTCCTCCCGGCGGCGGGCCCAGTCCCCGGCCGATGCTACCGGCGTGCCGTCGGCAAACACCAGCGGATCGGGGAGGGTGTAGGGCTTTACCTTGGATTCGTCCTTGTTGTATTTCCAGCTCAGTTTGTTATCGATCAGATGCAGGCCCTCGATGGCATACTGGTCGGGGGCTTCCACCACGTTGAAGCGGCGGCGGCACTTGAGGGTGCAGCGCTGCATGGTGATGTTCTCGGCAAAGGAGAAGGGGATGTCGGGACGGCCCTTGAGGTCGAAGAACTGCGTCCAGGGCTTGACGTGCAGGAAGTCCCGCACGTCGCCTTTCATGTCCTCCACCAGGATGTCGGCATAGTGCTGGGGGGTGTCGGGACGCATTTTGAGCCAGAGGAGGCGTTCCGTTTCGGTGACGGTGCCCCGGCGCAGGATCACGTTCCGCGCCCCGATGCATTCGCTGCCGAACACCAGCACGCCCGGACCGTGGCCGAAGTGGCAGTCCTCGACCAGGATGCGGGCGTTGGTGCCGTTGTCGGGGTCGGTATCGGCCCAGGGGCCTTTGCCGCCCTTGACCACGACGAGGTCGTCTCCGGTGGCGAAACGGCAGCCCAGGATATGTACGTCCTCGCAGGCGTCCAGGTCAACACAGTCGGTGCATACGGCTTTCACCGGTTTTAACGGTGCATAGACATCGATGCCGCCGATATAGATGCGCCGGCACTTGTACAGGTGTATGTTCCAGAACCCGGCGTTGCGAAGCCTTACGCCTTCGATGGTGACGTCGGCGCTATGGCTGATACTCACCATCCGGGGGCGCCGTACCTCCAGGTTGGTGCATTTTTTCTTCTCTTTGAGGCGGGTCCAGTAGGCATCCCAGTAGGTGCGTCCGTTTCCGTCCAGGGTGCCGGGGCCGCGGATGGAAAAACCGTCGCAGCCCTCGGCATTCACCAGGGCCGCCGCATAGGGCTGCAGTACGCCCTCGATGTGTACCGGTACGTCCGGGAAGTCCCAGGTGTTGTCGCTGCCTTTGAGCACGGCGCCTTCCTGCAGGTAAAGATGGGTTCCGGGCTTGAAGAAAAGGGCGCCGGAGAGCCAAGTGCCGCGGGGAATGACCACCGTGCCCCCTTTCACCGCAGCCGCGTCAATGGCCCGCTGGATGGCCTCCGTCTGCAGGACGGTACTGTCCTGGATGGCGCCGAAATCACGGATACAGAATTGTTTCCCTTTGGCAGGCCGGGGCGTTTTACGGAACCAGTTCTCGATCTTGCTGCCGTCGGGCCAGCGCTCAGGCTGCGGCTTGGCCTCCAGCGGGAGTACCGCAAGAAGCAGGAGAAGGGCGAGTGAGTGTCTTTGCATACTTCTACAAAGATAGTTTAAACGGACGGGAAATCAAGCGCGTCCGCCAGGGAACCTACGTTCTCGAAGACATAATCCGGCGTCTGGGACGCAGGACATGCCTGCAGCGTTTCCCGGGTGGTTTCCCCCGAGAGGACCAGGATGCCGGTGGCCCCGGCGTTGCGGGCCATGGCCATGTCGGTATAGACACGGTCACCCACCATGGCCATCTGTTCTGGCTGCAGGCCGTGCCGCTGCATGATTTCCTGCAGCATGGTGGGGTCGGGTTTCCCCAGCACCTTGTCGGGACGGCGTCCGGTGGCCTCTTCGATGCATTTCTGGATGGAACCGCAGTCCACCAGGACGGTTTCCTTTTCCGTGGGACACACGCGGTCCGGGTTGGTGGCAATGTAGGGAATGCCCTGGGAGGCCCACCAGGCGGCCCGGCACAGGCGGTCGTAGGTGAGGGTCATGTCAAAGGAGACCACCAGGGCATCCGGCCGGTCGGCGGGGTCGTCGGCCGCGGCTTCGAAGCCGGCTTTCTCGAACTGCGAGACCATGGAAGGCGTCCCCAGCAGGAAGAGCCTTTTGGCCCACGGAAGCTCCTGCCGGAGCCATTCGATGGCCGAGAGGGAAGTGGTGAGCACCGTGTCCTCCGTGGCCTGGATGCCCATGCCCGCGAGTTTGGCCAGGTAGTCGGCCACGCTCCGGCTGGGATTGTTGGTCAGGAAGGTATAGCCGATTCCCCGCCGCCGCAGCGTGTCCAGGAATCCCTGGGTCCAGGGGAAGAGGTGGCTGCCCAGATACAGGGTTCCGTCCATATCCAGGGCCATGTGCCGAATCTGTCTGAGCTTGTCCATTAGATTGCAAAGGGGCCCCGGGGGGCAAAGAGGGGATCGACGATGGCGTCGTAGAAGCCACCGCGTTTTGCCAGGTCCAGCAGGTTGAAACGGAAACGCATGAGCTGTACGAGCGGGAACATGTCGCGGAGTCCGCGACGGGTCAGGCCGATGTCGGCCGGATCGGCCGGGGCGCCGGCGCGGCGCAGGAGGTCCTGCATTTTGGAGAAGCTGTACACCTGCTTCTGCAGCCGCTCCTTCAGGGCAGGCCACTGGGTCTTGAGCCGGGTGAGCTGCTCCCGCACGACGTCTGCTCCGTCATATTTCTTGGTAATCTCGTCATAACCCAGCCGGGGGGCCGGGAAGTCCTTGAACAGGGCCAGGGCCCGTTCCTGCTCCTGTTCCAGGCTGGGCCAGGCCGCTACGCAGGCCTCCACGTCCAGGGCCGACAAATCCTGTTTGAACAGCTCGTCGAACACAGCGCACATGGTGAGCGTGCCAATGGCTACCTGGAATCCATGGGACTGGAGTTTCCCCTGGTAACGATGCTCGGTCATGTCCAGGATGTGGCTGAAGAGGTGGTCGCAGCAGGACGCCGGCCGGGAGGAGCGGGCCGCCTGCATGGCGAAACCGCTGAGGGTGAGGCCCTCGAACACGTCGGCAATGGCGTCGGGGTCTCCGGCGGCCACTTGGTCGGGCTGGGACAGGAATGCGTCCAGATGGTCCTGTAGCATGTGCCAGGCCTCGGGATGCAGCGGTGCCTTTCCTACGAAATCGGCGATCATCCATTCGCCCCCGGCGGGGATTTTGGCGGCCAGGTCGGCATAGCCGGCGGCGGTCATCGGGGCCGGGGCGGCGGCGATGACGTCAATATCGGCCACGATGGCTACCGGGGCGGGGCAGGAGAAGGTCTGTTTGGCTCCCTGGTAGGTGATGGAGGCGCCGAAGGATGAGTAACCGTCTACCGATGCCGCTGTGGGGAGGGTCAGGTAGGACTGGTTGTGGTGGTGGGAGGAGAGTTTGCAGAGGTCGTTGATGACGCCTGACCCTACTGAAACAAGGACGGCGTCAGGAGCGGCGTCCAGGAGGGCGTCCACCATCTCCACGTATTTCCATTCCGCATGGAACTCCTCTTCCATGATGATATGGCGTTCCGTCGGGATTCCTTCCTCAATGAAAAGGCCGTAAACTTTTTCTCCCAGGGCCGGCCAGGTGTGGATATCGGCTACGATAAGGGCCTTCCTGCCCGGAAAAAACTTACGGAATACTCCCGGCGCCTTGGCCGCAGCACCGCGGCCCATCTCGAACAGCCGGGTATCGGTGGCCACAGACAGGGCAAAAGCGATTCTTTCTTGGGATGTCATGATAAACGATTATTCTGCCAGTTGAAAATGAAGGCCGTCGGTCTTGTCCCATTCCCCGCGTGTGAAATCGGGCATGACGACGGGCATACTTCCGTGACGGATCGATACTTCCGTCAATTCTACGAGCGAACTCCACTCGGCGGCGTCATACACGTCCTGATCGAGCGGAAGGCCGTGATGCAGGCAGTAGATGAGCCGGTAATCCATGATGAAGTCCATGCCGCCGTGACCGCCCACCTTGCGCGCTTTCTCGGCGATGCCGCCTTCCCGGGTGATGGGGTGCTGATAGGCCTTGAGCAGGGAATCCCGCTGGGCATCGGTCATGTACTGCTCGGCGTCCAGGTTTTCGGAATCAATCCCTTCCAGCTCTTCTCCGCCCAGGGCCAGGCCCTCATTGGGATACTTGTTGGCAAAGCCCTTGGTTCCGGTGAGCTGGTACATGCGGCTGTAGGGACGGGGGGTCACCACGCCGTGTTCCACCAGGATGGATTTGCCCTTGCGCGTGCGTATGACGGTGCAGGTGTTGTCTCCGTTGGCATAGTCGTAAACGCCTGGACCATAGCGCTTGTCGCAGATTTCCTGGCCGCGGAAAGCCCGTGTGTCCAGGGATACCAGCAGGTCCATCTTGTCTCCCCGGTGGATGTTCAGGGCCTGGCAAACCGGGCCGATACCGTGGGTGGGATAGACGTCACCGTGGTGTTCCCGGTTATAGCTCATGCGCCAGTCGTCCTGGTAATTGTCCCACCAGGGGTCCAGGTTGTGGCAATAGGAACCTTCGGCATGGACAATCTCGCCGAAGAGGCCCTGCTGGGCCATATTCAGGCAGGTGAGTTCGAAATAGTCGTAGCAGCAGTTCTCCAGCATCATGCAGTGCTTCCGGGTGCGCTCGGAGGTATTCACCAGGTCCCAGCATTCCTGGATGCTGGTGGCGGCGGGCACCTCGATGGCCACGTGCTTGCCATGCTCCATGGCGTACACGGCCATCTTCGTGTGCAGCTGCCAAGGAACGGCCAGATAGACGAGGTCGATGTCGTCGCTCTCGCACAGCTTCTGCCACCCGTCCTCGCCGCTGAACTCGTGGATGGCCCGGGGGGCGCCGCGTTTGACCAGGGACTTCTGCGCCCGCTCGATCCGGGCGGGAATGAGGTCGCAGAGGGCCACCACGGTGGCGTCGTCCAGGAAGGGGAAGCGCTTGACGGCGTTCTTGCCCCGGTCTCCCAGGCCGATGATGCCCACGCGGACATGCTCGATGGGATCGCAGGCGAATCCGATCATGGACTGCTGTCCGGCCGGACGGGGCGGGGTGTTGTAAACGATCTGGTGCTTCTTGACGGTGTAGCCATACTCGTTGGCGGTGCAGCCGCAAACGAGCAGGAGCGGCAGCAGTAGCAGGTACAGGAGGTGGTGCTTTTTCATATTTTGATGAATACTTGTTTCTTATAGAGGATGAGCAGGAGCACCAGCAGGAGCGTGGCGTTGCCCAGGGCCTGGGGGAAGGTGTTGTAGTGCAGCATCTCTCCGATGCAGTAGGCGGTGATGGCGTTCATGCCATAGATCTTGAGCCAGGAAAGCCCTTTCCCCCAGCCCTTCACATCTACGATATAATAGGTGAGGGCCATGAGCAGGCAGCACAGGCCGCCGGAAAACAGGGTGAAGCTGCTGCTCCAGATTTTCTTGATGATGGGGAAGAGCGGGCTCAGCAGGAGCCCGGCGGCCAGCAGGGCGGCGCCCAGGCCGGCGAGGCTCAGGGCCCGGCGTCCCGGCGTGCCTTTCCCGTCCCGGAGCAGCTGTCCGGCGAAACAGCCCAGCAGCACCGTTACCGCGAAATTCAGGCTGGAGAGGATCCAGGTGTACTGATAGCGTTTCATGAAGCGCCAGCTGCCGTCGGCCGCCCAGGCCACGCCGTCCCGGTGAGAGCCCAGGATGGCCTTGTCAAGGCTCATGGCGATGTTCTCCTGGGGATCCAGGTTCATGCCGCTGCCGGCAAAGGCAATCCAGTAGGCGGCAAAAAGGAGGGCGCAGACCACTATCTGCCACCTGGGTTTCAGATAGACAAAGGTCAGGGCTGTAATCACATAGCCCACGGCAATGGCCTGGAGCGTGTTGGCGAAGGGATGGAACAGCTTCCAGTCCCACTCCAGCAGGTTCCCCTGCACGATCCAGCCCAGCAGGAACAGCAGGCAGAAGCGCCGGAGGAGCTTCCGGTAGAACGCGCCGTCGGGCCGGAGGCCGCTCCGGTACTTGGCCATGGAGAAGGGGATGGTGATGCCGGACATGAACAGGAACAGCGGCATGATGAGGTCCCAGGTCACAAAGCCTTCCCAGCGCACATGCTGCAGCTGCTGGGAAAGCCAGCCCAGGGAATCCGGGTACAGTTTGCACACACTGCGCAGCACCGGCCCCAGGAACAGCAGCAGGAACATGTCGGCCCCGCGAAGGATGTCCAGTGATTCCAGGCGCTGTTTCATGGCTCTCTGTCAAAAACGTTCCGGCCGGTCGCCACCTCGAAGCGCTTGCCGTCGGCAAGCAGGGTAAACGGGCGGTTGGAGCGCACCTCCACCGTCTTTTCCGTGGCTACGACGCTGCAGACGATGTCTCCAAAGCGGTAGCCTTCCACGCCCACCCGGCCAGCCGGGTGCTTTTCAAAGTCGCACAGCAGGGTTCTCTCGAAGGCATTGGCCTGCTTGATGCCAATCACGTCTTCGAGGAATACGGAAATGGGACCCAGGGCCGACCAGCCGCAGAAGTCGGGCCGGACGGTTTCGCCTTTCTTGTCCCGGGCGGGTTCAAAGGCGCTGGGGCTGTAGCATTCCCAGATGGTATGGGGCTCATAATCGGCATACGTGCGCCACATGCATTCCAGCAGGCGGCTGCCGGTTTCGCGGGCCAGCGCATAGTCCCCGCAGAGGTCCACGGCTTTGAGCGTCATGTAGGTGGTGGGCAGCCACACGCTGCCGCGCCAGTAGCCGCCGTCGGGGATGAAATCCGCGTCGGCACGGGACAGCGACGGCGTGGGGATCTCGCCGCCGAATTCCTCCGGATTGCGCAGGTGCGCGAGCATGGCCTGCGCCCGCTGGGGGCCGGACATTTCGGCCAGCACCGGCCACCAGGAGGCGATGGTGGGGACTTTGCACGGCTGGCCGCCGGCGAAGATGTCGTAATAGAAGCCATCTTCCTCATCCCAGTAGCGGCTGTTCAGGAGCGCAGACAATTGTCCGTGTACATCGGCCCAGTACGCGGCGTCCTCCTCTTTGCCCAGCAGGGTGGCGATCCGGCTCATGCAGAGGGCCGACAGACCTTGCTGGGCCAGGGCGTCCAGCCAGCGGAGGTCCGGGTTGTCCGGGCAGCGGTGGCGCTCTGTCGGGGCGCTGGTCCGGCCCCGCGGGCTGTTGTCCATCCCGCTGGGATTGCCGGCCCAGGCATAGCCGTCGCTGTATTTTTTCAGGGCAACCTGCTGCGAGGCGCCGTGCGGCTTGGGGGCCGACGGGTCAAAACTGTCGAACAGCTGGAACCAGCGCTGCAGGTACTGCTGCTTGGTATAGACGGTCTTGAGGCGGCCTTTGCTGCCGGTCTGGAGGGCATAGGCATATTCCGTCCAGGCCATGAGCGGCGGGTTGTCGGGATGATGGATGCGGAAACGGAGCATTTTCCCCTCGTCCTTTCCGCACCAGCGGTTGCCTTTCACCCGGGGAAGGGGGGTGTCTTCATCGGCCAGCAGGATGCCGTAGAAGTTGTCCAGGGATTTGACGCCGGGGAACACCGACGGACAGTACTTGGCAAAGTGTGCCATGAAGTCTGTGTCCCAGATCCAGATGCGGTCCGAGCGGTGGGCCTCATCCAGATATACCGGCGAGGGGATGCCGGGGAGCGTGTCAATGTGTTCGTAGGCCAGTTCCCAGGCTTTGTCGTAGAGCTGCACGTATTCCGGCCGGGCGTCATAGACGGGGCGGGGGAGCACGTCGTGCCAGTCAAAACCGGATTTCCCGGCGTCGGGGCCCATCTTGACCCGGAAGATGCCGTCCTGCGCCTGGATGTAGAACGCATCCTTGTAGCGGGAGATGTCCTCGAATTCGCTGGTGGTGACAGCCGACAGGTCCAGCGCCTTCATCGCGCGTTTTTTGAGGTCCCAGATATAGAGGATGGAAGGCGTTTCGGCCTTTCCCACCCCCGTGGGCATGTAGAGTTTGCCTTTCTCAATGTACAGCCCCTGGCCGATGGGATTGAAGCGGAAGGAAGAAACCTCCTCGATGAGGTAATTCTCCAGCGCATCCTCCGGCCTGAGGGTGACGAAAGCGCCCTCGGAAAGCTTCGGGAGACGGAATTTGATGATGCGGTGCCGGTTGTCGGGGTCGCTGTTGTTAATGGTGTTCCCGTAGCCGTACAGCATCTTTTCCTTGCGGTCGATCACCCACTGCAGGGCATAGCCGAAGTCGTGGTTCACGTCGTCGTAAAAGATGGTCTGGACCAGCGCTGAGCCGGAAAAGTCCGGGGTGATGCGCTCGACATACAGCACGTCCTTTTTTCCGTCGATGGCATTTTTGCTGCACTGGCTCACATAGGCCAGCGGCAGCGGGTCATCGGCCTGGAACTTTTCGAGGCCGAAAGTGACCACGTTGGCGTGGTTGTCCGGGTGGAAGGAGGCCAGGTGCCACTGCCCGGCCAGCCGCAGGGAATCCCCGCCCAGGTAATAGACGCTGGCTACGCCCCGGTTCTGGCAGCTGAGCAGGTAATCCCCGTAAATGTCCATGCCCTGATAGGGGAAGGGGGACTGTCCCGCATTCTCACCCTGGAGCGGGCCCAGGAAATCTACCTGGACGCCCTGCGGGCAGCAGGAGATCATGGCCGCCAGGACGGCCAGGCAAAAGCTTCTATTCATGCAGATATCCGTCGTCTTTGATGTTCCACAGGAAGGCTACCAGGATGCCGCCCAGGATGGCGAATCCGGCCATCAGGATAAAGAGGTGATTCCAGCCGAAGTGGTCGGAGAACCAGCCCAGGCCGGCCCCCGTGATGAGTACGGACACGTAGCTCATGAGGCCGATGAGGCCCACGGCCGCTGACGCCGCCTTCTTGGTGGCGTGCTTGGAGGCCACGACGCCCAGCAGGGCCTGCGGTCCGTAGAGGAAGAAGCCGGCCAGGGCCAGGATGCAGAGCACCACGACCGGCGAGGTGGTGGGCGGCAGCAGCTGCAGCACCACCAGGCAGACGGCCACCAGGATCATTTCGATGACGCAGACCCGCTGGGCCTTGCCGGCAAAGAAACGGTCGCTGATCCAGCCCGCCAGAAGCATGCCGGCGCATCCGGCAATCTCGAAGATGCCGATGGTCCAGCCTGCCAGCTGCGGGCTCAGCGGCACGGCCATCTTGCCCAGGAAGGTGGGGCCCCAGTCCAGCACCGCGAAGCGCACTACATAGACAAAGAGGTCGGTAATGGCCAGGATCCAGATGATGGGGCTCAGGAATACGCGCTTTCTCACAAAGGCTCGGTAGGCTTCCGGGCTGTCATTGTCGTCCAGTTCCGTTTTGGTGTCGGGCAGTTCTGGCAGCCCCACCGACCTGGGGGTGTCCCGGAGCGTGATGATGACAAAGAGGATGCCGGCCGCGGCGATGACTCCGGGAATCCAGAAGCAGAGGCGCCAGTCGCCGGTGCTGCTCACGATGTAGCCGCACAGCACGGCCAGGATGCCGGCCCCGATGGAGTGGGAGGTGTTCCAGATGCTCATCTTGGTGGCCAGTTCCTTGGGCGGGACCCAGTGGTTCATGAGCCGGTTGCAGGGCGGGAAGCCGCAGCCCTGGAAAACGTTGTTGAGCACCAGCAGGATCCCCATCACCAGCACCATGGTGCCCACGAAGTCGGGCCCGCCTTCCTGTCCGGAGAGAAGGGTGGAAAGCTTGTCGCTCCAACCAAAGAGGAAGTTGATGGCCACGCAGGCGCTCAGGCCGATGACCATGTGCCAGCGGGCGTTGAAGCGGTCGGCCACGAAGCCGTTCAGGAACTTGGATACGCCGTAGAGGATGCCTACCAGCGAGAGGATGATACCGAAGTCGGTATTGGTGATGCCATATTGGGCGCTGAGTACCGGCATGGCGAAAGAGAAATTCTTCCGCACGAAGTAGAACATGGAGTAGCCGATCATCGAGCAGATGATCACCCGCCACTGCCAGTACCGGAAACGCTTCTGGGTCTTGCTGTCCCCGCCGGTAGTTGTGTTGGTGCCTTTCATCTTAGGGTTATTAGGGTTTGTCTGTGCCGCGTGCACGTGAACGCATGGCCAAATTTAAGGACATTATTTGGCAATAGCAAGGCTTTGCGGGAAAAAATGCTTAGCTTTGCAGTGGTATGGCTGATGAGAAAAAGATTCCGACTGTCTTTGATGTCGCCCGGGAGGCCGGTGTCTCGCGGGGAACGGTGGACCGGGTGATTCACCGGCGCGGCCGTTTTTCGGCCGAGACGGAAGCCCGGGTCCGGGATGCCATCGGCCGGCTGGGCTATTCGGCCAATCTGAACGCCGCCAAGCTGGCTTCCCGCAAACCCCGCCGCATCGCCTGCCTGCTGCCCCTGTTCAAGGAAGGGGAGTACTGGGACTACATCAACCGGGGGCTGGTGGAATCGGCCCGCAGCCTGGGCTTCAACCTGAACCTGGAGATGTTCCTCTACGACCAGGCCTCGGTGCCGTCCTTCGAGGAGCAGGCCGCCTGCCTGCTGGCTTCCTCCCCGGACGGGGTCATCCTGAACGCCGTTTTCCCGGACGAGGTCATCGCCTTTGCCGGGGAACTGGACCGCCGCGGCATTCCCTACGCATTCATTGACAACCAGGTGGAAGGCCTCAACAACGTGCTGTACGTGGGGTTTGACGGATACCGGGGCGGTCAGCTGGGGGCTTTCCTGCTCACGATGGGGGTGGCGCCCAGGGAGCTGCTCCTGGTGCGTATCCGGCGTGACAAGGACCAGCGGGGCGACCCTAACCGGGTGCGCCGCCGGGGCTTCCTGGACTATATCGCCCAGCACCTTCCCGGAACCATCGTCCATACCGTTTTTATCGATCCCACCCGGCCGGAAAGCATCACGCCCACCCTGGAAGCCTTTCTCGGCCAGCATCCCGGGGTGTGCCACCTGGCCACCACCAACTCCCGTATCCATCTGTCGGTTCCCTTCCTGTCGGCCCATCCCCAGATCCATGCCGTGGGTTTCGACGACCTGGAGAAAAACCTGCAGGCCCTGCGCGACGGTCATGTGGATTTCCTGGTGACGCACCACATTGCCGACATTGCCCGGGAGTGCCTCCGTCTCTTTGCAGAGAGCCTCTCGCGCGGGGTCGGTCCCCAGCGGCGCAACCATTTTGTCCATCTGGATATCCTGCATCGGCTCAATTTGGACGAATTCGAAAACTAAATCGGCTCAGGAGTACTTTTTCCCTGTACTTTTATTATATTTGTGGCTGATTAATAACACTAGACAACACCCGTGGTATGAAAAGGTTGTTTATGCTAGTCGCGCTGGCCACGGCGCTTTTTGTTGTATCCTGTAAACGGTATCAGACCGTAACCGGCGATCCGCTGGATGCCAAGATCTATACCTTGTCTAACGGATTGCAGCTTTACATGTCCGTGAATAAGGATGAACCCAAGGTCCGGGGATATGTGGCGGTCCGAGTGGGGGCGAAGGACGATCCTGCCGACAATACCGGCATGGCCAATCACCTGCAGCATCTGCTGGGCAAGGGAACGCGCCTTTTCGGCACCACCGACTATCGGAAAGAGGGGCCGCTGCTGGCCCGGATGGACAGCCTTTTCGATGCGTATTCCGCCACCCGGGATCCCGCGCAGCGGGCGGCCCTCTTTGCCCGGCTCGACGCGGTGAACCAGCAGGCGTCCAAACTGGCCATCCCCAACGAGTATGTGCGGCTCATGAACCTGATCGGGGCCGATAATTCCGATGCCTACGTCACGGAAGACGTGACCTGTTTCATGGAAGAATTCCCTTCCAACCAGGCGGAGAACTGGCTCCGGATCCAGGCCGACCGCTTCATGAACAACGTGTTCCGGGACGTCCTTTCGGAACAGGCGGCTGTGGTACGGGAAAAGAATGAGGCGCTCACCAGCGACAGCGACAAGGCCATGACGGCCCTCAATGCCCTCCTGTTTCCCGGGCATCCCTATGGGACCCAGACCATCATCGGCGCCCCGGAGCATCTGGAAAACCCGTGCGGCCAGGCCCTCCGCCGGATGAAAAGAATCTATTACGTGCCCAACAACATGGCCATCTGCCTGTCGGGAGATCTCGATCCCGACCGGATGGTGGAACTGGTGGAGAAATACTTCGGCGCCTGGCAGTCCAACGAGGAACTGCCCGAGCGCGGGATGCCGGCATTTGAGCCCGTGATGAACCAGACGCGGGATGTATGGGGCCCAGAACCGGAATTCGTACTCATGGGCTGGCGCACCCCGGGGTGCGGGGAACGGACGGATGAACGCGCTTCCATCGTGACCTCCATCCTGAACAACGGCTTGGCTGGTTTGCTGGACATCCATGTGATCCAGCAGCAGCGGGTGCTGGAAGCCCATATGGCCAATATGGACAAGGTGGATGCCGGGATGTTCCTGGCGCGTGGCGTACCCAAAAACGGGCAAACCCTGGAAGAGGTACAGGCCATCCTGCAGGCCGAGATTGACCAGCTCAAGGCCGGCGACTTTCCGGATGAACTGCTCATGGCGGCCAAGGCCAATTTCAAATTGTCCCGGATGAAGGTGCTCCTTACCAACACCACCCGGGCCGGCCTGTTCATGAATGCTTTCTGCGAAGGCATCAGCTGGTCCGAGCATCTGGCCCGCATACGCCGCACCTTTGATATCACCAAGGAAGATGTCGTGGCCTGGGCCAATACCTACCTCACCCCGGAAAACATGGCCGTGGTGCGCAAGCGCAGCGGGGTCGATCCCTCCGTCCGGCTTGTCAACATTCCGAAGATGACGCCCGTCGTCTCCAACCGGGACAAGCAGAGCAAGTTCTACGGGCAGATTGCCGCCGTGAAAACCGACCCGGTAGAGCCCAGTTTCGTGGATTTTCAAAAGGATATGACGGTGTCCGACCTGAACGGGCTCAGGCTCCTGTACAAGCGCAACGACAAGAACCACCTGGCCTACTTCAGCCTGTGGTATGACTCCGGTGCAGACGCCGATCCCCTGCTGCCTCTGGCCACCGATTATCTGCATTTCCTGGGTACGCGGGACATGTCGGCCGCCGATTTCGCCCGAAAGTTCTATTCGATGGGGTATGAGTGGCACATTAACGAGAGCCCCGGCACCATGACCATCTCGCTGTCCGGTCTGGACGAGAACCTGGGCCAGGCGCACGATTTGCTGGAGACGCTCCTGCATGAGCCCCAGGCCAATGAGGAGATGCTGGCCCAGCTCAAATCCAACATCCTCCGCGACCGGGCGGCGGCCAAAAAGCGCCGGGGATCCTGTAACAACGCCCTGGCCCGATACGTCATGTACGGTCCCGAGTACATCAAGGCCACTACCCTCACCAATCCGCAGCTGATGGCCGTTACCTCGGAACGCTTGCTGGCGTCCCTGCGGGAGGCCATCTCTCACCAGCACACCATCCTCTATTACGGTCCGTCCACGCTGGAAGAGGTGAAACAGATGCTGGCCTCGCACCGGACGGAGGGCCTGAAGCCAGTCAAGAAGAGTTTCGCCACCAAGATTGTCACCACCACGCCCCAGGTGTTCGTGTGCCAGTTCGATTCCCGTGAGGCCAGCTTCATGCAGTACTCCAACCGGGGCGAATCGCTCATCGTGGAGCAGGCTCCCTATATCGAACTCTTCAACGAGTATTTCAATGCGGGGCTGCACTCGGTGGTGTCGCAGAAACTGCGCGAGTCTCCCCGGGCCATGGTGCACGGAGCCACCGTCAATCTGGTGCGTCCGTCTTTCTCCAACGATGCCTATTACCTCCGGGCGGCGGTCAATACCCGTTACGACAAATTGCGCGAGTCCGTGAAGGGGCTCTCGGAAATCCTGGAGACCGTCCCGGAATCGCCGGAGTATCTGGATATGGCCAAGCAATCCATCCTGAACCGCATCAGCACCTCCCGGGTGAACGGGGTGGCTGTCCTGTATTACTACCTGCGCATGCAGGATCTGGGATTGGACTTCCCGCGGGAGAAACTCATCTATGACAAGGTGTCCACCCTGGGTATCTACGACCTGCTGTACACCCATGAGTCCTGGATCCGGAACCGCACCTACCACTATGCGGTCCTGGGCAATGTCCGGGAGCTGGATATGGGCTATCTGCGGAAACTGGGGCACGTCCAGGTGCTCACCCAGGAGGAGATTTTCGGCTATTAGGCCGTTTGTTAAAAACTTGTTGATAACTTTCTATGGGGGGGACGCCGAATTTTGGGCGGAACCCCCTAACTTTGTAAGGAAAAGGCACGGATTGTCTCAGGGCAGTCCGTCCCTTTTCACCCCAAAGCCGTATACTAATCCTGTAACTAATTAAGTATCAATATTATGGAAGTTCGAAAAACCAATGGATCCTACGAAGAATACGATCGCGAGAAACTGTGCGGCGGTATCCGTCTGGCTTTTGTTCACACTGGCCAACCCGTCCCGGAAGACGTCGTAGTATCGGTGGTGGACAATCTTTTCATCTATGACAAGATGTCCAGCCAGGAAATCCGTCGTCAGGTGGTGGAATCCCTCATGTCCATCAACAAGAAGGCCGCCCTGGAATACATCGAAACCTTCGACCGGGGCACGGACCTGCGCAAGAAGCGGGATTTCATCCGGGATTATATCAAGGCCTCCAACGCCGCCACGGGATCCAAGTTCGACGCCAACGCCAATATCACCCACAAGAATATCGTCACCCTGGGCAACGAGCTGTACAAGGAGAATAACATCAAGCAGAACCGCTACATCATGCAGGACAAGATCAAGGCCCTGTATGGCCGCTCCCTGGCCCAGCAGTACATCGACGACCTGGAGTCCCACGTCCTGTACAAGCACGACGAGAGCGGTACCCCCGGCTATCCCTACTGCGTGGCCATCACCATGTATCCTTTCCTGGAGAGCGGTCTGCGTGAGCTGGGCGGCGTTTCCATCGCTCCCACCGACCTCAAATCCTTCTGCGGCGAGTTCATCAACCTGGTGTATTCCATCTCTTCCCAGTTCATGGGCGCCGTGGCGACGCCGGAGTTCCTGATGTACCTGGACTACTTCATCCGCAAGGACTACGGCGACGACTACCTCTCCCGCCTGGACGAGGTGGTGGAGAACAACACCAAGCAGCGCACGCTGAGCAAGGTCATCGACAATTGTTTCCAGCAGGTGGTGCATTCCATGAACATGCCGGCCGGCAACCGCGGTTACCAGACGGTGTTCTGGAACATCGGCTATTTTGACAAGCCCTATTTCGAGGGCGTGTTCGGCGAGTTCCGTTTCCCCGACGGATCGGCCCCCATCTGGGAGACCCTTTCCTGGCTGCAGAAGCACTTCATGGCCTGGTTCAACGAGGAGCGCAACCACTATGTCCTCACCTTCCCGGTGGAGACGATGGCCCTGCTCACCGACGGCGGCGACGACTATGCCGACAAGGAGTATGCCGACTTCACGGCCGAGATGTGGGCCAAGGGCCACAGTTTCTTCTGCTACATCTCCAACAGCCCGGACAGCCTGAGTAGCTGCTGCCGCCTGCGCAACTCCCTCAAGGACCTGGAGGACGAGTCGCACAACCATACCACGCACCAGTATTCCATGGGTACGGCGTCGGTCGCCACCGGCTCCAAGAGCGTGATGACCATCAACCTGAACCGCCTCATCCAGGACGCCGCCCGCAAGTATTTCAAGCAGGAAAAACGGGCCGATATGACCCCCGGCGTGGCCCTGGTGCCCGGTTCCTACGACAAGGAGGTCCTGTACCGTTACATCGCCGATGCCGTGACGGAGCAGACCGTGCGGGTGCACAAGTACCAGACCGCCTTCAACGAGATCATCAAGGACTTCCTGAAGGCCGATATGCTGGATGTGTACCGCGCCGGCTTCATTGACATGAAGAAGCAGTATCTCACCGTGGGCGTGAACGGCCTCACGGACGCCGCCGAGTTCCTGGGCCTCAAGATCAGCCCCAATCCGGCCTATCAGGAGTTCGTGAACACCCTGCTGGAAACCATCAACGTGGCCAACCGCAAGGACCGCACCAAGGACTGCATGTTCAATACGGAGTTCGTCCCCGGGGAGAACCTTTCCGGCAAGAACTACAAATGGGACAAGAAGGACGGCTATTTCGTGAGCGCCAAGCACAACATGTACAGCTCCTATTTCTATAATCCGGAAGACGAGAGCCTGTCCATGATTGACAAGTTCAAACTGCACGGGGAGGACTTCGTGAAATACCTGGACGGCGGCAGCGCCCTGCACATGAACATCGCGGAGCACCTGAGCCAGGAACAGTACCGCCAGCTCCTGAACACGGCCGCCCACTACGGCACCAACTACTTTACCTTCAACTGCCGCAACACCGTGTGCAACGACTGCGGCTACATCTCCAAGGATACCCTCACCGTCTGCCCCAAGTGCGGCAGTTCCAACCTGGATTACCTCACCCGGGTCATCGGCTACCTCAAACGCGTGTCTTCCTTCAGCGAAATGCGCCAGGAAGAAGCGAAGCACCGTTTTTACATTGATTAAATACGTACCGGAAATGACCTCCGTGGTCCTGGAAGAGATTCCGGACCGCGTTTCCCTGGCGGTGGAGATTTCCAACTGCCGGGGAAACTGCCCTGGCTGTCATTCGCCCTTCCTCAAGAAGGATATCGGCCGGGAACTGACGCCCGCGGTGATCGATGCCCTGGTGAAGGACAACTTCGGCGTGAACTGTTTCCTTTTCCTGGGGGAGGGGCGGGACCCGGAGGCCCTGCTGGACTTGGCCGACCACGTGCGTTCCCTGGGACTCCAGGCGGCCGTTTACAGCGGCCGCGAAGTGGTGGAGCCTAATTTTTGGACCCACTTCGACTATATCAAGCTGGGGCCCTACCGCGAGGAGTGCGGCCCGCTCAACCAACCCACCACCAACCAGCGCTTGTACCGGGTGCGTGACGGTCGTCCGGAAGACATCACCGACCGCTTCTGGCACCGGGGGCTGGAAAAATCGGCCTAGACTATGAACCGCTTTCCTTTTTGGGAGGCGGTTCATTGATTTTCTGATATTTAATTACTATTTTAGCAGGACTGTTTAGCAGACTTAACCTTAAAACTATTTAGCGCAATTTGCCCATGAAAAAGTCTTATGTGTCTCCGGAGGTAGAACCCATCAGGCTGGAAACCGCCTGTGCCTTGCTGGAGGGAAGTATTAACACAAATGACATCCCGGATCTGGATGTGGTTGATTTTATCTGGTAGTTATGAGAAAGAGTAGCATCCTGATTCTCGCCGCGGCATTGGTGATGTCGGCGGCGTGCGTGAAAGAGACGCCCGTAGAGAATGCATGGGCCCGTCTTACGGTCAGCATTTCTTCTGAGACCCCGGCCCCGCTGGAAGTGAAATCCCATCTGGGAGAAGTGTCGGAAGGCAAACGCAAGGTCTATTGGAGCGACGGCGATGCCATCTGCGTAAACGGCGTCGCATCCAACGCCCTGGCCGATATGGGGGAGACCGCCTCGTCGGCCACCTTCACCTTTGCCTCGGGCCTGGGCCTTGCCCCGTACAAGATCCTGTATCCGGCCGACATCTGGGCCGATGCCACCCATGTGACCTTGCCTGCCTCGCAGACCTACAAGGCCGGCACGTTTGCCGACGGCATGTTCCCGATGGCCGGCTATAGCGCCGACGGTGGCAATATCTCGGTCCACCATCTCTGCGCCGTTCTCAAGGTGAACATTCTCCGGAAGTCGGGGGAGGATGCCGATGAGCACGACCTCGTATCGGCCAGCTTCCGTGGCCTGGCCGGCGAGCAGGTGAGCGGCAGCTTTACCATCGATTACCAGAACGCCACCCTCAGCGGGGCTTCCTCGGCCGATGCCGACAAGGCCGTGAAGGTGTCCCGGGCGCTGACGACTTCGGCCTCGACCCCCGTCTCATACTACATCGTGGTGCCTGCCCGCACCTATGCCAGCGGTATTGCCATCGATATCCAGGACAAGGGCAGCGACCTGATGACGCTCACCAAGTCCACCTCCGTAACCCTGCAGGCGGGCAAGCTCTACGACATGCAGGCGGTGGCCTTCGAGCGCACTGGCGACGCCCCGGCCGATATCACCATCAACAGTGCCGAGGAACTCATCGCCTTTGCCCACGACTATAACACGGGCGCCCTCTCCGGCGACGACCTTTCCGTGGCCCTGGGGGCCGATATTACCTTTTCTTCTTCGCAGTCCGACGCATGGAATGCCGAGGGCGGTATAGGAAAGGTCGGTGCTGCGGGCGGGCTGTTCAACGGCCTGTTCCATGGTGCCGGCCACAGCATCAATGGCCTGAAGGCCTCCGTGCCGCTCTTTGCCCGCGTGGGCAAGAACGGTACGGTGAAGAATCTCACCTTGGGGGAGACCAGTTCGGTTACCTACTCGGCTAATGTTACTTCGGAGTTGTATTTGGGCGCCATAGTGGGTTATAATAAGGGACATTTGTTGAATTGCAGGAACTATGCGCCGGTTTCATGCGAATCCACTTCGTTTACGAAGGCTCTTCACATAGGCGGATTGGTGGGTTCTCAGTATGCCTCTGGAAGTATCTCAGGTTGTACTAACTATGCCAAGGTGGCTTGTTCTGCTTCAGGGCCGGCGAAAGCCACTCCTGCTGAATCCTCTGATGGATATCTTTCCCCCATTTATATGGGAGGAGTTGTGGGTAGTGTTCAAAGACTTGCCACTGGTGATAACGCTTCGGTTACGGATTCAAGGAATGAAGGAAAGGTTGATGCTACGTTTACAGTTTCTGTTCTGTCTCATGTCGGCGGTGTTATTGGTTGGGTGAACTGCGATGCAAGTAAGTCTGACAAAAATACGTTCTCTACCCTTTCTAACACTGGAGATGTGATTTTGGCTAATAGGGCCTCTGGGAATGATTATGTGCCCGCATTGGTTGCCGGTCTTATTGGAGGTATCCATGGATCAACCATGACCTCTTTAGCTGGGGCTGTCGAAATAACTAACTCTTACGTTGAGAACTGTAAGGTCTCAAATGGCGGTTGGAGTAATTCCAATGGCTATGGTCAGGCTTGCCATACCGGTGGCTTGCTGGGTCTGTACCGCGGCCCTGATACGGGAACAAAGACGCTTTCTGTCAAGAGTTGCCGTGTAGAGAATGTGGAGGTAGAAACCCGTCGCGGATATGGTGGCGGCTTGTGTGCCTGGTTGGGCGCGGCTACGGTAGATGACTGCAATGTCCTTCACTCTAGCGTAAAAGCCAGTTTAGCCCGGATGCCTTTTGGAGGAGGCATTACCGGTCATATGAGAAACACGGATATTAAGAATTCGACAGTCACCCTTACCAAAGACGTCCAGTATTCCTTGTATACCAATAATGGTAACTGTTGTTCGGGTGGTATAGCTGGCCATATTACAAAGACCTGCTCTATCGAGAATTGCAAGGCATATGTGCAACTGATGTATCAAGGAACCAGTGGCAAAGAAGGGTACAGAGGGTGGATTTTAGGTTTCGTTGATGGTAGTGGCGATAATGCCGGAAAGGTTACTATTAAGAATTGTGGTTTGGGAGGCTCTTATGGTCAAACTAACGCCACTATTACGTTGGACGGCACGCATTACCAGAATTATATTAGTGGCAGTTCATCATTAGACGGCACAATTACCAATGAGGGCGGTAATTACTATTGGAATGGCGATCCAGGTATGCGCCTGGCCATCATCGGCGATTCCATTTCCACTTTCGATGGTATTATCCCGTCTTCACATAAAGCTTATTACCCAAAATCTGGCTGCGATGTGACCGACTGGACCAAGACCTATTGGGGACACCTGATTAACGATTACTGGCACTGCACCCTGGATGTGAACACGTCCTGGAGCGGGAGTTCCGTGGCCAGCGGAAAGGACGGCGATGCGCGTACGCCGTTTGTGGACGACAGTCGGCTGAGCCTGCTCTCGAATCCGGACTGCGTCATCCTCTTCGGCGGTACCAACGATGCCCTTGAGAGCAACGGAATCGGCCTGGGAGAATTTAGCTATGATACGCCGCTTGCCAGCATGAATCATTACAAGCGTTTCCGGGATGCTTACATCTATGTGATCAAGTACATCCAGACAAATTTCCCGTCGGCCAAGATTATCTGCATTAATGGCACGGACATTACCGGGGAGTACGGCAACTCCGTGTCAACCATCGCAGAACACTATAACTTGCCTTGCATAGACTTCCGCGGGGAGAAGAACGTAGCAGGCAAGGTGACCATTTACAGCGGCTCGCATCCGGATGCCGCCGGCCATGCCTATATGGCCCAAAAGATTTATAACCAAACGCTTAACCTCTTTAATTAGACTATGCAACTTGATCATGTTTTTATGCACCCCGTGACCTATCTTGCTCCGGCGTGCGTTGTGCTTGCCCTGGAAGCGGGCACATCGGTGTTGAATAACGGGTCGCTGCCCCCGGTAAAGGAAGAAGGAGAGGAGGACTGGTAGTATGAAAAAGACTTTTGTTTTCCTTGTGCTCGCGGCTGTTTCGCTGGTCGCCTGCACCCGGGAGGAGTTGAATCCGGAAGAGCATCATCCCGTTGTAAAGACCGTCCTCACGGTTGGAACGGCCCAGACGAAGACCACCCTGGGCGATGCGGTGGATGGTCAGCGTCAACTGTATTGGGCCAATAATGATGAGATTAACGTTAATGGTTGCACTTCCGGTAAACTGACCGGACTGGCGGCCAATACTACGTCGGCCTCTTTCTCTTTCGACGATGAATTGACCGCACCCTATAAGGCGCTGTATCCGGCATCCATTTACAAAGATGCGACAACGGTCACGCTTCCGCATAACGCGGGGAATCAGGTGATTCCTTTGGGCGGGGTTAGTGAATCCACAACCTTTAGCCTGAGTCCGCTCACGGCCATGCTGCATTTGAAGATTAAACTGGCAGCGAGCGAGCCGGATACGGATAACATTACACTCATAGAGGTTTCAACAGCCGACACTCGCATGAGCGGCGATTTTACCATTGACGAGGATTGTACGACCTTAACTCCTGCAGTATCACCCACGGGGGATGACCTGAAGGTGCAAATTACCGGAAACTGGACGCTGGCGGCCGATGCTACCAGTTTCTTCGTTCCCGTTCCTGCCGGAACGTACAGTTTCACGGTGAAAGTAATGGACAGCAAGGGTCATTATATGACCAAGTCCACCACTTCGGCCAAGGAGTTCACGACCGGCAGCATCAAGCCGCTCAAGGAGTTTGCATTTACCCCGGACCAAAGCGGCGGTCTGGAGATTGATTCGCCCGAAGCGCTCATTGCCTTTGCCACGGCATACAACCGGGGAGATTACAAAGAAGTTGGTCAGAATCTGGTTGTTACGGTTACGGCCGACCTGGCTTTTGACGCCACTTCCTCCGCTGCGTTCAACGCCACGGGTGGGATTGGAAAGCCTGGCACGGGAGGACTCTTCAACGGTACATTCGACGGTGGCAACCACAGCATCAATGGTTTGGCCGCCACGGTTCCGCTGTTTGCCCGCGTGGGGCAATATGGAACGGTGAAGCATGTTGTGATGGGAAGTAACTCCTCGCTCACGCATTCCGCTGCTATTTCAGGGGAGACCAACTTGGGTGCCATAGTAGGATACAGTAAGGGCAATATAACAGACTGTACGAACAAGGCTCCGGTTACTTGCTCTTCCACAGAGCGTTCAGCTGGTGTCATTTCTATGGGCGGCGTTGTGGGGCGCCAGAACGCTTCTGGAACCATATCTGGTTGCGAAAATACCGCTGCGGTAACTTGCTTAACGGCCAATGGTACTGATGGTGTCTACATAGGAGGTATTGCGGGTACTGTGGAACGCCCCGGTGCCAGTGATACGGCCCTCATAGAAAACTGCACCAACAAGGGAGCAATAAGCGAAAGTTGCACGGTCGCGCCAACTCATATAATCCATATTGGTGGCGTGGTGGGATGGGTTTATTCCTCTTCTAAATCTGCTGCGATGACCATAACTGGCCTGGCGAATATCGGAAACGTTACAAAGTCCACTTCCGCTCAGGCAAACTCTCAGGCAATTCTTGTTGGTGGACTCATTGGTGGTATTCATGGCGCCGCTATCTCTGATAAATGTGGTTCGGTGATTATTAAAGAGTGCTTTGTAAAGAACTGTCGTGTTCAGAATGGGGATTTTAACAATATTCAATCATATGGATCTGCTTCTCATACGGGAGGTTTGATAGCTGTGGCCAGGGGGGATGAAAGCACGAAAAGTATAAGCATCAGTGATAATTGCTATGTGAAAGATGTGTTTGTTATCTGCTATCGTGGATTTGCCGGCGGTTTTGTATCATGGGCAAGGGGCGTATCCTTCACGGATTGTAAGGTGATTAATTCTTCTGTTCGTGGCTCTCTGAGTCGATGCTGGTATGCTGGTGGACTTGCAGGCTGCGCATACGATTGTAACATCTCTAATTGTTTGGTGACGCTTACAAAAGAAGATACTGCCGGAGATACTTACGATAGCTATACACTCTATGCTAATGGGAATGGTAATAGCAGTAATACAAGTAGTGTTGCCGGAGGTGTTGTTGCTCAGGCGCGTGGTACAACTACTATTGACGGCTGCAAGGCTTTTGTGAAAAAGATGTACCAGGGGACAAGTGGTAAGGAGGCCTTCCGAGGTTGGATTGTTGGTTATGCTGAAGATGAAACTGGTTGTAATATTACAATTAATGATTGTGCCATCGGTGGCGCCTGCGCTTCTGCTCCGGCTGTTACGCTAAATGAGTTGAACTATGATGATAGCTATCTTTATGGGTCAAAGGGTAATCAGGCCTCAGTAACTGTAACTGGAGATAATTCCTATTGGGATGCCAGCGATGCACCAGCAGGGAACACGGTGGTGACAATAGTTATTTCAGATTATGCCGCTGCCCATAGTGACACATGGACAAGTGGTAGTTACCCCCAGACCATCGAACAAGGAGGTGTTACTCTTACAGCTTCCAACGCCGATGGACAGTCACAGAACGGCAATTACAATACGCAGTGGCGTTTCTATCAGGCCCGTGGCGGCGGACTTACTGTCTCTGTTCCGGAAGGAAAGAATCTGGTGAGCGCAACAATAACGTCAGGCCCCAATAACAATGGCGGTATTCTTGTTGCTCCCGATGGCACCCAGCTGCCGTCCGGTACCAAGTACTGGCTTTCCGGTAATTCGGCCATGTTTACAATTGGAAGTTCAACTGGAAAAACAAACGGACGTCTTGATATCACAGGTATTGTCATTGAATACGAATAATCGCCCATGAAAAAGCTATATTTTATAACCCTTGCCGCGCTCGTGCTGCTGGCTGCCTGTCAGCGGGAGGAGAATCCGACAGAGCAGTCCTCGGTGATTACCGTGAGCCTGCAGCAGACCAAAACCGTCCTGGGCGCCATGAGCGGCACCAAGCGGCCGGTCTATTGGTCCAATGGCGACTGCCTGGCCCTGAACGGCACGGCCTCGGAGCCGCTGAGCGGCCTGGAGCCCCAAACTGCTACCGCCCGCTTCCATTTCAACGGCAGCTTTTCGGCGCCGTATAACCTCCTCTATCCCGCCGGCCTGTACAAGGACCCCACCCATATCACCCTTCCGTCGGCCCAGACCTGGGCGGCCGATGGCGTGGTGGCCGTGCCCCTTTCGGGTGTGGCAACCGCGATAACGGGGGAGAGCACCGCACTTTCGCACCTCTGTGCCATTTTGCAGCTTCGCGTGAAAAAGAACGCGTCTGTTGATGCGGCCAACCTCATCGCTGTCCGCTTCCGGGGGAACGCCGGGGAGCAGGTGTGCGGGGATTTTGCCATCGATTATGCATCGGCCAGCCTGACCCCGGCCGGGGAGGGCGCTGAAATAACGATGAGCCTGAACCAGTCCCTGTCTGTGAGCGAGTCGCTGGATCTTTTCCTGGTGGTGCCTGCCGGGACCTATGAAAGCGGCTTCACCGTGGTGCTGGAGGACGCTTCGCACCGGACGATGACCTTGAAAAAGGCCTCCTCATTCACCTTCGAAAGGGGCAAGGTTGCCCGGAGTGCCGAGACGGAATTCATCCCGTCGGCCCTGGCCGGCAGCCTCACGCTGGAGGACGTGGACGTGGAATCCATGGGCCTGGACGGGTATAATGTCACGGGACGCGTGGTGGATGCCGTGAGCGGAGCGGGCCTTTCCGACGTGGTGGTGAGTGATGGGCTGCAGTGCGTCCGCACCCTTTCCGACGGACGTTTCTACATGAAGAGCAACCTGTCCAAGACCAAGTTCGTGTGGGTGAGCACCCCGTCGGGTTTCACCGCTCCCGCACCAGCGGGCATCCCGCAGTTCTATAAGTTCAAGTCGGGCATCACCCCTTCCGGCGGCATCTACGACTTTGGCAACTATGCGCTGGATCCGGTCGAGAATCCCAACCACTTCAAACTCTTCATTTCGGCCGATCCCCAGCAGCGTCACCACGATAAATGGAATATCGACAACGTGGCCTACCGTTCGCCCCGTGCGGCGGAAGACCTGAACCGGGAACTGAAGGAGACGGCGGCCACCGTGACCGATTGCCGGGTGTACGGTATCTGCCTGGGCGACCTCGTTCATGAGGACATGTCCTTGCTGGGCACTTCCTGCAGTTATACGGATGCGACCCCGTATGCCGCCGGCCTGGCTACACTGGGTTTCCCTACCTATAATGTTATCGGCAACCACGACCACGACCCGTCTGCGGCAGACGATGAAGCCGGCGTTGTTCCGTTCGAGAATCTCTTTGGACCGTGCAACTACTCGTTCAATATCGGCGGTATCCATTTCGTGGTGCTGGACAATATGATCATGGCACATAATGGTTCAAAGCTGACCGTAGATCCCAATCATGAGAAGGGGGGACTCACGGAAGAAATCTGGACCTGGCTCCAGGCCGACCTCGCCCTTGTCCCTACCTCCACCAAGCTGATGGTCTGCTCCCACGCTCCCATGTTCCATGCCGACTCTGATGCCGAGCGCACCGGCGGCAGCCACCCGGTCCAGTATGGCCCGGAATACGGCGACCTGATCAACGACTATGCCGAGGTTCACGTCTGGGCCGGCCACACCCATGTGGGGTTCAACTATAATTATGAAGACAAACATCGCCACAAGCGGGTGCAGGTGCACACCCTGGCCCGTTCTACCGGCGAACTCTGGACCAATGAATATGTGGCCGACGGCACGCCCCGCGGCTTTACCATCGTGGATGTCAATGAGGGCGTCATCACCTGGAAGTTCCATCCTACCCGGTATCAGAAAGCCGCATTCCAGGGGCAGGGCGGTGCCTACAACGCACCTTCCTATACGTATCGCGACTGGAGTTACAACGCCTCCAACGTGGCGGTTATGAACGGTGGCGGCAATCTCACGGAGGAATACCAGATGCATGTGTACGCGCCGGGCACCTATGAAGCCGGTTACGTATATGCCAATGTCTTCCTCTGGGACGATAAATGGGGTACGCCCACCTTCTCCCTGAATGGTGGTGCGGCTGTCGATATGACCCATCTTGCCTATAATGAAGAAGGCAGCTACGACTACGCTACGCATGAGTTACGGGCCTATTATCTGGACAAGAGTTCTCTAATGAATTCGGTAAGCGACAGCTATGAGGATAAAACCAAGGGCCTTTGGACCATTTTCAAGGTCCCTTGTAGCGCCGCCCACGGTACGGGCACGGTGAGCGTGACCGACCGTTTTGGAAACTACTACTCCCGCAGCATCACCTGGTAGCTTATGATAAAGAGACTTTGCTTTCTGCTCACGGCCGCTTTCCTGGCTCTCTCCTGCTCGGGGAGTCGGGAAAAGGCCTTTGAAAAGGACATGGAAGCCTTCCGGGAGGAGATGGGCAACGTGGGCCTGGCTGTGGCCGTGGTAAAGGACGGGCGCATGGTGTACACTCATGCCTTTGGTGTGGCCGACCGGGAAACCGGTGCGCCTGTGCAGGAGAATTCCCTGTTCCGCATTGCGTCCATCTCCAAGTCCTTCAGCGCCACGTCCATGATGCAGCTCGTGGAAAAGGGGCTGGTGCGCCTCGATACGGACGTGAGTGAACTGGCCGGTTTTCCCATTCGCAATCCGCGCTTTCCCGATGCGGTCATTACGCTGGAAATGCTGCTCTCGCACACCTCCAGCCTCAATGACAGCGAGGGTTATTTCAATCTGGATGTAATCAATCCCGCCACCAATCCCAACTGGGCCTGCTGTTACAATGACTACGCGCCCGGCGCCGGCTACGAATACTGCAACTTGAACTTCAACCTGGTGGGGACCTTTATCGAAAGACTCTCCGGCGAGCGTTTCGACCAGTACGTGACGCACCACGTCCTGGAGCCCCTGGGCCTGTATGGCGGCTACTGCGTGGATTCGCTGGATGCCTCGCGCTTTGTCAAGCTGTATGGCTACGAGGATGGGCAGTATGTGGAAAAGACCGATGCCTACGAGCCCCGCAGCGAACGCATCGCCCGCTATCAGTTCGGCTACGATACTCCGGTCTTTTCGCCCACCGGCGGCATGAAGATATCGGCCCCGGACCTGGCGCGCTACATGATGATGCACATGGGCTGGGGGACTGCCCCGGACGGTACGGTCATCATGTCGGAGGAGAGCTCCCGCAGCATGCAGACGGAGCGGTCGGCCCCCGAGCATTACGGCCTGGCGCTGTGTCACGACTTTACCCGCATTCCGGGGGTGGAGCTGGTGGGGCACACCGGCGGCGCCTACGGTCTTCGCAGCGCCATGTTCTGGGATCCCGGCCGGCGTTTCGGCCTGGTCTGTATCTCCTCGGGCTCCCGCGACCCCGAGGAGGACGATGTGAGCCGGATGCTCAATGGCACCCTGAACCTCCTGTACAAGCATTTTTGCCAGTAGCCGACGCTTTCAGTGGATTTGTGCAAATTTTTGTAATTTTTATTGCAATTCAATAAATAATTACTATATTTGCACAAACAAATACTGTTAAGCTATGATCGCAACCTGGTGGGCTGGACTCAGCCTGATTATGAAAATCCTGTGGGGCGTCACCCTGACGGCCTCCCTTATCTTCATTATCCAAAGCGTCCTGACCTTTGTGGGGGCCGATGTGGACGGCGCCACGGATTTCGACGTGGATGTGGACTCCTCGATGGACGGGGCCGACCTTTCCAACATCGAGGGCGGTTCCAACCTCTACACCTTCCGCAATTTCGTCAATTTCATCCTGGGTTTCGGCTGGAGCGCCATCCTGCTGCAGGAAAGCATCTCCAGCATCCCGGTGCTCATTATTGTGTCGGTGCTCATCGGCATCGCCCTGGTGGCCATCGTGATGTACCTGTTCAAATTGCTCTCCGGCATGCAGCAGAGCGGGAACATCAACCTGCAGCGCTCGGCCGCCGGCTGCGAAGGCAAGGTGTATCTCACCATCCCGGCCGGCCGCGGCGGGGAAGGGAAGGTGCAGATTACCATCAACGGTGCCGTGCGTGAGTACAATGCGGTCACCGAGAGTGACGAGCCTCTGAAAACCGGTACTGCCATCCGCGTGGTGGATGCCGTGAATGCCAATACCCTTCTGGTAGAAGAAAACAATACTTATACTATCTAATATGAGCCAGCTTTATTTGATCCTCATCATTGTGGCCGTGCTGTTCGTTACGCTGTCGGCCATCCTCAAACGTTACCGCCGTTGCCCTTCGGACAAGATCCTCGTAATCTACGGTAAGACCGGCAAGAATGCCACCGGTTCCATCTCCAGCGCCCGCTGTATCCACGGCGGTGCCGCCTTCATCTGGCCTGTCTTCCAGGATTATGCTTTCCTGGACCTCAAGCCCATCTCCATTGAATGCAACCTCACCAACGCCCTGTCCAAGCAGAACATCCGCGTGGACGTGCCCTGCCGCTTCACCGTGGGTATCTCCACGGAGCCCGAGAACATGACCAACGCCGCCGAGCGTCTGCTGGGCCTTTCCGTGGACAGCATCCAGAACATCGCTACCGATATCCTCTTCGGCCAGCTCCGTCTGGTGATCGCCACCATGGACATTGAGGAAATCAATGCCGACCGTGACAAGTTCCTCGCCAACGTGTCCACCAACGTGGAGGCCGAACTGCGCAAGATCGGCCTCAAGCTCATCAACGTGAACGTCACCGATATCCGCGACGAATCCGGCTATATCGAGGC
>JAEEGL015341148.1_pt1 | contig 34629 bp, 33 predicted proteins | sample 9134231 | NCBI WGS metagenome assembly JAEEGL01 (sample SAMN16246548, study PRJNA631951) | gut metagenome | biome: gut microbiome; feature: rumen; material: fiber-attached | host: Bos | place: Iran: Karaj | collected 2018-10
GACTTCATTCGGTTTATGGAAAAGCCGGACAGAACTTGGAATGACATAGTTGCGAATGAGACGCAGAAAGCACCACCAGAACCCACATTTTTTGATTGAGGGGGCTTGCTTTTTTAAAGAAAGACCCCGAGGCGCATATTTACTGGGCTTCTGGGAGGATTTTTATTGCCTTTTGAGTTTTACCGGACAGCAATATAATTTTTTTCACACTAAAAATGTTTTACCGGACAGCAATATTTTTGAAATTCTGCAGTATTATTTCTGTCATCCATGGAGAAGCATGACACACGCCAAGGAACGTTAATACCCACAATCTTAATTATTTCAGCGAAATAAGGCCAATCGACCTTCGCCATGGAATGCCCGTAAGTGATTATTTGTTTCACGCCAAAGAGTCCGTTGAAAAACTCTTTATGATTTGTGATATTGGTTTCATAATCCTTCACAAAGCCGTTCATCCAACTAATAATGTTTTCATGAGCTTGCTGTTCAAAAATCAGTCCATCTTCATCCCATGCATCACTCAAGAGTTTCGTGGATTATTATGACCTACCACATATTCCTCATTATTTAGTCTTGACCCATGAATATGTGAAATTTGATTTATGGGAATGCCATATCCCGTTTCCAACGTATCAGTATAATTGAAAGTCAAGTAACGGCACAGAGGATCTAAATGATATACATTCTTGATACCAGTTATATCAATATTGTCTACCCATTCTTCAAATGCGTCCTTGAACTCCTCCAACACGGGCTGAAAAAATGCCATCGGTGAATCCTCAACTCTGGCAGATGAACTGAGAGAGTGCTCTATGTCAAATTCTTCATCGGGACGGCAATAGTCCAAGATAGCCTCTTCATCATACTCTCCAAGAGCCTGTTCTATTCCGCTCCAGACATCACGTTCATTACTAAAAAAGACATCCATCATGTTAACAAGCTTTGTATTGCCATTCTTATAAAGCCATTCGCGGAAATCCCAATAGCTTGACTTAATATCATGAGCAAGGTCAAACCCATTACCTATGATTATCAAAGTATCTTTTGCCACCTGCTGCAGTTGTGGAAATAGTGTTTGTTGTAATTGAGGCATATTGTTTTCGGTCACTGTAAATTAGGGAAATCTTCACTTGTAACTACGTCCATTGCAAACTCCCGAGAGTAATCTTGAAGCTTATAATGTTTCTTTGCTTCCATATCCAATTCATTGGAGAAGCCGAGACCTATTCTGAAGTAAGCATCAAATATCTCTGCCATGCCAGGAATAGTACCTATCATTGAATCAATATCAGCGTATTTTTTGAACTGCTCTCTGTCACACAGATACCAACCACAGATTTCCATCTCATCAAAGCAAGTCACATGCCCTTGGTATCTTTCCCTATAATCAAGGAACTCCATGAACCTATTGGGAGCTATCCCTTTGAATAGTTTCTTCATGAGCAACAGGAGAGTCTCTAAATCATCCGCGCATACCGACCATGGGTACAATGCTTCATCATCTTTCTTTAAGAGTTTGCTGAGATCCGTCTGGATTGGTCCATATTTGTAGTCTGTCACAACTATTGACCACACATCACCAATATTCTTGGATCTAAGTTGATAGAGGAGCTTACCACTGTCAGCATCGCGTATTTCTACATCAGAGCCTGCCTTCAGAATATTCTCCACACGATAACACTGTTCATATCCTAACTGAACAGATTTATCAAAATCACTTTTAATTTTATTGAAGGCTTTTAGTGGATCACGCATTGGAGGTCGAAAACCGGTGTTTTTAATCTCTACGATTATCCATGTTGTACCATATCCAATAAGCAAGTCGTTCTCAGACGTTCCATATACACTATAGTTTGAGAATATCTTCGATTTCTCCGGGAAAAAGCGATGGAATATGTCATATATCTTATTCTCAAATGCATGATCTTTGTTCCGTTTGAATTTGCTTACACTCTTTTGAAGATCTGAGGACAACCTGTTGTAAAGTGCTTCTAACAGAAACTTATTTATGGGACAGATGAATTGATCACCCATTCGGAACAATGGCATATCCTCCGAAATGTGACTATCTGCATAGTATATTGTACCCTTCTTTTCCGCCTCGCCTCTATCATATACGAAGAATCTCAGAAGACTGTCCTTCACATCGTCAGGCAAATCCACATCAAGTAATTCTTCTTTTGAATGAAGACAAATCTCACCAGGATTTGTTGACATCATATCAAATATACCTTCTAATTCTGGCTGAGAAGCCCATTCTTCAGGTTCTATACCTCGACGTTCAAATTCCGTTGTCAGTTTGACCCATTCATCTGGATGAGTCGCATAAAAGGCATACTTTGAGCCTTTTAATACCGTGCTCGAAAATTTGTTGTTGTTCAGGTGTCTAACATGAAGGATAAACTTTATCGCTTCATCCACCGTAAAACCGTATTTACTCTTTATCCAATTATCATAAGGGGTAAAGTATCTGACAATCCTATCTAAAGTTTGCTCTTCATAACAAAGCTTGGCATTGCTAAAGTGATTCAGAAAGGTGGGAAGAGAAACCTCAATCATGTCATCCCTGTCATCGTGAAATATATCTCCATCATTAGGAAAGGCTATTGATGCAAAGTAGGCAGTTTCCATCTCATCCAACAACAATGAAACTCGTTCGATCCTATCTTTCGACAGTTCCTCTGTCCCTCCTTTGTCTCCCATCGAATAGAATACATCTATCAAGTACAATGCTTGCTTCATTGGGGACTCTAGATGATTATACAGCTCAGAGGTTTGGCGAAAGTCAAGTTCCAGAATCAGGCGCATAGAATGTGTCAACAGCGCAACTTCACTCAGTGGTTCCAATTCTGATTTCAAGTCTGTAATAATAGACTCTTGGGAACGAGTTCCACTTCTTGCAGCCAACATCCGTTTATATCCACGTGCTACACTAAAATCGTTGTTTGTCATTATACTGTTTACTAATAGTACCTATTAAAATTAAACGTGAATATGGCTAATTTATTGTTCTTATCACCTAAGTGAGACATCTTAAAAAGAAAATGCACTGCAACATAAGCCTTTAGCTCGTTGTAGTGCATCATCCAGTTCTCGTCATTCTTTGTCGCCATGAACTATACTCCTTTTAAACCTCTCAACATCCCAGTCAAGGCTGGTCGCGAGCTGTAATGTTCATATAGATAGGCAATCAGCTCCTTGGCAACAATTTTGCCACCTTCGCAGGAGTCTATCATTTCCTGGATTCTGACCACATGATAGGCATAGTCCTTGCTTCGCTTGCAGTCGGCAACGCAACGCTTGGTGCGGTCGGCTATGTATTCGGCAACTTCCTTCTGGTCTTCGATGGGCATATACTTGCCGTATTTCTTCAGGTTCTCGTCTGCCTGATAGTCGTTATGCCTACAGAAGAGGATGAGTTTGTCGTATTCCTTGCGTTCCATGTAGATCTTTGCCTCGATGTCATCATAGTCTTGTTCAAAGACATGGTCAGCATCAGCCATGATGTCGGAAATGAACTCTTCCCACTCCTGTTTATCCAGCAGTTCACGAAGTCGCTTATAATAGACCTCCTTCCTACCAGCCTTCACGAACTCAGTCTTCAGAATGTCCACAGAACGGTTCTTGTCACCAATATTCTCCAGCACATCAACGAGTTTCTCGTCATATTTTCCACTGTATGCGTAGAAATCCTGCTCACCGACAGAACGTATCAGTTCCAGAGCACTTTCATACTCACCCCATTCCATCAACTGCTCTATGGCAACAGTCCTGAGGGGAGCCATAATCTGATTAGCCACACGCTTGTTGATGTCAGCTAGAGCCTCCTGCCTCTCGCCAATCTTATCCAGGAACCTCAGTTTCTTTCGGAAGAACCTTTCTTCGTCATACGAGACACCTTTCTTGATCTTGTTGTTCAGGTATGTCAGGTAACGCTTGGGCGACAGCAATTTCTCCTGAATATCCTCAATGACAAAATCCATATTGATCAGCGAACACTTCTTCAATTCCTTTATTCGCTCAGCCATTTCACTTATCAACCCTCGCTGAGTATCATCGTCAATCTTCTCACCGTCAATCAACAGTTCACAGACCATCTTATGACATTCACGCACAGCATCCATCAGAGGACGCCACCTCTCAATCCATGCCTCATTATAGTAATCCTTGTATGGATGATCCCTGTCATACTCCTCGCACGTCCGCACCATCAGATACAGAGCCCTTTGAGCAGCCCCGATAATATCCTTGCCATCCTTATCCTCCCGTATCTTCTGCATCAAAGCAACGACGTCCTCGGTCACAGCATTCCAGTCCAGGCTCTCCCCAAACTTCGTGCTGACAACGAACGGATGCACAAAACAAGCATCCACAATCTCCCTATAGTCCTCCCCGTCAGGTTGCCAGAACCTTTCCACCAAAGCCAATGCCATGTCCTTGTTACTCATGGCATACGCCTTGGCAAACTGGCATAGATCCTCCTGCGAGATACCGTCCAGTACCTTGTCCAGTTTCGGGTATAAGTCTTTATAATCCATTGTGAATAGCTTGATTTGTTACGAAAATAAGGCTACGCTGTTATTACATTATCTCCTTCAACACCTCTCTTACCTCATCAACATCCACACCAAGCACCTTGCTGATGTACTCAGGGCTGAGTTCTTCTTGATTTCCTTCTGCACGTTCCTTGCCAATAAGGTAAGTTATGCTTTGTTTCAGATTCTCATGATTATCAACAGCATTTGAGCCTTCTGCAATCGACAACCGATAGCAGTTGGTTTCCTTCTTTTGGAATCCGATGGATTGGTAAAGTTTGTTGGCGGCAACACGCATAGGGTTAGAAGTGAGATGCAACTCTATAGGAGCAAATGCCTTTGCTTGTACCAACACATACTCCATCAACTGCTTGCCAAGATGCTGTCCGCGATAGGCAGACGAAACCACCACATCCTCAACGGATGCCTTGGTTCCTGTAGGAGAATGGAATACGCATAGAGTAGCGCAACCAACGATGCGCTCGTCATCAAAGATAACATACAGATGGCAGTTGCTATCCTTTAGCACCAACATCAAGTCTGTTTGGGTAAAGTTCACCCTATCAGACAATTGCCCTTTGGCTTCTTCTGTCGCGACTCGGGATAATGAATGCGAGCATTCCTTCTCCACTCGCTGCTCCATCAGTTCAGACATCAGTTGTTTCAAATCCTCAAACTGAGCCTGAGTATAATCATGTAACTCCAGTATTTCCATATTATTCCTGATTGTCATATCGTGTTTTGTCTGTCTTTTGCGGCCAAAACAGGTATGATACAAATTGCCAGATTGCTTTTAGACACTTCATCTTATTCGTTTATTATTGAGATTAACACATCTTCAGGAATCGAAGTTCCGAGAAACAAATTGAGCCTTTCGATGGGATTCTCTCCATTTTCATGCGCTTCATGCATTGCTTGTTGTGCTTTGAATGCGAGAATCATAGTCGAGTCACTACAACCTGTACACTGATTGGCTGCATATTGAGCCATTTTCATAAATTTTTGATGAACATCCTTTTTCTCCTGCATAAGAAATTCTTTTGTAATCACCCTTGCATTACTACATAATTTCTGCCATCATTTTCAGCCATGAAGTTTCCTATTATATTCTTCAATGGCCTTCTGCAGTATCATCAGCGCCCTCTGTATATCTTCTTTACAGAGTACATACGCGAGACGAACTTGGTTCTTGCCAAACTCTGGAGAAGTATAAAAACCTGCAGCAGGAGCCATCATGATGGTTTCACCCGTTACTGGCAAGCCTTTGGTTCCAGATGGTTTCAATGTTTCAGTGGTTTCATCCTTGTATCTGAAATCACTCAAACACCAAGCACAGAACTTCTCGGCATCATCCACAGGCAGTTTGGCTACCGTATAGAACGCACCCATCGGGATGGGCGTGTAGCAACCAGGGATGCGGTTCACGCCATCGATGAGCGTCTTCCTGCGCTCCAGATACTCCTCATACACCTCACGGCTGTAGGCCTCCGTACCCTCAATCGAAGCCTCTGCCACAATCTGACCAATCAGTGGTGGCGAGAGTCGCGCCTGACAGAACTTCATCACCGTCTTGCGCACAGCCTCATTCTTCGTGATGAGCGCACCAATGCGGATGCCGCACTCGCTGTAACGCTTCGACACCGAGTCAATCAGCACTACATTCTGCTCAATGCCCTCCAGGTGCATTGCCGAGATATAAGGCGAACCCGTGTAGATGAACTCGCGATACACCTCGTCCGAGAACAGATACAGGTTGTGCTTCTTCACCAAGTCGCGAATCTGGTTCATCTCCTTCTGCGTGTACAGATAACCTGTTGGATTATTCGGATTGCAGATCAGGATAGCCTTCGTGCGCTCGTTGATCAGTTCCTCGAAACGCTCCACTTTTGGCAGGCAGAAACCCTCCTCGATAGTCGTGGTGATGGTACGAATCACAGCACCAGCCGATACCGCAAACGCCATATAGTTAGCGTAAGCAGGCTCCGGCACGATGATCTCGTCACCAGGATTCAAGCAGCTCATAAAGGCAAACAGAACCGCCTCCGAACCTCCACAAGTGATGATAATATCATCAGCCGATAGCTTAATCTGATACCGCTCATAATAGTTCACCAAAGCCGTACGCAACGAGCGATAGCCTTGGGATGGAGAGTACTCAAGCGTCTTCCTGTCCACCTCTTTGAGAGCATCCAACGCTTTTTGAGGAGTCGGCAGATCAGGTTGACCGATGTTCAGTCGGTATATCTTCACACCCTCGTCCTCAGCCTTGTAAGCCAAAGGAGCCAACTTACGTATAGGACTAGCGGGCATCTGAATGCCACGATCAGAAATTTCAAGTTCTTTTCTCATAAACTTTTGTATTTTTATTTTGAATCATTCAGTATTTCTAAATCTCGTTTCCATTGAGCAAACGGACATTTCTCTTCTATTTCCACTTGTAGCTCAAGGTTGTATTTCATCAGTTCCATGGCAGCATCAATCACTTCTTGTTCTATGAAGTCATTTATGCGGTTAGTCTGTTTGGGTGCTTTAATCTCTTTTACGACATAACCATCCTTACTATCCTCCAAATAAGAGAAATGTGGAGCTACCGTGTTTGTAAAGATATTAGCACACCTCGGGCAACTCTTCTTCAATTTCCTCATTACCTCCTCACGATTGCGCATCTGCTTCAGACGCTCGAAGAAATCACCCCATGCACATGCCAGCAACAGTCGCCCTTCTGACAACTGATGCACCTCCACCGTGAGATATACCCCACGTTTTATTTTGAATACGATATCAACATGCCCCTTGTGCACAAGGAACGTCATCTGACTATCGCCATAGAACGAGGCTTTCGTTCTTCCTGATAGAAAATACATATTGGTAGTGGGAATAAAAAAGAATGGGTAAAACACGAAAAGATGCCACTTCCATAATGTCGAAGCAGCACCTTTTCATCTTGTGGAGAATAACGGATTCGAACCGTTGACCCCCTGCTTGCAAAGCAGGTGCTCTAGCCAGCTGAGCTAATCCCCCTAACGGTTTGATGCTGCAAAATTACTATTTTTCTACGACATACGCAATTTTATGCCATGGCAAAATCTCAAAAATCTTTATTCTGTAAAGTCAGGATGACATTTTCAGCCATCCTGACCATGATTTCATTTATCTTCTGTACAATGGGAAGAACTTACTCTCCCTGTTAAACTCCGGATCACGAGCGGCACGCTCCTCCACGAGGGCATCGTACTTTTCCTGATCAAACACCATCTTGGCGATCGAGAACTGGTAGTCGCTCTTGCGGTTGAAGGCTGCCTTGAACTTATACAAGTTGTCCTCACCGCTTCCTACACCACCTCCCAAATGGAAAGTCTTGTAGCCCTGTTCCGAGCCCCATACAGCAGCCTTGTAGAGCAGCAGGTTCGATGGAGCCAAGTTGCGATACTCCATCATCGAACCACTCAGATGATAGTGCATCTGCTTGTTAGCAAACAGCATGATGCTCATCGCAATGATCTGTCCATCCAGTGTGGCATAGAACATCTCATAGTTGCCGTCCAAGTCCTCATGAATGCTCTTGTAGAACTCCTCACCGAAGTAGTAATACTCCTCGGCATTATCCTTGTCCATCGTTGCGTTGTAAATACGAATGAAGTCCTTGAACAACTCCATATCGTGTGCATGATGAATCTCAATGCCGTTCTTCTCAGCCTTGCGAATCATGTTGCGGTTCTTCGGGATGATGTTCTCCCAGATCACCTCAGGACTGTCTAGATGGAATGCCACCGTCTTGCCCAGGTCAATCACCTCGCTCACCTCCTTCATCGGCACAGCATTTGCCAGCACCGGATGATAGCGCACAAAGTTATCCACGATGTTCAGCTCCTTCATCTTCTCCACGTATGCCGTCCAAAAGGCCTTGAGGTTTTCTTCTTGCATATCGCCCTCGAAGAGAACACCACCATATCCGTAAGGAGTTATCGAGTCATATACTCCTTCAATGGCAGTCTTACGCTTCATATACACGTAGATGGCGCGAAGCCCCCCTTCCTCGTAGTAGAGGAGTTGGGGATCGCCATCTCCATGAATCTCGAATGCGCGAACATACCCACTCAGGTAATATACGTCATATTCTTCAAACGAGCGAACGGTATTGTCCCATTCGCAACGATGATTCATGTCAAATATCTGTATCATTAGTCTCTGTAGTCTTCTTCCTTACCCCAAAGTTTTTCAAATGGGTTGGTTAACATTTCGTTTCTCATATCCTTCAATGCCGAACGATAGTCGAACTGAGGCTTGTACCCGAGCTCTTCTTTCGTCTTGCTGATATCAAATACGAATTCACTTGGATCAGGCATTTCGGGACGATAGATGATAGGTGATTTTTTGCCTTCTTCACAGAACACATCAATAGTACCCTTGATTTGCTCGTCAAGTGATACACACTCTTCTTCTCCTACATTGTAGAAACCACCATCAACGTCAGCCTTAACTGCACATTCCACAATCTGAACGAAGTCCTTCACATAGACTATTTCCTTCACCTTGGTCGGATCACCCCAAATTTCAATTGGTTCACCGGCTACAGCCTTATCAATAAACTGACGATAGAACATCTCTCGCTTCTCGCCATTCACATAGTAATATGGATTTGGATGATAGAGATAGATAGTAGGCAGACGGAGGATAAAACGCTTGATACCATGTTTATGATAATAATGCTCAATCAAGTCAACTGCAGCATTTTTGGCAATCACATATACTGAGTGGTCATTGTTCAATGGGAACTTCCTCCAGATATCAGCAGGAATAGGAGTAGCATCCTTTACCATCCAGAAGCAGTCAGAGATAGACTGAGTGAAAATGATTCTCTTTGCACCGGAGATACGTGTGTACTCCAACACATTGAGTGTACCTGTCACGATGGTGTCAATATACTCCTGAGGATTATAACCCTTCATACGGGCAGGCATCGCACCTGCATAGTGAATCACACAGTCCACATCTTCCTGAGGAAGGTTTGCAAACTCTTCTTTGTTGACTACGTTTACCGAAACGTAAGGAATTTTATAATCGCCAAAGAATCCGTTATCTGATTTGCGACGACCAACAGCTATAACATCGTAGCCGTCTTCTTTGAGTTTGAGCGAGGTGTAAACACCCACGGTGCCAGTAGCACCAAAAATTACGATTTTACCCATTTTATGAATATATTTGAGTTATTATTTATGGTCTTCATTAAAGGCAATCTTGTCGAAGCCAAGATCATCTACTCCTTCAAGGTCAGCACGATCTACAACCACCTTCGATTTGAATAGATTAGTAAATGTCATCCAAAGAATCTTCACATCCATGAAGAATGAAAGATGATCGACATAATAAACGTCCAGTTCAAAGCGCTTGCTGAGCTTCAAACTGTTACGTCCATGAACCTGAGCCCAACCACTGATACCAGGACGTACTTCAAGACGTCTAACCTGAGTCTCATCGTAAAGTGGTGTGTACTCAGGCAACAGAGGTCGAGGACCTATCAGGCTCATATCACCCTTCAGCACGTTGAAAAGCTGCGGTAGCTCATCAATACTCGTTGCACGCACAAACTTACCCACCTTTGTCAATCGCTGAGTGTCAGGCAGGAGTTTGCCTTCAGCATCTCGTTCGTCGGTCATGCTCTTAAACTTGATAACTTTGAACACCTTCTTGTCCTTACCCGCACGAGGCTGATAGAAGAACGCTCCTGCACCTTTATTGGCAAAGTGTAACCAGATTGCGATGATGGCGAGAATCCACCATATGAAAAGCATTGCGACAAAGACTATGATAAAGTCTAACGCACGTTTAAAGAAATGTTTGTACATATTATTAAGTTTTATTCTGTTTTAAAAATGAATCCTGTAGCATAATACCATATCTGTTTCCAGATGCTGGTTTCATACACTTCTTCATACTTCCATCTATACTTGAAGAGGTTGGTTATCAAATGCCATCGGTTGTGCCAGTTACCCTCGCCACTGCCGAATACAAAGTCCTTGTCATTGAAAATAGATGTCATAATCCTTTCTGACAAATCAGCATACTCAGCAAATAAAGACGTTACATTTGTTAGTCGGAAATACTTTGAAGCAATGAGGTTCGTACATTCCAAAAATACTCGAAGATTGAACTCTTCACACATTTTACGCAAAGCCACCCAATCAATGTCGTTACCATATTTCTTAATAAACATGACCCAATCCACTATCTGTTTCAGATGCATACCCTCCGACACAAAATGTGCAAGTGCATGATAGGTCAGAAACAAGGCATTAAACATTACAGGAGGCAGAAGAATCTCACTATCGGGATATGTTTCATACTTATCCACAAATACCAACTCACGCAATGTCTTATCAAGGTTCTTTCCTCGTTTGCCATCGCGTGTGTGCACAAAATACTGATGGTTCTCAACCGATTCAGCATTAGCACTAATCACAGAATGCTTATACCAACTCTCATCCACCGATAGACCTAACTCTTTAGCTATCCGATTTCCTTCTGCATAAGCACACTTCCCGTCTTTTATGAGAAAGCAGTCTATGTCACCCTTTTCGCGGTGCATCGGATTTGGGTAGTTCAAGCCATTCGCCTGACCTTTCATCAGCATCAGTTTTACGCCATGCTTACCCAATGCCTCCGCGAGGCGTTTCGTTGTATTGAGTTGACTATCGTTAAACTGGTTTCTTTTGGCAGTAGTCCCTAACCATTTTAGGTAGGACATGGTGTCTGTATATCGTGCACCATCATCACCTAATGTATTAACCACCTTCTGCACACCAGCAAAGCATACACCCGACACTCCCTGTTCAGATGAAAGACTCCGAATAGACTCCCATTCGCTTTCTTGCAAATTACGGAAGAGGTCAAGATTTTCATCTTCAACTACAGTCAGATCTAACCCCAGTCGAAGCAATATAAATAGTTTTTCAGTCATAGATTAATAGGTTCCTTCCAACACGCTGATTTCACGAGCAGAAAGAACTTTGTAGTCAAAATCATGAGAGCATTTTCTTACGCGGGCACACATTGCATCATACTCTTCCTTTGGAAGTTCTGCAAGGCGCTTAATCTCCTTGGCAAAATCCTCAGCAGTTTCAATGTCACGAGCAACTCCAAGGTTGTTGTCCGTGATTACATCATCGTAAGCAATATCAATGTTGCAAACAATAGGCTTGCCCGCTGCCAGATACTGCCACAACTTACCAGAGCTGACACCTACATGACCAAAGCCCTTCTCGTAATTCATGATGTTTACTGATGCTTGAGAAACCACCCATGCACATTCTGCATAAGCGATACGCTTCTCCTTGAATACTACATTACTTATCCCATTATCCTTCACATATTGCTCTAGACTCTCTCGATCTGCGCCATCGCCATAGATGAAGAAGCGATACTTTGGATTGTCCTGCAACAATGCAGCTGCATCAATCAGTGTCTTCACGTGGTTGGCCAGGCGAACTGAACCGAGATAGATAATTTTTGTCAAAGAGTCATCGTTCATATCTTCGTCTGGACGTGGATAAGCCACCTTGTTTCTATCAAACTCATCAAGGTCAATACCACTATTGATGTAATGTACCTTGCTGACATCAATCTTGCCGCCTTTCTCTTTTGTCCAGCCTTTTCTGTCAAGATAATCGTAGATGCCCTTAAAAGTAAACACCATCTCGTCAGCCTGATAGTAAAGGTGCTTCTCTATCTGGTAGAACAATTTGAGAATTGGGTTACTGCGCTTCACAAGACCGAAAGTCACAAAGTCCTCAGGCCACAAATCCCAAGCCTCTGCAATATACTTGGCTTTAAGAGATTTTGCCACCCAAACGATGGGGTAATCAAAAGGAGTGTGGATATTGTGGAGTACGATATCAGGCTTCGGGAATCTCTTACGACCGAAATACATACGCATCGCAAACACAAAGAGTGACCACATGCGTTTCAAACCATTGCCCTTATAGTGAGGTGATTTTACGTGTACAAACTTATATTCACCATAGTCTTTCTCATAAAAACTGCTAGCATCAGGTATCAGGTCAATATCAGTTCCATGCTTTACGGAAGCATTAAATGTGATGACCTCATAACCTGCTTGCTGAAAATGATGCGCAAACTGTAGATAGCGTGGATTTGACGCTAATTCAGGCGAGGATGTGTGATAATTTACAATCCAAATTCTTTTTGCCATATTGTATATTTTATCAGTAATTATTCTGTATGTATTGCAAACAGCAGAGCCCGAAGTGACTTGCACCCTGAGCCTTGCATTTAATAGAGTTCGTAAAATCAGTCTTGGTTAGAGGCATTTACCTCAACAGAAAAAATGTTCTGCCTGATGGTATCGCACCATGATGTTCTTCATGTGCGGATTGAAGAACATCCACTTGTGCAGGCAGAGGTGACATGTTAAAGGTTTATCTTAATATCCACATGGGATTTTAAGCCATTTAATGCGTCTTGTAATTTCTACGATAAGAGTGGAAGTTATCAACTGGAGGATGAAAACCAGCAAAATAATGCTACCTGGATTGACGATTCCCATCTTGGAAACAATCACTACTCTTATTATAGGATAGGCAAAAGTAAAGAGATAGAACTGAAGAGAGTACTTACCCAAGTACTTGAACCATTTTACAAGAATGTTATTCTCGCCCAAGTTATCGAGTTGGCACGAGGCGAACACAACTGCAAGGGTTCCCGTGAAGGGAAGAATAAATCTGAAGACGGCCTCAGATTTGCACAAATATCCGATTAAAATTACATTTAGCAGAAGGAACAGAAGATACCCCCCCCATTTGTACTTAAACGACTTTATCGCTGGGTATTTACCATTCAATGCGAAACCAATCAAGAAATATATCAAGAATTTAGCCACATCATTGATTAGCATGAACGTGGGGAGCACGTGAGTAAAATACAATGCTATCAAGCCTACGACTATACTCCATAGTACAATCTTGTTTTTTAAGAACTTTCTTATAGGTGTCGCTATCACAAATACCAGGAACAGAACGTAAACAAACCATCTTTCACCACCACTCAGCAACCAAGTCTTAAGCATAGGCAATAGCATACCAGAACCATCACTGTAAGACATGCTGGAAGGAAGCATCATCTTTGATGCAACAACAATCAACATAGTAAACAGATATGGAATGACCAATCGCAGGAACTTGTCTTTATAGGTCTGGCCAAGATCTTTTTTGCTCAGCGAGAACAAATAACCAGACACAATAAAGAACAATGGCATGTTGAATGATGCGATTGAACGTTCAAGCAAATGACACCAATCGTAGAGAGTTGCAAGTTCTATCGGATGATAAATGATGGAATGCCCCAAATACACAAACAGGATAGCTATTCCTTTGGTTATATCGATGCAGTTATCTCTCATTATATAATAGCATTTATATAGCTTTCTGCTACTTTGCGATTAGTGAGTTCGTTGGCGGTAGCAATTGCTTTTGTTGACATTTCATTTAATTCCTCGTTCGACATACTGCTTATATGCTTCAGCAGCTCTGCCAATTTCTCAGGAGAGTGGGACTCGCACAAGAAGCCATTCTCGCCGTGCTTGATAACACCATCGATGCCTTGGCCTTTTGTTGCAATAGTAACAAGTCCCTTAGCCATTGACTCTACATACACAAGTCCGAAAGCTTCATGAGCACTAACCATAACGAAGCAATCGCATCCCTCAATAATCTTTTGTGCATTATCTCGTTTCTGCTGACCATGGAAGGTAACTTGCTTATCCAAACCTAGTTGAGAAACGAGGTTTTTAAGGTTGCTCTCTTCTGCACCACTTCCCACAATATGGAATTCGAAATTCTTTTCTGGAAAGGCAATATTCAAAGCTCTAACTGTGTCTTCAACTCGCTTTAATTCATAGAGGCTACCCACAAAGACGAATTTCTTAACGGGCTCTGTATAGGTCTTCTTGTTGCAATCAAGATACTTTGCAGGAATGCCTGAATAGCATAGAAATTCGTGTTCCTTCTTTCCATACTGCTCTTCAAACTGATTCTTGAATGCCATCGAACGGAATCCCCATACATCAATGGACTTCATATACAACTCGCCCTTCTCCTTGTAGTATGAAGGTATCGACTCGCCTGCACTATGCAGGATCATAGCTGTCTTGGCATTAGGATATTTCTCCTTGAACATGTGCAGGAACTGAAGCTGTGGCAATACAAAATGACCAGCCACCACATCAGGGACAAATCCGTCTTTTTCAAGAGAACTGATGGCATAGTCAAAAGCTTTGTTCATCACGCTCTCCGAGAACTGCTGATGAGGTATCAGTTTCTTGAGAGGAATAAAAGTTACAGACACGTTATCTACCACATAACTTGTCGGCTTACGGGGAGTCTTAGTGTAGATAACACAACCGGTACGTGCCTGCAAAGCTGAGTTAAACCATTTTCCCACCCAGTAAAAAGGTCTTGGAAAGAGAGAGTCAAAATGGATTACTCTAACATTGTAACCCATCTCAATCCATTCTTTGGTGAAGTAATGGCACACTTCAGTTCCTCCGTATTCAGGGTCGTTGTTAGGGTATATGTTTGTTATTAACAGGATATTTTTCATACGTTTCGTACCTTCTTAATGTTAGAAATATCGATTCTCTTACCCATACTTAGCAAACACTCATCTGTGTAGAAGTTCATCGTACCACCAAGCGATGTAAAGGTCATTTCTCCGAAATACACCTTATCGTTCACATAATACAGGTCAACACGCACTACAGGGAATCCTTGTGCAAGATCACGAGCAACACGAATCATCTCGTCCAGATTCTTTGGCTTTGGAACAAGATGTTTCTGCTCACGATAATGATCGTTGAAGATGGAGAGCTCTGGCAGATAGTTCCATTTCGTATCAAACAATGCAACCTCGGTACTGTCTCCAACTCGATTCGAACATGCCCAAACGTAATTAGGCTCTCCATTGAAGCACCACACCTTGTAATCGATAATCGTGGAAGAGAACTTCTGTTCCTCCTCAGAGGGGATAAGAACCTCTTCTGCAATAATACAAGGCTTAATGTCTTTGTAATGGAACTCCGTTGTCTCTGCACCCATGTCTTTGTTTTTCCACTTGTTCAAGAGCTTAACGGTCTCTGGGATATTGAGTTTTGACTTGTCTTTAACAAGCATCACAGTACCGCTTCCGTTATTGGTCTTCAACATAAAGGATTCTGGAAGTTCTTCCCACTTTATGTCACGTGCATCTGTCCACATACCGTAAAGCTTAACAAGCGTATCACCTTGTCCTCTCTCTTCTACGAACTGGCGTACTGCATACTTGTCTGCTAAACGTGTCCACTCCGAAATGTCTGAATAAAGAGCCAACCATGAAATTTTCTCGTTGATATCCTGTGGATTCTCAAGATTCATTGGGCGACCAAAATACTTTTTAAAACGCATCTTCGCCATAGCTTCAGGAAAGAAACGATTGGCAGTTCTCACAGCCCAGCGATATGCGGGCAACTGATTAATCTGAGTCATGTGATTATTATTTTATTAATTTTAATTTAACTAATATGGGGGTTATAATTTTCTTCTCTTCTGTGATAAATCCTATCTTCCACATCAGAAAACCAAACACTGCACAATATAAAATGCCTTTTATTAAAAAGGTAGTTATACCATAATTATCCCACAACATTAATGGCAGACAAAGGACGGTAGTAATAGCTAAACACAACCATGTACCACTGAATATCTCCTTAAACATTCTTCCAACTTCAAGCTTCAAATTGTTTTTATAATAGAGATTGAGAGCTATACAATGACCAATTAGATATGCCAAAGCAGTACCAACAGGTGCGCCCCAAGGACCTATAACTTTAATAAGAACCACAGTTACTACAATTTTAATCAACGAGGCAACAACCAAAATGACAGATCTGTAAAGGCGCTTATCATATCCATTTAATATGCTTAAGCAGATGGTTTGAACAAGGGGAATCATATTGAAAGGCAGTATTATTAAAGCGATGATTATAGCATTATACATATCCTTTCCAACCCAAAGGGTTATCAAGTCCATTCCAAACAGACAGAGACCGCTAATAATTGCGCCAACCAGAACAAACTGCCATCTACCGACTCTGATTACCAAATCGGTTAATTCTGTTGTAGTAGCCTTGTTAACAATCATTTTCATGACAGTTGGTTGAAATAGTCCTGAGATAGCCGTTGGTATTGCATTGAAAAATGTCACAATAGTTGCAGCAACAGAATAGACAGCCACATCGCGTTTGGTGCACATGATACCTAAGACCGTCTTATCTACGGTTGTATTAACATACATGACAATAGATTGCAAACACATTGCAGCCATTAGACCAACAACAGGTTTAACAATAGCGCGATCCCATTGGTAGTATTTTATTTTTAGTTTAAGAGTTTTGTGTGCATAATATATTGTAGCAATCATAACTATGGCAGTTACGATAAGATTTGCTACAACTACGCCAACTGTACCCATACCCATTTTCAAAAGCAAAATGGTCAGTACGAACGCAAATAAGATTTGAAGGACATTAATAAAGTTAATGAACACAAACTTATCATAAGCCCCGACAATACCAGTATAGTAGTTTATCACGAACATAAATAAAATCTGCAATACCATAAGCTGGAACATCTGGTGTGATAGCTCATAATCGCGAGATGACAAGTCCTGATAAATATTTTCCAGATTTATGTCTACTATTAAACCGGTAAATACCACCAGCAGACATAATACAGCAACGATAATTCCTATCATTGCTGAGAAATTTGATGCGGCTTTTTCATCACTTTTTGCTCTATACTCTGATATATAACGCATCATAACTGTTCCTATACCGAAATCAAGAATAAGAATATAATGGCCTACAGAATATATCATTTGATATAAGCCATAGTCATCTTCTCCCAACCACCTGAGAAGTATAGGAACAAGGAATATGGAGTTTAAAGTGTAGCAGAAAAGCTTAAGATAAGAAAGCAAAGCTGCGACCTTTTTGGACTCATTATTTAAAAAACTCATTTTATTTGCTTTTATAGACTAACTTTTTTATGAAAAACTTAACTCTCCTGTATAATGAATTGTCATAGTATTTGTCCACAACAGCTCCATACCCTTTTGAAATATATGTAGCCCAAAATTCATCTCGATTCACTCCTGAATCTAAAAGTGGACGATGCGCATACCTATATGCAACATCCTTATAATTCACTTCCTTTATAACAGCCCCAAGATTCTCGTTTTGAAGAAGAGTAACAGCCTTTGGAGTGTTAGCCGTAACTAATGAAACTCCCTCGGTATCCTTTTCTCCAACAATTTGTTCTAAATCCCAGAAGTCAGCAATTGTGAAATCCGAGTACCGTTCCGGAATCCTGTGCTTGCAGTTAAAGCAACTATCACGAAGCGATAAATTTTGGGAAAAAAAGGATATAAATGATTGATTATCAAAGCTTGCGGTCACCTTATTCCTTATTAGAGCCTCTTGAACTGCTCCTGGGCGCCAAGTGTAGCTCTTATTTCGAAATGAATACGAATCGACACTTGCTTGCTCTTTACCCTCTATATATTTTAAGTGATCTTTAAACATCTTATTATTTGGCACCCCATGGCACAGCATGTCTATAATAAATAAGTTATCAAAATCTCTGTTTAAATATGCCTTTAAACCAGCAGTTTGACATGGTGTGCCTACAAACAAGACCTTCTTACCCTCTTGTAGATTCATTTTTATAGATTGAAATGTATTGCCTATTGAACTTTGCACATATTTTGAACCTCGCATAGAATCACGTTCTTCTGAAGTGTTTGCAGAAGTGTGCACGATACAAAAATCCTTAGTCATTACAGATCCATAAATAACACCGCCTTGTGATAAAATATAGTCAGAAAGTATAGTAAAAGCACCTCCTGATGTGGATTTACGAACAACCTGCTTATCACTTGCTTTTAGGTAATAAGCTTTTTGCGCCTTATGTGAAAGCGAATCGGAGTTTGTTCTATCACAAACTTTATCACATAGACCGCAGTTAATACATTTGTTCATATCAATCTGAGGGTATAAAAAACCCTTGGCATCTTCTTGCATAGAAATTGCTTGACGGGTGCAAGCGTTCATACAAGCCCCACATCCTGTACAATCATTATTTTTCATAAGAAATTTGAGTTTTATAATTATTCCAGTCAGCTATGAATAGAGCTATTGCAAACATGCTGCCCGTTATATACGTCGGTTCAACAATAAAGAATGAGAATAATGCCAAAAACAAAGCGCACACGACTGTTGCCAAATATTCCGCGCTATACATGTATTTTGATTTATACATTCGAATGCCTTCCTTTATCAACTTGACGTAAAATGTTATATATAAAATAAAAGGAATTATTCCGAAATTAAAGAAAACTTCCAAGAAGTCATTGTGTGCACGACCTCCCTTTAGGTATATAGATACACTCTCATATCCATGGCCAAAAATAAGTTGAAATATGTCAGACTCATCCAAAAGTTTCAACAAATATGCCCATCTTTCGTCACGACCTGAGCCTCCATCTTCTCCAATATTCTGTAAACGATAAATGATATCAATATCGAATTGATCTATAAAAGACCCTAAAATCGACATACCCAAGAAAGCTGCAACACCCACAAAAAAGAAATTACTTAATACTTTTTTAGTGTTAGCTCCAGGCAGGAATAAATAAACGATTAACGCCACAACTATTACAATTATAAAACCTGTTCTTTTTCCACTAAACAGAACTGCAAGAAAGGCAACGACCAAAGGGATCAGTTTGTATTTATCCTTTGTCATCGCCATTACAAAAGGCAATAATGCAAGTGGATAGTACACATCCGATATGGCCACGTTTTCTCCTAGTTCTGTCAAACGATAATTGCGAAGACTCATAATAAACAGAACGCATAATAGGTAGAAAGTACCATGCATTATAAGGTTATATTTTGATATTCCATATTTGCGGCCAAAATAATAGAAAACAACGCATATCAAGCCAGGGTATGGATATATTGCATATTTAAACAGCATCGGGAAAGACCCAATAAATGTATCCATGTTAAGCAGCGAGACAGCCCAACATGTATACAAGAATGTCATAAACGTCTTAAATATTGGGTGATTATTTACTTTATTAAATAGAAGCAGGTAGAAACCCTGAATACAAAAAAACATTTGTATGTAGTTCCATAGACCTCCGCTTTGAGACTCTACTCCTGACAATCCTCGTACTAACTTTAAGACGAGAAAGAGACACAGGGTTACATACGTTATTAAATATACCTTATTCTTCATTTAGCATCTTGTTTAAAAACTGTTTTGACTTTGAAATCTCCTTATTAAGACGTGAATTGACATCATTCCAGTTTACAGAAGAAAATTCTGGCAAGGCTTTCTTTTCGTCTATTACAAAATCATCCAAACCGCATACGCCCATTAAATCGGTAATGCGATTTGCAGAATAACTCTTCACCAAAGAGAATACAGGTTTATTAAAAATTATACTGAAAGCCGTTCCATGAAATGAAGTTGTTACAACCATCTTCGCATCATTAAAGAACCCAAGCATCTCCTCTGGCGAAACATCATAAAATGTGTAATCAGATTTTATCCATTTAATAGAATCACAACATATAGATACAACTTTAAAACCTGTCTTTAGTTTCAGTTCATCAACAACCCTTTGCATGCGATCATTGCTTACTACCTGATAACACAATATGTAATCTACATTTTTCAATCTCGCAGACTTAGACACTTCTATCCATTCCTTCCGAGACTTTAAGAATACAGGGTCAACGACCGTGTCAATATCACGATTAATAAAGGAGCGTAAGTAAGTATTTGCACTTTCTTCTCGGACAGAAATACCTTTGTATGTATTTAGTTGTGACTCGATGTATTCCTTTTGTTCATCTGTATAGTCCATTACGCGTATACTGGCGGCATAGCTGAACCGAATTGCATTCTTTTTACCAAAATCAAGAAAGCGCGCTTTTACATACTCTGGTGTTGTATGAATATTCCAGACTTGATCGCTACCCGTGATTAAACAATCGGCTTCGATGTTATCTTTTTTTAATTCCTCATACGAATTATAACATTTAGTAAACTCTATATGAGACTCCTTGAATCGTTTGAAATCAGCTATTAGCTTTTTCCCTTCCCTTCTTCTTAAGAATTTAAAGAAATTAACATAAGCACATATTAGCAATGGTCTCAATCCATGAGCTTCCATTGTATTATAATAGTGATTAAGAGTGGATGTCTCAATGACCTTATTTTCGTGACCTAAACCACGAATATAACTATGCAAAGCATAAGTTTGAAAAGTAGCACCATAATTTGTTGTATGGTGGAACGTTATTGTTATTGTTTTCATTTATGATTTTGTTTGAAATAGAACAGGCTGGCAGTATCGAACTGCATTGATCCATGTGCGGATTTGAATCAACCACCTGTGCAACCTGTTATCCTTTTATTGGTTATTTGAATTCATTTATCAATCTTACAACCTCTGCCACTTCCTCCAATGTGATTGCAGGACCGATAGGCAGGCTTAACTCTTCGTCAGCAAGACGCTCGGTGATAGGGAGCGAGAGCTGTGGGGTGTTCCATGCTTCCTTGCTGTAGCACTCCTGCTTGTGGGGAGCGATAGGATAATGACATACGGTTCCTACACCATTCTGCTCCAGATAGTCGTGCAGACGGTCACGATTCTCCTTGCCGCTTACGATGATTGGGAAGAGGTGGTATGCGTTCTGCTCATCAGGAAGGAGGTCAGGAAGGGTGATGAGAGGATTGTTAATGTGGTCATAGTAGTAGTGAGCCACAACCTTACGCTTTGCGTTGTCCTCTACAAGATACTTCAGTTTCACATCAAGAACGGCTGCCTGAATCTCATCGAGACGGCTGTTGCGACCGGCATACTTGAAGACATACTTGCGCTGGCTACCATAGTTAGCGAGCGCACGAACAGCTGCTGCCAGCTCAGGATCGTTGGTAGTAACAGCACCACCATCACCAAGAGCACCAAGGTTCTTGCCTGGGTAGAAAGAATGACCTGCTGCATCACCAATGTTACCGGTCACGCGACCATCGGTATGCTTACATCCATGGCTCTGAGCGCAATCCTCAATGAGCTTCAGATTGTGCTTCTTGCAGATCTCGCCAATCTTATCGGTATAAGCGATACGGCCATAGAGGTGTACGATGGCGATTGCCTTGGTGCGAGGAGTGATAGCAGCCTCAATGAGGTCGTCATCAATCTCCAGGGTGTTAGGCTTTGGCTCTATGCTTACAGGCACAAGACCGTTCTCTGTGATAGAGAGAGTGGTTGCAATGTAGGTGTTGGCAGGCACAAGCACCTCATCACCTGGCTGCATCACGCCCATCTCGATGTAGGCACGGAAGATCCAGATGAGGGCATCAAGACCGTTGGCTACACCGATGGTGTACTTACTGCCAATAAACTCAGAGTAGTCCTTCTCGAACTGCTCGTTCTCCTTACCCTGGAGATACCAGCCGTTGTTAACTACTCGTGTTACTGCTTCGTTGATTTCTGCTCTATGGAGAGCAGTTACGTCCTTGAGGGACAAAAAAGGAATGTTATTCATAATTGTATGCTATTCTAATGATTATTTACGACCGAGGAATTCATCAAGGAACTTTTCGTTAGACTCCTGTACGCTCTCGTATGTCATAATGTCGCGAGGACCGCAAAGGATTGCATAACCGAACTTGTCACGATCGCCATCGTTGATGTAATCGCCATAATGCTCACCAACCTTCAATCCATCGTGGTTTTCATAAAGTACGGTAATACGTGGATCAAGATGCTTGGTGATGTCGGTAGCCTTAACAGAATCTGAATTTGAAGGAATGTCGTAACCGAACCACATAGATGCATTCTCGCCATTCATGTAGTTGCCAGGTTCAATTGCCTCACCATGAAGCATACGCACATAGTCACCGAGATAGTCATGATCAGAAGCCTTCCAAACAGTATGGCTGCAAATGAAGCCACTTGAACGAGCGCCCATCTCTACTGGTGTGAAGGTACCATCCTCTTTCATAATGATTTCAAGGTGTCCAAACATTGAGTGAAGACCAAGAGCCTTATAACATTCAATACCGAAGTTGGCGATACGCACCCATGTCTCATCATCATACTTGCGAGAGTTCCAATGGTGGATAACCGTCACATGATTTTTGAGTGCATAAAGCGAGTGATGCTGAATGGAGCTACCATAGCAATTTACATTACCGTATGCATCACCCAACATGTCAACAGTAAACTCTTCGCCTTCCACAAACTCCTCAATGAGGCATTTTCCGTTGAAAGAGGTCTCAATAGCTTTGTCAAGAGCAGCCTGTAGTTCTTCTTTAGTCTGTCCCTTTTCAAGGATTGTGATACCACGAGAACTTGCAGCAACGTCTGGTTTGCAGATAAGTTTCATGGTCTTAGAATATTCAAAGAGCTCATCTACTGTTACTTCATCGTTCATCTTTGAGATACGATTGAAGATGCCTGCTGCCATCCATGCGTCGCGCATCTCATTTTTTGAGAGCACATGATTGAACTTCTCGGGCATAGTCTTATTGCCACACCATCCATTGATAGCGTTTACGGTAGGAGCTGCAAGGTCAATGCTTGATAGAGCTCCTCCAACCTTGCCCTTCAATCCGAGTTCTTCAAGCTTTGCAAGAATGCCTTCTGCATCTTTGACATCCATTTGGATGAACATATCGCCCTTCACATCAGGATTATCATTCCATGCAACAACGATTACCTTGTAACCCAATTCACGAAGGTGGCAAACCTGCCCCCAAAGGAGTTTGTTGCCTCCTAAAAGTACGAAATACTTTTCCATATTATTATCTGATATTTTGTTATTAATCAATAAGATTCTTTTCTACTCCTCTAAACTCAAGGAATTCGTTATAATCACGGATATAGTCTTCTGCTTGATACACCTCGGAAGCAAGCACCATGCAAACTGCACCAGATGAGAAGTCGTCAAGGTCACGCCACATTCCCGGCTTCACATACAAACCTTGATATGGGCGGTTCAAAAAGAATGAACGTTTGCAATGACCATCGTCAAGGGTAACCTTGAAAGAACCGGAGGCTGCTATAATCAACTGACTGAGGTCGCGATGAGCATGTGCACCACGGTTCTCTCCTCCTGGAACATCATAGAGGTAATAAACACGCTTCACATCAAATGGAAGGGTTTTGCCATTCTCGACAACGGTGAGGTTGCCTTTGCGGTCGCTATGGTGTTTATCAAGCTCCACCATGGAGCAATCAAATACATTATATTTCTCCATTTGTTTTCAGCGTTAAATAGTCATTATAATCACGAACGTAATCATCCTCGTTAAAGGAAGTTGAAGCAAACTCCAATGCAAATGAGTTTGTTGAAAAATTCTCTATCTCTCGCCACAGACCTTTGGGAATATAAAGTCCATAATAGGAGCGATTAAGTGAGAATGTTTTCTTCTCTTTGCCATCGTCAACGGTAACATCAAATGCGCCAGAAATGGCAATCACAAACTCTTCTGTTTCTTTGTATGCATGACCTCCACGGGCTTCTCCACCAGGAACATCGTATATCCAATAAGTACGTTTGATCTCGAATGGAATCTGAGCATTGTTCTGAACAAACGACAGGTTTCCTCTTTGGTCGAGATACTTTGGGAGTTCTACAAGTTTTACATCATTAACTGTCATAACTTTAATGATTAGCGGTTAGAATACATCTTCTCATAATAGGACTGGTAGTCGCCAGAAGTGACATTGTCCAACCACTCCTCATTGTCGAGATACCACTTAACTGTCTTCTCGATACCTTCCTCGAACTGGAGAGAAGGTTCCCAACCGAGTTCCTTTTGGAGTTTAGTGCTGTCAATAGCATAGCGTGCATCATGACCTAATCTATCCGTTACATAAGTGATGAGGTCAAGGTCTGCACCTTCTGGACGACCAAGGAGGCGATCAACAGTTGCAATTACGGTCTTGATAATATCGATGTTCTTCCACTCGTTGAAGCCACCGATGTTATAAGTTTCTGCCACTTTGCCGTTGTGGAATATTGTATCAATAGCGCGTGCATGATCCACTACATAGAGCCAGTCGCGTACGTTCTCGCCCTTGCCATAGACAGGGAGGGGCTTGCGATGACGGATATTGTTGATGAAGAGCGGAATCAGCTTCTCTGGGAACTGATAAGGGCCATAGTTGTTTGAGCAGTTGGTCACGATAGTAGGCATGCCGTATGTATCGTGGAAGGCACGGACGAAGTGGTCAGAACTTGCCTTGGATGCAGAATAAGGACTATGAGGGTTGTACTTGGTGGTCTCATAGAAGAAATCCTTTCCGTATGCCAAGTGATGCTCACCTGAACTTGCCTTAGTGGTGAAAGGAGGTTCTATGCCTTCTGGATTCGTCATTTCCAGCGCACCATATACTTCATCAGTAGAGATGTGGTAGAAGCGCTTGCCCTCGTATTTCTCAGGAAGTGACTCCCAATAGAGCTTTGCAGCCTGAAGGAGGGAGAGCGTACCCATGACGTTGGTACGAGCGAAGGTGAAAGGATCTTTGATGGAGCGATCCACATGGCTCTCAGCAGCCAGGTGGATGATACCATCGATCTTCTCGTCTTGCATCAGCTGATAGAAAGCATCGAAGTCGCAGATATCCATCTTCACGAACTTGTAGTTTGGCTTATCCTCAATGTCTTTGAGGTTTGCCAAGTTGCCAGCGTATGTCAGCTTGTCGAGATTGATTATGTTGTACTCTGGGTACTTGTTTACAAAGAGGCGGACTACATGGCTGCCGATAAAGCCAGCGCCACCGGTGATAACTATATTTTTCATTGCTTTAGTCTTTAATCAAAGTCAATATTACGTAATGTGTCAGAATCCAGTTCACGCTTCTTTTCTTCTATTACCTTGAGGAGATACTGACCGTACTGGTTCTTGAGCATAGGCTGTGCGAGTTCACGCATACGCTCCTCGGTAATCCATCCTTTGCGGTATGCAATACCTTCAAGACATGCCACCTTAAGACCTTGGCGCTTCTCAACACATTCGATGTATGTACTTGCCTCAGAGAGCGAGTCATGTGTGCCGGTGTCGAGCCAAGCGAAACCTCTGCCAAGAGGCTGAACAAGAAGTTCACCATCTTCAAGGAACTTCTGGTTAACGGTCGTGATTTCGTATTCTCCACGAGCTGAAGGCTGGATATTGGCTGCTACATCTACCACCTTATTAGGATAGAAATAGAGGCCTACCACAGCATAGTTGCTCTTTGGCTTAGCAGGTTTCTCTTCAATTGAGAGGCAATTGCCCTCCTTGTCGAACTCTGCTACACCATAGCGTTCTGGATCGTTCACCCAATAGCCAAAGACAGTTGCTTTACCTTCGTCTGCAGCTTTAACTGCATCGTGAAGCATCTTGGTGAAATAACTTCCGAAGAAAATATTATCGCCCAGAACGAGACATGCTGTATCATCACCGATAAAGTCTTTGCCAATGGTGAAGGCCTGAGCGAGACCATCTGGCGATGGTTGTTCGGCATATTCAAAGCGCACTCCATAGTCGCTACCATCTCCAAGGAGTCGCTTGAAACCTGGGAGGTCATGAGGTGTAGAGATAATCAATATCTCACGAATACCAGCCAACATCAATACTGATATTGGATAGTAGATCATTGGCTTGTCATAAATAGGCATCAACTGCTTTGAGATGCCTTTCGTGATTGGGTAGAGGCGTGTACCACTGCCTCCGGCTAATACAATTCCTTTCATGAGTGTAATGTATTTATTCTGTTTATCTTATTTTCTAATTGTCTTTTTGCTTCTGCTGCGAGCTGAAGCCTATCTTGTTGCGCTTGCTTCTCTCGTTGGAGTGTAGCGAGCGCTTGTTTTGCTTTTTCGCAATTCATTATATTTTGCTTTATAAAACAGCGTCAGAGGACTTGCCGTCAAAACATTGCACTAAAAGGCGGTAGTATCCTCATCGGCTGTAGTTTGTATCGAAGTTGGTGGCGGTATTGAACCGCAATTGCGCATTGTCTCAAAGACCTCATATCTGCTGCAATCCCCCGAAAGCAACAGAAAAGACAAGTGAGCAATCCACCTGTGCACCAACTAACCTTATTACAGTTCTTGTAGTTTGTAAATGATGAGTTTACAAGCGGAACAATCTTCCGCTGACTTTATTGTAATCCTCATAAAGGCGTATGGCCATCGAATCAATACATATCAGAAGGAAGAAGCGTATGAAATAATTGTCGAAGGTATAAGCCTTTTGAGAAAGAGTGTTTAGAGTTGGGAGATCCTGCTTATAGGATGAAATGTTATGAGCACACATATTTCGGTATCTATGCATTGCATCATGAGCATCTACGAATGAACCTACTTTTTTCAATTTGCAAATATCTCTTACTGCAGCATTTTCACAATTCTCACAGGTTTTAAAGAAGTGTGTCGCCATACTCGTTTTCGCATTAAACAGCATCAGACATTTGCCAGATACGTGTGCTATCATCTCTTCGTATGCAAGATAATCATGTTGAAGCCATGCACAAAGTTTGGATTGCTGATAAAAGGCTTCAATATCCTTTTTAGCTTTAGCAACTATGGAATCTCTGTCTTTCTCCGATAGTCCGGAATAAGTAGAATCGTAGTTGCGAATAGAAGCATACAACTTGACCAAGATCTTGTTTTTGTCACTATAATCAGATGCGTTACGATTCTTTTGGTCAAGAAAAGTATAGCGGTAATCATAGTCTTCTGTTGCTAGCATCCAATGAATGCTCTTGAGTTTTTGCTCTTGAAAACCTGTCATCTTGAGGAATATTGATTGCATGATATAGTCGCATAGCGGTTGTTCGTGCATTGCCATTTCACATCGTGCAGTAACTATTGTAGCCTCTTCTAAGATTCCTGTTATAGGTGTTTTTATAAAGATATCCTGATGAGTCATGGCAGAAGATACTTTTGGTAAGTTTCAACAGATTTTGTTATTCTTTGGCGCATGTATTGGAATTGGGCTGGTGCATTCGAATGACCTAGATTATCTCTGAAATCCTGTATTACTGACTCTAATTCCGATTTCAAATCTTCTTTCTTAGATGTGTCTATAGATTTCTTTTCAAACAAGATGAAATAAACCAAACCGAAGAAATACACATCCATGTTGATGATAGAAGTAAAGGTCTGAGGCACGTCAAGATGCGTCAAGGTGTTTTTTAATAATTCTATTTGCGGAGTGAAGTTACCATCTGCAAACACATCTGTAAACTTACCAAACAAGCTTTCGTATTCGCCAGAGACGACAGAACTGATATAGTTGATAATATACGGCTCAATATCATAGCTATATCCCCTCGCCACCTTGTTGACATTACGAGTCTTGTTATATGCAGCCATGAAACACAGATAGCGGCAGAAATCAACTGTTTGTTTCGGACCTGCTGTAGGCTGAACACCATAAGATTCCACAAAATTTGGATCAAAGTAGGAGTCAAGTCCCTCTTTTATGAAATACAGTGACTTGCGACTTTCTGTGAGCAATAAATGAGAAGCCTGCTGGTTTATATCACGGAACACTTTGGTATAGTATTCCTGCTGTTCTGCAGATGATTCAGTAGAGGGTACAATGTATGAGAAGCCAAGGAAGAGCTTTGATGCATTATCCCTGGTAATTGGACAGGTTTCGCCCTCCTTGTAAATTGGACCATACTGTTCAGCATGAAGCGCTTTAAGAATGTCTTCTGAGCATGATCCTTTTTCTGTCAGTTGATCGAACCGCCAATGCAGAACGTCATCTAATGGTGAAGAACTATCATCTGTAGGGTCAAGAGAGTCGGCACTTCCAGCAAGAATGCCTGTAGTTGCCTTATAACATTCACGATTAGGGAATCTATTTAAATAAGCGAGGAGTAAGCTAGTGAGGCGTTGTTGTCCGTCTATGATATAGTTCACTCTTTTGCCGTCTTTAAGGAAAGAGCCTATTGTTACAGGAGGCACAAAACGCATATTAATGATAGAATCCACAAGAGTCCTAAGCTTTTGCTTGTTCCAAACATAATATCTTTGATATGGAGGCAAAATCAGTTGCTTTGTTAGGATGAGTTCTATCCAGTAAGCAAGGGAATACTCCCCGTAATATATTCTATTATCCATAATGAAATGTTACCTGTTAGCTTTATATCTTTCATGTACAGCCATGAGAGTCTCAACTGTATTGCGGTCGTAGGGTTTCAGTTTTAGAAGCATGCGTTCGATATATGCGTCCTCGATAGGATTGTTATTCTCAACCTTGTCATGCACTTCGCTTAATACATCTTGCCAATTTGTAGCTAGATATTCTCGTGCCTTCTCTTCAAGTGTTTTGACTCTGAACTTTATAAGCGACTTAGTGCTAATTGAAATAATGACTTCTATTGACTCTTCCAAGTTTCCTGTGTATGATAGAAGGAACTGAACCTTGTCTGCATTGCCGTTGTTTTGAAGCTCGATAATATAGTCAACATGTCGTTGAGCATCCCAATTTTCCTTAATCCCAGAGGTAAGAACCAAACGTTCTTCTTGAAGATAGGAAAGGAATTGTGCGTATGATATTGCTTTCTTGTTCATTGCTTTTAGATTATTATCATTTTACATTCTTAATGCGCCACACGTTGACAATAATGTCATCATGTGAAACAACTTCAGAATTAGAATGTATGAGTTCGGTTGTGATTTCTGTCGTTGGTTGAATCTTAACGACTGGCGCAATGTTAGATCTTATTTTTTTGTAATCATCATTGAAACGTTCTACCTGACCCTCTTCATCATATGGCTTTAGGTCTGATGGTGTGAACGTAATTGATGGAAGTTTTTTATCTAGCGAAAGCATCTTTCGTATGTTTTCCTTATATATTGCTGTATTTTCAGTCTTGTTGGGGATACACTGTATTGTGGCAACATTCGTTTCTGCTAATAGTAAATTTTCGATATGTTGCTTCGGTCCCAATAAGAGGAAGTATGCTTCTATTGAAGAATCGTTCATAACCAAAGATGCAAGCCTGAATATATCGTCAATATATCGAGCAGACTCATCTTTTGAAATGTTACGCTCTCTTGCATACTTGAACTCGTAATATGATTCTATACTCTGACCTTTAGTTGTAAAATTAACCTTAAGATCAATAGTACGAGAGACAAAGATGGGATGAGTGAATTCAAACTTATAATCGATTATTGTTGGTGCTATACTGTTTGTATTTTCAGGCCTTGGTACTTGTGCGACCACTAAAAACTCAGATATTGCATATTTGATAGATCCCTCATTTAGTATTCCAGAGCGTTTAACATCGCATATATAACATGACCAATGCTGTAATGCGCGTGCAATGGCTTTCGGGATAGCATTGTTGTTATTGTTCTCCATTACCTGAAAACTTACGCCAATCTGTGATATTGTTAATACCGAATATAATGACTCTTATCCATGGATTGTCAAGGAATATCTCAACAAACTCGTTATACATAGTCTGCTGTACATATTCGCTAACTGCACAATCCATATAGAACTTAGGATTTTCGGATTCAAATCCACCACGAAGCATGGCTATGAACACTCCTTGTGCCAACTCTTTTTCGAATACTTCAACATCGGGATATTTATCGCTCCGTCTGGAAGTGAGGTCTGATAATTTATTTATATCAATCATAACTGTTTCTTATTATGCGTTTTATTTAGAAGCGGATGGTGGTATTGCACCACGACAGATAGCCCACTTGTGCATCCGCTAACCTTAAAGTTTTAGATATGCTCCTCAAATCCACGGAAGTGAACATTCAGTTCATGCAGAGGTTCAAGCAGCTTGCCGAGAGGAGTGCCAGCGGTCATCTGGGTGAAAGCGTTGACATCCTTAGGGAAGCACTTGCCACCATAGCCGAACTTGCCATCAGGACCGGGGACATAGGTGTGGGTGTCGTTGATGTAGCCCGATAGGAGCATGCCGGTGTGTACCTTGCGCCAGTCGCCTCCCATCTGCTCGCAGTACTCTCGGCAAGCGTTGAAGTAGGTTACCTTGTAGGCTCCGAAGACGTTGTGCATGTACTTGGTGAGCTCGGCTTCGAGGGGAGTCATGACGGTGAACTTCTTGCCCACGAAGATGCGGGTGAGGAGGTCTTGGGCTCCGGTGAAGACCATGGTCTGCTTCTTGAAGTCCTCGATGTGGGTGCGCTCGGTGAGGAACTCTGGCATGTAGTGTACGCGATGGCCGGTCTCCTTGCTGAGGAGGTCGCTGGTGCCTGGGAGGATGGTGGTGCGCACGAAGACAGGCACGTCAGGAAGGGCTGAGATGAGCTGCTTCATGAGGGTGAGGTCTTGTGTGCCATCGTCCTCGGTAGGTACGTGGATCTGCAGGAAGGCGATGTCGATGTCTGCCATCGAATCGTTGTAGCCCTTGGCAGGGTCGCTAATGAAAAGTTTACACTCAGGATTGTTGTGCTCCAACCAATCCTTCAGGGCTCCGCCTACGAAGCCGCATCCGATAATTCCAACGTTGATCATTGTTGATAAAATTTTATAATTGTTTATTAATTTGAAATCTATTATGCTTCGATTGCCTCCTTAATGCAATCAACGATGTACTTGACATCATCGTCTGTGACGTATGGTCCAGCTGGCAGACAGAAGCCTACCTTGAAGAGGGATTCTGACACACCATTGAGGTAGGCAGGATTGTTCTTATAGACAGGCTGCTTGTGCATAGGCTTCCATACGGGACGACACTCGACTTTCTTGGAGAGCATGAAGACACGGAGGGCTTCTACGTTCTCGTTGGGCTGGCAATCGGTGGTGGCGCTATCTACAGCCTTAATGACTCCTGCTGCTCCACCAACGGCAGTCTTGACGACTTCTTTGTAGGCATTCTCCTGACCCTTGATGCGAATCTCTGGATTTATGGTTGCAGCACAGAGCCAGAAGTTGGCATCATAGCGAGGATCGGCTGGCTGCTCGTGGAGGGTGATGCCGGGAACATCCTTGAGGAGCTGCTTGTAGAGTTCCTGCACGTGCTTGTGGTGGGCGATGTGCTGATCGAGGACGGTCATCTGACCTCGGCCGATGCCTGCACATACGTTGGACATGCGGTAGTTGTAGCCAATGGCGGTATGCTCGTAATATGGATAGGCATCGCGTGCCTGGGTTGCGTACCACATGATGGTCTGAGCATCCTCTGCATTCTGGCAGATGAGGGCTCCACCACCAGAGGTAGTGATCATCTTGTTGCCATTGAAGGAGAGGACACCGAACTTGCCAAAGGTGCCGAGTACCTGTCCGTTGAAGCGTGAGCCCATACCTTCGGCTGCATCCTCAACAACGGGTATGCCGTATTTGTCGGCAATGGCCATAATCTCATCAATCTTGTATGGCATACCATAGAGTGCAACAGGCACGATAGCCTTGGGGTACTTGCCCGTCTTCTCCTTACGGTCGAGGATAGCCTTCTCCAGCAGCTGTGGATCCATATTCCAGGTCTCAGACTCTGAGTCCACGAAGACAGGAGTTGCACCAAGATAGGTGATTGGGTGTGAGCTAGCACAGAAGGTGAACGACTGCACGCATACTTCATCCCCAGGACCTACGCCACAGGCGAGTAAAGCCAGATGCACGGCCGCAGTACCAGCTGAAAGGCATACAACCTTAGTGTCTTTGAGTGCAGGATTTAGGTTCCATGCAGCTGCTGTAGCCTCGGGCCAGCGTGAGTCCTGATATACGGCAGACTCGACATTTCCTGTAACGAACTTGCGGAGATCCTCCTCGAAAGCATTAACGTTTGGTCCCATTGGCACTACCCAATTGGTATCAAATGCTTCTTTTACATACTTCTGTTCAAAACCTTCGTCTGACATGTGGGCCAAGCAAAGGTAAATAGTCTTTCTTTCTTCAGACATAGCTATATGATTTTATAGTTTATATTTCAATATTGATATTTTTGTCGCTCAGCAAGGATTCGAACCTTCTCAACGTGTGTTGAGTACCGGAAAAAGAGCGTAATTTGTCTATTTCAGCCTTAAATTAAGCGTCCAGGACTGAATATGCGATACGAAAGTGGTACTAAATATATTTTCTTGATTTTGCAAATGCTCATAAAGTACTGTGTTTTAGAGGCTATTTTAAGACATTGCGGTTCGGGAGTCGAACTGCGATTCTTAATCATCTCAATCCTTCGACTACGCTCAGGAACCGACCATCGAATAAAGACCTCATAATTCGATGGCTAATGCTCTCACAATCCCCCGAAAGTGGGAGCAAAAGATGAAAAAGAATCCACCTGTGCACCAACGTGTGTTGTGGTTGTTATAATCTTTAACTATAATCCTCACCAAAATGCGCAAGCACTAAAGGCTTGCTTTCCGGGACGATTTTGTTTTTGGATCGCCTATCGGCTCGAAATCTTAACTAAAATCCTTAAGATAATTGTTAACTAAAATCTTTCTTTGTAGCAGGTGGTACTTCGACTTCGCTCAGTAGAACCAACTTCGAGTTACAGCATCACGCTTTAGCATCTGCCGGATAAAAGGCGGTAGTATCTCCCTTTGGCTGTAGGGGTTGATGGGGCCTTGAGTCAACCATGGGAGTCCTCGAAGTTATGCTTTGAAATTGGCTTTTACGGAGAAATCAATACTTGATTATCAGGATGTTAGATTTCTAACGTCTATTAATCCACTGGTTTTACAGCAGAAAACGGGGTAAAATGCTCGTAAATTTGCAACCATTTACAACGGGGTAAAATTGGTTGCAAATAATTTTCTCATCCCCTCCTATGTATGGCGTATATCTTTGTTTTATAATTTGTTACCAGTTTGATTAAACTTTCCAAGTCAGACATAGGTATATTCTATTCTTTCTGTTTTCCATTGTAATACTTTAATAAAGATAATATTAGATTCGTTTCCCTTTAAAATAATGGTAAATTTAAACTATTAATAGCCTTACCTACCTCGAACCTACCTCCTTGCTACCATCTTGCTATCCCCTTACTATCCCCTTGCTACATCATAGCAATGTTACATTTTGAAAGAGAACAACTCCGACAGATATTTATATTATCGAAATTTCGAAAAAAGAGATTTTGTACGTCAGATTCAAGACAAATTTCTGGGGTCTCCACATTTTTGAATGTGAATTCCATTTAATTACTCAATAGACTTTTTGTCTCGTATGTACTTATAAGGAAGCGACATGTAAAGACTTAAAATTAACCACACGTTCAGAATGTGTCCTAATGCAAAGAGTCCTCACAAATCGTATCAGAATTCAATTATTAGATAAGGTTTTCCGACCCTAAGAACACCACCTCTTGCGAAGAGATACTTCTAAACGGCTCACAAAAGTACAAATAATATTGTATTTAGCCAAGAAAATAAAAAGAAAATTGACTTTCTGTTAGAGCCTAAATTTCGTTATTTACTGAAAATCAAAGAAATGTAACCGAATGTTTTTTTTTACAGATATTGACAACAAAAACACAAAGAAACGGCTAATCAAGGTTATTTTTCCTTAACCAACGAATGGAATTTCGTTGGTATCAGTTTCTGAAATTTTGCAATAGTACCCTTTGGAACGAGAATTGATTTTATTAGCTCATTGCCGTCTGGCGTTTCAACCTCTACAAAAACATTGCCTTCGATTTGTGAGATGCTACTTGGGAGTTCAAGAACATCAAAATGCAAGCCATCAAAAGCATCACTTTTTATAGTCTCAATGCCATCGGGAACGACGAGTTTTCCTTCTGCAACCTTTCCTGCCGGACATGCAACCAGAGATTTTCTATCTTTAGAAAGCAGAAGTCCATCGACAATACAAAATACAGGATTTGCATCATCAACTTCGACTGAAACCAACAACGAAAAATCTATGTTGCGGACATCTTTCAGACTTTTGGGAATAAAGACCGTTCTCGATGGTTCAAAATCGAAACACGAATAAAAGGTATCGAAAGCATGCGCTCCTATCGCCTCTGTTCC
>JAEEGL010429978.1_pt1 | contig 34626 bp, 22 predicted proteins | sample 9134231 | NCBI WGS metagenome assembly JAEEGL01 (sample SAMN16246548, study PRJNA631951) | gut metagenome | biome: gut microbiome; feature: rumen; material: fiber-attached | host: Bos | place: Iran: Karaj | collected 2018-10
ATGAAGACTAATAATCGATCTTGAAACCACAGATTACGCAGATTACTCAGATTTTTGTTGATTGAAATTTCTATTCCATATTTCACAGATTTTCAGCGGCACGCTACGCGGGTGCCGATAGACCGCTAACTGTTTTTTCTCGAAACCACGAATTACACGAATTATTGTCCTCTGACATGAAAGGATGAGAAACGAATTGCACGAATTGTTCTGTGGCGCGCTACGCGGGTGCCGAAAGACCGCTAACTGTTTTTTCTTGAAACCACGAATTACACGAATTTCACGAATTATTGTCCTCTGTCATGAAAGGATGAGAAACGAATAACACAATTGAGGCTGGTGCTGAATGCAGCAAGGCGCCTGGCATTCGAAGCCTGCGTAGCGCTTCGCTCACTAATTCGTGTAATTCGACCAAAATAAGACAAATGTGATGGAAGAAAAGAAATTCGTGTAATTCGTGTAATACGTGGTGAAAAAAGTCAGATGTACGTGAAGACAAGTCACTTGTGTAATTCGTGTTTAAAAAGTCAGATGTACGTGAAGACAAGTCACTTGTGTAATTCGTGGTGAAAGAAGACAGGTGTCCGAGAAATTCGTGTAATTCGTGTTGAGTACAAGCCAATACTCATCTTCTTTTTCCCTTCTTGTTTTTTTACATAAGAAATACGACATTTTATTCTTGCAAAGTGCCAGCAAACATAGTAAATACGCCATCTTATTCGGCTGTAATAGTACGCAAAAAGCAATGTGGCAACTCACCTGAAGAATCACCACATTGCTTATTCCCAATTTGTTACCCTTAAAAAGAGAGCCTAATACTCATCCTCGTTGAAATTTAAATACCGCATCGGGAACCATAAGTTTACACCCTGTGGCGTGACTATTGTGAAGGTTATTTGGCACAGAAATACGCTGAAAGGCCATCCATTTCAACTCACAAACAAAAACTATTCTGAGTCCCTAAACAAGTCATCCATTGTCACCTCCCGCTGGATTGTCTCTGAATACTTGTTGTGTTTCAAGCCGTAGGTAGTAATCATCGTTGTATGGAGCGACTTTCGTGTACCGGTTACAGCACGAAACGTTTCCTTGCGCGAATTAAGAAGCTCTGCATAGTCTTGACTGATGGAATATGTATCGATGGAGAACTTACACTCACAGAGGTTGACTGTTTCGTCACGGCGGTCAATGACCAAGTCTATCTGTGTGCCTTTATGCTGTGTGCCGTCTTTGTCTGTGAATGCTTTACATGACCAGGAGCAGACTTCACTCAACACACCACTGATTCCCAACTTCTGTTTAATCTGAGGGATGTGGTGCATACATGCTTGCTCGAAAGCGTATCCTTGCCATGTCGTACGGCGGGGATTATCCTGCATGTTACTCCAGAAATGACTGTCTTGTCCGTTATACTTGCTTACGAACTGCAAGTGGAACAGAGAGAAAAGATCTGCCAACTGGTACATCTGGCCACGGTCTTTATTCCCAAATGCTGCATATTGTCGGAGAAAGTCACACTTGCAAAGGTTGTCAAGCACTTCAGTAAGCAGTCCTCCATCGTCCATTCTCAAAGCATCCTGAATGTCCTTGCGACTCATTCCCGACGAGCGGGTTGCGAGCAACTCCACAACAGAGCGATATGTCTTGGAATCGCGAAACAACGAACGGAATAGAAAGTCATACTCCGTGCGCAACGCCGCTCCATCCTCAAAGAACAGATGGTCGATGTTTTCATTCAGGGACAGGTTGCCTTCCAGCATATCCAAATAATATGGAATACCTCCCATTGTCATATACGCTTCAGTCACTTGGAAGTGCTCCCAATCTATGCCTTTACTTTTCAAGAATTGTTCTGTCTCAAAGAGTGTGAACGGACGAAGGTAAATCTGACGATTGACACGACCATGCATCCCGCCCTTGTCACCGATGAGTTTGGAAAGCATCCATGTGGTAGCAGAACCACAGACAAACAGTTTCAATCCAGAAACAGACGATGCCCAACTGTTCCAGAAATAACTGAAAGCAGAGAGGAAGCCAGACTTTGGCGTGTCCATCCAAGGGAGTTCGTCAAGAAACACCACTATTCGCTCTTTATGAAGCGAAGAAAGATACTCTCGCAAAGACTCAAATGCTTCATACCAGTCTTTGGGCTTATGGTGTTTCCTGCCGGAATATCTTTCCAACTCCTTCTTGAACAGGGTCAACTGCGTGCTCCGTGGAGTCTCGAAAGAACCTGTAAAATAGAAATCGAAGTCATTGTCGAAAAACTGTCTTACCAGATAGGTCTTGCCGACACGTCTGCGGCCATACACAGCCACAAGTTCTGCTTTGGGAGATTCGTAGTACTCCCTTATCAAGTCCTGTTCATGCCTACGTCCAAGGATTGATGTCTTATAGTTCATCTTCTTCAAATTTTTCTGCAAAAATACAAAAAAACAGCGATACCGCTTCCGAAATGCCGTTTTTTTTCTTGAATCGGAAGCACTATCGCCACTTTTTAACATTTCAACCCCTAAAGACACTATCATTATGCTCCACTACTTATTTGGCGCTAAAATGGGCTAAAAGGACAGAGAAAACGAGGTGCGAAAAAAATAATATTTTGCACACCTCGTTGAATCTTAATTAGTTACGCTTAAAAAGAGTGCCTAATACTCATCCTCGTTGAAGAGGAAGTCTTCTTTCGTGGGATAGTCAGGCCACACGTCTTCGATGGTTTCGTAGATGTCGCCTTCGTCTTCGATTTCATTTAGGTTCTCGATGACTTCCAAAGGCGCACCACTACGAACCGCATAGTCAATCAGTTCGTCCTTTGTTGCAGGCCAAGGAGCGTCTTCCAGTTTTGAAGCTAATTCCAATGTCCAATACATGTATCGTTTGATGTTTAGAGTTTAACGTTTAGCGTGTTTATAGTGTTTAGAGGGCCTTCAAGATGAAAGGTTTAATGCCCTTTTTTGAAATCGGGCGCGAAGGTACAAAAAAGTTTAGAGTTAAGTACGCAGAGAGCAGAGTTTTTTTCTCTTTTAGTTGTTTTTTTCTCTTTTCTGCCATATATTTTCCTCTACGCCTTCTGTTTTGTTGATTTTCTGAGCCAAAACGAAGAGATAATCACTCAAACGATTGATGTATGCCATTAGCAATGGGTCCACTTCGGCAACGCTGGCGAGTGCGTGAATCTGACGTTCTGCCCTACGGCAAACCGTGCGGCAAACATGAGCGATGGCAGCGCCACGCGATCCGCCAGGCAGGATGAAACCACGCCACCCCGGCAGGCCATCCTCGGCGGCATCGATAGCATGTTCCATGTCTTCTACATCCTCTTGGGTTACATACCGTCCTGGGCGTATATCGCGTTCTGAGGTATCCGTTGCCAGCATCGAGCCGATGGAGAAGAGAAGGTTCTGCACGTCGAGAACGACTTGGCGGTCTTCTTCGAGTGCGAGGTATGTCAACAACAGGCCCAACTGAGAGTTGAGTTCGTCCACCGTGCCGTAAGCTTCCAGACGGATATGTGTTTTGGGAACACGCTGACCACCAACGAGACTGGTCATACCGGTGTCTCCTTTTCGGGTATAGATATTGCTTTTCTTCATTGTATCGTTTGTTTAATAAAATGCGTTAAGTTGTTTCATTTCTTTATAATTACGCGTCGGATGCTAACGGGTTTCCTTGGGTGTTCCTTGGCATCGACAGGCGTGCGGCCTATACGCAAAGCCACGGGCATTCCTTCCACCACTTCTCCAAAGACCGTGTATTCTCCATCCAAATGCGGGGCACCACCCACACGGGCATAAGTCTGCTTCTGCACGTCTGTGAAGGAACGGGGTGGGGTGGCGGCCATCGTCTCTTCTGCCTCAACCAATAAGTGGTTGAGCAGACGCTGCTGGGCATCGTGGTCGGTGATGCGCAGGTGCTCCAACTCTTCGGCATGTTCCTTCTGGAGGCGTTCAAAGAGCGTCTGGACCTTTCCCTCATAGAGCAGCACCTGTAACTCTGCCAGGTCAGCATAGGACTGTTTCTTACCTGTGACAATATACCATTGCAAGTCGCTGGAAGCACGGCCGGGGTTGATACTGTCCGGCTCGCGTGCCATCGCCAAAGCCCCTTGCTTATGGAAGTGACGCGGATAAACGATCTCTGCGGGGATGGTATGTGGAGACGGCTTTACGGTATCGTCCTTTGCCTTCCGATGGGCATCCACTTTCAATGTCGTGTCACCTGCCTGAATCACCATATCCGGCACTATGCGGTTGAAGAGGATGCCGTCGTAGGCACCAGCCTCGGCGTTCTTGATGAAGTTATCTCGATGCAGCGGTGTGTCGTCGTACAGCCGAAGTCGTATGTCGCCCTCTGAGGTTTCGATGAGCACTTCCGTGCTGCCTATGGCTGCAAACTTGTCCTTGCAGGCTGTTAAACTGCAGAGCAGCACCAACAATAGGATGTTCTGAATCTTCGACATGTGTTGTTTTATAGTCATTGTTTGATGTTATTTATGTCCTAAGTGGGGACAAAAGTAATCATATTTGGTAAAAAAACACAATTTTTCAGCAAATAATACGATTATACAATAAATAATATGTACTTTTGCGTCGCATTTATAGCAGAAAACCTATTTATTGAGAGCATATATTTTCATTATCATTATTTATTAACCCACTCAAACTATTCACTTATGAAGAAAATCAGACTTCTTACACTCGCAGCCTTCGCCATGATGGCTACGGGAGCTTGGGCACAGACAAATGTCACAAGCACGTATCTAACGAATGCCGACTTCTCACAGGGCACGCTGGCATCACCTGCCATCACGACCTATGATTACGACATGGAAAAAAACAACACCACGTTCTGCAATCTCGTGCAACTCGATGGCTGGACTGCTGTTGATAACGGTAATGGTAAGGCCGGTGGTCCGATTGCTATTGGTTCTGGCGTGTGGGTTGGAGGCGCCGATTTCAAGGCTCCTGCCACAAACTCAGACGGAGATGTTGAAGGCAATGTTCTTGGTATTGTGGGTTGCTGGTCTGCATCCGCTCAGTACACTCAGACACTGGCCAGCTCACTTCCTGCCGGCGACTACACCATTGTTCTCTGTGTTTACAATTCCAAAGGAGGCACTAATGCTATTGACAAGAACTTGATTGGTTTTGTGGAGGAAGGTGGTACTGAGCATTTTGCAAGCACTAAGCAGTATCCCGTGAACACATGGAAGTATGAGTTCATCACATTCACTCTGGCAGCTGAGACTTCTGGATACGTTTCTTTGGGTTACAAGGCCACCAATTCAGGCTCAGCCAGTATGCCCCACCTGTTCATCTCCGGTTTGGAATTGTATAATGGAACGTTAGATCAAGAGGCTTATGAGGCAGCCAAGACAGCTGCACGTGAAGCCAAGGAAGCGAAGGTTTACTGGGATCTTGCCGTGAAGGCAGCCACAGAGGCCCTTGCAGATGAAGCTTACGCCGCTGTTATTGGTGTTGAGAAGGCCGCTGTTGAGGCAGAACTCGCCAAGGCTGAGCCCACAGATAAGGATGGTTACAATGCTGCAACAGAAGCATTGAATAACGCAACCGATGCTTTCACCGCTGCTAAGGCCAGTTATGATGCTGTACCCGAGGCTAATGCCCTGGCTGAGGAGTATGGCTTGACCAAAGTGGTTGTTACCGCAGAATCTTCGGCTGCTGAAATTGCCAACGACATTGCAGATATTTATGCATACGTGGACGGCGTTAAGCAAGGGCAGAATGTGGAACTCTTTGCAGAAGTTGAAGCCAACTATCCATACGAGATTACTCTTGGCGCATGGATCACAACCGGAAGTGTGAAAAACGAAAAAGGTCAGCATTGGGATGGAAACAGCTCCAGCACTTACAATGAGCCCAACTATTGGGGCAATAGTGCCGGTGGCAATGCCAGTTGGACACAGGATATCTCACTTCCTGCAGGTAACTATGTTCTCAAGATTGCCGGTCGTCACTCAGCAAAGAGCACCTTCGTTGTTACTATTAAACAAGGTGAGAATGTGTTGTGTACCGCTGATGACTTCCCCACAAAGGGTAGTGGCAAGGGTATTGATTTGGACGGTCAAGCCAACTTCTCCGATGAAGGAAGCTATGCAAACAATGGTGCTGGCTGGGGCTTTGAATGGCGTATGCTGAAATTCACCCTTTCTGAGGAAGCTACTGTGACGATTGCTATTGACTATGAGTCTGCTACTGGTTCCCAGTATGCCAGCTTCTGTAACTATGTCATCAAGGCACAGACCGAGAAGGCACTTCTCAAGGCTGCTTTGGACAAGGCCAATGCTATTGACATAACTGCCAACGTAGGCTCAGGTGCCTTCAAGAAGAGTAGTGAAATTGCATTCGGACTTGTAACCAACATTGAGTTAGCTCAGGAGGTTTATGACGACAGTTCCTCCTCATCAGAAGACGTGGAACATCAGATCTCCCTTCTCAACAGCTCCATTGATTATTACAACAATGTAGAACTCAACGCTCCCGCAGACGGTCAGTTGTTCAATCTCATCCAGGCTTCTGAGGGTTGGAACTACAATGGCAAGGCAACTACCTTCCTGGCTAATGGTCGCACAGATGCAGGTCTCTACAATATCCAGTACAAGGAGGCTCCCAACAAGAACCTGGCTCAGGCCTTCACGTTCACCAAGGTTGAGGGCAACAACTACCTGCTCAGCCAGATTGATACAGAAGGCGAAGTACGTTATGTCTGCACAGGAACTGTTTACGGTGGCAACGACTCCCAGCTCCGCACCACCACCGACGTGGCAGAAGCTGCTCAGTTCACCGTGATTGCTACTAATAAGGATGGTATCTACAACATCTTCAACGTGGCTGCAAACAACTATGTAGGTTCACAGGACGCTGGTTTCTTCACCGTCAACAGCCACATCGAGTTCCAGATTGTGGAAACCTCTTTGCCGGAGATTGCAGTCAACACCACCGCTGCCGGTTGGGGTACTGTGATGCTGCCCTTCGCAGCTGAACTGCCTGAGGGTGTGAAGGCTTACTCGGTTGCAGAAGTCACAGCAGAAGAAGGTGATGATACTCCCGAACTGGCTCTCGTTGCTGTTGAAGCTTTAGAGGCTAACAAGCCTTACATCATCGAAGGTGCATGGAACGCCACGTTGACAGGCGACGCTCAGGGTACAGCCCTCAGCTACGAAGATGGTCTGTTGACAGGTACCTATGCCGACATCGATGCTCCCAATGCCAGCTATGTGCTGCAGAAGCAGGGTAATGACGTGGGCTTCTATCAGGTTGATACCGAGGTGGCCACTCCTGCTGTGGGTGCCAACCACGCTTACCTGACCTATGTGGCTCCTGCTGGAGGCAATGAAATCAAAGCCTTCATCCTGAATGGTAACACAACAACTGTGAACGCTGTGAAGGTAGCTGCCAACAAGGGCGCTATCTACAACCTCGCCGGCCAGCGTGTCAACGGTGCTCAGAAGGGCATCTTCATCGTGAACGGGCAGAAGGTCGTTCGCTAAACGTAAGATTGTGTTCATCAATCATCATCATCATTCATCGTTAATAAGTACATAGTTATGAAAAAGCAGTATATAGCTCCCGAGTTTGCCATCCAGTCGATGGAGACTCAACAGATTATCGCCCTCTCCCTGAAGAAGGATCCCGCTGATGATAGTGCCGCCCTGGTCAAAGACGCCAATGTCAATGACTGGAACATCTGGGGTGACGAAGAGGAAGAATAACGACCACGTTCTTAACGATCATACTGAAGAAGCGCTTCCCGGTGGGAGGCGCTTCTTGTTGACAATACTGAATAAGCTGTATCCGCCTTACTGACGGGCGAGTTTGGCTTTCCAAACCACGAAGCGAATCAGGCAGGCAGCGGTGAGGACAGCGGAGACAATGAGAGAGGGTGTCTCCGGGAGGGAGAGGGTAGTGGGGGAGACGAGGAAGAAGTCTGTGACCACCATAGTCATGAAGATGGCAGGCAGCAGCGTCAATATATATAATTTATGTACGCGCGCGAGATAGACGGTGCAGATCCACAGCGTTACAGCTGCCATCAACTGTGTGCCCCATGCCACATATTGCCACACGGTGCTGAAGCCGCTGGGATTGCCAATCTGCCAAGCCAAAAGGGCAATGCCTACGGCAAAGACCGGCAGACTCAGCAACAGACGAGAACGGGCGGTGGTCTGTTTGAGACCTAATGCCTCGGTCAGGATCAGACGGGCACTTCGGAAACTGCTGCCACCTGTGGTGATGGGCGCAGCCACCACACCGAGCAAGGCCAGGATGCTGCCGGCAATGCCAAGCCATGAAGCACAGATGGTTGTGACAACGGTGGGAGCATCAAAGAACTGGATGAGTGTACGGCCATCGGCATGACGAATCAAACCGTCGGCACCGGTTGTGAATTGCTGCACCAACTCTGGACTGCACACATCCTTCCATCCATCGGCAAAGAAAAAGTAGCTGGAGATGGTAGCCCAGACGAGCGCCACAAGACCTTCGGTGACCATAGCTCCATAGAAGATTGGGCGCCCCTGTCGCTCGCTCTTCATGCAGCGTGCCATCATGGGCGACTGAGTAGCGTGGAAACCGCTAACGGCTCCACAGGCTATGGTCACGAAGAGGGCAGGGAAGAGGGGCTGTTTCAAACCGAGGTGTTCCGGTCCCCAGTTGCCGAGGCCGTCCCAAACCTCTGGCAAGACGGGCTGTTTCCAGAAGAGAACGGCTCCGATGGCTATGACCATGAAGAGCATTGAAAGAGCAAAGGCGGGATAGATCTTGCCAATGACCTTGTCGATGGGCATCATGGTTGTTGCCACGTAGTAGAGGAAGATGAGGACGACCCACATCATCTTGTCACCCCAAATGCCGCTGAGGATAATGGCGGGACAATAGACAAAGAAGGCGCCAACGAGCACCATCATGCACATGGTGAAGAGAATCATGGCCTTACGTGCCACACTACCGAGGTAAATGCCTGTGAGTTCGGCCTGCCCGCAACCATCGTGCCGCATAGACAGCATACCGCTGATGTAGTCATGCACAGCTCCGCCAAAGATGCAGCCGAACACAATCCACAGGTAGGCGGCAGGGCCGAACCACATCCCCATGATGGCTCCGAAGATAGGTCCTGTGCCGGCGATATTGAGGAACTGAATCATGAAGATTCGCCACGAAGGCAGTACGATGTAATCCATTTTATCTGCCTTGCGGATGGCAGGGGTCTCGCGGTCGTCGGGACCAAAGATGTGTTCAGCCAAACGGCCGTAGAGAAGATAGCCAACGAAAAGGGCTATAACGCTGATAGTAAAGGAAAGCATTTATGAAATTGAAAATTGGAAGTTAAAAATTGCAAAGTAGAATAATGAGAAGCGACAACCGGGATATGATGGATTGAGAATTGGAAGTAAAAAATGCAAAGTGGAATAATGAGAACCGACAACCGGGATATGATGGATTGAAAATTGGGATATTGAGAAGTGAAAGTTGGAAAGTGAGGAATGAAAAGCGAGAATGGAGAATTGGGAATTATAAATTATGTAAAATATAAAATCAGCGGCAAAGATATATAAAAAGGAGGTTTGTTGTTCACTAAAAAGATAAATAATGTGTGCCAGCACTTGCCATTAACGTCTTTTTACCATAAAGATTTGGTCATGTCACAGGAAAGACGTAAATTTGTACGCTTTTAGAGAGACAGAAGATGTTGTTTGCCCTTATTTGCCCCAGAATTGGCCTCTGACGGCTTTTCGAGACAGAAGGGTTTTGAAAAAGAAAGACAACAATAAAGGCAGAAGAACAAAAGGACTGAAGAACAATCATGATCCTTGTTTTAAGACAGACAAGTGTTGTCATCAGTACACAAAAGCGCATTCAGAAAAGTGATTCACACCCCCAAAAAGAACAGTAAATTCCATAACGTTGAACAGAACGCTCCCTAAGCCCGAAAGCAGTATTCCTTTCAGCCGAAAGTTGTATTCATATCAGCCGAAGGCTATATTCCTTTCAGCCGAAGGCTATATTCTATTCAGCCAAAAGCTGCGCTCCTTTCGACCAAAAGCTGCGCTCCTTTCGACCAAAAGCTGCGCTCCTTTCAGCATAAGGCTGCGCTCTTTATAACAAGCTTTTTTGTGGCATTATTTGCTTAAATTGGAACATCAATACATTAATATCAATTAGATGCAAGATTCAGAAGACAGAATTATCAAAGTGGACATTGAGCGCGAGATGCGAAGTTCTTTCCTCGACTACTCGATGTCCGTGATCGTAGCCCGCGCGCTGCCCGATGCCCGCGATGGCTTCAAACCCGTCCACCGTCGTATCCTCTATGGTATGCGTGTGGACGGTAACACACATGACCGTGACTACCGTAAATGTGCCCGTACGGTGGGTAACGTGCTCGGTCACTATCATCCCCACGGTGACAGTTCCGTCTATTTTGCCATGGTTCGTATGGCTCAAGACTGGAACATGCGCTACACGCTGGTGGATGGACAAGGCAACTTTGGCTCGGTCGATGGCGACTCGCCCGCGGCCATGCGTTATACCGAGGCTCGTCTGGCCGCCATGGGCGAAGCCATGATGCAGGACCTGGAGAAAGAGACGGTGGATATGGTGGATAACTTCGACGGTAAGGAGAAGGAACCCAGCGTGTTGCCTACGCTCTTCCCTAATCTGCTGGTGAACGGTGCCACCGGTATTGCCGTGGGTATGGCAACTAACATTCCCACGCACAACCTCAGCGAGTGCATTGACGGCTGTGTGGCCTACATCGACAATCCCGAAATCGATGTGGAGGGACTGATGCATTACATCCCGGCTCCCGATTTCCCAACAGGCGCTTATATTTATGGTATGCAAGGCGTGCGCGACGCTTACGAGACTGGTCGCGGACGTATTGTCATGCGTGCGAAAGCCGAGATTGAACCCGGCGAGGCCCACGACAAGATTGTCGTGAGCGAGATTCCCTACGGCGTCAACAAAGCCGAGCTCATCAAGGACATCGCCGATCTGGTGAATGAACACAAGATTGAAGGTATCTCCAACGCCAACGACGAGAGTGACCGCGAGGGTATGCGCATCGTCATTGACGTGAAGCGCGACTTCAACGCCAACGTGGTGCTGAACAAACTCTTCAAACTGACGCAGTTGCAGACCTCGTTCTCCGTGAACAGCATTGCGCTGGTCAACGGCCGTCCTAAGTTGATGACGCTGCGTGACATGATCAAGTGCTTCGTAGAGCATCGCCATGAAGTGGTCATCCGCCGCACAGAATATGACAAGCGGAAAGCAGAGGAGCGTGCTCACATCTTGGAGGGACTCATCATTGCCAGCGACAATATCGACGAGGTAGTGCAAATCATCAAGAGCAGCCAGTCGCCCGAGCAAGCCCGCCAACGCTTGGAGCAGCGTTTCAACCTGGATGAACTGCAGAGCCGCGCTATTGTTGATATGCGTCTGTCTCAGCTCACCAACCTCATGCAGGAAAAACTGCACGCCGAGTTCGATGAGTTGATGAAGAAGATCGAATACTACAACCAGATCCTCACGGATGATGCGCTTTGCTGGAAGGTCATCAAGGACGAGCTCTTGGAGATCAAAGATAAGTTCGGCGATGCCCGTCGCTCAGAGATTGTCTATTCAAGTGAAGAATTCAACCCCGAGGACTTCTACGCAGATGATGAGGTAGTTATCACCATCTCACACATGGGCTATATCAAGCGCACACCGCTGGCCGAGTTCCGCGCTCAGGGACGCGGCGGCGTGGGCTCGAAAGGCAGCAGCACCCGCGATGCCGACTTCATCGAGTACATCTATCGCGCTACGATGCACAACACCATGCTCTTCTTCACCAAGAAAGGCCGTTGCTACTGGCTCAAGGTCTATGACATTCCCGAAGGCAACAAAGCCTCGAAGGGTCGTGCCATTCAGAACATGCTGAATCTTGAGCCGGACGATGCCGTCAACGCTTGTCTCTATATCAAGAAACTCAATGACAAGGAATTCAATGAGAGCCACTATGTACTCTTCTGCACCAAGAACGGCACCATCAAGAAGACCAGTCTCGCGGATTACAGCCGTCCACGCACAAATGGCGTCATAGCCTTGAATATTGCCGAAGGAGACCGCGTGGTGGATGTGGCATTGACCAACGGCGAAAACGAGGTTGTCATTGCCAGCAAGTTCGGACGTGCCGTGAGGTTCAATGAGAGTAATGTTCGCGCTATGGGCCGCAATGCCACCGGTGTGCGTGGCATCAACCTCGAAGACGGTGAAGACAACGAAGTAGTGGGCATGGTGGTCATCGACAAACCCGAGGAAGAGACCATTCTTGTGGTTTCAGAGAAGGGCTATGGGAAGCGCTCCGACGTGCAGGACTACCGCATTACTAACCGTGGCAAGAAGGGCGTTATCACCTTGGCCGTCACCGAGAAGACAGGTCAACTAACAGCCATCAAGAGTGTGACGAACGACGAGGATCTGATGATTATTAACAAGTCCGGCGTCACCATTCGCCTGCACTTGGAAAGCATTAAGATACAAGGCCGTGCCACACAAGGCGTGAAACTCATTGAGTTGCAGAAACGCGGTGACACCATAGCCAACGTCTGCGTGGTACCCACCGAGTATGACGAGGAAGAACTACCCGAGGACGCTCGTGCCGCAGACCTTCCAGAACCCACACAACTTAGTGACGGACAAACCATTACTCTGGATCGTGACGACCAACAATAAACCATTGGCCTTGCCGCCTGTCCAATCATCGGAAATGAATGGGCGCAGAGCCTGCAAATAACTCTGAAACAAGAAACTCTAAATTAACTAACAGCGATTATGAAAAAAATCATTTGCGCATTCGCATTGCTGACAGCGACCGTGTCTCTGTCTGCACAAGACAAAATCGTCCGCAAGGCACGTGTCAACATCGAGGAAATCCAGAACCTCATGGCCGATAAGGAGCGCAAGCCCAAGGACACCGAGAAAATGCTGGCTATGATGGAGGAAACCATGAACATGATTACCCCCACTCTCACCAGCCCCGAGACAAAAAGAGAATTAGCCAACGCTTGGGACATCAAGGCCAAACTGCACATGTTCACCTTCAGCCCCTTGTTGGACAAGGTGATCAATCACGAGCCCACCGACACCGCCAAGCTGGCTGAGCATATCTATGCTTCCTTGGATGCCAAGCAGCAAGCTTATCTGGCAGAAAAAGATTCCAAGGAACCTAAGTATAAAATTGCAAACCAGTTAGATGTGCTCAAGTTCCGCCCATACGTGGCTTATTGCGGTCAGATGTTCTTCCAGAATGGACAGCACAAGAAGGCCTTAGATGCTTTCCGCCGCTGGATTAATTATCCCAAGACCTACTCTATCTTAGAGGATAACGCTGCCGCCTTAGCTGCCGATGAGCAAACCGCACAGATAGGTTATTTCGCCTGTCTGGCAGCCTATTTTGCTAAAGACTATTCAGCACTCATGGAGTTCATGCCCCTGGCCAAGACCTACGATAAAGAAAAGGATCAGGTGAACCAGCTTTTGCTCACGTCTTACATCGAGCAAGGCGACACCCTGAGCTGGCTGAAGGCTGGACATGAGATTGTTATGGCTGATCCCTCTGCCAATGAAGCCATCGCTCAGAACCTGCTGGCCTACTATTTTAACAAGAACGACAGCAAGGGTGCGCTGGCATTTACTGAGGAGTTTTTGAGCGCCGATCCCGACAGCAAGATTGGTAACTATGCAAAAGGTCTGGTACTCATGAACGACCGCAAGTACCAAGATGCCATCACCTATTTCCAGAAGGCCATTGACGCTGATCCCGAATTCTCCGATGCTTATTACAATGCTGGCGTCTGCTTCTCCAACATCGGTTATGACATGAACGATGCACTCACCGGTAAGAAAATGACCGCAGCACAGCAGAAAGTGGAGATAGACAAGGTCAAGGATGAGTACGCCAAGGCTGAACCCTTCTTCCTCAAGGTGAAGGAACTCGAACCCACCAACACCCACAAGTGGGCCTCCCGCCTCTCCACGGTCTATTATATCCTCGGCGATAAGGCCAAACAAAAGGAAATGGAAGACCTCTTGGGAGAATAATCCGTAACGCGCAGACTTGGTTCTGCACAAGAATCATTAACAGATCGTACGCTGACGGGGTTGAGAATCCTCGCCAGCGTACTTTTTATGTGCTTTTCATCGTTCCGATAACAAGAATTAACGCTCTTGATTTTGTCACGCGAGAGATATGAATTACCTTTGCACAAAAATATCTGATAGCAATGAAGAAAGTACTATTCATATTGCTCTGGGCCATAGCTGCGCCAGTTTTCTCAGCAAGTGTCATCCGTTCGGCCAAGGAGGCACTCAAGAAGAAATCCAATTTCGAGCAGACAGCTAAGAGTCTGTTGGCCGAGGCCATCAAGCCCGAGACGCCATACAAAGACCGCATAGAGTGTTACCAGTTGGCCGCTGAGTGTGCCAAGGGTGTTTATGATGCTGAGAATATGAAGCTCTATCTGAAGCAGGCATACGATACCACCAAGTTCTTCAATGCCATCGCTGATATGTATCATCGCATTTATCTGGCAGACAGCGTGGGACGTACTCCGGACGAGAAGGGAAAGGTGCAGAACAGCAACCAGAAACGCAACCATGACTTCCTGCTCGGGTATCGCAAGAATCTGCTGGCGGGTGCCAATTGGTTCTATCGTCGGGACCAGTATCCAAAGGCATACGAATTCTTCGACATCTACATCGATGCTGCCAACCATCCTCTCTTTGAGAAAGATCTGTTCATGCAAAAAGACACGATGATTCCGATGTCGGCCTATCTGGCTGTCATATCTGCCAACAAGTCCAAAAACAGCGACGGCGTCATTAAATATGCCACATTAGCCAAGCAGGCCGGACAGAAAAGCTACATCGTTCAAGAGTACATCGTCAAGGCTTGGGAAGAGAAGAAAGACACGGCCCAATGGGAAAGTGCACTCTGGGACGGATTGTCGGCCTATCCTTCACACCCCTATTTCTTTACCTATTTACTTGACCACATGGTGGTTACGGGGAAGTTGGAGCAAGGTCTGGAGGTGGTCAATAACATGATTAAGCTCAAGGATGCAGAACCGCTCTATTGGTATGCCAAAAGTCTGATACTCCTGAAACTGCACCGCGATGCCGACGTGGTTACGGCTTGTGATGCCTGCATTCAGCGCGACTCCACTTTCACAGATGCATATTATAATAAAGGAATAGCCGCCCTGAACCTGGCTGTCATAGCAACAGAGAACGCCAGTACGGATCTGGATGATCCGCAGACAGCCAAGGATTTGGAGACCATTAAGGGCTATTATCGTTTAGCCAAGGAACCGATGGAACGTGTTCGCCGGGATGATCCCGAGAATACCGAGCGGTGGGCTGCTCCTCTTTATCGTATTTATCTCAACCTCAATATGGGCAAGGAGTTTGATGAGATGGACCATCTTCTCAACGGCAAGTAATTCCTTTCATCATTCCACGATTTCACAATTTCACGATTCACAACTTTTTATTATTCCACAAACAATTGTATAATTGTAAATTGTCAAATCGTCACATTACATGGCTTTTGCCTTTCCTGTTCCTCTGCATTGCCTGCACAAGCCAACAGACCGAACGGGAATGGTATGAAGTTGATTCGCTCAATGATTGTGCACACGCGTGGCAATACAGGGATATTGATTCCCTCCGAGTCACAGCCACTCGTGCTTTGGAAAAAGCACGTCGACTTCATTATACAGATGGTGAAGCCGAGGCTCTTAATCATCTCATTGCCGAACGCTTTCAACAGATGGATTTCGACAGCGCCACGGTTCTGGCGAACAAGGTTTCTGCGCTCACACAGAATCAGATAGAACTCCTTGTGGCAGATATCATGCAGATGCGCATAGCCCAACGAACCAGCGACAATAGGGCGTTCTTCATCCATCGCAGCCATGCTTTGCGCCGCGTTAGCCGAATTGCAGAGGAAGAAAGCATGCTCACCCCACATATGGCACATCGGTTCAACGGGGCGCGTAGCGACCTTCATATCGTCTCTTCCACATATTACTATTACGTTGACCAACAAGAACATGCACTCGCGGAAATCCGAAAGGCAGAACCGTTCTCAATGCTTCCAGGCGACACGGCACAATGGTTATATTATTGTTACATGCGCGGTTCCGGAGGACTCTCGGACTACACTTCGCCCGATGAGGTTACCCGTGATGAATTTGATTATCTCTTCAAGTGCTTCACATTGGCCAAGAATCGGGGCTATATCTTCTTTCACGCCAATGCAGCACAATCGCTGGCCACGCTCTTTGCCGATTCCACGCGCCGTGCCGTGGTCCATGCCTATAAGCCCAATGCAGAAGACTATCTGCTTTCAATTTTCGGCACAGACCATACCGCCCAGAACATGGCAGAAGTGGCACTCGAACGTTTCAGACAATATGATGATCTATATCAGGAAGCTTGTGCACTACGCACATTGGGTGAACTGGCCGTGGATGCCGGGCAGTATGAACAGGCGATAGACCATTTTGCGGCGGCTTTATACTGTGTGGATTTCCATCATTTTTACTATTATTCCTTAGATGATATTCTACAGTCAGATAGCAAAGAACCTCTTCTTGAGATTTATGATCCCCACCCAGATACTATTTCTGTTGAACGCTACTGGATGCAGTCACCTGATATCAAAACGGTTCCCGAGTGGATTGCCGGTATCAGGCAACAATTGTCTGTGGCTTTCATCGCGTTAGACATGAAACAGGAGAGCGACTATAACCGCAATATCTACCTTGATTTGTTAGATGTGACTCGCGAAGATGCAGAGCTCGAGAGCCGCTATGAAGAGCTTCAGGAAGACACGCGACGTCTGCATTGGGCTTTGATTGCTGTGGGAGGCTTGGCGCTGGTCACGGTCATTCTCATCTTTGTCCTCAGGCATGCATGGAAACTTCGGAATGAACAACGGATGAAACTGTTACGACAGGAGTTGCAAAGGTCGATGGATCAAGCGGAACGGATGCAGGAATTGTTGGAAGAAGAACAAGAACAACTGCGTGAACAGCAGCAAACCACACAGTTGCGAATAGAGCGTGACAAGAAACGTAATATCGAGAACCGAGCCAAGATGCAGCTCGTACACGGTATCACTCCTTTCTTGGACCGTATCATACATGAGACCCACAAGATGCAGCAGTCGGGAACAACCAATGCCGCTTCGCTCACCTATATCAACGAACTGACCGACCGCATCACAGCCTATAATGACCTGCTGACGGATTGGATTCAGATGGAACAAGGACAGCTCAGCCTGCAACTGTCCTCGTTTCCGCTGCAACCGCTCTTTGACACGATTGCCAAAAACCATTACGCTTTTGACCAGAAACAACTGACGCTGACCGTACAGCCCACGGATCTCGTTGTGAAGGCTGATAAAGCACTCACGCTCTTTATGCTCAACACATTGGCCGACAACGCCCGCAAGTTCACACCTCCTGGCGGACGTGTCAGCATCTTCGCCACAGCCGGTCAGACAGAAGACGGGAACTACGTGGAGCTGTCTGTACAGGATACAGGGGTAGGCCTATCAGAGAAGGATATCTCCCTTATACTCAACAACAAAGTCTATGATGCTGCAACCATTGGTTTATCTGGTCAATCTTCTGATATTGGCCCAGATCTATCCTCCGACTCTCCCATTTGCAAGGACGTTCATCCTTGGCAGTCTCCCTCTCCGCAAAAAGGATTTGGATTCGGATTGATGAACTGCAAAGGCATTATAGAGAAGTACAAGAAAACAGCCGGTCTTTTCCGTGTCTGCCACTTCGGCATAGACAGTCGGGTAGGGGAGGGCTCCCGTTTCTTCTTCCGTCTACCGCAGGTGCTGACCGTCTTTCTGTTGTTCTTCAGTCTGCTCTTCTCTGCACTTACCGATGTCCATTCTCAAACTCAACCCCGTTCGTCATCCCTGACCGCATATCGCTTGGCAGATTCCGTATATTTCTGCAACCTGTCAGGCCGCTATACCGATGCCATCGTATTCGCCGACAGCGCGTTGACGGAAATGAACCGCTGCACGGTGGCACATTCCGACAATCCCCGTCAACGTCTCACACTCCGAGCTTCTGTTGCCACGCCAGCAGAGTTCATCTGGTGGCAAAACCATGAACGTATAGACTATTCTCTCATCCTCGGTCTCCGTAACGAGATCGCTGTGGCGGCACTTGCCTTGCACGATTGGCCATTATACAGGTATAATAATCACATCTATACACGTCTATTCAAACTCACAAACCAAGATTCCTCACTCGAAAGCTATTGTTTGCAGATTGAGCGCTCGCGTTCCAACCTCCGCGTGGCACTTGTCCTTGTTGTGCTGCTATTTGCATTAGGTCTTGCTGCCGCGTGGTTCTTCTATTTCCGTCCACAACTCCGTTATCGTCAGATGGTAGCACAACTACGACGCCGTCGCTATCAACAGCTCATGGACGAGAAAGAGAATCGCCGTCAGGAGAAAGAGCAGAATGTGGAACAGGCTGAAGATGAAGTGCGTCGCCGCCTCTTCGAGGAGGGCCGTCTTCATGTTCAAAATCAAATCATTGGCAACTGCCTATCCAGCATTAAACATGAGACGATGTACTATCCGGGTCGCATTCATCAGTTGGGCTCGCAGATTATGAACTCTCCCGAAACCAGCTTGTCTAACCTCTCCGTTCTGGCCGAAACGGCGGCCTACTACAAGGAGATATTCTCACTTCTTGCAGCACAGGCTGATGCGCAATCTGCTGCCATCGCGTTCCGTCGGCGTCGTATTCTGGTCAAAGACCTCTTGGAGACAGCCCAACGTCGTTTTACGATTAAAGCCAGCAAATTCTCTCCCGCCCCCATTCTGTATGTTGAGAATTTATCCGTGGGATATTTTATTTATGATCCTGAAGAAGCATACGCTACGCACACCACCTCAATTCTCGGTGATCCAGATCAGCTCTCCCTGCTCTTTGATTCTCTTTTTGAAACGGAACTCTCATCACTTTCCGCGGTTGACCAGTCCTCACAGCTTTCACTCTCGGTTTCCTTCGACAGCCGCTTTGCCCTTTTCACGCTCTCCAATCCGTCTATCTCTCTCTCTCCCGAGACGCTGCATGACTTCTTCATGCCCCGTTCAGGTGCCATCCCGGCACTCATTGCCAAGCAAATCATCCGTGAACACGACACCTTCCTCGGACATCCCGGCTGCCATATCAACGCCGTGGCTACTTTTCCCGGGCATAATCTATGTTTCTCACTCCCAATAGCCAGCCAAGCATCAACGGTCCAATCGTAAGTTAATCATTAAATATCTAAAGTCTGTTCAATTTAATTGTCAATTATATCCATGAATCCCTTTAAAGTAATCATCGTCGAAGACGTCAAGCTCGAGCTTAAAGGAACGGAAGAAATCTTCCGGACAGAAATACCCGAAGCGGAAGTCCTTGGGACAGCCATGAGCGAGAGTGAATTGTGGCCTCTCATGCGCCAACAGACTCCCGACTTGCTTCTCTTGGATTTGGGACTGGGAGGCTCTACCACCATCGGTGTGGACATCTGCCGCCAGGTGCGTAGCAAGTACCCCGCCATGAAAATTCTTATTTTCACAGGTGAAATTCTCAACGAACACCTCTGGGTAGATGTCCTCCAAGCCGGGGCCGACGGCATTATCCTCAAGACGGGCGAGCTCCTCACCCGCAACGATGTGCGTCTTGTAATGGACGGTCGCCGCCTGGTCTTCAATCAACCGATTTTGGAGAAAATAGTGGCGCGCTTCAAGAAGAGCGTCATTAGTGAGACCCGCCGCACCAATGCTATCATCGACTTCGACATAGACGAGTATGACGAGCGTTTCCTGCGTCACCTTGCACTCGGTTATACCAAGGATATGATCTCAGCTCTTCGAGGAATGCCTTTTGGCGTCAAGAGCTTAGAGAAACGTCAGGTGGATCTCATCAACCGGCTTTTCCCGGAAGGGGAACGAGCCGGCGTCAATGCCACCCGATTGGTGGTTCGTGCCCTGCAACTCCATATCATAGACCTTGACCGCCTCATGCCCGATGACGAATAATCCGTCCGACAGAGAGTTACGCCTTGTCAGTTTCCTCATGGCAATGCTGTTGACAACTATCTGTATAGTTGTCATTGTTTCATGGGGATGCGCGTCTTTGGGCTTGCCCGTGATGAGTCTGCTGTCTGATGAAGCGTTCCGTTGGCTTTTCCGTCAAGGTGCAGATAGTATCACGGTTCCTGTCAGTCAATGGCTGTTATGGGCAGCTGCCACGGTTGGTGCCTTGATGCACAGCGGATTACTATCTCGGCGCACACACTCTGTAGTGGCTCTTTGGAGTGCCTTTATCACTTGGTCCTCTATTCTGGTATTATTAGCTCTGTTTTTCTTGGCTCCGTGGTCTCCGCTTCGTAGTGCCACAGGTCGCCTATTCCCCACGCCTTTCCTTGGAGGTTTCCTCCGTGCGTTGGCGGTTTCCATGATGTTGGCAGCTGCCGTTTACGGGGGCGTGAGTGGCAGGTTGCGAACGTGGTCTCATTATGTCATGCTCCTTTCCTTTGGTATTCAACGTTTTGCGCCGTGGCTGGTCATCGCCTTGCTGACCACCATGCTTTATCATATTATCGCCTATGCTTTCTGAAAATTATCTTGATGAACTGAACCCCGCACAGCGCCAAGCCGTGCTTTACTGCGACGGGCCGTCGCTTGTCATTGCAGGTGCAGGTGCTGGCAAGACACGTGTGCTCACCTACAAAATTGCCCACCTCCTGCGCATGGGAATGAAGCCCTGGAACATCCTCGCTCTGACTTTCACAAATAAAGCCGCCGACGAGATGAAGGCACGTATCGCACAACAAGTAGGGGAGGAGAGTGCCCGCCGCCTCTGGATGGGAACCTTTCATAGCATCTTTGCACGTATCCTGCGTGCCGAGAGTCAGCATCTAAGTTTTTCCAGCAATTATACCATTTATGATGCAGCAGACAGCAAGAGCCTCATAAAAAGTATAATCCGCGAGATGAAACTGGATGACAAGGTTTACAAGCCCTCAACCGTCCTCGCCCACATCTCAGCCGCCAAAAACCGCCTCTTGCTGCCAGCCGCCTATCAACAAGATCCGCAGCTGCAGAAAATGGACCAGTCCTGCCACATTCCCGCTACGGGCGACATTTACCTCCGCTACTGGAACCGCTGCCGACAGGCAGATGCGCTGGACTTCGACGACATTCTTTTATATACCTATTTATTATTTTTCAACCAACCCAATGTGCTTGCCCGCTACGAAGAACGCTTCCAGTTTGTACTTGTCGATGAGTATCAGGACACGAACTATGCCCAGCACGCCATTGTTTGGCAGTTGACACAACACAACCGCCGCCTCTGTGTCGTGGGTGATGATGCCCAGAGCATCTACAGCTTCCGAGGTGCCAATATAGACAATATTCTCTCCTTTGGTCAGTTATACAAAGAGGCTCGTCTCTTCAAGTTGGAACAGAACTACCGTTCCACTCAGACCATCGTCAATGCTGCCAATAGTCTCATCCGCCATAACCGAGGGCAGATCCCCAAAGATGTCTTCTCTGAAAAATCCGTGGGACAGCCCATTCATCTGTATCAGTTTTCCAGCGACTTGGAGGAAGCCGCCGGAGTGGCCAAGAAAGTCCTGGGACTCAACCACTACGACCATATTCATTGGAACGAAATGGCCGTTCTGTATCGCACGAACGCTCAAAGCCGTACCTTCGAAGAGGCGTTCCGCAAACAGGATATTCCTTATCGTATCTTCGGCGGACTCTCGTTCTACCAACGCAAGGAAATCAAGGATATGATAGCCTATTTCCGTCTGGCTGTGAATCCCAACGATGAGGAGGCACTCAAACGCGTCATCAATTATCCAGCTCGTGGCATTGGTCAGACTTCGATGCAGAAGTTGCTCACCAAGGCCGCGGATCGCAATGTTGGCGTATGGGACGTGCTCACGCGTCCTGCATACTATTGTGTGGACATCAATCGGGGTACGCAAACAAAAGTGGAAGCTTTCGTGCGTTTAATCAATAGTTTCCGAAAAGATGCCATCACTTCTGATGCCGCCACATTGGGTACGCGCATCGCAAAGGAAAGTGGGGTAGTGGACGACATTTTTCGAGGCCATGACCCCGAAGACATCTCACGTCAGGAGAACTTGCAGGAACTCTTAGATGGTATGCAGCAATTCGTTGACGAAAGGCAAGAAGAAGAAGGTGATAGTGCTCGGGTGCTCATGTCCAATTACTTACAAGAGATTTCGCTCATTAGTGATCTGGAGGAAAGCGACGATGACGACACAGAGAAATTATCACTCATGACCGTTCATTCGGCCAAGGGCTTGGAGTTCCGGGTTGTCTTTATCGTAGGAATGGAAGAGAATCTCTTTCCCAGCCAGATGGCAACGACACTACGCGAGATAGAAGAGGAACGCCGCCTGTTCTATGTAGCCATCACACGTGCCGAAGACCAATGTTTTATCTCCTTTGCGCAGAATCGTTATCGCTATGGGAAACAGGAGTTTTGTAATCCAAGCAGTTTTCTCTACGATATTGACGAAAAATATGTAAAGCGTGAGTCTTCAGTATCAACCCCTTCGCATCGTAGTGATAGCTCCGGCTATCGCAGCAAGAATGGAACGAGCCCATTCTTCGAGTTCATTCATTCACGAAGCAATTCTCAACAGTCTTCGACCAATACCGGATATCCTTCACAATCTGCGACCAATACCGGATATCCTTTACATTCTTCGAACAATACTGGATATTCTTCACATTTTGCGCGACATGCAATTAGCACCACTCAGTCTCCAGTTAGCGAGACTCAGACTCCTGCCGGAACCCTTCATGTAGGATCTGTGATTGAACACAGCCGGTTCGGCCGCGGAGAAGTCATAGCACTATCCGGTACCGGCATAGATGCCAAAGCGTCAGTTCGGTTTGAGAATGTAGGCAACAAACAACTTCTCTTGCGTTTTGCCAAATTTACCATTCTGTGAGTAATATTTGTTGTACCCGGTTTCATCAGTCGCTTGGCTCGAAAAGTGTGAAGCGTCGCAAGCGCCGAGCGCGTGCAATTCTTTGTTTCAAGAAAAACTGTTTGTGGTTTATCGGCACCTGCGTAGCGTGTCGCTGGAACAATTCGAGTAATTCAATACTAAAAATCCTTTCATCGTTTTGATAATTCGTGAAATTCTTCAAGACGCTGAAAGCGTCTCCGCTCTGTCGCTCGGCTCGAAGAGACGCTTCACGCTTGAAGAACCGAGGGTACGAGCGTAGTGAGCACCCCCGGACCTGCGGATGATCCGGTGGAACAGCACTCTGAAAGAGTGCCCCGAACAGGCAGCTGGGCGACCCCTCCAGGGTCGATTTACAGGGAGCACTACTGTCCGGGGTTACTGCGCACCCTTAGTTATTGAGCGGAGACCGCGCTACGGTCTTGGTGGTGGTACGATTAACCAATGGTCGTACGCTATCTTTCAAGTGGACTCAAAAATTGAATAAAAAATATCAAAAGGTACGCTCAATAGCTGTTCTTATCAATATCAAAAGAGTAATTTGATTATATCGGATCCATTTCAAACTAATGGACGTTATGTTTAATAATAGAGGGTGATTTTGTAATTTATATTTAATATTGTACATTATTTTTTGTAATTATTGCAAAAAGTCCATAAAAAAATAAAGAAAGAAGTACAACCTATTATTATTATATGTACTTTTGCAGGCAGATAAGAATAATAAAAGCTATGCTGAAATTTATATGTTTAGGTAGCGGTAGCAGCGGCAATGGATATTTCCTATGGACCGAGCACGATGCTATCATGATAGATGCTGGAATCAGCCTCAAGCTACTGAAGCGTCATGTCCATGTATTTGAACTGCCATGGGACCGTCTTTGTGGCCTCTTCATTACCCATGACCACGCAGACCATATAAAATCCGTAGGCAAATTGGCGGCAGATTATCAGATACAGGTATTCACGACCGACGCCATCCATGAAGGCATCGCACGCAATTATTGTGTTTCACCTCGTTTGAAGTCAGAGTTTTGCCAGAAGATGATCAAAGATTCAACGCTGCAATTGGGTGATTTTTCGATAACGGCTTTTGAGGTTCCCCACGATAGCACGGATTGCGTGGGCTTTCGAGTGGAAGCCTGTGGCGTGAGATTTTGCCTCATTACCGACATTGGACATGTCACGGAACGGATTAAAGAGGAAGTGGAAGCTGCGAACTATTTGGTTTTGGAAAGTAATCATGACCACGAAATGCTCATGGCGGGTCCTTATCCTGCTTACCTGAAAGGTCGAATAGCGGGTCCTACGGGTCACTTGAGCAATCATGAAGCAGCGGAGTTGCTGGCCAATTCTTCCAGTCCGAAATTGCAACATGTGTGGCTTTGCCATCTTAGCGAAGAAAATAATCACCCGGAGTTGGCTCGCAAGACCGTAGATGCCGTTTTGCGCAACTATGGTATCATTCCTGGTGTGGATTTCAAGCTTGATGTTCTTAAACGCAAAGTACCCAGCGAGATCTATAACTTGACCGTAGCAAATCCGTTACAATAGTTCTACTTTCGCAAAATCATGAAACAGCTGTATTTACAGCAGTTCCATCACGAACGAAACTTGAATAAAAAATATATTGGATGCCCCAGAAGAACGTTGATAGAGAGTTTGTTCATTGCGTGAACTGTACCCATGCGACATTCATGCAATGGTTTGATAATCCCATAATTGCAGTATGTGACATCTTTCATGAACGAATGGTTGGTGAGGCCAATCGCATTTGCAGACACTTCAATTCATCGGGTATTACAGATGTCAACCAGATAGTTATCCAACACTTTGACAGTTATGATACTTGATTTACTTTTTGTACTTGGTGGTGCCGCTCTTGTACTGTTAGGAGCCGATAAATTGACCGACGGTTCAGTAGGACTGGCACGAAGGTTTTCTATTTCAGAGACCGTCATCGGACTAACGGTAGTGGCTTTCGGCACGTCCCTGCCAGAATTTGTTGTCAGTCTGCTTGCCAGTTTGAACGGAGCCGCATCTATGGGTATAGGTAATGTTGTGGGTTCCAATCTGTTTAACACGCTTATGATTGTGGGTGTTACTGCGATTGTTGCCCCCATCATCATTCAAAAATCCACCATCCGTAAAGATATACCTTTCTCCCTCTTGGCAAGTGTGATCCTGGGTGCGTTAGCTTTGGATCAGATGCTGGAAGATAATGCCTCCATCAACGTACTTGATCGTGGTGACGGTATCGCTCTTTTGGGCTTTTTTGCCGTTTTCATGGCATATACCTTTAATATAGCTCGACCGGCCACCCAAACAGAGCAAGCTGCAGACCCTCAGTCCCCTACCCTATCAGATACCGCTGTAACCCTCTCCAACAGCCCTTCGTCAGCAGCCCCGAATATGTCTTTAGGGCGTATTATCCTATTTATTATCTTAGGTTTAGCTGGACTCATCGGCGGCGGAGAAATCTTCGTCAATGGTGCTACGGGCGTGGCGCGTGAGTTAGGTGTCAGCGAAGCCGTTATCGGCCTGACGCTGGTAGCTGGGGGCACTTCTTTGCCAGAACTTGCGACCAGCATCATCGCCGCACGAAAGGGCCAAAGTGGCATGGCGATAGGCAATGTCATAGGCTCTAACCTCTTCAATATCTTTTGGATTCTTGGCGTTTGTTCTTCTATTTCACCCATGCTTGTTTCAGGTCTCACCATTTTAGACTTCCTCATGCTGGTCATCAGCGGTCTGCTCTTTTGGTTCTTCGCCAAGACACAACACCGCATTCTCCGTTGGGAAGGGTGCTGCCTGGTTGCAGTTTACATGGCCTATCTGACTTGGTTGATTGTTCAGGCCTGAACACTCCGACGGTTGGGTTCTATAAATTCGCTTTGAAGAACCTACCTTAATTAATGGTGTGTTCTACCTAATGCTATTTCTCAGAATGGCAGGTCCATATCTGAAGAATGGTCGCTGTCAATGGGCCAAGCACCATAAAGATGATAATAGTAATAATCAAGGAGATCATCTGCTGGAATCCCCTCGGGCAAAACATTCTCGAATAGTTCTCTTAGGTTGGTGGCATCTTGATTCACAGCATTCCTCATATATTCCATAGATGCATCGTATTCTCGTAGTTCGAGGCAACACGCAGCCAAGTACGCATAGGCATTAGCATGCAAGTACTCTTCTGAGATACGTGGAATATCATCATTCGAAGGTGGAGTCTCAGTCTTTCCATAAGTAGCGTTCAGTAGCAAATTGAAATAGTCCTTTGCTAACATGTAATACCCTGAATCAAAGCATATCTGGCCACTTTGATAATAGACATACGGCAATTCCGACGGGTATTTATCGGCACATACATTCAGATATTCCACCGCTTTTTCCAACTGATGGCTCACGGCGTAGATACGTGCCCTCATGAAGTTATGATCGAACTGTACCTCATTCTCTTCGGATCGCTTTTCTAACACATCCACTAGTCTCAGGGCATTCTGGGTATCATGCAACTCCGTGAGAATATGGATGTGTTGTTCAATCATCCCATGTTGCACAATGCTTCTCTCATCCGACAACTCTTCTGCTTTCTCCACCATCTTCAACGCTTCGTCCATTTTTCCTTGATCAGACAGACAGATGGAATCATACATATAGTTCAGGCCGAAGCTCGGGTTCATGTGCTGTAGCTGCTGGTATATCTCATGAGCACTCTCATAGTTAGGCACCTGCATCAGCGCCCAAGCCTTGAGCTGCATGGCTCGTTCATTCTGCGGATCGACAGCCAAGGCATAGTCAGAGCTCTCTATGGCCTTGTCAAACTCCATCATACCACAATGTGCCTCGCAGCTCCAATTCCAGGCTTCGACATAGAAGGGGTCAACATTTAGGAGCTGCTCTATATAAGTATTGGCTGCTTCATAATTCTCCTGAGCCAATAACACATCGGCTCTCACTTGCCACGTCTTGAACCATTTAGGAGCTATTTCCTCCAGTTCTTCGGATAACTTGAGTGCCGAAGAGTAATCCTCATAATCAATAAAGATGTAAGCGCTGTCATAGTAGAAATAGTCAAGATCCTCTTCCACCGTTTCCGCCGTTTCCTGCAGATAGTCCAAAGCATCGGCATTCTTGTCCTGACGAATCATCAACTCTGCCCTCAGGAAAATGACTTCACGATGCGTCTGGTCCTCTATGGCGTCACACATGAGTTCTGCCGTCCTCGTGTCCCCGTCCAACATCTTTTTCCGGGCCCTGAAGATTTGAGGATCCACGGCATCGGGATGCAGCTGCAACGCTTCATCAATCACCACAGCCGCCCGCTCATCGTCGTGGCAGACCATAGCATAGTACTCTGCCACATCGGTGAGCTCATCAGCATCCATGTACAATGCTGCTCCATCCTCTTTGGCCGCTTCATACCTGGCCAGAATCTTCTTGAATTCTGACGATTCGAAGTAGCTCAAGTCATCGTCTTGTCGCATCCGTTCTTGTTATGACTGAGTCCTCCCCCAAAAAGTCATTTGACTTTATTTGGAGATAGACTTCAGCTTTTCAGTCCTACTGTTTTGTTAAAGACCAGGTTATCTGGTGTGGAATCTGTGTCGATATTGAAATAGCCGATACGCTGGAACTGCAGATAAGTGAGCGGTGGCATGTGCTGTACAAACTTTTCGATGAAACAATGTTTGAGCACATGCAGAGAATCGGGGTTCATCATTTGCTGCATGGCTTCCACGTTGGAGAGACCTTCGTCCTGCAGACGTGCCAATTCGTCTCGGGGATTCTCCACTTTCCATAGCCGCTCGTACATGCGCACTTCGGCCGGCAGGCAATGTTCGCAGCTGAGCCAATGGAGGGTCTTGCCCTTGATTTTGCGGTCAGCGCCAGGCAGTCCGCTGCGTGTCTCGGGATCGTAGGTGGCGTAGATCGTGGTGACGTTTCCTTCGGCATCCTCGTCGAAGGGGTGACCCTCATCACATTTGATGATATATGCATTTTTCAGGCGCACCTCTTTTCCGGGTGCCAGCCGCATGAACTTCTTCTCCGCTACCTTTTGGAAATCATCACGTTCTATCCACAGCTCACGTGAGAATTCTATGGTGTGTGTGCCGTCCTCGGGCCGTTCAGGGTTGTTTACGGCGGTGAGCTCCTCCACCTGTCCATCGGGATAATTCGTTATGATGAGTCTCACGGGATTGACGACCGCAGAGACACGTGTGGCCCGCTGGTTCAGGTCCTCGCGTACGGCGCTCTCCAGCAAGGCGAAATCGTTGAGTGCATCATAGGTCGTATAGCCAATTTTCTGAATGAAGTTGACGATGCTCTCCGGCGAATATCCGCGACGGCGGAAGGCGCAAATCGTTGGCATGCGGGGATCATCCCATCCGCTGACGAATCCGTTCTTGACCAGCGCCAGCAAATTGCGCTTGGACATGAGGGTGTAGTTGAGATTCAATTTGTTGAACTCCGTCTGGCGGGGGCGGTTGTCCTCGATGTCGGCCGTCTCACCTCGCCACTCCTTCATCCATGTGACAAAAAGGTCGTACAAGGGTCTGTGCTCTACGAATTCCAACGTGCACCAGGAGTGCGTGACACCTTCAAGATAGTCGCTCTGTCCATGCGTGAAGTCATACATGGGGTAAGCATTCCATCGGTTACCGGTCTTCAGGTGTGGGATATTCAGCACTCTGTAAATGAGCGGATCGCGGAAGAGCATATTAGGATGAGACATATCAATCTTGGCGCGTAGGACAAGTGTTCCCGGTTCGCATTGTCCGCTGTTCATGAATTCAAAGAGACGCAGATTCTCCTCCACTGGGCGGTCGCGGAAAGGACTGTTGGTTCCGGGCGACGTCGTGGTGCCTTTTTGCTGGGCAATGACTTCGGCACTCTGCTCGTCCACGTAGGCACGTCCCTGCTTGATGAGCCATACTGCAAAATCCCACAGCTGCTGGAAATAGTCGCTGGCATAGAAGACGTTAGCCCATTGGAATCCCAGCCAGCGGATATCCTGTTCTATGGCTTCAATGTATTCTGTGTCCTCTTTCTGAGGATTGGTATCATCGAAACGGAGATTACAGGAGCCGCCGTATTTCTTTGCCAGTCCGAAGTCCAGGGCGATGGCTTTGGCGTGACCGATATGCAGATATCCGTTGGGCTCTGGCGGGAAACGGGTCTGGAAACGTCCTCCGTTTTTGCCTTCTGCCAAATCGTTAATGACTTTCTGTTCAATGAATGAGACGGGAGTTCTTCCCCCACCCTGTGCAGCTTCTTGTGTTGACGGGGTTACATTGGCTGATTCTTTGTCGCTCATATTCTTAAATGGCCTTGATTATTCTGTTATTAGTTCATTTGTTGTTCCTTCAAAAGCCTCTGATATTGTGCTATGTATTTGCCCAAAATATCGAACTCCAGGTTCACGATCGTTCCCTCGTGGATGTTGTGGAAGTTGGTGTTGTCAAAGGTATAGGGAATGATGCATACGCTGAAAGTGTTGCGCGTGGGCCGGCAGACCGTCAGGCTCACACCATTGACACTCACCGAGCCCTTGTCCACGGTGAAGTAGCCACGCTCCACCATTTCCGGCTTCACATCATACTGGAACGTGAATTCATGGCTTCCTTGCTGGTCTTCCACGCGGATACAACGGGCTGTTTGGTCCACGTGCCCCTGCACAAAGTGGCCGTCGAGACGGCCACCCGGCTGCATGGAACGTTCCAGATTGACCTCGTCATTCACCTTCAGCAGGCCGAGATTTGAACACTCCAGCGTCTCTCGCATGGCTGTAACAACGTAAGTCCCAGCCTCCTTGTCAATCGATACTACCGTGAGGCACACGCCGTTATGTGCGATGCTCTGATCTATCTTCAGTTCATCGGCAAAGGGACATTTCATTGTGAAATGCAGGTTGTCCTGCTCACGTTCTATGGCTACAACTGTGGCTGTTGCTTCAATAATTCCTGAGAACATAATCTGTCTATATTTCTGTTTTGCGTGCAAAGGTACGGAATTATTTCCATCTTTCGTGCGTGAAAACCACAAAAATTGTTATTCAAGCTTCTAAAGCCGTGTTTTCTCTACGATTTTGCTATGGGCAGGCTACTCATGAGACTTTCGTGCTGTTCAAGCATCACTGACTAAACAGGAATACAAAAAACATTTGACATTGCTGTTTTCGAGTACTGGGGTCCTACCATCCGTAACAGGAACTACAGCACGAAACTCGCCCCGCACAATCGTTGTACGGGGCGAGAGCTATGAAGTGTTGATTACTTGCTGACCTTGTCGGAGCAGGCTTTTGGCATTTGGCGTTTACGGGTTGATTACTATTCGTCGAAGATGCTCTCTCCAAAGACGTTGCCCTTGACTTCCGGATCCAGGTTGCCGCCTTCATCAACGCCGCCGAAACCGATGCCGTTGTTGGAAACGACGCCGCTGGCGGCCAGGGGTTGCTCTTGCTCGATTAGCATGACGCTCGTGCATGGAATGATATATGTCTTCATTATAAATGAGTTTAGGGGTTAGGACAGTAATTTCTTTAACAGTTAACTTGTTTAGAGTTTATAGTTTATAGTTTGGAGTTTAAAGTATTACTTCACAAGCACCTTCTTGCCGTTGACAATATAGACGCCCTTTTGAGCCTTGATGACTTTGCGGCCGTTGAGGTCATAGACATTGCCTGCGGCATCCTTCACGCCGATCGCTTCGACTTTCGTCTCGAAGCCGTCGATGACCATTTTCACGCCGAAATCCGTTTCCTGATTCAGCACGGCACCCAGCTCGAACCAGCCGCGGAAAGCCTTGATGTTGGACTTGCCCGTTGAGTAGTAGAACTTGTTGCTGTTCAGGAATAAGCCGTCGGCAGGTACAGTGGTCTTTGTGAAAGAGCCTGTGAACTTGCCGCTGGTATCAAACTCGTCCGTCTTGGTCACGTCACTCACGGCATTCACCAAAGAGCATTCATCTGCCTCGATCACCGAGATGTCTTTGGAGGTTTTGATGAGGAAGGGCTTACCACCCGTCATTCCCTTTTTCGCGGACATCGTGTAAGTGGCAAAATTGATGGTAATCCCAAAGGGGATCACGTTCTCATCATCATCGCCATAGTCCACCTCGAAGCCGCTGAACTCGGCTAATTGCACGTCGTTGCCGAAGACTTCCTCTGCTTTCGCCTTGGTCAGCGTGAACGGCAGCACGATGGTGCTCCACGTATCGGCTTTGATGGTGCGATTCAGTGTCACATCGGCTTTGTCACCTGCCGTGAACTCTGGCAACTTTGTTGAGGTCTCATCGAAGTGCAGACGGCCGTCGCCGGGCTCGCCGATGGTGATCACAAAGGAGGCGTCGTCCAATGTCACTTCCACAGCCTGGCCCGTGGTGGTGAAGGCAATGCCCGTGAATTTGGCCGCCAGTTCAGCACCCACTTGTAGTGCTGCATCGGCTTGAACGTCGAAAGAGAACAGCACGCCGCTGGTACCCTCAATGGCGGCGCTTGTGTTGGAGAGACAGGCTAACTGGAAGCCCCCGGTGATGACACTGGATGAGAGACCGTGGTCATCAAAACGGTCACCATTTGCGATGTCGAGTTTACCTTTGTCATTCAGCACACCACTGATGCCCTCGGGCAACTGCAGCGCCATCTGGAAGGCGGTAAACGTGTGGTCGGGATTATTGAGCTCCACTTCCACGGTGGCGGTGCCACCTTGTGGCACTTCTACGTTTTTGACAACGATGTTGTCTCTGGCCTGGGCTGCCACTGCGACCCACAGGGCACTGAGTAAAATAAATAGTTTCTTCATTATGAATGAGTTTAGGGATGAATCTGTTTAGAGTTTAGGACAATTAACATGTTAACTCGTCAACTTATTTTTTGCATTTTAACATAGAATATCTGACACATAGCGCGTTCACGAGCCCTATTGCGGGTCCAGAATTTGCACTTCCTTTACATGATTTCCCTGATTAAGAATCAAGTTTACGATCTGCACGGCATCGGTGATGCTGATGCGACCATCACCGTTGACATCGGCGGCATCGGCGTGGAAGTTGTCGGCAGGCTGCTTCAGGACATAATTAACAATGTACACAGCATCGGTAATACTGACACGTCCATCACCGTTGACATCGCCAGAGTCGGGATCTTTGAGTGTCATCGTAGCTGAAGCGTTGAACGAGAGCACGTTCAAGCCACTTGGCTTTGTCAGTTCTATCTCTTTCATGTGAATGAGATAGTCGCCTTTCTGCATCTTCTCATCTGCAGCCAATGTGATGCGGACGAGGGCACCCTCATTTCCGCTGAAGGAACTGGTAGTCAGTGACAGAGCCGTGAAGGTATAGGTTTGTGTGCCCGTCTTCTGGCAACTGAACATGTGATCATCAGCGCGGCCTGTGATGGAAGCCTGAAGCTTGCCGTTGGCATTCTCGGCAACAGTCACACCCTCTGGCAGTTCTATATCGAACTGGAAGGCCGTGATTTCGTCTTTGTTGATGAGATTAACCGTCAAAGCAGTCTGACCGCCAGGCACACAGCGGATGTCATCCATCGTCAGTTTATTGTTCATCTGCTCTCCATTCTCAATGATCTGCAGCTCAAAGTCACTGAAGATGACCCAGTGCTTGCTGGCCATGGGCTTTGTGTTCTTCACGCCGATGGTGAGCACGTTGTCCGTCACTTCCACTTCCAGGGAGTCGGCATAGAGGCCGGCATCGAAGTACTTGCGGGTGTTCTCCATGGTATTGGGAATATAGAGGCCATTGAAGTTGGTATCGCTGTAGGTCGCTTCCGAAAGGGCATCGTCCTTGATGTGCTTCATGGTCTTCTGCACATCGCCGGCATAGACCACTGCCGATGCTTCGTTCTGGAAGCACTCCTGCAGGAGTTCTGCATTCTCCCATCCGCCGGGACGGTGGAAGCCCTTCCACTTCAGGCGATAGAGTCCGTTGGGTACACCGGTAAGTGTCTGGTACATATTGAAGTTCTCCTGGTAGAATTCCTGCTCGTGGTTGCTGGTGGCATCGCTGCGACCGCCCACTACCGTGGCTCCTGACCAGCCTTCGGGGGTATTGTTCTCGAATCGCGGGTTAATGATGAGGGCTGTCATGTCAACAGGCTGGTTCTCGGCGGGCATACCCATCTGAGAGTTGATTTGGGTGGTGATATCTATGATTTCTTGAACCGTAGCATCTGCGTCATCGTATATGCTCTGAGCCGTTGCCAGCAAGTCCTCGTTCACATTGCCCGAAGCCTCCATACGCAGGATCGTTGTCATTAAGCGATACTTGGCAGAAAGCTGGTCGCTATTCTCTTTCGTAAAGATAAGCCAGTGGGAGTTGTCATTCACTGTTGACTTAGAAATAATGTCGGAATAGCTGACACCGGCGTAACCATATTGATTATCCTGACGTGTGGGGATGTTGCCTAAATAGAACTCCGTATCAAGATACTTCTTGTTTTGAATGAGGTAGCTGCCATCGTCTGCTTGTGTGATACTCCACAGCGTCAGATCCTCATCGGCATCGGATCTTGAATGATCATAGTCAACATAGACTTCTTCACGCTTTTCGCTTGAATAATGACTAAATAATAATTGATCGGATCCGCTACCTTCCCAGAAATAAACTTGCCAGAGTCCTGTTTCAGCATCTTGAGTCAGGCGCACGGGTAACCCAGTCTCGTCTAACATCGCGTGAACCCCATAAGAGTGACCGGCACTCAAGTATTTGCCCGTTTCCACATTATATAAATATACGCGCGCGTTCTCGTCGCTGGCGAGGTCTATGCCTTGTGGGATATCTGCAGCTTTACCTTCGTAGATGAGCCGCACATTGTCTATAGCTACCCAGTTGGCATTCGAACTCTGGATGTTAAGACCTATCTGCACATTCCCTGCTAAAGTTTGCTCAAACTTCAAGCTGAAGTGCTGTGGCTTCTTACTCTCAGTGGCTACTGAGATGGCATTGCTGCCGCAAAAGAGTGTCACGCCTGTTGCCTCGTTGTCATCAGTCTGTTTGGACGCTATGATGTCAGCTTCCAAACGGTAAATGCCTGCGGGCAGGTCACGCAGTGTCTGTGAAATATCACCATTGGGCAATGAAGAACCATTCCAAGCTTCTACAAACTTATCTATGGTCACCTCACCATTCTCATAGCTGGCAGATTGCCACCCACGATTCCCATTCCATGGGAATACATACCATCCGATGTCGAAACGTTCGAAGTCGGGATTCAAGACATAGGCAGCAGTGATGTCTGTTCCCTGGGACAGAGTAGCCGTTCCAAGGAAAGAGCGAGCGGCACTCTTGATATAGTCAATCAATTCATATACAGCGATATAGTCATTGGCTTGTTCCACTGCATTGCGGGCCTCGGTGACAGCATCATTCAAACTCGCTTTATCACCGTCGGCAAAAGCTATTGCCATGCGTTCGATGCGTGTGGCTTCTGCCTCGAACTCTGCTTTCACGAGGGGAAGACCACTGAGATCTGACAGGTTGGCATAACCGCTAC
>JAEEGL015760204.1_pt1 | contig 34623 bp, 22 predicted proteins | sample 9134231 | NCBI WGS metagenome assembly JAEEGL01 (sample SAMN16246548, study PRJNA631951) | gut metagenome | biome: gut microbiome; feature: rumen; material: fiber-attached | host: Bos | place: Iran: Karaj | collected 2018-10
AGATGGAAGAACCCGAGCTCCTTGTTGTCTTTAGCCATAGGACGCTCACCCTGAAGCACATGGATCTCAACTGAAGGCTGGTTGTCAGCGGCCGTCGAGAAAACCTGGCTCTTATGGGTAGGAATAGTCGTGTTGGCGTCGATAAGCTTTGTCATGACACCTCCGAGGGTCTCGATACCGAGTGAAAGCGGAGTAACATCAAGAAGAAGGACATCCTTCACATCACCGGCGAGAACACCACCCTGGATGGAGGCGCCGATAGCCACGACCTCGTCAGGATTGACGCTCTTGTTAGGTTCCTTGCCGAAGAAGTCCTTGACAAGCTGCTGGACCTTCGGAATACGGGTGGAGCCACCCACGAGAAGAACCTCGTCAATATCGGAAGCCTGCAGGCCAGCGTCACGAAGAGCGATGCGGCAAGGCTCGATGGACCTCTGGAAGAGGCTGTCGCATATCTGCTCGAACTTGGCCCTGGTGAGAGTCTTCACAAGGTGCTTGGGGATACCGTCGACGGGCATGATGTAAGGAAGGTTGATCTCTGTCGAGGTCTGGTTGGAGAGCTCGATCTTAGCCTTCTCAGCGGCCTCTTTAAGCCTCTGGAGAGCCATAGGATCCTTCTTGAGGTCGATTCCGCCATTCTCAGCTGCGAACTCGTCGGCAAGCCAGTTGATGATCTCCTGATCAAAGTCATCACCACCGAGGTGGGTGTCACCATTGGTGGACTTGACCTCAAACACACCACCACCCAATTCAAGGATGGAGATATCGAAGGTACCACCGCCAAGGTCATAGACAGCGACCTTCATGTCCTTGTTCTTCTTGTCAAGACCGTATGCCAGAGCGGCGGCGGTAGGCTCATTGATGATCCTCTTAACATCCAGACCGGCGATCTTGCCAGCCTCCTTGGTAGCCTGACGCTGGGAGTCAGAGAAATAAGCCGGGACAGTGATGACAGCCTCGGTGACATCCTGACGGAGATAGTCATCAGAGGTCTTCTTCATCTTCTGAAGAATCATCGCGGAGATCTCCTGCGGCGAGTAGAGCTTGCCGTTGATGTCCACACGGGGAGTGTTGTTGTCGCCTTTGACAACTTTATAAGGTACCCTGCCGACCTCTTTGGTCACCTGGTCGTAAGTCTCTCCCATGAATCTCTTGATGGAGAAGACCGTGTTCTGGGGGTTGGTGATAGCCTGACGCTTGGCCGGGTTACCGATCTTGCGCTCTCCGCCGTCGGTGAAAGCCACGACGGAAGGGGTTGTCCTCTCACCCTCGTTGTTGATTATGACGGTAGGCTGGTTGCCTTCCATGACCGAAACGCACGAATTGGTGGTTCCAAGGTCGATTCCGATGATTTTTCCCATATTCTTTTTCTCCTTTTATTGTTTTCAAAAAGTCGGAAAAAGAATAACGAATGTTGTGCCAAGAGCGGAAGGCTGACAATTTGTCACTCGTGAGTGGCGAAACGCTGCTTTGCGAGTGCCTCATAGTCAGTTCCCGGACGCCCGTAATTGACATAGGGATGGATTGATATGCCACCTCGGGGAGTGAACAGTCCGAGAACTTCGATGTACTTGGGATCCATCAACTTGACCAGGTCATTGAGGATGATATTGACGCAATCCTCATGAAAACCGCCGTGGTTGCGGAAACTGAAGAGGTAGAGTTTCAGGCTCTTGCTCTCAACCATCCTGATGTCGGGAATATAGCTGATCCGGATCTCGGCGAAATCCGGCTGCCCCGTGATCGGGCAAAGTGTCGTGAACTCCGGGCAGTTGAACCTGACCCAGTAATCCCTGCCTGGATGCATATTCTCAAAAGTCTCCAGCACTTCCGGAGCGTAATCCATCTTGTAACGGGTCTCGTGACCAAGGGCCGACAGACCTTCTTTCTTCCTGTCTTCCATATAATTAAATGTCTGTTATCTTAAATGGGTTATAGCTGACACCCGTGTCGTAAGCGTCCTCTCCCTCAACCGCTTTAAGTTTCCTGACAACAGAAGAGGTGACAGGGAGAATGAGAATCTCATAGATGACCTTGAAGGAGACCTGGCAAAGCATCATCCAGCCCAAATCCTTCAGCGGGGTTCCCCAGAAGGCGATCGGCATGAATATCAGGGAATCGAGGCATTCTCCGGCGAGGGATGAGACTATCGCCCTCATGGAGAAACCCTTACCACCCTGGGCCACCTTCATCTTGCTCAACACGTACGCGTTGAAAGTGGAGCCGGCGAGGAACGCGAGCAGAGAAGCCAGCAGGACTCTCGGGGCCATCTTGAAGACGAAGTCGAAATGCTCTCCTCCTGTCCAGAAAGGAGCCTCCGGAAGCGCCACGGCAACCATCGCCATAAGCGCCACAAAAAGATTCATGGCGAACCCGATCCAAATCACCAGACGGGCTTTCCGATATCCCCAAACCTCGGTGAAACAATCATTTAAGATATATGACACCGGGAATATCAGCACCGCGCAAGGCAATGCTATCTTTCCGATAGAGAAAATCTTCGCGGCAAAGAGATTAGACGTGATAAGACACACCGTGAACAGCACGGCCATCAGCACAAAGGCTGGCGAAAAATTTGTTTTACGCATTTCTAGTTTTTTAAGTGGTTTCCTAGTACACTGCCCTTCGGCTCCGCTCAGGGACCGCATTCAGTTCCGCTCAGGGACCGCATTCGACTCCGCTATAGGACCGGTTGGTGAGCGGAGCCGAACCACCGGTTAGTCTCCAGCCTCCTTCAGCCTTTCGGCATTCTCGGCGATCTGAAGCTGGTTGATGCACTCCTGAATGTCCCCGTCCATAAAGACAGGAAGGTTGTACATAGACCAGTTGATCCTGTGGTCGGTGACACGGCCTTGGGGATAATTATAAGTACGGATCTTGGCGGAACGGTCGCCGGTGGAGACCATGGTCTTGCGCTTGGCGCCGATCTCGTCGAGATATTTCTGATGTTCGAGATTGTAAAGACGGGTCCTGAGTTCCTCAAAAGCCCTGTCCTTGTTCTTAAGCTGGGAACGTTCCTCCTGGCACTGGACCACGAGACCTGTCGGAAGGTGGGTCAGGCGGACGGCCGAATAAGTCGTGTTGACACCCTGGCCGCCGGGGCCCGAGGCACAGAAGAGATCCAGGCGAATATCTTCCCATTTGAGGTCCACGTCAAACTCACCGGCCTCCGGGAACACCGCCACTGAAGCGGCCGAGGTTTGAATCCTACCCTGAGTCTCAGTCTGGGGGACACGCTGCACACGGTGGACACCGGACTCGTATTTCATTATGCCATAGACTCCCTCGTCGTTGGAAGAGAGCTTGAAAACAATCATCTTGAATCCGCCGGAAGTGCCTGGAGTAGAGTCATTGACCTCGAGTTTCCAGCCCTTCTTCTCGGAGAATTTGGAATACATCCTGAAAAGGTCCCCGGCAAAGATCGCGGCCTCATCACCACCTGTGCCGCCACGAATCTCAACAATCGCGTTTTTGGCGTCATCGGGGTCCGCGGGGATGAGCAAAATCTTGATCTGCTCTTCAAGCTGGGGAAGAAGAGGCTCAATCTCAGCCACTTCCGCTTTAGCCATCTCACGAAGGTCCTCATCCTTCTCATTGATCAGGATATCCTTCGCGTCAGCCAGTTCCTCAACCTTTCTCTTATAGTCAAGACCGGTCTTCACGATCGGCTCAAGCTGCTTGTAGTCCTTGTTGAGCTGGACATATTTCTTCATGTCAGCGATCACCGCCGGATCCGAGAGCTGGGCCTGCAGTGAGTTGTATTTATCCTGGAGAGCCAGGATCTTATCTATCAAGGTGTTCTCCGCCATATTCTATTCTTACAATTCTTTCACGAAACATCTGCGTCTCATGAAAAGCTCGCTATCGTATTTTGCCCACACATTGGCGGGACCATTCGACTCTATCTGGGGATTCGTTATCGCCCACTTTGTTCCGGAAGCGATATACTTCTCGCTCATCGCGCAATGGTAGATGGACGAGACCCCCTTGTTCTGCCATTTGGGCACCGCCCCATTGATCATCAGGTCGACGGTGTCATTGTTCCTGAGAGCTTTCAGAAGATGGAACCAACCGAACGGGAACAAGTGTCCTTTAGCCTTTTGAAGAGCCTTGGATATGCTCGGGAAGGTTATTCCGAAGCCGACAAGCTCCTCACTCTCATCAAAAATGATGCTGCTTGTCTTGTCCGAGAGAAACATCATAACCGAAGAGGCCTCCTCATCAATCTCCTCTTTTGTGAAAGGAATGAAATTGTAGACCGATTTGGCGAAGCTCTCATTGTAGACATCGAAGAAGTAACGGACCATCGCCTTGTCCTTCTTCAGTTTGTCCAGGCTGCCCTCGTGGAGGTTGTAACGCTCTTTAAGGATATTGGCTATCCTGAATATCTTGTCCTGCGGAGGCTGGTCAGCCGGAACTTTGTACTGGACCCAGTCGCACTCCTTCACGAAGCCGAGAGCGTTCATGAAATCCACATAATACGGGTAATTATAAATGCAGTTGAAAGGAGGAATATTCTGGAATCCCTCAATGAGCATTCCCTGCTTTCCAAGGGTGTTGTAATAGAGCGGACCATGGATCTCGGTCATGCCGTTCTCCTTCGCCCAAGCCTCAGCGGTCTCAATCAGCAGTCTGGCGACCTCGAGGTCGTTGATCGTGTCGAACCAACCGAAGCGCGCTCTTTTCTTATCGTACAGCGCGTTGTACCGCGGGTTGATCATCCCACAGATCCTGCCGACCACCTTGTCCCCGTCAAGGACCATCCACATCTTGTGTCTGCAATATGACAGGGTGGAAACCTTAGTCAGGGACTTAACCTGGTCAGAATGGAGAGCCGGGACATACTGGGGACAGTCTTTATACAACTGATCCGGGAACTTGATAAACTTCTTCAAGTCCCTTTTACCCAAAACCTCAACTACTTTATATTGTGGCATTCCGCGAATTTATAAACTATCCGCCACTTTTACAAACCTTTCGCTTTTCCTTCATCCCAGATCTCATCCATTTCGGCGAGAGTCATGTCATGGAGGTCACGTCCCTGACGGATCGTGTGCTCCTCCAGGTAGGTGAAACGTCTCCGGAACTTGTCACAGGCCTTGTTGAGGGCCGTGTCAGGATCAATCCCGTAGAGCCGGGCGGCATTGACCGTGGCGAACATGAAATCACCGAGTTCTTCCTCCGCACGCTCATAAGCGGCTTTTTTGTCATCCTCAGAGACCGCCGCATCCATGGCCTCGAACTCCGCCTGAAGCTCTCCTTGCTCCTCCTTGACCTTGTCCCAGACCTGGCTCTTCTCTTCCCAATCGAAACCGACTCCCCTTGCCTTGTCCTGCATTGAATATGCCTTGAGGATCGGTGGAAGAGAATCAGGAATCCCAGAGAGAATCCTCTTGTTGCCACCTTTCTCCTTTGCCTTGAGCATTTCCCAATTGGTGGAAACTTCCTCGGCATCAGCGACTTTGGTTGTCGAAAAGACATGAGGATGACGGTAGATCATCTTCTCGCAGAGCTTGTTCATCACATCCGCGATGTCGTAGCGTCCCTCTTCCTCGGCTATCTTGGCGTAAAAAATGACATGGAGGAAAACATCCCCCAGCTCTTTCTCAAGAGCTTTCTCATCTTTCTTCAGGACCGCGTCGCTAAGCTCATAAACCTCTTCGATCGTCATAGGGCGCAGGGTGTCAATGGTCTGCGCATGATTCCACGGACAGTCAGAGCGCAGCTTGTCCATCACATCCAAAGCACGCTCAAACGCTTCCAGTTTCTTCTCTTTGTTCAACATGACGCGAAGGTAGGAATTTTTAATTATATTTGTAAGATTGAACGAACTGGCAAAGGAGATAAATGAAAGAGATTCATTACGTATCGGCGGATGAGGCGGTTTCGGCCGTAAGGTCGGGTGATCACATCCACCTCGGAAGTGTGGCGAGTGTGCCGCACATCTTGATTGACGCCTTGGTCCGCAGGGCCGAGGCCGGAGAGGTGGAAGATCTTCATTTCCACCACTTTCACACTGAAGGAGCGGCTCCATATTCCGATCCTGAATATTCAGGAATATTCTTCGAGCAAGGCTTCTTCGTAGGGCCCAACGTCCGCGCGAACGTGAATGCCGGTTATGCCGACTATCTCCCGGTCCATCTATTTGACACGCAGAGGCTTTACCGCAGTGGAGCGATCAAGCTGGGAGCCGCTTTCGTACAAGTGTCCCTGCCCGACGAGAACGGCATGGTCTCGCTCGGCACTTCTGTCGACTGCTCCCCCGCCGCCATCGAGACGGCAAGGGTAAGAATCGCCGTGGTCAATCCGAATGTGCCTTTCGCTTTCGGAGACCTCATCTCCATTGACAGTTTTGACTATCTGGTCAGCGACGACACACCCCTCTTCACAAAAGAATACACAGAACCAACTGACATAGACATACTTATCGGGAAAAACTGCGCCGAGCTCGTAACCGATGGAGCATGCCTGCAGATGGGAATCGGCAGTCTTCCTAACGCTCTCGCCGCACAGCTGGGAGACCATAAGGATCTGGGAATACACACCGAGATGTTCGCCGACGGAGTCCTTGGACTTATTAAAAGAGGCGTAATCACCGGACGAAACAAGAAGATTGACCAGGGAAAGATCGTGGCATCCTTCCTTCTCGGCTCCAATGAAGTATATTCATTTATCGACCATAATCCGGACGTGTTGATGAGGGAGATAGGCTATGTCAACGATCCATGGACAATCTCCCGCAACCCCAAGGTGACTTCCATCAATTCGGCGACAGAGATTGATCTCACGGGCCAGGTCTGCGCGGACTCGATCGGAACAAGGATATTCTCCGGGACCGGAGGTCAGCTTGATTTCGTCAGGGGCGCGGCGATGAGCGAGGGAGGAGTTTCCATGATCGCCCTGGCCTCAAGGACCAACAAGGGAATGTCCAAGATCGTACCGACGCTCCATCCGGGCGCTGGTGTGGTCACCCCAAGGGCTGATGTCCAATGGGTTGTCACTGAATATGGTTCCGTTGATCTTCGGGGCAAATCGCTCCAGGAGCGCGCGAAGCTCCTTATCTCAATCGCTCATCCGGACGACCGGGAGTCTCTTGACCGGGCAGCCTTTGAGCGTTTCGGTCCGCACTGGAATGTTGTGAGGGTATAGATCCTTCGCTGACGCTCAGGATGACAGACGCGGGCGTTAAAGATACTTCCCGGTAAGGCTTTCGGGACGACCGGCGATTTCAGCCGGAGCGCCGCAGGCTACTATCCGTCCGCCCTCCAGTCCGCCACCAGGTCCCATGTCAACCACATAGTCAGCGTTACGGATGACATCCAGATCATGCTCGATCACTACCACAGTGGCCCCGTTCCCGATCAGGTGACGGAACACCTCCATGAGAGTCTTCACGTCCAGCGGATGCAGACCGATCGTGGGCTCATCGAAGACAAACAGGGAGTCTCCCTGCCCGCGGCCCATCTCGCTCGCCAATTTGAGTCTCTGCGCCTCACCACCTGAGAGGCTTGGCGTAGCTTCACCAAGAGTAAGATACCCCAAACCAAGATCGTGAAGGACTTGAAGACGGCTACGGATCAGGGAAAGGTCTGAACAGGCCTCCAGCGCCTCATCAACACTCATCGCCATCAGATCGGGGAGCGAATGTCCCTCGGCGCGGGTTATCTCGAAAGCTTGCCTTGAATACCTGGATCCGCGGCAATCCGGACAAGGGATGTCAACATCCGGAAGGAATTGGACATCAAGGTTTATGCTTCCAGTCCCATCACAGACAGGGCAACGCAGGCGGCCTGTGTTGTAGGAGAAATCTCCCGCCTTCCAACCACCCGCCTTCGCGGCCTCTACCCGAGCGAAAACCTTTCTCAACTCATCGTGAATATTGGCGTAGGTCGCGACTGTAGAGCGCACATTTATTCCGATGGGAGTGGCGTCGATGAGTTTGACCTGACGGATGCCTTCCGCCTCGATTGAAAGCACATGCGAAGGAAGCCTCCGCCCCTCGATCGAGGCCTTCAAGCCAGGAATCAGACTCTCCAGGATCAGCGTCGTCTTTCCGGAACCCGAGACTCCGGTCACAACCGAAAGTCTTCCTTTAGGGAATTCCACCGACAAAGGCTGGACCGTGTGGATAGCGCCAGTTGTCATCTTGATCCTTCCGAGACTGAACAGGTCCGGCCTTCTGGGAGAGGCTCCCGCCGTATCTTTCAGGAAAGCACCGATCCGGGACGATGGATTATTCTCCAGGCCTTCGACTGTGCCCTGGGCAATCACCTGTCCCCCTTTCGCCCCAGCTTCAGGTCCGAGCTCAATAATCCAATCGGAATGGGCCAGGACCTGGGTGTCGTGATCTACAAGGACAACTGTGTTCCCGTCGGCCACAAGATCGTCCATCACTCCTGTAAGACCCTCAATATTAGACGGATGCAGACCTATTGAAGGTTCGTCAAGGACATATAGTACGCCTGTCGTCCGGTTACGGACCGACCTCGCGAGCTGCACCCGCTGTCTCTCCCCCGTAGAAAGAGTCGAGGCCGCCCTGTCAAGAGACAGGTACGACAGCCCGAGATCGACAAGCCTTCTGGCTGTGTCAGCAAAAGACTCGCAAATTCTCTCAGCCATCGGGCGCATTGGCTCAGGCAACGACGCGGGAACCCCTGCCACCCATTCGATCAGTTCGGAAAGGGTCATCTCACAGGCCTGGGCGAGGTTTATACCCCTGAGCAAAGGAGCCCGGGCTTCATCGGAAAGCCTTGTGCCACAGCAATTCGGGCAAGGCTCCTCCTTGAGGAATTTCTCGACACGTTTCATCCCGGCCTCATCCTTCACTTTCGACAAGGCGTTCTCTACCGAATAGACAGCGTTGTAGTACGTGAAGTCCATCTCCGCGAAGTTGTTGGTCTTCTCGTTGCGATAAAGAATGTGCCTCTTCTCCGCCGGCCCGTGATAGACGATTTCTTTCTCTTCCGGGGTCAAGTCCTTGAATGGCACATCTGTACGGACACCCATCTCACGGGCTATGTCTTTCATAAGAGACCACATCAATGATCCCCAAGGCGCGACCGCGCCTTGGTCGATTGTCAATGTCTCGTCGGGAACAAGGGTAGACTCGTCGACGGTGCGGACTATTCCAGTACCTCCACACCTCCGGCAAGCGCCCTCGCTGTTGAACGCGAGCTGCTCAGCCCCTGGAGCGTAAAAAGTCTCCCCGCAGACCGGGCAACGCAACGGACGCTCAGCCGCCACATCCAGAGTTGGCTCCAGATAATGCCCGTTGGGACAGCGATGGCTTGCCAGGCGAGAGAACATAAGCCTCAGGCTGTTAAGCAGTTCCGACATCGTACCGAAGGTACTGCGGATTCCCGGGACTCCTGGCCTCTGATGAAGGGCCAGAGCTGCCGGGACATAACGGACCTCATCGACCATGGCCCTTGAGGCTTGTGTCATCCGCCTGCGGGTATATGTGGAAAGGGACTCAAGATAACGCCGGGACCCTTCAGCGTAAAGGACTCCCAAAGCGAGGGATGATTTCCCTGAGCCGGAGACTCCAGCGATCCCCACTATCTTTCCGAGCGGGATGTCGACATCTATATTCTTGAGATTATGGGCTCTCGCTCCCCTGACTTCTATCTTATCTGGCTTAACGATCATTTCCAAAAAGATTCTTGTTCGGCTCCGGTCCCATCTGAAGGCGCAGAGTGCCGCCGGAGGCTATATCCTTGAACTCCAGGAACGGTTTTTCCAAAGGCTTCCCATTAAGGGTGGCCGACTGGATGTAGATATTCTCCGGAGAGTTATTCACTGCCTTGATAAAGAATGGCTTCCCGGAAGCGTAAGCTGGATCTGTCCGGATCGCGATCTCCTCGAAGACCGGACTTGTAAGCTGCATCTTTCCGTCTCCGGGGCAGAGGGGATGTATTCCAGAAGCGGCCAGGACATACCAGGCAGACATCTGTCCAACGTCATCGTTGCCCACGAGGCCGGTCATCGGATCATCTGAATACGCGTGGGAACAGATGAACCTTGTCCACCGCTGAGTTTCCCACGGCTGTCCCAAAGCATTGAAAAGGAAGGGAATATGGTGGACCGGCTCATTGGCATGGTTGTAATAACTGTTCCACATGAGGTTGTCCGGCGCGTTTTCGAAGAAAGTCTCCAAGTCAGCGAGAACTTTTTCCCGGCCGCCCATCAGCTCAACCATCCCATCCACATTATGCGGAACGAACCAGCCCTGCTGGTAAGGGTTGCTCTCAACGCATCCAAAGTCATCCTTTAGCCTTCCCTCCTTGGGCCACTCCCACCATGTGCCGTCAGCGTTCCTGGGCCTGAACCAGCCGACTTCGGGGTCAAACACGTTCCTGTAGGCTTGCGAGCGGGAATAATACTCTTCGGCGGTAGCCTTGTCGCCTATTCCCTCCGCCAGGACGGCGATGCACCAGTCGGAATACGCATGCTCGAGAGTCTCCGAGATGGACGATCCGTTCGAATTCCATCCCAAAGGGTAATTACCGAACCAGGCTGACGAGTTGATCGCGTACTTCAACGCCTTGGACGCGTCAAAGCCCCTGATACCCTTGACAAAAGCGTCAGCCGCGACAGAGGCGGCCGGATTGCCGAGCATGCATCCCGAATAAGCGTTGAGCAGTTCCCAACGCTCAAGATATTCCTTCCCGCTTTCCTCGGCCAGCGTCACGAGAGAAGACATCATGTCATCCACGACCTTGGGATTGATCAGGGTCTGAAGAGGCATCTGGCTACGGAACACGTCCCATCCACTGAATATGGTCCTCTTGTCGAACTTTCCCCGGGAGCTGTGTGTCTTATGGTCCCCACCGTAGTACCTTCCATCGACATCGGCTAAAAGCCTCGGGTCGATCATGGTGTGGTACAAGGCCGTGTAAAACACCACTTTGTCGGCCTCTGTGCCGCCCAAGACAGAGATCTTGGACAGCTCCCGGTTCCAGGAGTCGACCGCCTGACGATGGACCTGGTCAAAAACCTTCCCCTCTATCTCAGCCTCGAAGTTTTTCCGGGCGCCTTCGACATCGACGAAAGAGATGCCTACCTTAAAGGTTGTGCTCTCTCCGGCCTTGGTCGGGAACTCGGTAAAGAATCCGAGGTGCTTACCCTGGATCTCCCGGACATCCTTGATGACAGGGGCCTGGGCGACACGTTCCAGATACTCCTTGCTCGTCACGTCCCAGTTCTTCCGAGGCCAGTCATCAGGAATATCAGCGCTCCAGAAACCGCTGTCTTTCAAGGGTTTGTCAAATTCAGCATGGAAATACACTGTATATAAGGCCTGACCGGAGCCATTACCCCAGCCGCCAGTCTCGGGAGTGCATCGCATCCATCCCTCGATGGTCCGGTCTCCGACGATCTTGACAAATTGCTCTTCGGAAGTACCGCCTACCCTGCGGGCAAGGTCAACCTGGATCCTGGATTGAGAACTCTCCGGCCAAGTGAAGCGCAGGATCCCGCAACGGGGCGTGGCGGAACACTCGACCTTGATGTCATAGTTTGTCAGATTGACCGAATAGTAGCCAGGAGAAGCCGTCTCGGTGGCCTTGTCATAAAAAGAGCGCCACCCTTCGAGGCTCCCGTCCTCCTTTCCGGAGATCTTCTTCAAAGGTCCGGTGGTAGGCATCACGAGGAAATTTCCGAGATCCCCGTACCAGCCGATACCGCTCATCTGCGTCATGGCGAAACCTTCGATGGTCTTCATCTCATAGCTGTAACCGGGACCATTGTCTCCTCCGGTCACTGTGTTAGGACTCACCTGTACCATTCCGAAAGGGGTGGTGGCACCTGGGAAAGTCTTTCCAAGACCATGGGCGACTCCAGCGACATCAGTGTTGGTACTGGCGCCGATGAAGGGATTGACATATTCAACCGGAGACTTGAATTTATCCCCACAAGACACGACTGAGAAGGCCAGAAGTATGGCCGGAATTACCTGAAAATACCTCATGATACGCAAAGATAGCGAATATCAGCAAAACTCTAACCCTACTTTGCCGCGCGGCTGCGACTGACCAGGATGACACCTCCCACAATCAGGACAGTGGCGAGGGCTTTCTGCCATGTGATGACATCCAGGCCGGAGACGATGCTGACGACCGCCGCTATTATGGGCTGAAGATAGGTGTACATACTCACAAGAGTAGGCCTCAAACGCTTCTGTCCCAAAGGGATAAGGAAATATGCGACAAATGTGGCAAAGACGATCAGGTAACCTATTTCCCAACGCACATCAACCGGGATGGCAGCGTAATCAGTGGTCAGCAGGCCTTTGAAAGAGAAAGGAAGCGACACCAGCAGGGAGAAGATGAACATCCATTTCATGAAGGTGACCACATTGTACTTGGAGATCAAGGGACGGAACGCCCCGAGATACAAGGCGAAGCTGAGACTGTTGATGAGCAGCAGGATGATCCCGAATGGAGAGGTGCTGGATGCGCCTCCCTGATGGACTGAATTGAATATCAGGAATATGACACCCGCGAAACTGAGAGCCACCCCGCCCGCTTTCTTACCGGTGATCGGCTCGCCAAGGAAAAAGAAAGCGAAAAACATCGTGAAGATCGGTCCCAGCGTGCTCAGGATGGCCGTGTCGATCGAAGTCGACATCGTGATCGCCTTAAGGAATGTGAATTGCGGGATGAAAAGACCGACGCATGAGGCCAGGAATATCTTCGGGAAATCCGCCCTGTCGACTTTCTCGGCGGGCAAGAATAAGGAAATCAGCCAGAAGAGCAGCGAGGCGCCGATCGCCCTAAGGGTGAAAAGGACTATCGGAGAGACCGCCTGGGCATTGGCTATATCCTTGCAAAAGACTATGTTGAGCCCGAATATCGTGTAGGCTCCGGCGATGGCGAGATGGCCGCCGATCTTGTCTGGAGAGTGTCTTTTCATTCGGCGCTGATTTCTTGGAGCGCCCCGGGAAGGGCATGGAAGTCATCGATCACAACATCGGCTCCAGCGACCAGAAGGTCCTTCCTGCAGGAGTTTCCGTAAGTCACTCCGCATGTCTTCGCTCCGGCTCCTTTACCCATAAGGATATCAACCGGCATGTCACCTACCACGATCGCCTCCTCCGGAGAGAATCCGAGGGCGGACAAGGTCTTCAGCACAGGCTCGGGATGAGGCTTGGCATTCGTGACTCCATCAGCGCCAAGCACATAAGAGACAAAACCGGATATTCCCATTTCGGTAAGGAAACCGCTCAGTGAGGCATAGTGCCTTGAAGACGCGACTGTCAGGACATATCCTTTCTGGACAAGGGTCTCCAGAGTCTCCTTTACCCCAGGGAACAGCCTGGGAATCAGGTTTTTACGGTTAACCTCGAATAAATGCCTGTAAGTGGCGGCACATCCGAGGACCTCATCCTCGGTGATTCCCGGGAGAAGCTGGCGGAAACCTTCTTCAAGAGGAAGGCCTATGGTCGCGGCGATAGTTTCCTCGCTGGCGACCGGATACCCCATCTTCTCCATCGTCTGGCGCATGGTCAGGACGATGTTGGCCCTGGTGTCGCCCAGAGTGCCGTCAAAATCTAATATTATCAAACGTATCATCCCTGTCTGAAAAAACCGGGCGCGAATATACTTTATTTTGGCGAAACTTGTGATACTCGTTGACAAGGCTGCGGTAGCCGAGAGCCTTGATGTCCTCGTACCGGACCCGGTAGTTGGCTTTATTATGCTTCCCGGTAGATAGGAAGCGGATGTTATCCTGAAGATAATGGTCGATCTCCTCGAGTCCTTCCGTTGAGTTTATGACCGGGAAGAACCACCGGGACCATGAAAGGGTGTCAGGGTCACCTTCCTCAAAGAACTTCCTGTTGAAACTGTTGACCATAGCCTTCATGGCTAACATAGGATCCTTGCCGGTCTTCGAAACCCACCGGTGGAGGGAACGGGCCTTGCGGCGGATCTTCCCCTTCATTTTCATTAGTGTCGACTTTGAGACGCCAACCTCTGTTCCATCCATGCTAAACCCCAGGAAATCAATAGCTTCCCCAGGTGCGTAAACATGTTCTTTCGACGGATTGACCTCAAGGTGGTATTGCTTGAAAAAGTCCAACAGCTCGTTCTTTCTGGCCGTCAGCTCCTCCTCGGTGTCAGCCAGTATCAGGATATCATCCGAATATCTCGCATAGATAACTCCCTCATTCTCAAAATGATGGTCGACTTCCATCAGATAGACGTTGGCGAGGAAGGGCGCGGTAGGGGTCCCGGCCATCACTCCCCTTTTTTCCCGGACCAGTTTTTCGCCGGAATAGGCGCGGTCATCAGACAGCAGTTTCTCGAAAAAGGAATATAACCTCGGGTCGTCTATGAATATCCGGGAAAGGATGGGCAGAAGGATAGGGATGGAAATGGAGTTGAAATAGTCGTGGATGTCCACTTTATATGCCCACAATTTCCGGCCCCCGATCTCCCTTTTCAACCGGAAGATGGCGTCCGAAGCCCTTTTACCCCTGCGAAAAGCGTAGCAGTTTGAAGCGAACAGGTTGTCATAGCGATACAGAAGATGGGAAATGAGTTTGAGTACCGCCATCTCCTGGTTGCCGAAATGATAGACGACTCTTTTTTTCCCGCTCCCCATCTTGTTAATGACGGTCTTGAAGGGGATGCCAATTCCCTTCCCCCTGGAAAGACGGCGGACTACCGGGTGATAAGTTTCAGAATCGACAAAATCGTCAGCGGCGACGAAAGAGCGCCACGTGAAGCGGCCTTTACGCAGACGATGGGCCAGGAAGCCGTCCCAGACTTCCTGACTCATGATCTGACTCATTATGCTTTCCATCCGATAAAAGGGAAAAGGGGAATGATTTTGAATCAGCAAAATTGCTGATCACGAGATGGTACATCACCCGACGACCCGCGACGCCAAAAACCAAAGAAGGCGATGCCTCATCCTCCGCGGGTGCGGCCCAGGGGGCCGCATCCCCTTCTCCCTGGATCAGAAGCCTCCCATGAACTTGCGGATGCGACCGACGACATATTCCTCTTCGTTGGGCATCTGCGTATAGAAATTGATGTACGGAAGCCCGAGCTTCTTGGCGTACATCCTGGAGATCAGGTATTTGACATTAGCGTCATGACTGTGCCCGGAGCCAAGCATGACAATCCCTTTCGGGACGCCACCCTCCGACAGCACAAAGGAATAGGGCTCTCCCCACTCCGCCTTGTAAGCCTGCGTGGGACGGGTCGAGTAAAGCTGGAAAGAATCCGTGACATTCCCGGCAAGTTCGGTGACGGGCACATTGCGACGGACAGTGTACTGAGGGAAACGTGAGGCCAGGATTCCGGAGAAATAGCCCGCGCTTTCAGCCGCGCTCCTGACAGGGGCGGCAGGGGCTGGAGCGACAAAAGTCCCCCTTCCTCCAGAATGCGGCTGGGATGAATCGGATGTGGTGCCGGACATAGCGGCGGAGGCAGCCTGCTGGACCTTGCTCATTAGGTCACCGGCTACGCCTTTAAGAAGGTCTTTGAATAGTCCCATGGTATAAACTGTGTATCAAGTGTTTCCCAAATATAGGCATTAATTTGGAAAAACCTACTTGAGGAACACGAAAAACACCGCGAGGACCAGGCAGACAAAGGCAGCTATGTGGTTCCATTGGATCGTCTGCCCCTTAAAGAAGAACATTACGATGATAGTGAAGATCGTGAGCGAGACGACTTCCTGGATGACTTTCAGCTGGAGAAGATTGAACGGGCCGCCATTTGCCTGGAAACCTATCCGGTTGGCTGGAACGGTCAGGCAGTACTCGAAAAACGCGATTCCCCACGAGAAAAGGATGACCAGGATCAGAGGCCACCCGGTGGAAATCTTCATCTCACTCAGTTTCAAGTGTCCGTACCATGCGAATGTCATGAAGACATTTGAGAAAACAAGCATCAGGACAGTCCAAAAACCACGCATTTTACTATCTGATTGATTGGATTTTAAGGAGTCGCCATGTCAACACGGGAATAAGGAATGACAGCAGGCAGGCTGCCGTCCAGAACATTGAGACCGGCAAGAAATTGAATTCTCCCCCCGCACCGATCATGAAACCGCTGACGACATTCTGGATGCCGGCGGCCCCGTAGCTAGCCAATCCCACCATGCCGAGTGCTGAGCCGGTGGCCTTACGGGGAACTATGTCCAGAGCCATCAGGCCGGCCACTGTGCAATAGACGACTCCTATGGACAGGCTGAAAACAGCGACATACACGATATTCAAGACATAACTTCCCTTGCTGAAAAGGAAAGCTCCCAACGACAGCAGGCAGACGATTCCGGACAAAAGGACCGGGATGAGACGGTTACCCTTGAAGACACGGTCCGAGAGCCATCCCGCCAGGACGGTACCGGCTATTCCGAAAGCCTCTGAGAAAGCGATTATCTCGGTCGCCGAGACAAGGGAATATTCCTTTCCTTTCTGGAGGAAAAGGACTCCCCACTCGCTGACGGCGTGTTGGGTAATATAAACAAAGGCGCTGGAAAGGGCGATTATCCAGATTCCCGGATGGCGGACCACCATTTTCTGAAGCTCTTTGGTGGGAAGGGTATCTGTCTTCAGGACTTCTTCTCCAGACAATTCCTGGACCGATGGAAGTCCCTTGCTTTCAGGTGTATCCGAGACAAAGACCAAGATTATGACAGATCCTATGACACCCGCTATGGCGGAGAAGATGAAGCCATATTCCCAACCGATCCAGGCCACCACGAGACCGAGGGCGAAGACCGAGATGGATTTCCCGAGATATGGGGTGGCGCTGAGGATGCTGTAGAAAGTCCCCCTGCGGTTGAGCGGGAACCACCTTGAAAGGCTAATCACTCCCGGAGGTGCCCCCATTGATTGGCAATACCCGTTGATCCCCCAGACAACGGCGAAGACTATGAACAACAGGGCCGAGGAGAATCCCCACCAGCCATGCGCGAGGCCGAGGACACCCATTAGAAGGTTCACCACAGTCGAGATGAGTAGTCCCGTCGCCATGAAACGGCGGATATTGCAATAATCGGCTATGAAACCGTTGGCGAACTTGCCCGCGGCGTAGACGAAATAGAAAGCCGAGCCGATAATTCCCAACTGCGCGGCGCTCAGGATATTCCCGTCAATGAGTGGCTGCTTGACCACAGCCATCGCCATCCGGCAGACGTAATAAAGCGCGTAGGCAGCTGTCACGCCCCAGAATGTGCGGTTCCTCAGGCGACGGTACTCTCCGGGTACCGCCTCCGACGGAACCTTCACGGTGGAAGGCTTTGAGATCCTGAAATATGAATATAGGCTCATCAGGCTGCAAAAATAGCTAATTCCGGGGTTTTTGACTAACTTTACGCGAAATAACGGGTTATTTACACCAATTCCACATTATGATAAGGCAGAACACTATCGACGAGGCCATCAGGTCACTGTTTGAGAATATCGCTTTCACCAGCGAGCCCTCCGGGCTTTACGATCCATTGAGATACATGATAGAGATAGGAGGCAAACGGCTGAGACCAAGGCTCTGTCTCACAACATATTCCCTTTACAAAGACAGGATCGGAGCCGGGATTCTCGAGCCGGCCGCAGGACTTGAGGTGTTCCACAGTTTCACGCTCATCCATGACGACATCATGGATCGCTCGCCTCTCCGCAGAGGCGTTGACACGGTCTGGAAGAAATGGTCTCCCGACACGGCGATCCTCTCCGGTGACGTGATGTGCATTGACAGCTATTCCAGGATCATGAAGGCTCCCAGAAAGGTCCAGGGAGAGGTCCTGACGCTGTTTTCAAGGACAGCCGCGCAGGTCTGCGAGGGCCAGCAGTACGACATGGAGTTCGAGTGCAGGAACGATGTGACCATGGAGGAATACATGAACATGATCGGGCTCAAGACCGGTGTCCTGATCGCCTGCGCCGCGAAGATGGGCGCTTTGATCGGGGGCGCTCCGAAGCGTGACTGCGACACACTTTACGGCTACGGATTCAATCTGGGCCTGGCTTTCCAGGTCGCTGACGACTATCTCGACGCGTTCGGCGACGAGAAGGTCTTCGGTAAGCCTATCGGCGGGGACATAGTAAACTCCAAGAAGAGCTGGCTGACGATCCGGGCGTATGAGAAAGCCTCAACGGAGCAGGCTGAAAGGCTCACGAAAGCCATGTCAATGCCTGCCGGGACAGACCAGGAGAAAGTCGCCAAAATAGCCGCTGTCAAGGAGATATATTCCGAACTCGGAGTCGCCGAGGATGCCCAGACGACTATTCTGGAACTGAACGCCAAGGCTCTGGAGGCCGCCGCCAAGATCTGCAAAGGCGTCCGCTACGAGCGCCTCCGCCGCTTCGCCGACAAGCTCATCGGCCGCACGAAGTAATCCCATAGCGGAAGAAAGCTGTCACTGGTGACAGCTTTCTTCCGCCTGATAATCAGTATTCGACGACCAGCGCGGTGCAGGGCGGGACGAGGGTGGAGTCGGTGATGGTGACCTTCTCGCCAGTCAGGACATTGGTGCCGGCGCCGAGGCCAGAGGCGATCTCAGCGTAATGTGACCAGGGAATGGCCTTCTCCTCAGGAGAATTATTGACGTACACAAACACCTTGTCAGTGTCGTTGTACCTGAAGAAAGCGTAGGTGTTGTCCCTCGACATGAAATGGACGGTCTTGCCGTTGTGGATCACATCCTTACCTTTTCGCCACTGGAAGAGCGTCTTGACATAATCGTGAAGCTCAGCCTCAACTCCGGTTCTACCCTCAGCGGAGAACAAATCAACCGGATCTCCGGCCCATCCGCCAGGGAAGTCCATGCGCAGCTCACCGTCGCTCTTGTAATCCTTTCCGGTGGCAAACATCATCTCATCGCCATAGAATAGCTGCGGAATGCCACGAACCGTCGCGAGAAGCGTGTAACCGATCTTCATCTTGTCAGGGTCCAGCTTCCAAGCATCAGCGATGCGGTAATGGTCGTGATTCGACAGGAATATCATCATCTTGGAAAGATCGTGGTAAGTGGCGTCATGGGCAAGAGCGTGATAGACTCTGAACATTCCCTGGTTCCAACCGGGATTGACCTCTGCCAAAGCGGCGTTGATGGCCTCCTGGAGAGGGAAATCCATGATGGAAGGAAGGTGGGAGTCGAAGCCGTCGGCATTGGCGTTTCCGCTCTGCCAGTAAGCAAGCTGGTCGAAGTTGGAGTCCCAGCACTCCCCTACGATATTCAGGTTCGGATATTCATTGAGAACCGCCTCGCACCACTTGCTCATCGGGAACTTCTCGTTGTAGGGATAGGTGTCCACACGGAGGCCATCCTGGCCGGAATATTCCGTCCACCAGATTGCCCACTGCTGGAAATATTTCAGCATAAAGGGGTTATCCAGATTCATGTCGGGCATCATAGGGACGAACCAGCCGCTCACAAGAAGATTCCTGTCGTACTCCGAGGCGTTCGGGTCCATTGCCGACGGGAATATGTAGTTGGTGTTGGTATATTCCGGGAACTGGTGGACCCAATCCTTGAAAGGAAGGTCGCTCATCCACCAGTGGTCGGTGCCGCAGTGGTTGGTGACGATGTCCATTATGACCTTTAGGCCTTTCTCGTGGGCTTTGGCGACATATTCCTTGTACTGGGCGTTGCTGCCGAAACGGGGATCGATCCTATAATAATCACCGCAAGCGTAGCCGTGATAGGACTCCCAATGCTGGTTGTCCATAAGGAGCGGAGTGCACCAAATGGCCGTCGCCCCGAGATCGGCGATATAGTCAAGATGGTCGATAATTCCCTGAAGATCACCGCCATGGCGGCCGAAAGGCTCCTTACGGTTGGCGGTCTCGAAGGTGTCGTCGGTGTTGTCATTGCCAGGATCGGCATTGGCGAAACGGTCCGGATTGATGAGATAGATGAAGTCGGAGGTCGTGAAACTGGTCCTTTCGGCGGAACCCGGTTCCCTCTCGTTAATAACATAGGGCTTTTTGAAAGACTCGTCTCCCTTTGTGAAGACAAGATCGTAAGTCCCGGGCTTCGCGGAAGGGCTGACCGCCACATCGACAAAAAGATAATTCGGGCTGTCCGCCTTATGAATATCAGTGACTTTCAATCCGTTCCCGTCGATAGCGACATCCCATTGGGAGATGTCCTTCCCATAAACCATGAGCTGCAGGTCGGTCTTCATCCCGGTCCACCAGCACGGAGGCTCAACCCTCGCGAATTTGGAGTCAGCGGTCTCGACAGACCAGGTCCAAGGTGCCTTCAGGAGCACATTGACAGTCACCTCATCTCCTTCCGCGCTCCTCTTGAAGCATATGCTGGAATCGGTCGCCGCAAGGACCTGGAATTCCGAATTGTCGCTCCATAAAGCCGGATGAGCGTGCCGCAGGGCGTTCAAACCAGCATAGAAGTCAGTGGCGGCGTTGTGGTGCCAGTCGGGCATCGGATCCTTCTCAAAGAACTCAAAGCGATGATTATAACCGACTTCCTGGCCGGTGTAGATCAACGGCTGGGAATTCGGCAGGGTCCAGCACAGGACCGCCATCGCCTTCCACGCGTCTCCCATCCTCTCGAACTCAGTCCCGTTCCAGGAATTCTCATCATGATTTGTGATGAACATCAGGCGGTGGGCCTGAGAGTATTCCTGGGCATTCCACTCAACATACTTCACAAGGCTGTCGGCATTCGCCTTGCCCTGGGCAATGTCATTCAGCAGGTGGTGGAGTCTCCATGCGTAGGTGCAGTCAAACCCGGCCTCATGGAGCCATGGTTCCTCCCCTTCCGCAAGGAAGAACAGCCTCCTGGAATATTCATTCCTGAACATGGTGAAGACGTCAGCCCAGAAGTCCTGGGGCACCTGGAAGGCCACATCGCAGCGGAAGCCGTCGATCCCACGGTCAAGCCAGAAGCGCATGCACTTTTCCATCTCGGAGCGCATGTCCTTGTTGGCGTAGTTGAGTTTGGCGATGTCCGTCCAGTCATATTCCACGATAGTTTTCCCTTCGGCATCGCGAACGTACCATGAAGGATCCTTTCCGGTGACCCACGGATGGTCCGGGGAAGTGTGGTTGGCTACCCAGTCGATAATGACCTTAAGTCCCTGGTTATGTGCGGCTTCCAAGAAATGATCAAAATCCGCGAGCGTACCGAACTCCGGGTTCACGTCGCAGTAGTCCTTGATGGCGTAATACGAGCCAAGAGTGCCTTTGCGGCCCTCGACACCGATCGGATAGAGTGGCATAAGCCACACGACATCAGCGCCAAGTTCCTTAAGTTCCGGCAGTTTAGCCTCCGCGGCCGCCAGAGTGCCTTCCGCCGTGGCTTGACGGATGTTCAGCTCATAGATGACGGCATCTTCGGTCCAGTCACCTGCCTCGACCGTAGCCTTCTTTCCTTTATCGCCACAAGCCACCGCTGCGGCGATTATCGCCAATAACAATACTATTCTTTTCATATCATGCTAATATTCAATTATTCAAGCACTCCAGAGGCAGGACACTTCATCCCCGGACCGCCGCTTCGCGGCCCCACCGCTCGCGTCGCTTCGCTCCGCTCCGGTCCCCCCTCTTACAGTGCCGAGGGTGGCATGGGTCCGGGCGACGAAGTGTCCATGCCTCTTGCGATAATATCATAACCCCATCATTTCAATTGGAAAATGACGGAAGAGTTGGCTCCGAGGGTCAGGTTGGTGCCTTCGTAGGAAGCTGTGCCAAGCAGGGCTATGGGCTTGGACATATCGTCGGAGACCGTGGTAGTCCTCTCCCCGCCAGCCACATTGTGGATGACCAGAAGCTTCTGGCCGTCAGGGGAAGTCATGTACCATGAGGCGATCGCGGCGCCGGAAAGGTTAGCGTTCGTGATCTTGCCATCCGCGAGAGCGGGATAAGTGTTTCTGAGCTGGGAGAAGGTCTTGTATGTGTTCAGCAAAGAGGCGCTGTTCGCTTCTTGAGCCTCAACAGAAATCGAGGAAGTCAGCATGGAAGCATCCACCTTGTTGTTCACACCCTTCTTGGCACAGTCCTTTCCAGCCTTGTCCCATAGGATCGGAGTCCGGACATATTCATCACCACCAGCCTTTGTGCCCCAGTAGCCAAGCTCCTCACCCTGGTAGATGAAAGGCTTGCCCGGAGTGGTCAGGAGCAGGGCCGCGGCCTGTTTCTCCTTGGCGAGACTTCTCCCGAAAGCCTCCGCCGCACGGTCCTGGTCATGGTTGGTCAGGAATATCGAGGTGATCGCGTCGCTCCTTTGAGCCTTATGGTCATTGAGGTACGTCTCGACAGCCTTGACATAACCTGTCGCGTTGCCGCCCATAGTAGCGTTCACGAGACCGAAATAATCGAACTCAAAATTGGACGGAAGCCCCTTGTAGTAATATTGCTCGTCGGAAGAATGGTTCCCGTACCAGGCCTCACCTACCATGAATATGTCGTCGGAGTGGCCGGCGGCCTTGTAGGTAGCGTTGCAGTGGTCATACCACTGGGAGAGGAAGCTCTGGTTGGCCTTTATCACCGCCTGATAGACCCAGACCACAGCGTCCAGACGGAAGCCGTCCACACCGAAATCCTTGATCCACTTGTCCGCGGTGGCGGTGATCTCCTTGAAGAGCGGAGACTCGGACGCGTTCTCATACGGCCCATAATTCAGATCCGGCATCGAAGCGTCGAAACTGGCGAAATAATATGTCGTCTGCCCGAATGTGATGTCGGCGGCAATGGAGTTGTCCAGTTCAAGAGGCTCGCCGAAGGTTATGACGTTCTTACCGGCCTTGGCCCCATACTTTGTCCCGGCGGGCCAGGAATCATCCTTGGATGTCCTCACAAGGAAACCCCAGGAAGTGTCCACATTGAGGGTTATCTCGAATATATTGGTGGAAGTCTCGTATAGTCCGACATTTCCTACACTTCCGATGTAAAGCCACCTGGTCGCGGAAGCGTTGGAGGACTGGGCAGCTTCATTCGTCTCAGTGACAGTGACTGTCTTAGTCGCTTTGGACCAATCCACCTTGAAATGGAGACGGCCTTTATAACCTATCTTACCGTCACCAAGGGAATGCCAGGCCCCCATTCCAGGCGAGGAAGCTCCGGCGTAATTGTCAATCGCCTTCGCTGCCACATCAGCGTCCGGGCTCTTTGAAAGCACATAATAGTCCCTGTACTCGCTCCCGGAAGGATCTGCCTTGACGCTCTTGAACCAGGCGTTGTTGGCCCCGGAATGGTTCAGGACGTAGTCCATGTAGATCTTTATCCCTTTGGCATGGGCAGCGTCGATGAGATTCTTGAAGTCCTCCTCGGTCCCGAATTTAGGGTTGACTGTCGAATAGTCATCCACATCGTAACCATGATACGAGGAAGTGGGATGGGCCGGCGAGAGCCACAGAGCCGTAACGCCCAACGCGTCAAGGTAATCCAGCTTGGACTGGATACCCTTGAAGTCCCCTATCCCGTCGCCGTCGCTGTCGGCGAATGAATATATCAGAAGCTGATAAGTGGTTGATGCCCTTTTATTTCCATCAAATTTAGCCGGAGCGGGAACCACCTCTACTATTTTCTTACCCCTCTGGCTGACCTGCACGGTCACATCCGCGGCGGCTTTCACATTAGCCGAGTTCATCCCCTTTATGATGATAGTCCCCGTGCGGTCTTCTCCGGTGTTGGCGGAAACCCTCACAGTGATTGAGCCGCTTCCGTCTCCGGAGCTTTTGTCCACGATGATCCAGTCCGCCGAGGGGGCCACGCCCCAAGTAGAGTTGGAGGAGACGTTAAGCAATTTGGCTGAGGCGTCTTCCGGCTCAAAAGACAGACTCGACGGTGAGACCGTCAGGGTCTGCTGGACGATCTCCGGCTCTTTTTCCTTGCACGAGAAGGCTTGCAGGGCTACAGCGAGCACACAAGCCAAAGGGAATATGGCTCTCTTCATGGTTTCAGTATAATTGGCAAGCCGGAGCCCGGTCAGGGGCTCCGGCCCGTAAACAAGACTAGAGGGCGGTCACAACAGCCTTCTGGGTCTTAGGATTGTAGGTCAGTTTGACGAGACCGGCGGCATCGAACACCGCATCGACCTTATCACCGTCGATGCTGAACTCTGTGCCGAGGACAACATGGAACTTCCCGTCCTCTCCCTTACCGGAAGCGGCGGCTCCGAACCAAGAGCTCTCGTCGGCGGTCTTGAGGACGAAGCCGTATCCGGCCTCAACCTCGAGGATCACATAGTACTCCTCGTCGGAAACCTTCTCAAACGGGACAGCGCCCCAATTCGGAGTCCTCTTCGACTGGCCATGGTAGTAATAATCAGGCTCCGCGGTAGCTATGACAGCTTTCATTTCCTTAGGATAGAAAGTCATCTTATACTTGCCTGCCTTCTCGATCACACCATCGACCTTATCACCAGAGATCTCGAACTCCATGCCGGGAGTGATATGGTACTTGCCATCCTCACCCTTCAGGGAAGCGGCGGCGCCGATCCACTGGGAAGCGTCTCCATTCTTGAGTACGAAACCTGAATTGTCGTTCACATCAAGGATGACATAATACTCGTCATCAGACACTTTGACAAACGGAGTCTCGCCCCAGTCAGGAGTGGCGACACTCTGGCCATGATAATACCAGTCTGCCCTGGCATTGTTGAGGACAGCGGTCATGGCCACAGGGTTGAATGTGAGCACATAATCACCGGGAACGGCGATGACGCCATCAACCTTCTCCCCGGAGATCTTGAACTCCTCACCAACCTTGACGACAAACTTGCCATCAGTAAGCTCCTGGGTCTTGTCAGGGCCAATCCACTGGGACTCGTCGCCATTCTTCAGCACGAAGCCGGAGTTCTCGGACACGGTCTTGAGTTTGAGGACATATTCAGTGTCGGAGACTTTCTCGAAAGGAAGCTCGCCCCAATCGGGAGTCAGCTCGCTCTGGCCATGATAGTACCAATCCTCACGGGCATTCTTGATGCGGGCGGTCATAGTCTCTGGATTGAAGATGAAGATATAGTCACCAGGCTTGGCGATAACGCCGTCAACCTTGTCACCGGAAATCTTGAACTCCTCACCAATGGTGACAACGAACTTGCCGTCAGTGAGTTCCTGAGTCTTGTCAGCTCCGATCCACTGGGACTCGTCACCGTTCTTCAGCACGAAGCCGGAGTTCTCGGAGACTGTCTTAAGATTGAGCCTGTACTCGGTGTCGGAAACCTTTTCGAAAGGAAGCTCGCCCCAGTCGGGAGTCTGCTCGCTCTGGCCATGGTAGTACCAGTCGGCGCGGAGAGTCCTGATCACGGCTGTCATCGCGACAGGATTGAAGGTGAATACATATTTGCCGGGCTCGGCGATGATACCATCAACCTTGTCGCCGGAGATCTTGAATTCCTCACCGATCTTGACAACGAACTTGCCATCAGTAAGTTCCTGAGTCTTGTCGGCACCGATCCACTGGGACTCGTCACCGTTCTTCAGCACGAAGCCGGAGTTCTCAGCAACAGTCGTGAGCGTCAGCACATATTCCTCGTCGGAAACCTTCTCGAAAGGAAGCTCACCCCAGTCGGGGGTCAGCTCGCTCTGGCCGTGGTAGTACCAGTCAGCGCGCACGGCTAGCTCAACCTTGATGGTCTTGGCGGCATAGTCAAAGGTGATGTCATAGTTGCCGGCCTCTGCGATCCGGATATTCTTGGATCCGGCCTCGAAAGCGGTACCAAGTTCGGGAGCATAGACACCGTAGACATTGGCAGGATCGATCGTGCTCTGCGCGTTCTCCTCCGGACCACCCAGATCACCGCCCCAATCGTGGTCGTGGCGGATCTTGAACTCGTCACCCGCGGCGAAAGCCTGGCTCTTGAGAACCCAGATGTCTCCCGTAGTGTTGGTCATATCGAAATCGGTATCCCAACTGGTCTCACCGACATGTCCGATCACTGACCAGACCTTGGGTTTGTCATCTTCAGGAGTGTCAGAGCCACCCTCACCCACGAGCGGGCTGAAGCCGCCGAGGGAGACGACGATCTTGTAAAGACCGGCTGTAGGATTGAGCATCAGGTCATAAGTGCCATCCTCAGGAACGGCGAGGTTCTTACCGTTAGCGACAGCTGACTCCTCACCGTCAATCGTGACGACGAACGGCTCAGTGTCACCGGGAGCTCCGAAGTTCTCGTCCCACTTCTGGTTGTTGCGGAACTTGAACTGGTCGCCCTTGGTAAGCTCCACGCCTTCAGCGACATGCCACTCACCATCGGTGATCATGGAGACATCCTTATCCCAGTTCAGGCCACGGCTCGCGACAGCGCCTGTCACGCCCCATGTGCTCTTCTCATCGAATCCAGGATATGTCTGGAAGGCTTCGGTGATGGTGATCGTCTCGGAAGCCGAATCATAAAGGATGTCATAATTGCCTTCAGCGGCGACACCGAGATTCTTCCCGTTAGGAGTGGCCTCTACCTCATCGCCGGCATTCATGACATACGGCTCAACATCGCCAGGGGCTCCGCGGTTATCATCCCATTTCGCATCGAAGCGGAACTTGAACTGGTCGTCAGGGGTAAGTTTGATGTTCTTGACTACATGTTTGGTACCGTCAGGGGTCATGTAAGCGGTTTCGTCCGCATTCCAGCCATTACCGGTGCTGGCGATGGAGCCAATAAGGCTCCACTTACTCTTCTCAGTGAACTCGACCCAAGGATTGCCCTGGACGACAGGAATAACAACCTCGAAACCACTGATAGTGATAGTACCCTGGGAATCGACATGACCGTTACGGCCATTGTCACGGGCGGCATCCTGCATCGAAGCTCTGACAAACATCTCAAGTGTGACGACCGACCCTTCCGAATAACCCAGAGAGACGAGCATCTTTGCCAGATTGGTGATGGAAGCTGAAATCTCGCCATCCTTCACTGTGGCGGTAACAGGCTTGTTCACCGCTTTACCATCCACGGAGGCGAGGATAAGGGAATGATTCACAGGCATTTTCTGATTGAAGCCCGTATTGAAAGATCCCGGAGTATAGGTCACGGTGAGAGCTTTCTCACCGAGCTCATAGCTCCCGACGACGGGAGCGGTGGCTTTAGTCTCATCGAAGGTGACAAGATCCTCCTTAACGCAGGAGAAGGTCACCAGGGCAAGCAAGCCCACCGAAAGTATTGATAATAACTTTTTCATTGTCAGCGTCTATTAATAACCTTCGTTCTGCTTGAGGTTGGAGTTGGCAAGACGATCGCTGTCCGGGATCGGGAATAAGGTCCTGTAGGACTCAACATCCTTACCGTCCTTGGTCTCGCCTTTCCACTGCCAGTTGTAACCTGAAGTGAACTTGCCGAAACGGATAAGGTCACTGCGGCGCCAGCACTCCTGATAGAGTTCACGGGCGCGCTCGTTGAGGATCTCATCGAGGTTGAGGTTGGTAACGGCGGGAACGCCGGCCCTGGCCCTGACCTGATTGAAAGCGGAAAGACCGTCGATGGAAGCTCCCCTGGCCTGGCACTCGGCAGCCATAAGGAGAACATCGGCATAACGCATCATCGGGAAGTCGGTATTGACGAAGCTGGGGTTGTTCCAAGTGTCATTATCAGCATCATAAACACGGTTGGGAATCTCCCCGGCGCTGGTGACATTGCGGAACTTCTGGAAGCCGTAACCGTACTTGAAATTACCGATGTCCTCGATGCTCTTCTCCTGAATATTATCCTTTCTGGCCGCATCTTTGGCTTCGCGCAAGGATTTGCACTCGTCATCGTACTTTCCATCCTTCTTGAGCTGGGCGATCTTCTCCTCGGAGTCTCCCCTCTGCTCAGGCGTCTCGGGCATGGCGTCGACGTCGGCGGTGGATTTCGCGGTGTCGTAAAGAAGGTTTCTCTGGTCCCCGGAAGCGAACTTGTCGGCGAACTCAGGAGTGGTGCGGAGACCTCCCCAACCGGAGGTGACACCCATGTAATTGACATTCATGGTACCACCAGCGGAGGCGAGCACAAGATAGTTTGTGGCTCCGTAACTCTGGGTAAACAAGCCATCCTGCTGGATAGCGAAGATAATCTCGTCAGTGCACCTGTCATTATCCGCAAGGAAGAGTTCCTCATAAGGAGTGTACTTGCCGGCGGAGGTGGTGTGAAGGCTGTAGCCATCATCCATCAAGTCGTTAAGGACAGTCGCGCAGTCGCTCCAACGGGCGGTACCTGTGTAAACCTCAGCACCGAGATAGAGCTTGGCGAGAAGGAACTTGGCCGCACCCATTCCGGCGTGACCATATTCGACACTTCCCCTCTCAGGAAGTTTACCGTTGGTGATAATGTCCTTGAGCTCAGTCTCAAGCCAGTTGAAGAGATCAACGCGGGAAATCTGCTCGGGATTGGCACCGACAATGGCGGTCTCGTCAGCGAACGGGACATTACCGAAGTTGTCGATGGCGTGGAAGTAAGCGATGGCGCGGAGAACTCTCGCCTCATCAATGTAGCGATCCACATCATAATCCAGTTTCTTCGCCTCGCGGATGAACTCGTTGGCAGCGGAGACCTGCATGAATATACGGGAGTAGAACGCATAGATGAAGGTGTCGTCCGTGGTCCAGTTCATATAGTGGAAGTTCTTGATGGTCTGGTCGTTCCAACCGCAGACGCTCTCATCGGTAGTGAGCTCGCTGTGGTGGTACAGACCGCGGATGTACTGGGACGCTCCACCGTCAAGACCGGAAATGGAAGGATCACCATTAGGGCCATAATAACCTGAAGTGGCAAATCCGAGGTAAACACCGGCGATGTAGGAATCCATGGCCTGCTGGCTGGTCAAAACCTTGTCGGCAGTGTTGGCGTTAGGGTCGATCGGAGTCACATTGAGGTCACCGACGCAGGAAGTCATGGCGGCGGCTGCCGCGAGAATTCCGAGAATATAATTTATCTTTTTCATATTCCTGCCCATTTTAGAAGTTGAGTTTCAGACCGCAGACATAGGTTCTCGGGCGAGGATAGACGGTTCCGTCAATTCCGCCGTAGACCTCCGGGTCGATTCCGGAATACTTCGTGAAAGTGTAGATGTTCTGCACGGTTCCGAAGATGTTGAGGGACGCGTTCCTGTCAGCGTTGATCTTGAACAGTTTCGGGAAGGTGTACCCGAGAGTGAAGTTGTCAAGCTTCAGGAAGGATCCGTCCTGGAGATAGTAGTCAGATAGGTACTGGGCCTGGGTGAACATCGACTTGGGAGCTGAGGCTACCCTGTTGCTGACGAACTGGTTGGTCCAGAGGTCGGCCAGCATCTCAGTGTCGGAAGCGACATTGTTGTAAACCCAGTTGCCGATGGAGGCGTGGCCGGAGAGGGCCGCGGTCCAATTCTTCCATGTGAAGTTGGTGTTGAAACCGAAGGTGTAGTCAGCGTCAGCCTTGTGGCCAAGATACTTGTCGTCAGCGGTGATCTGTCCGTCGTTGTTGCGATCGACATACACTCCGTTGATCGGATTGCCGGCGGTGTCATAGACCTGCTGGTAAAGGTTGAAGGTGCGCATCGGATAATCCACCTGGATCATCTGGACATTGTTTCCTGTACCTCCAGCGATTCCGCCGGTCTCAATACCGGTGGCATTCTCGTCGGAAGCGGTAAGCTTGGTGACCTTATTGTTGTTATAGGCCATATTCACACCAGCTGTCCAGCTCATTTCCTTGGTTTCAATGAGGATTCCGTTAAGGTCGATCTCGAATCCCTTGTTAGTCAACGAACCGATGTTGGTGTTGAGGTAGTTGGTAAGGTTCGAAAGGCCAGGGACCGGAATGTAGTTGAGAATGTCGCGGGTGTCCCTCTGGTACACATCGGCGCTAAGGCGCAGACGATCGTTCCAGAAACCGAGGTCAATACCAGCGTTGTAGGTCGTGGTGGTCTCCCACCTGAGGTCGGCGCTGTAACCGAGGGCGACGACAGGAGCGGAATAATTGCCGCCATTCACGAAATAGTACGATCCGGGAGTGTTGATGGTGAGGAACTGGGCGAAAGTGTCGTAGTAACCACCCACTTCCTGCTGTCCGGTCTCACCCCAGCTGAGGCGTACCTTAGCGGTAGAAAGCTTCTCAACGCCCTTCATGAAAGGCTCGTTCTTGATGTTCCACGCGAAAGCCACGGACGGGAATATTCCCCATTTGTGATTCTGGAAACGGGAAGTTCCATCAGCGCGGAGAGTGGCAGTCAAAAGGTACCTGTCGGCGAAACCATAATTGAAACGTCCGAAGAAGGAGATAAGGTAGAGCTCACCCTTGCCTTCCGTGTTGCTCAACTCAAGTTTGTCAGCCAGACGATAGGCGTAGTTGTGGTTATTGCTCCAGAAATGCTGCCATGAATAACCGGCCATCAAGTCCACGTTATGCTTCTGGGCGAAGGTCTTGTTGTAGTCGGCGTAGAACTCGAGGGTGGTGTTGCGACGGGTGTAGTCATAATCTGTGTGAGATCCGCCTCCAGCCTGGGTAGTGTTGTGGTAGGATTCCTCTGATCCGGCCGCGGTCTCGGTGACTCCGTCAGAAGCTGCCCAGTCGATACCGAGGTTCAGATTGAGCCTCAAATCCTCGAACCCGTGCACCTTATAGTCGAACTGGGCGTTTCCGATGAAACGTTTGGCATCGGCATAGTCGGTCTTCGAGTTAAGCAGGGCAACAGGGTTCATGGTCGCCATCGTATTGATCACACCAGCGGCGTCATACCAGGTGGTGTAGCCATTCAGGCCATTAGGATCCATGACCGGTTTGGTAGGGTCATAATGGTTCGCGGCACCAATGGCACTTTGGTTGGCATAGGTGTTCTTCGCATAAGTTCCCTTACCGTTCAGGTTGACAGTGAGGTGGTTCTCGAAGAAAGTCGGGGAAAGGTTGAGGGAAAGAGTCCCACGGTCCATCTTGGATCCTTTGAGGGTACCGTTCTGGTTGGTGTAACCACCGGAGACACGGTAAGGAAGGAAGGTTCCGATCTTACCGTTCAGGCTGATGTTGCCGTCGTAGGTCTGGGCGTTGTGGTAGATCTCTTTCTGCCAGTCTGTGTTGGCTGAACCGAGAGCGGCTTCAGCGGCGGAATTCTCTCCGTAATAGTCGCGGATAAGGCTACGGATTCCGTCAGCGTCGAGCAAGTCATTGTACTTGGCGATCGTGTTGATGGAAGTCGTGAAATCCACGGCCACGTTGGGCAGTTTGGAAGCGGTCTTTGAACCCTTCTTGGTGGTGATCACGATAACTCCATTGGAGGCCCTGGAACCGTAGATAGCGGTCGCGGAGGCGTCCTTAAGGACAGAGAAGCTCTCGATGTCCTCGGGGTTGATGGAAGACAGAGGGTCGGACATACCGGCGATTCCGTCATTGGAGACAGGCAGGCCGTCGATAACGATCAGAGGGTCGTTGGAGGCGTTGATGGAGGAGCCACCACGGATACGGATGGTGGCGCCAGAACCTGGCATACCGCTCCCCTGAGTCACGACGACACCTGCGCTCTTACCCCTAAGGAGGTCGGCCGGAGTCGTGATGACACCCTTGTTGATCTCGTCGGCCTTCACGGTAGCGACCGATCCGGTCATGTCACTCTTTTTCACGGTACCGTAACCGATGACCACAACCTCGTCGAGGAATTCTCCATCCTCAGCGAGGGTGACCTTGGCAGGGACCTCTGAAGCCTTGAATGTCTGGGTCGCGTAGCCGATGCAGCTGATGACAACTGTAGCGTCCGGACCATTGACATTCAGGAGGAAGTCACCGTCGAGGCCTGTGGAAGTACCGTTCGTCGTGCCCTGTTCCATGACAGTGGCTCCGATGACCGGGCCCAAAGCGTCGACCACGACTCCCTTGACCTGGTATCCGCCCTGGGCGAATACGGTTGTGCCGGTGAGGCATAGCAGCATCACCGTCACGGCAGTCATAATCCTTTTCATTACTTTGTGTGTATTGTTGTGTATAGTCATATAAGTCAACTATTTACCTTCTTCTCTGAGACAAACTTGACGCTGATGGCACCAAGGACCAGAAGCACTCCGGCGATGATCATCATGTTCGCCTGAACCCCGCCGCAAAGCTTGAGGACAACTCCGCCAAGGGCTGCCGCGACGATCTGCGGCAGGCAGATAGTGCAGTTGAACAGGCCCAGGTAGCTTCCCATGTGCTCGCCATGGAGGGAGTTGGTCAGAAGGGTGAACGGAAGCGCGAGCATGGCTGCCCAGGCCGCTCCGATCAGGAAGTACGACAGGAAGAGGACGTACTGGTTGTGGACGAAGGCCACGGACACGAATCCGACCGCTCCCAGAAGCAGGCTCACGACGTAGGCGAGCTTCAGCGACTTGAATTTGGGGATAACGATCGCCCAAAGGATGGAGCCGACAGCCTGGATGGCGAACACGACTCCGACCCAGTTGCCAGCGGCCTGGTAACCTTCTGAGGCGGTGTCAGTAGCGTTCCAGCAGTTGGCGGCGATGGTGCCGTTGGAATATGTCCACATGTACATGAAGGCGGCCCAGCAGAAAAACTGCACGAGGCCTACGGTCCAGAAGGTCCTGGGAGCATGGAGAAGGAGGCTGATGAGGCCCTCTTTAGCTTGCCCCGGTTGGTGAGCCTGTCGAGCCACCGGCCCTTCGGCAAGCTCAGGGTCCGGAAGTCCATGGAACTCAGCATATTCCTTCGGATCCATCTCCTTGACCTTCAGGAAAGTGTACATGACACAGATGATCAGGATCGCGGCTCCGCAGTAGAAGCTCCAGATCACCGACGGAGGGATCTGTCCCTTCGGAGCGATGTTCGCGATACCGATCCAGGTGAAGAAGATCGGGAAAAGATAGCCCACGAGGCTGCCGGCGTTGCACAGCAGGGACTGGATCGAGTAGGCCTGGGCCTTCTGTTTCTCGGTGACCATGTCGCCGACCATCATCTTGAACGGCTGCATGGCGACATTGATCGAAGTGTCGAGGAATATCAGGGAGAAAAGCCCGAACCACATGGCTCCGTTGAGCCCAAGGATCAACCTTGAGGAGAAACTCAGGCTACCGGCATTCGGAAGGAATATCATGACCAGCACAGCCACGATGGCCCCGACGAGCAGGTAGGGCTTCCTGCGCCCCATCTTGCACCAGGTCCTGTCGGAATATTTCCCGATCAGGGGCTGGACGATCATTCCCATCAAAGGGGGAAGGATCCAGAAGAAACTCAGCTGGTGAGGGTCGGCTCCCAGGGTCGCGAAAATGCGGCTGATGTTGGCACTCTGCAGGGCGTACGCTATCTGCACGCCGAAGAACCCGAAACTCAGGTTCCACATATCCCAGAAAGACAATTCTCTTTTGTTGGACATATCGATTTGATTATTCGTTCAGTGTCAATTCTCCGCCAAATTTAGTTCAAAAGACTTATATTATATTAATAAAAAAGATGAATGGCCGGGAAAATACGACGAATTGAAAGGATTCGTGGATGAATTGCGAGGTTTTTTCACTAACTTGCGGGAAAAGGCTCATAATGATTATGTCCAGAGGTCAAGGATCTTCGCTTATCATTCACGGCTTCGCGCTCCTGCACGTCGCCGGAGCTGTCCTTTGTCGCATTGGAGGAATCGGTGACGATCTGGTACTCACCTCACTGACCATTTTCATGATAGTCCTCCTTTGCCTCCGTCACAGGCAAAGCGTGGAGTTCAGCGCCGTCGTCATCATCATAGCCAATATTGTCGGTTACCTCATGGGAAAAGGCATCGCCGCCTTCGTGAACATATTCATAAGCCACCCGTTGCTGTCCCCCGCCATCGCGACATTCATCACGACCGAGACAATCGGATGGGCACTCATATTCTTCCTCAAGCAGTACTCATCCCGTTCCAGTTCCGATCACAAAGCGACCCCGATGGAGATAACATGGCTCGTGATAGCCATCGCCATCGTGCTCGCTCTGAGGTTCCTGATCAGGTTGTTCAGGTCCACGATATTCAACGGGGAGTTTCTCCTCGGGTCGGTCGCCATCATGTCCGCCATCCTGATCTACTCGGTCATCTACATGATCGAATATGCCCGCTCCGCCCGAAGAGAGGCTGAAAGGGAGAAGAACAGGGCGGATCTGGCCAAGTTCCAGTACCTCAACCTCAAGCAGCAAGTCAACCCGCACTTCCTTTTCAATTCCTTGAATATTCTTGACGCCCTTGTGCTGGACGGCAAGGACAAGGAAGCGAGCACCTATATTCACAAATTGGCCGGACTGTACCGTTACATGCTCAAGAACGAGAATGAGAGCACCGTGTCCCTCCGGGATGAGATGACATACGTCGAGATGTACAGCGACCTTCTCAAAGTACGCTTCCAAGAGGGATTCAGCGTGGAAGCGTCAATCCCGGAAGAGGACCTGAGGAAGTCCGTCATCCCCTGTTCAGTCCAGCTGTTGGTGGAGAATGCCACGAAGCACAACGCCGTCAGTCCCGACAAGCCTCTGGTTGTGTCAATCTCTTCTGACGGCCAGACACTTACGGTCACGAACAATATTATCCCCAGGTTGACCCCTTCACAATCCAGCGGGCTAGGCCTCAATTACATCAGGGAACAATACAAAGCGCGTTCCGACCGAGGAATAGAGATATCCTCCGGAGAGGATCACTACACTGTCAAACTACCTCTGCTATGAGAGTATTGATTATAGAAGACGAGATCATGGCCCGCAGGAGCCTTGAGAAGCTGTTGGAGAACAATTTCCCCGACATCGAGGTTGTCG